>Ga0209395_1000824_pt1 | contig 44871 bp, 33 predicted proteins | sample GOMGulsemesocosm_3_FD_184635 | JGI IMG/M metagenome (GOLD analysis project Ga0209395, IMG submission 184635) | Methane-oxidizing microbial communities from mesocosms in the Gulf of Mexico - GOM9D Gulf of Mexico (SPAdes) (version 2) | ecosystem: Environmental > Aquatic > Marine > Cold seeps... | reverse complement strand
TAGCCTTGTTAAAGAATGACAAAGCGGGCATGCTTACATTTTCTAAAAAGGTAAATGATATGGTGCTGGCAACTAATAAAAAAACAAACCTATCTGTAATTAATGAAACCTTGTACAATATAAATACTGAATATTCAGATTCAGATTTTGGTATGCTATATGGTACTATAAAGCGTAAAATTAACCAACGTAGTTTGTTGATTTTATATACCAACTTCGAACATATTTCTGCCTTAAAAAGACAGATGCCCTTTTTAGTAGCGCTTGCAAAAAAGCACCTATTAATTACTGTGCTGTTTGAAAATACAGAATTGGATGCATTAATTGAAGGTGAAGCTAGTGATGTGCAAGAAGTATATCATAAAACCATAGGAGAGAAATTTTCTTATGACAAACGGCTTATCGTAAAAGAATTAGAAAAAAGAGGTGTTAATACCATCCTTACAAAGCCGGCGCAATTATCTATTAATGTGATTAATAGGTATTTAGAGTTTAAATCTAAAGGATTGATCTAAGTTTGTTTAAGAGCAGTCAAAACTAGTAAATAAGTGATGTTTAGTTGCTAAATTAGCGTTAGTATGTACTAAATGAAGGCTATATTATTTTAATTGGGTTTGTGACATAAAAAAAAGCCAGAACAAATAATAGGTTCTGACTTTCTTATTGAATTAAGAAATGTTGTTATTCTTTAATATTTAGTTTTGCAAGCACTAATTTAGTAATGTCAAATTGATCATCTAAATAGGCAAATTCATTCCCAGTTGTAGTTAAGATTTGAGTATACCCTTTTTCTTTGGCAATTTCTGAAATAATTTCTGAAATCTTTTTATATAATGGTCGCATAAGTTCACCTCTTCTTAGTTGCATCATTTTTGTTCCATTATCTCTAAAAGAAGCGAGGTCTTTGTTTAATAGATTTAGCTCATTCGCTCTAATTTTTTTTGCCGCTTCACTTAAGGTTTTTATCTCTGTGTTATAAGATTTTACCCGAGATTCATACTTTTTTATTTTAGTGCTATTGACTGAGTCTAATTTAGATCCATAATTTCTTATTCTTTCATGAACAGCTTTTAATTGCGGCATTTTAGAAATAATCAATTCGCTATTAACGGTACCAACTTTAGTTTGAGCATTCGCCGAGAACCCAATAAATAGCATCGTAAAAAATAAGGTAATTTTGGTTTTCATTTTTGTTCGTTTTTTTGCAAATATAAGAAAGCCAATGAGTAAAGCTAATAAATTATGTCTTTTTTAACAGCTTATAGGCTTTTGTTAAGAGTTTTAACAATGGTTTGATGTGTGGTGTTGTAGTCAAACCATACTGTTGACGTATCCTTTCTAAACCATGTTAACTGTCGTTTGGCGAATCTACGAGTATTCTTTTTAATTTCTTCAATGGCAAATTCTTTAGAGATATTTCCGTCGAAAAAGGAAAACAATTCACGATATCCTACGGTTTGCAATGCGTTTAAATTTTTATGAGGATATACTGTTTTTGCTTCTTCAAGTAAGCCTTCTTTAAGCATGATGTCTACACGTTGGTTTATTCTATCATAAATGATTGCTCTGTCGGCATTAAGTCCGATTTTTATAGATCTGAAGTTTCTTTTTTCTTTTGGCTTGTTTTTAAAACTAGAATAGGGATGTCCAGACCCAATACAAACTTCTAAAGCTCTAATAACACGCTGTGGATTGTCTAGTGTTATGCTGTTGTAAGTTTCAATGTCTAACTCCTTTAACTGCTGTTGCAAATGTTCAATTCCTTTAGAAAGTAGGGTTTCATTTAGCTGTTCTCTAATTTCAGGTTGCACTTTTGGAAAATAATCTAATCCGTTCAATACAGCATCTACATATAAACCACTACCACCAACCATAATAACCACTGTATTGGTTTCAAACAATTTGTTGAGTTTATGCAAGGCGTCTCGCTCAAAATCCCCCACGTTATAGGTGTCAAAAATACTCCTGTTTTGAATAAAATGATGGGGTGCCGCATTTAATTCTTCCCCCGATGGAACCGCAGTTCCAATTCTCATTTCTTTATAAAATTGACGGGAATCGCAAGAAATAATTTCGGTATTAAAATGAGTTGCGAGTTGAATACTTAAAGCTGTTTTTCCAATGGCAGTAGGTCCAACAATGGTAATTAGAAGGGGCTCTTTTTTAAACGACATTTAATTCAGTTTACTTCCGCAATTATAACAAAATTCGGCATCATCAATATGATTTTCCTTTAAACATTCAGGGCAAGATTGTGTGTTGGTTTGAACATGGTCTACTTTAGCCATTTCTGTCGTTACAATGCCCGTTGGTATGGCAATGATTCCGTACCCCAAAATCATAATAATACTTGCAATAAATTGACCAATTGGCGTATGAGGAGCAATATCTCCATAGCCAACTGTAGTTAAGGTAACAATTGCCCAATACACACTTCTTGGAATACTAGTAAAACCATTTGCTGCTCCCTCAATCATATACATTACGGTACCTAAAATGATACAAATAATTACGACAAAAAATAAGAAAACTGCAATTTTTGCCTTACTGGCTTTTAGCGAAACTAACAATCTGTTAGAGGCACCAATATATCTAGCTAATTTTAAAATTCTGAATACTCGTAATAAACGCAAAGCCCTTAGAGCAATAAGGTTATGAGATCCTATTAAAATAAAAGATAAGTATTTAGGAATGGTAGAAAGGAGGTCTATAATTCCGTAAAAACTAAAAATATATTTAAACGGCTTTTTTATGGATACAATTCTAAGAACATATTCTATAGAGAAGAGAATGGTAATTACCCATTCAGATACATTTAAAAAGCTATGATATTTGGCATCAAAACTATCTACACTTTCTAGCATTACCAACAAAACACTTGCAAGAATTGCAATGAGTAGGATAACATCAAATAATTTGCCTCCACGAGTATCGGCTTCATAAATTATTTCATGAAGCCGATGCCTTAAAGAGTTCTTTGGTTTTTGTTCTTTCAAAAATTACATTTTCTTGTTGCTGCTAAAATACAACAAATTTAATTTTTTATGAAGATAAAATCTCCACCTTCATCTCCAATACCATAAATTGTCCCGTATTGTGGAGTATTTGGACTGTTATTCATAACCGGTTCTTCAATTCTATTAAAAAGTTGCCTTGCAGAAAGATAAAGGTTTGTATTATTCTCTAGTCTTTTTAATAAATATTTTAAGAACATACTTTTATTTGGTACTGTTTTTAAAGTTCCACTTGTAATGGCTTTTCTACTGGTAAGTTCGTATTTTTTCTGAATAGACTTTGGCGACTTCTCAATAGACCTTGTCTTAAAAATACTTCCACTAAAACAGGCATCAGAAATTAATAAGGTATGTTTAGATTGAATCGATTTTAAGAAATCTACCACCTGAGAATTACTAATTAAATTTAGTTCATATTCCATATCAGCATCTGACGGAAGCCAATGTCCAACTTGACTTACTTCGTCGTATACACCGTGACCTGCATAAAAAATTAATACATTGTCTTTGTCAGTAACTCTCTTTTTAAGCTTGCTAAACTCTTTAATTATATCATTAGCCTTTGGGCTGTTATTTAGAATTACGACGTTTTCTTTTTTAAAGTTGTACTTATTAATTAATACGGTTCCTAAATCTTTAGCATCTTTAGTTGGCAGACCAGCTAAATCTGTAATGGCGCCATCACCATAATCACTTACACCGATTAGCAATGCATAATATTGCCCAAATCCAGTATCAATTTTTTTATCTTTTTTAACCACTAATGGATCAAGATCTACCACATCTGGAGACTTTCTTTTTATGGTAAATCTTTTCGTTGAAGATGCTTGTTTTAAATCGGTTGCCGTGACAATTAAATCATTCGTTCCAATTTTTAAAGGAACATTAGCCGTAAATGATCCATCATCAGAAATTGTAGCATCTATACCATTAACTATAATTTCATATATACCATCCTTATCTGTGGCTTTACCACGAACTTTAATTCTTTTTGTTTTTACAATTTTAAATCCACGTTGAACAATAGGTTCAACAATTACAACCTCAGGGGGTGTATTAAAGTCTGCAGTGGGGTATGAAACATTCAAATAATCAATAGAAATTTCCTGTTTATCATAAACACTAAACCCAATGTAGTTCCCGAAAAATTTAGAATAAGGAGCTTCATTTACGTATTGATCGTTTATATATAGTCGTAGTAAACTTCCAGATTTAACTATTTTAATTTTGTTTGCTTGGTAGGCTTGCGTATTTAATGCATTTGTACGCGTCCAAGGTATTAGTTTTATAGATTGGTCGTTTTCTAATTTTCGCAATAAATAGCTCCCATCTTTAGATAAAAATAAATCAAATTCATTGGTGTTGTTTTGTCTACCAAATGCAAGCGATATAGATCCTTTAGAAGTACTGGTTAACCTAGTGACAGCCGTTTCAATGATAAAATCTTTACTGGTGTCAATGCCAACTTTCTTACTGATAAATGCGCCTCCTTTTTCTGTATTATTTTTTACATACAACTTGCCATTGCTAATTCTGGTTTTACTATTCGTGTTATCATTTAAGTTCCAACCATTAGTATTACCAGAAAAACTTTCATTTAATGGCACCTTTAGTGTATTTGAAGTAACAATTGTTTTGTTTGATTTTTTTAGGTACTTAATATAGATATTATCAATCGCTATTTTTTGTTTATTAAAGACCACAAAGCCCAATCGATGCCCATAAAAGGACTCGAAATTGGTTTGCGTTAGATAAGTGCCATTTACATAAAACTTATAGTGATCACCTTGTTTTACAACCCGTAAGGTATTTGTAGATCCATTTCCTTTTTTTATCGCAGAAGAAAGTGTGAATTTTTTAATAACCTCTTCTTTATTATTTATAACCCGTACAACTTTATAATACCCATTACCAGTTAGGTAAAACCTGAAACTATTGGTTCCTTCTTTACCCCATTGTAATCCGTACGAATAGTTTGAGACTCCACTTACTTTTTTAATATTGGTTTTAATTTCAAAATCTCTAGAAGTATCAATAGTTTTGGGGATATTTACAGCCCAACCACTTTTATCTAATTTGTGTTCAAAATTGTAAAAACTATTGGTAACCTGGCTGTTTTTCTGATCGGTATTACCCACGGGCCAATTGTTCTTATTATCAGTAAAATACTCTGTCAATACATTTTCTCCATTGGCTACAATTGTAGTGTTGGTATTTGTAGTGTTGTTTTTTTGGTTGATGTATTTTACTTTAAAGTTGTCTATTGCTATTTTTTGATTATTATAAACAATAAAGCCTAAACGCTTGCCCATAAAAGGTCTGTGTGTGTATAAAGTTAAATACCGACCATTTACATAAAACTTAATAAAACCTCTTTCTTTTTTAATTTTTAAGGTATTATATGCGTAGTTCCCTGTTTTTATATGTGTCGATTTTGTCCAGTCTTTGATGGCGGTATGTTTACCATCTTTATATTGATCTATAGCATACGATCCATTAGAAGTAATAGAGAAAACAAATTGATTGTCAGTGTCTTTTCGACCAAAGATAAACCCAAAGCCATTATTTTTTATACCACTTATCTTTAATATTTTTGATTCGATCTCAAAATCCTTACTCGTGTCAATATCTATTACTTTTGTAGTAGACCCCCCACCAGAAGTTTTTTTGTGATCAAAATAATAGCGATTATTTCTTACTTCTAGGACGGCGTTATCATTAGAACTGATTGCCCAATTATTTTTATTTGTTGAAAAATCATCATCCCAAATTACTTTATCAATTGTAGTAATATTCTTTTGAATTATTGGTGTAGTGCTTTTTGGGGCATGCCCCGTAATGCTTATATAGCCTACGGCTATTTTTTGTTTGTTATGAATTATGAAGCCAGTTTTATCTCCGTAAGATGTATACGAGTAGCTTGTGAATACGACATTACTATTGATAATATATTGAACTTTATTCCCGGTTTTTTTAATTGATAAAAGATTTGTAACACCATTTCCCTTCTTTATATGGCTTGATTTTGTCCATTCTTTAATATATGATAGCGTACCATTAACATATTTGATAATGCTAAAAGATCCTCCACCTGAAATATAGAATTGATTTTGATTTTTAGAATCTTTTCTACCCGTAATAATACCATAACCATGATTCGTAATCCCAGTTTTCTTTTTAAGTTGTGCACTTACTCTAAAGTTCTTTGAAGCATCATATTTCTTTTCAATAGTTGTAGGCCATCCTCCAGAAGCTCTTTTGTGATCGATAATATAATCTCCGTTTGAAACATCTAACAAAACATCGCTTGTGTTAGATTCCGCCCAGTTGTTACTGTTGCTATTAAATCCTTCAAATAGTATTGTTTTTGATTTTGAACTCGATGTTGTAGTCGTTCCAAGATATTTTACCCTAAAATAATTTATAGCAATTTTTTGTTTTCTGTAAATTTTCAGAGCCATTTTGTTACCCATAAAACTTTCATAGTCTAGGCCTTTTATATAAGTTCCGTTAATGTAGAATGTTATTCGTTTTCCAAGTTTTTTAATGCGAAGTGTATTGGTTTTATTATTTCCAGTTCTTAATGAAGAAGATTTCGCCCATGATTTTATATTATTATACACTCCTTTTTTAGATTCTGCTATTCTATAATAACCTGAAGCTGTGTACCCAAATTCACGATAATTCTTTTCATCTTTATAATCGTACAAGAAAGAGATTCCATAATCTTGCTCTCCAGATATTTTAAGAATGTTTGTATCAAATTCAAAGTCTTTGCTAAAGTCGATTAGAAAACTACGGGTTGTTATTTCTCTTGATCCTTCCTTTTTCTTATGTTCAAAATAATATTTTCCATTAGAAACATATAAATTCCTTATAGAATTATCTCCTTTTGTCCAAGTTCCTTGTGAATTAAATGTTTCATAATAAATAGTATTGCTTTGGCCAAGTACACTTACTGTAAATAAGAGTAAAAAACCTGCGAATAAAAAAGAGCTTTTAATTTTCATAACTATTAATTTATTGATGGTTCATTTCTATAAAAATAGGAACAACTTTAGCGTTGCTATTCGTAGATTTAGTAGAAAATGCTATTTTGTTTCTTTCAAACTTTATGGTATTCCCTGTAAACATTTTGTATTGCAATGCTTTTTTTACTCTTGAGACAAAATCTCCTGAGCCATTTCTGGCAGTATGCACAATGCTATTAATGTTTAGTTTTTCTTTGCTATACAAAACACATAAAATATCTCTACCAGGCTTAGCATCAAACTCTATGAAATAATCTTCGTTTGGTAGTGCAATTTCGCTATTGGTATAGCTAAAGTAATCACTAAATTTATCAAAAGGGTATAGCTTGCTCACAGAGTTATCTCCAGAGCCATATCCTATTAAATACACATAGCCTTTTTGTTTGCTTTTTAAATAAATTCTAAACTGTGTTCCAGAGGTATAACTTTTATTAATGCTATATGTTGTTTTTGTTGCCTTTACAATATTAAAATTCCTAGAAGCATTGTCTGACAATACAGGATACATGTTTTTCCCATTGCTTAAGCGCAGGGTCATTTCGCCAGCCATTGTATTGTAATTATTTACAACATCTGTATTGATTTTTTTCTTTTTTGATCTATCGATTAATACATAAGCGGTCTTAGTATAGGTTTTAAAATCTTTGTATTTTACCCATATGTAGCCATTATTTCCCCAATTGGTGCCCCAAGAATTTAAAATTTCGAAAGCACCACCATACTTAGTATCGCTATATCCAACAACAACCATGGCGTGTCCGCCTAGTTTTTTTGATGTGTCACCATTCCATACTCCTTTAGATTTATAAAAAGAAGCGTGAATTTGCATTCCAATAACTACCGGGTTTTTGTTTGCGACAGCTTTTTTTACTTTTCCAACTAAATTGTACGGGTTATCCCATTTAGCAAGTCTTTCATAGGTTAAAATAGTATTTCTTTTTGCCTTTTGGTAGCCAAAGCTGGATGGTTTCGTTTTACAGTTACTTGCACTGTAACTAAAATCTTTTAATTGCAATATTCCATAGGCATTTAAGAGCTTCATGGCATCAGCGATATATGAGCCTCGTTTGCAATTAGTATCTCCTTTAAATTTGATTAGGTTATAAACAAAAGCAGGAGAGAAGGTGTTTTGATTGATTTTTGTGCTATTATATTTCCAATCATTTTTTATAGCATTGGCAATAGTTCTTGCTCCATAGCCACTGGCCCATCCAACACAAGAAGGCTGACTCCCTTGATTCCCCGGTGTAGGAGCATAGGGTTTTAAGCTAAAACTTTTAGGAACAGCAGTAACGCTTCGTGTAATTAAGGGAACTGTTTCTGTAACTTCTTCATATTTATCTTTGCTAAAATCTAAGCCTGTTGTATACTGTTGAGCAAAGAGAAAGGTACTCAGAAACATTAAAAAGACAACGAAATAGTGCTTTTTCATGGTGATTTTTTTTTAGGTTGTCAGTACAAACTAGGAGGGGAATATTGTACGGGGAAATCTGTTTTATTTTATTTCCTATAAATTTACTAAAAAAGTTTTAATGTTTGATAAGTACTTTGAAAATAAGAGAGTTAAAACCTGATTATCTTAGCAGTATTCTTAGTTTTTAAGTGGTTTTTTATAATTGTTTTCGCTAAAGTTTTGTTGTTAATTTGGGTCATCATAGATTTTAAAATATCCAAATGATTTTCTTGATAGGCTAAGTTTGTAAAGCAATAACCTATAACTTCGTTGTTTTCAATTAAAATAACAGAATGTTCATCGAGGCTTCTACCTTTATCGAGCAATAACATATTATCACTATTAAAATTATCGAAAAGCATTTTTTTCTTACTTCTTAAGTTGTACTTCGGCTTGTTTATTTCTAATTCTAAGAAAAATTTTAAATTAGTAAGAAGCACATTTCCCGTTGGTTCATAGCTTATTGAAGTTGTTTTCTCTTGAATTGCTTTTCCTCTTTTTGTTGTTTTTATGAATTGATTATTGATGTCGTTTTTGAGATTATTTCCTTTGCCCATAAAAATTATTTGACCATCTTCTCTATGCAAGTAATACACGCCAACTATAGGCGGAACGTCATCTAATAATGCAATAAGTTTTTCAGAAGTTTTTTTGCAGTCAAAATGTTTAACAGTATTTTTAATAATGGACTTGTCAATGTCTTTGTCCAAAAGTAATTTAAATAATTGTATGGTTGCTAACGCATCGCCAGAAGCTCTGTGTCTATCACTCATTGGTATTCCAAGTGATTTACATAGTTTTCCCAGACTATATGAAGGTTGTTCTAGAATTAATTTTCTACTTAATTCTACTGTACATAAAGTATCTCTTTTGTATTCATAACCTAAACGGTTGTACTCTGTTTTTAAAATTCTGTAGTCGAAACTCGAATTGTGAGCAACAATAATACAGTCTTTAGTAATTTCAATAATTCGTTTTGCTACTTCATGAAACTTTGGTGCGTTTCGCAACATTTTATTATTGATTCCAGTAAGTTGAACCACAAATGGCTGAATTTCTTTTTCAGGATTTACTAATGTTATAAATTGGTCTACAGTTTCATGCCCATCGAACTTGTAGATTGCAATCTCCGTAATTCCTTCTTCATTAAATTTACCACCCGTAGTTTCAATATCTAAAATTGCGTACAAATTTTTTTCTTTTTAGCTTTTTGTGTAAATCTACACAATATAATTTCTTGCGCCAAAAATTGCGCTTCCTACTCTAACCATTGTGCTTCCATTTTCGATGGCTAATGGATAATCACCACTCATTCCCATTGAAAGGGTATCAAGTGATAGAAAATCCTCCTTTAACGTATCGAAAAACACTTTTAAAGAAGAGAACTCTTGTTTTAATTGTTCTTGATCCTCTGTAAAAGTGGCCATCCCCATTAAACCAATGATTTTTATGTTTTTTAATGCTGATAGTTCTTCCAACGAAATGAGCTCATTGATATCACTAAATGATAAACCAAACTTTGTTTCTTCTTTGGCAATTCTAGTCTGCAGCAAACAGTTAATCACCCGCTGATGTTTTTTTGCTTGTTTGTTGATTTCTTTTAGGGTTTTAAAACTATCAACTCCATGAATTAGATGGACAAAATGAGCCATGTATTTTACCTTATTACGTTGTAGATGACCAATCATATGCCATTGGATATCCTTGGGTAATTCATCATGTTTGGTAGCCATTTCTTGAACTTTATTTTCTCCGAAAATTCGCTGACCAGCAGTATACGCATCTAATATAGCTGTAGTTGGTTTCGTTTTTGATACAGCAACTAGGGTGACATGCTTTGGAATGTTGTTTTTTATGTGACGTAGATTTTCTGCTATCATATTAAAAAGGAATGTGCAAGTGTAGGACTAAAACTCATAAATAGTAATAGCGCTTCTTAATTTTGGTTCTATGTAGGTGGTTTTCGGAGGCATTAATTGGCCCGAATCGACAATGTTTTTTAATTCATCAATAGTTGTTGGTCTCATTCCAAATGAAACTTTAAAATTACCGGAATCAACTTTTGTTTTTAATTCCAAGCTATCAGATTTATTTTGAGAATACACAATTTTAGAATCATTTCTGATATCTTTAATACCTAAAATAGGCTTTAAGATGGTCTGGTATAAAATTTCTGCATCTAATTGACTTAAGGAATCAGTAAAATTATAGACCTTTTTTCGCAAGTATAAAGAATAGAATTCACCATTCAAATACATGCTAAAATGATTTTTTTTACTTGGTCTATACAGCTCTTGTCCACGGTTTTCAATTCTAAAAAAAGTATCGAGCTCAATTAAAAATTCATGAGGAGTGAGCCCGTTTAGATCTTTAATAAACCGATTGAACTCATAAATACTTAATTGGCTTTCAGGTAATAAATAGCTCATAAAGTAATTGTAGTTCTCTGTACCAGTATGTGTTGGGTTTTCTTTAGCCAACCCTTGTGCTAGTAAACATGACGAAGTAGATCGGTGATGCCCATCGGCAATGTATAGCGTGTTAATTTCTTTAAAAGTATTGCTAATTAATTCAATATCTAGTTCATTATTAACTACCCAGAGTACATGATAATTCTTGTCTGAAGTTGAGAATTCAAATTCGGCTCTTGTTTTTTGATGCTTTTTAATGATGTTTGTAATTACATCATTGTCTGGATAGGTTAGGAGTACTGGTTCTGCATTGAAACCAGTGTTTTTTAAATAGTTTTCAAAGAGTAATTCTCGTTGTTCTAAAGTACCTTCATGTTTTTTGATTACATTATTATGATAATCTTCAACTGAAGTAGCAGCTATTATTCCGCAAAAAGAATTTGTAGGCGTTATTTTTTGATAGATATAAAAAGCAGGTTCTTCATCTTTTGTAAATATGTTATCCTCTTTAAATTCTAAATATCTATTATGGACTAATTTAAAACGTAAGTCACCACTGACATCTTGCTTGTTGTATTTGTAGCCCGGGTTTATAACATGAAGAAAGGTATATGGATTAAATGCAAGTTTCGCATTTAGCATTGCATCCGTATAAATTTCGCGAGATTTTGTAGAAACCAACGCAACTTTATCTCTAGTTGTTCTTACAGCTTTAAAAGGTTTTACTATAGCCATTAACCTTTTATGAAAGTAAGTTTATAATCTGTTCTGCCAACTCTTCTCCGATTCTATTTTGAGCTTCTACAGTTGCGGCTCCAACATGCGGAGTTAAAGAAATATCCGGATTCATTAAAATCTGAATCTCTGGAGTAGGTTCTTTTTCAAAAACATCTAAACCAGCATATCTAACTTTTCCAGTATCGATAGCATTAACTAGGGCCACCTCATCAATAAGTCCACCACGAGCAGCATTAATAATTCCGACACCATCTTTCATGGAATCAAATTGATCATTGCCAATGATATATTTTTCTTGATTTGGAATGTGTAAGGTAATAAAATCGGCATGTTTTAGTACTTCAGCAATAGGCTCTGTTTCAATTTCGATATCAATTGATTGTCCAGTGTAAAAGGGAACGTTAATGGTCGCATTTCCTACAAATGCATCTGTAGCAATTACTTTCATTCCTATTCCTAGAGCAATTTTAGCCACTTCTTTTCCTATTCTTCCAACACCAACAATCCCTAATGTTTTTCCTCTAAGCTCTGTTCCGTTGCCAAAATTTCTCTTTAAATCTTTAAAACGAGTATCACCTTCTAAGGGCATTTCTCTGTTTAATTGATGTAAAAAACGAACCATTCCAAATAAATGGGCAAAAACCAATTCTGCAACAGAACTAGAAGATGCATTTGGCGTATTGATTACATGCAATCCATTATCGATGGCATATTCTACATCGATGTTATCCATGCCAACACCTCCACGACCAATTAATTTGATACTAGGACAGGCCTCAATTAACTCTTGACGAACCTGGGTTGAGCTTCGTACTAAAATTGCATCAATTGAATTTTCATTAATAAAGTTTTCTAATTGATTTTGAGCAACTTTTGTTGTAATAACTTCAAAACCATTTTTCTCTAAAATAGCAATTCCACTTTGTGAAATTCCATCGTTTGCTAATATTTTCATTTTTTATGAGTTTCAGAGGAGCTGAGCTGTATCGTTTTAAAGTATATTACTTTTGATTTAAGCCGCTTTCCTTCTTTGTTATTTATTAATCTTTTCTAAATCTTGCATCACATCTACAAGTACTTGTACGCTATATAAAGGCAACGCATTGTACATGCTTGCTCTATAACCACCAACACTTCGATGCCCGTTTATCCCATTGATTCCAGCGGCTAAACACATACTGTCAAAGCTGTCTTTTAAAGCGTCGTCGGTGAGTATAAAAGTAGCATTCATAGTACTTCTATCTTCAATTGCAACAACCCCTTCAAATAGTGGATTTCTATCAATTTCTGCATATAAAAGTGCGGCTTTCTTTTCGTTTACTTTTTCTATAAATGGAATTCCTCCCAAGTCTTTTAGCCATTGCAATGTTAACATAGAAATATATATAGCATACACTGCAGGCGTATTAAACATACTGTCTTTATCTATATGTGTTTTATAATTTAACATGGATGGGATGATGCGGTCAACTTTTCCTAAAATGGCTTCTTTTATGATGATTAACGTTGTTCCTGCAGGACCCATGTTTTTCTGTGCTCCGGCATAAATCAAATCAAACTTAGAAAAATCTAATTGACGAGAAAAAATGTCAGAGCTCATGTCACACACTGTTACCCCATCAAATTCAGGGAAATTTTTCATTTGTGTTCCAAAAATGGTATTATTACTTGTACAATGAAAGTAATCTATATCTTTTGGAATTTCATATCCTTTTGGAATGTACGTGTATTTTTTGTCTTTAGAAGAAGCTACTTCTGTTAATTCTCCAAACAGTTTTGCTTCTTTTATAGCTTTATCGGCCCAAGTTCCAGTATTTAAATACGCTGCTTTTTTATGAAGTAAATTATGTGCGGTCATTAAAAATTGAGTACTAGCACCTCCTTGTAAAAATAACACTTTGTACCCTTTGTTTTCTAAATTTAACAATTCTAAAACAAGGCTTTTTGCTTTTTCTAATACAGCAACAAAAGGCTTACTTCTGTGCGAGATTTCTAGCAAAGAAAGGTGGTCATCATTAAAATTAAGAATGGCCTCTGAAGCTTTTTTTAAGACTTCATCAGGTAAAATACAAGGCCCAGCGCTAAAGTTATGTTTTTTCATTTTCTTTTAATTAGTGTATTATTTTTGGGTGCACAAAGATGCTGTTTTTTTATGAAAATTTATTTTAAATAGTTGCCAAAAAATCTAAGGTATTGACGCCATCTGCATAATCCCAAAGTTGTGGATGTTGAGTTTGCCCAAATCTAATTTCTGATTCGCTAAATCCATTTGAAACAATACATTGGATCTTATCAGCATCTATAGTTAGTTGTTCTTTTAACTGCTCGCTATCTGAATAATATTCATAAAAAATGGTGGCAATCGGAGAAGCATAACTTTCATCTTCTTTAATCATTAAAAAACCATTTTCAAGCAAATCAAATTCACTCATTAAATATACGGCTTTATTATAATCGTAATTATTGGCATATTTGGCATTATTAATAAAGGATTTCTTACTATACATTCCGTTGAAAAAAGCATCGAAATTATAGCCTTTCGGAACAAATATTTTAGAGACACTTCTACACCCCAATCCAAAATATTGAAAAACATCATTACTTAACTCGCTCATTTCATGATCCGTTTCATGTCCTGAAATTACCGCAACAGAATTTCTGTTTTTTCTAATTATAGTTGGTTTCCCCTTAAAGTAATGTTCAAAATAACGTGCTGAGTTGTTACTTCCAGTAGCAATAACTGCATCAAAATTCTCTAGCTTTTCTTCTGTAAATTGAATTGAACCTTTTATAGAGGGTTCGATATATTCTAAATACTTCGCTAAAAAAGGGAGTAAATTTTTATCGTTTGAAGATTGTTTAACCAACACAGAATGTCCGGAGATTAGTACTGATAAAAAGTCGTGAAAACCAACCAATGGAATATTTCCAGCCATTATAATAGCTACAGTGCTTTTTGTAGAATTAAAGGATTGGTTTTTTAACCAAATAGAAATATTCTCAATTGTCAATGCTTTTGACCAACTCTCAAGAGAAAATAATATATTGTCTTTTGTGAACCAAGAATTATTTTCTTGGGCAATTTTAATTTGATGTTTAAAACCCTCGAAAAATAAATCATTGAATTCAATATTTTCTTTTTCTTTAATACCAGATTGAGAAAATTGACTTAAAAAGCTACCTAACTTAACAAAAGCATCAATTCGTTGTTGCATTATCTATATTTCTTTTGGATGTGAATTATTTTGGACTTATTTTTGCACCGCAAAGGTACGTAAACTGAAACAGAAAAACTATGGCAATTATTATTACTGATGAATGTATAAATTGTGGTGCATGTGAGCCAGAATGTCCAAATACAGCAATCTATGAAGGAGCTGATGATTGGAAGTATTCTGACGGTACCGATTTGACAGGGAATGTAGTTTTGCCTAATGGTAAGGCTGCAAATGCTGATGAAGATCAGGAACCTGTTTCAGATGAAATATATTATATTGTAGCCGATAAATGTACAGAATGTAAGGGGTTTCATGAAGAACCACAATGTGCGGCAGTGTGCCCAGTTGATTGTTGTGTACCGGATGAAGATGTTGTAGAAACTGAAGAAGAGTTGTTGGCAAAACAAAGCTTTATGCACAATGATTAGTGTTTAATATCATATTTTCTTAAATCCTTCAAAAACAGGTATCTCTTTAGGAAGAGAAGAATAATATTCTTTAGGCGTTAGATACTTAATTTGGGTTGCTTTTTGTTTTGATCTAAATATGGTTTTATCTACGATCTCGGTTTTTGAGATTAGCATTTCGTTAGTAGTTAGAAATGAGCCTTCGAGTTTTGCACTGAACTTTATTTTAGTCCTTTCTGAAGAATTTCCTATAAACTTAAACGAACGATTTACATAAAATGATGTGCCCGTTTCTTCTTTCGCGTACTGAATTATGTATTTGCCAAACACATTTTTTTTGTAAAGAATCACACCTTTTTTCACGTCTTCCGAAAATTTCACACCGAATAGTAATTTTAAATTTAAATGTTGCCCCCGTTTTCCTTTCGCGTAGGCATAAGAGAGCTTGTGAATGGCAAAATCAGTAGCATTAATATAAAGATGTCCGCTAAATTTTGCGCTAGATTTTCTTGGGGTGAATGAAATGACATATGTTTTAATACCGTTAAAATAAGCGATCTCTACCAGGTGATGTGTATATAATTTGGGGTTCAAAAAATTAGTAGATGATTTTATATCTAAAACGTCAAATCGACTAAAGCTGGTATTAATATCGTTTTTAATTTGAAGATTACTAAAGCTGTTTTCTGAAAGATCCATTTCTTTTGTTATTTTTTTGATGGACAATGAATCCTCTATTTTAAAAAAACCTGTTTTCACTTTGTAGGTAAGGTTGGAGTTTAAGTGCTTTAAAACTAATTTAATTGCATTGTTTTGAACTATTTCTAAGGTGAGATTTTCGCTATTTACTGTTGATCGAAACCCTTTACAACTGTCAACTTTTGAAATTAAATAATGTGTTTCATGTTTAGGGAAAAATGTGTTCGTAGAATAAAAGTTCGCGAAATAATTGGTGTAAGATATACTGTTTAAAGAGCGTAATTTCTTGGAAAATTGAATAAAACTTTTATTGGCTAGTTTTCTTTTTTTTCTGCTGATTGAAGAGTTCTTGTCTAAGTTAAAATTAACTTTTCTAAAAGTTGCACTATGCGATTTCTTATAGTGAATAGCTTGTTTTAACGGGAGTGTTTTGTAATTCGTAGCAAGGTTTAATTTTGTTTTTTTTAATATTTTTTCTATGGGTAATTCCTTGAGGTTAAGAACGACTTCTTCTAAATTTTGATTTGTAATTCTTAGTTTAACAATATAGTTTAGCAGTTTTAAAGAATCCAAACTCAGCATACGACTGGTATATCCTAAACAGGAGAACCTTACGTGCTTTGTGCCTGCTTCTTTTATGTAAAAAAGACCATTTACATCAGAAAAAACTCCACTGTTTTTGCTTACTTGTATGGCTACATTTGATATAGGATTGAAGGATGTTGCGTCAATGATTTTCCCTTTTATTTCTTGAGTATATGCAGAATTAATAGAAAGAAGTACAGTGAAAAAATGAAGTAGAACCATTTTCATATATCATTATTTTTTTAGCTAAATCTAATATAAAAATTCTGTTTATAAAGAAGAGTGCTAGTGTCTTAACAAAAGATTGTGCTTAAATGTGAACTAAAGCTTAATAATTGCAGTGACTTTTATTCTTTTTGTTAAAAGCGTTAACATCGTGTTGGTGGAGTAATTAATAGCTAAAATGTTGTATGTTTTATTTCAATGTGAGCGGAATCAACTGGTGCTACTTGATGTGTAGTTTTGATTAGGATGGGGAGATTTGTTATTTTTTGAAACGTGGTTGTTTATCCATGAGATGCACATTGTAATGAGGTTTTTAAAAAGTAAAAGCCCAAATCTATGTAAGATTTGGGCTTTTTTGCTAAGCAATAATTAATTCAAATTAAGCTCGTTTATTAAAATTTCATTGCGAATTTTAATAAAAAGTTTGTTCCTAATTGTCCCATTTGAGTTACTTCAGAACTATATTTAAATCTACCTCCAGCAGATCTTAAATCAGGATTTCCATTGGTTCCATTATTTAAAATATCTGGATAAACATCAAAGAGGTTGTTTGCAGTAAATGAAATTCTAAATTTATCTGTAAAGTCATATCCAAAAGCTAAATCAGAAACCACTTTTGAAGAATGTACTTGGTCATCTGCAGCAGTTTCTCCAGCAACAGTAACTTCTCCAAAACGTGTATTATTAAGTGACATGTCAAACTTGTTAATTGCGTAGTTTAATCCTAGACTTATTTTTGATTTAGGTCTTGCATCTGTAATACGCATCGCTTCTCTGTGATTAAATATCTCATATCCACCATTCGCTAAAATTGAAGGGTTGGCAACAGCACCTTCAATAGAAGTGTTGTTAAAATTCATTGCTAGATTAGCGCCAAATTTACCAGCTCCAAGAGCAACATTGCTATAGTCAAAAACTAAATCCATTCCTCTTGTTTTCGTATTTACAGCATTGATAAAGAATTGCAAAGCTAATACGTCATTATCAATTAAGATTTGTTCTACAGCATCAGAACCATCTAAACTACCGTCTAAAGGTTTAATTTGAGAAGAGAATAAAACTCTATCGTCTACTGCGATTTGATATATATCTGCACTAATATTTAATTTACCCATTTTCGTTGTTGCTCCAATAGAAAAGTTTTGAGACGTTTCTGCATGCAGGTTAGGTACTCCAAGGGCAACAATTGCACTTGAGTTATTTGGTAAAGTACCTTGTAATTGTGGATCTGGATTTGGAGCTACAATAATATACTGTGTCAATTGAATATATCTTTGATGTAAACTTGGTGCTCTAAAACCAGTACTTGCTGATGCTCTTAGTGCCGAATTGTCACCGATTTTATATCGACCATTAATTTTCCATGAAAAATTTGATCCGAAGTCAGAAAAATCTTCGTAACGGATAGCCCCTCCAATAAGGAAGTCTTTGGTAAAGTCTAAATCTAAACCTGCGTATGCTGCAAAGTTAGAACGGCTTACATCCATAGCTTCTGCTGGTTTTATTCCTGCAAAAGAATCTGAACCACCTCCATAGTATGATAATTCATCACCTTTATGTCCTTTGTAGTATTCCTTTTTATATTCGAATCCAAAAGATGCACTCACTTTTTCACTAAATACTTTACTGAAATCTAAGTTCGTAACCATATTGCTAAACGCATACCCTCCAGGGTTAAATGATCTTGGCGAAGTACCATGGTCAGCTAAATAATCTCTATTTACAGAATTATTCACCGTGTAATCAACGTAGTTTCTACCGTAAGTAGTACTTAAGTCGGTGTTCCATTCTCCTAATTTAAACTTAATTCCTAAAACATTCATATTGTCTAATACTTGTGTTTCAAAAGTTGGGTGGTAACCAACAAAGTCTTCATAAGATGAAATAAACTCAGCGCTTTGAACATCTCCTCTCCAAAATGGAGATCTGTAATATGCATAACTCTGTCCATATCTATTTGTGAAAGTATGGAACGTGTATAATTCAGAATTCTCTCCCAATGGTAGTGTAACGTTTACCAAGGCAGATTTTTTAGTTAATGCTGGCTGACCAACTTTCATACCTGTTTCTGGGTTTTCAGTCATCCAAGCTGAAACATTATTGAAATAAGCTAAATCTCTAATATATAAAGGATCGTTTAATCCGGTGTAATCACCAACATTTGGAGCGGTACCAGGAGTATCCTGAGTAATACCAGCTCTATTGGTGGCTTTCTGATCGTAATATTCTAAACTTAAGTTTACTCTAGCGTCTCCCATTTTAAAAGTCGAGTTGTAATCTATTCCCATGTTAAACCCATCACTTTCGCTCGTAATACCAGCGTGAGAGTTTATTTCAGTGAAATTTGAGTCGTCTTTTAAGATGATGTTGATTACACCAGCAATTGCATCAGATCCATACTGAGCAGAGGCCCCATCACGTAATACTTCAATTCTCTTAACGGCAGCATTAGGGAAACTCTTTAAGTCAATTCCAACTTCTCCTTTACCAGGAGTACCATTCAAGTAAATCTGAGCAGATTGCTTCATTCTTTTACCGTTCATTAAAACCAATGTTCTACTCGGTCCTAATCCTCTTAAATCAGCTGGATCAAAGTGAGCCGTTGCATCAGAAATTGCTTGAGTTGCAGAGTTAAATGAAGGAACAGAATAGTTTAACATTTGCTCTACTTGTACTTTTCCTGTTGCTTTTAGTGAAGCAGCACTAATGTTGTCAATTGGAACTGGGGAATCTAAAATTGTTCTTGGTTTTGCTCTGTTACCCGTTATTACAATTTCATCCAATTGTAGGCCTTCAGATAAGACAATTGTTAAAGTCTTCTTCCCATCTACAGCTACTTGTTTTGTTTCATATCCAGTAAAACTAACTATTAATGTTGCGTTGTCGTTTACTGTTAAAGTAAATTTCCCATTAAAATCGGAAGTGGTTCCGTTTGTAGTACCTTTCTCTACAATGTTTGCTCCCGGTAATGGTTGATTACTAGCGTCTACTATTGTTCCAGTAATGCTTTGCTGTGAGAAGGCAAAGCTAAAACTCAATAGCGCACAAAATAAAAGTGTAAATTTTCTCATAAATTATATGTTTTAGTTAATATTAAATCATCAATCTTCTGAGTTAAATTGTGCTTTATATGCAGAAGTACCTGTGATTTATTATTAATAAGTATATAGTTATGGTTTTATACCCTTCTTTTACATAATTTTTTTATATGTATTTGTTGCTTTGTTTGCTAGGGTTAAAATTGATAGTTAAATCCAATGTTTAAATTGGTCCCAAGTTGGCCTAATTGTTGCACTTCAGATGAGTAAATAAACCTGTTCGCTGCTTCTGTTGTGTTTGTAGATTTTAAGGTTTTTGTAGGGTATACATTAAACAGATTATTGATATGTGCGTTGAATGAAATTTTAGTTGTTAGTTTATAATAGAGGCCAACATCGGTTGCGATTTTGGAGGCCAGTTTTTGATCAATTCCACCAGACTGTGGTGCTGTTATTGTCACTTTTCCGAAACGTGTGTTATTGAGAGACAGTTTCCATTTTTTACTATGGTAATTCACCCCTAATATTACTTTAGACTTGGGTCTGGAATTTGTAATCAATCCTTGTTCTTGTCTGTCAAAAATATTGTATCCAGCTTTTGCTAGTATTGCTGGTGTTGTAATTGTATTTATGGTGGTTCTATTAAAATTTGCAGCAAAATTAACTGATAATTTATTGTCGTTATAAATCTTGATGTTGCGGTAGTTAATAACAACGTCAATTCCGCTAGTTTTTGTGTCTCCGGCATTTATAAAGAACTGAACAGCAGAGACGTTGTTGTCTTTTAGTATTTGTTCTACGGGGTTTGTTATGTTCGTTGATGAGCCATTTTTGTATCCAATTTGTGAAGAAAATAAGACGCGGTCATTGACCTTAATATTATAGAAATCAATAGATGCTGAAAGATTGGAATTCATTTTATACGTTAATCCTGCCGAAATGTTTTTGGAAGTTTCTGCGAATAAGCTAGGTACTCCTAATTCTTTTACGGCAGTATTGTTGTTGGACAATGTTCTTTGTAGTATGGGGGTAGGGGAGTTTGTGGTATGAATATATTGGCTACTAGTTACATGTCGTTGGTGTAGTGTTGGTGCTCGAAATCCAGTACTGTAGGAGCCTCTTATTACGCCATTATTATTCAATTTATACCTACTGTTTATTTTCCAAGAAAAATTACTTCCAAAGTCAGAGAAATTTTCATAACGACCAGCAACTCCTATCAAAAAAACATCATTTATATCATAGTCTAATTGGGTATACCCCGCAATATTATTCCTGGACCAATAACCTGCTTCATTTGGTTTTATCCCTGAAAAGGAGTCTGATCCACTTTTATAATACGACAATGCGTCTCCTTGAAGGGCCTCAAAACCTTCTATTTTATATTCAATTCCAAGTGCTAAACTTATTTGTTTGGAAAAGATTCCTGTAACATCAAAATTGGCAATCGTATTGTTTAGTTTATACCCTCCTGGTTTAAAGGTGGTGGGAGATGTACCGTGGTCTTTTAAATAATCTTTATTAATAGAGTTTTTTACAGTGTATAAGATATCATTAGCGCCATGGGTAATGCTTGCATCTGCTTGCCAGTTAGTATTAATAGGAAATTTTATCCCTAGCACGTTGTTATGGTCATTTATTTTTGATTCAAAAGAAGGAAGATACCCTACGAAATCTTCTGGTCTTGATAAAAATCCAAGGTCACCAACATCGGTTTGTCTCCAATAAGGAGCTCTGTAAAAAGCAAAACTTTTACCTGTTCGTGATGTATAGGAATGAAAAGAGTACAGCGTAGATTTCTTTCCAATAGCCTGTTCCATATTCAAAAAAATATTTTTCTTGTCAATGTCTGGTTGTCCAACGGTCATCCCTAAATCAGGGTTGGCTTGTGCCCATGCTGTCCAATTAGGCAATGGATTTGTTGGTAAATCAGAAATTCCTGGTGTACCTGCCCTGTTTGTAAGTTCTTGTTTATAATATTCTAAGGTAAGATTAATGTATCCTTCTTTTCCGAAACTAAAAGTAGTATTGAAATCAGAGGAAAGATTAAAGCCATCATTTTGTGAGGTGATTCCGGCTGAAGAATTGAACGATGAAAGTTCAATATCCTTTTTTAATATAAAATTGATTACACCAGCAATTGCGTCAGAACCGTATTGTGCAGACGCACCATCACGTAAAATTTCTACTCTAGCTATAGCTGCTATTGGTATGCTTTTTAGGTCCACGCCAACTTCTCCCTTTCCGGGAGTACGATTTAGATAAACTTGAGCGCTTTGATTTTTACGCTTACCATTTATCAAAACCAAAATTCTACTTGGGCCTAATCCTCTTAAATCGGCAGGGTCAAAATGAGCTGTAGCATCTGAAATAGCTTGGTTTTGTGAATTGAAAGAGGGGACTATATAGGTAAGCATTCTATCTAAGGTCCTTTTTCCGCTGTTTTTTAATTCTTCAATATCAATATTGTCAATTGGGATCGGCGAATCTAATACTGTTCTAGGTTTTGTTCTATTTCCAGTTATCACTACCTCATCCAATTGTATGCCTTTTTGCGGTGGTTTAGTAGTAGGAATATTTTTTTTTGATTTAGTGAAGGAGGGTTTTTTTATGTAAATTACATAATAATTATTACCCAAATCATCAAAATAAAAAGAGGTGCTTTCTTCTAGTAAACGTAAGGTGTTTTTTAGTGATGTGCTTTTTAAAAAGTGTATATCTACTTTCTTTTTTTCAAAATATTTAGAGTTGTAGGTGAAGAAAACATGATGTTTTTTACTTAAAGAATCAAGTAGAGAGGTGAAAAGAATTTTCGAAGAAGAATTTTCTTGAGCAATTATTGTGTTGTAAAAAAGTGACGTACTACAAATTAATAAAAGATGTATTATTAATTTTTTTTGTAGCATTTAGAAATAGAGTTTCGTAAATATAACAAAAATTATTTTTTTTGAATAATAAGCTGGTCATTCAATCTGCTAATCTTCACGTTTACAGATTTTTCAATAGCTTTTAAACAAATGCTTAAGTTTGTAATAGGCACTCCACCTGTAATTAGTGTTGTTTTACTAGCTTCGTCTTTAAATATAGCAGTCAATCCATAGGTGTCTTCAATTTTTTGCATTGCCTCTATAAGAGGTAAGTTTTCAAAAATAATAGCACCATCTTTCCAAGATGTTTTAAATCTTGATGCTACTTTTTCCTTTTGCTCAATAATTGCATCATCTACCGAAGAATACGAGATGAAATTTCCTGGAACCATTTTTTGAGTACTTCCGTTTTTAAGCTCTAGCCAAACTTTTCCTTCTTCTAGAAACACGCCTGTTTTTTGATGTTTTGTATCTACATTAAAAGACGTTCCGTATACTTCAACTGTTAAATCATCGGTTAGAACCCAAAATTTTGCATTTGTAGTTATTTTTTTATCTACTTCAAAAAAAGCTTCACCTTTTAGCCAAACCTTACGATTGTTATTTTCATAATAGTAAATGGTAGAATTTGAATTTAATGTAACGAGACTGCCGTCCATTAGTTTTAAATTAAGCACTTCTCCATATGCCGTTTTATGAGTGATTTTTTTAGGAGATTTATTCAATGTGTAGCCACCAATAGAAACTAGTAATAAAATTGATGCAGCAATACCAAGGCGTTTAAAATAATTGGGAGATTTCTTTATTGGTTTTTCTAAGTTTTTAGCATTGATTTTATTTTCGAGTAAAGACCATGCTGTATCTATTTTTTCCTTGCTCGGTCCAATATGCTTAAATTCAAACCCTATTATGATGTCTTTTGCTTCATATACAAGGTCTTTCTTATGGGGGTTGTAGGCTATCCATTCTTCCCAAAAATCAACATCCGCAAGCCTAGTTGCTTTTACCCAGTTGTTAAAAGACTCATCAACAAGAAAGTCTTCAATAGTGTTGTATTTTTTTTTAGCCATTATGCGTTAAGTGATTCAAGGTTTGGGTTTTTTTCGAGACCTATTATTTGTAATAAGTACATTCTAAATAAAATATACCCTATTAATCTGCGAAATTAAGAATTTATTAATTGAAGTATAGAAACTTCTTCTCTTAAATTTTTTATGGCCTTGTGAATAGTGTTTGCAGCGCTTTGGTAATTAAGTTCCATAATATTTGCAATGTCATTGGTGTTTAAACCAGAATAGTATTTTAAATAAATGGCTTCTTTTTGGCGTTTTGGAAGTTTGTTGAGCAAGGTAGAAATATTTTTATTTTTAAACGTTTCACTTTCTTGATGTGTCATGATTTCTTCAGGACTAAATTGAATGTCAATAATTTTCACATCCATCTCATCAAAGGAAACAATTTTAGATTTTTTTTTCAATACACGTATCAAATGTCTTCGGTAGGATGAAAATAGATAGGGTGCTATAGTATCCAAATCACTTAGGTTTTCTCTATGTTCATAGACATATAAAAAAAAGTCTTGTAAGCTGTCTTCGGTTAAAGGAACCTTTCTCGATATTTTTAACCCATAATTATATAATCTGGGGTAATACGTTTTATAAAGAATAGAAAAAGCCTTTAGATCACCTTCTTTTAGTGCTTTCCATACATATTCATCGGACAAGTTTTTCATTCAATAAGACGTTTATTTTTTTTTAAAAGTACTAAAAAATATATAAACGTTATTTTTTTGTTAAAATTACTGCCGTTTATTGTGTCTGTGATTTAGTGTTTTTTTTAAATCAAAAGACTATATTTGCACTCGCAAAAAATCAATAAAAAGATCAGATGAAAGCTGGAATTGTAGGATTACCAAACGTAGGAAAATCAACTTTATTTAATTGTTTATCGAATGCAAAAGCGCAAAGTGCAAACTTTCCTTTTTGTACTATAGAGCCAAATATAGGTGTAGTAAATGTGCCAGATGATCGGTTAGAGAAGTTAGAAGAATTGGTAAGCCCTGAAAGAGTGCAGCCTGCAACAGTAGAAATAGTTGATATTGCAGGATTGGTTCGAGGTGCAAGTAAAGGAGAAGGCTTGGGAAATCAGTTTTTAGCCAATATTAGAGAAACAGATGCTATTATTCATGTATTGCGTTGTTTTGATAACGATAATATTATTCATGTAGATACGACTATTGATCCTATTAGGGATAAAGAAACGATTGACATTGAATTGCAATTAAAAGATTTGGAAACTGTAGAAAAGCGTTTAGAAAGAGTTAAGCGAAATGCTAAAACAGGAAATAAAGAGGCACAAGCTGAATTAGAAGTTCTATTGAAAATCCAAGAAGTATTACTAAAAGGGTTATCTGTGAGAACGCTTGAGTTTTCGGAAAAAGAAGAAGAGTTTGTTAAGACGTTACAAATGATTACGGCAAAACCTGTTTTGTATGTGTGTAATGTTGATGATAAATCGGCTGTTACTGGAAATGCGTATGTAGATAAAGTTAAAGAAGCAATTGCTGATGAAAATGCGGAGATTATCATTTTAGCCGTCGGTACCGAGGCTGATATTAATGAATTGGATGATTATGAAGAGCGCCAGCTATTTTTGGAAGATTTAGGTTTGTCGGAGCCAGGAGCTTCTAAATTAATTAGGTCAGCATATAAGCTATTAAAATTACAAACTTATTTTACAGCAGGTGTAAAAGAGGTTAGGGCTTGGACAATTAATGTTGGAGATACAGCGCCACAAGCGGCGGGGGTAATTCATACAGATTTTGAAAAAGGCTTTATTAGAGCAGAAGTTATAAAGTACAGTGATTATGTTGCATTGGGTACAGAAGCCAAAGTAAAAGAAGCAGGAAAACTTTCTGTTGAGGGAAAAGAATATATTGTTCAGGATGGAGATATGATGAACTTTAGATTTAATGTGTAAGTTACATTGAACATCGTAATTTAAGATTGAATTGAATTTTTTTTAAAACGCATACTCTTTACATTTGAGGATGCGTTTTTTTAATTTTATAAAATCAGGGGTATTTGTAGCTATAATTGGAATTGTACTGTTCTCAGCGAAAGCTGTAATGGTTAAATTGGCGTACCAATACGGAGTAAGTTCGATTCATTTGTTATTGTTTAGATTAGGGTTCTCTTTACCGGTGTATATTGGTTTTATTTTATATTATAAGCCGAGAAAGAAAGAAACAATTAAAGGGTCAGAATATCTTTGGTTGTTGTTGTTTGGATTTGTGGGGTATTATCTTGCAAGTTATTTTGATTTTTTAGGACTTCAGTATATAAAAGCAGGCTTAGAAAGAATTATTCTATTTGTGTATCCAACCTTAGTGCTTTTTATTTCTAGAATTTTTCTAAAAAAGAAACTTAAAAAAAAGCAACTTACAGCTATTTTTATTACATATGTGGGGGTTGTAATTGCTTTCTGGAATGAGATTGAATTGTCTGAAAGTAACTTGTATTTTGGCATTTTTCTTGTTTTCTTAAGTGCGCTGGCTTATGCTTCTTATTTGGTGGGAAGCGGCTGGTTGATTCCAAAGTTTGGCGTAGTGCTTTTTACGTCGTATGCAATGGTTGTTTCAACATTTTGTGTGGTAGTTCATTATTTACTCACAGACCGATTATCTCTTGTGGAATATCCCAAAGAAGTGTACTTACTTGGTGTATTAATGGCATTTGTCTCTACATTAATCCCCTCATTCTTAGTTTCATTGGCTATTAAAAAATTAGGGGCGTCTACATTTTCAATTTTAGGAAGTGTTGGGCCAATTTCTACTATAATATTGGCATATATTTTCTTGAATGAAACCGTTTCGGGATTGCAAATATTTGGATCTGCAATTGTAATTGCAGGAGTTGTTTTTGTTTCAAAAAAATAAAAAAATAAAAAGTTGAAATTCTGTTAATAACTAATTTGCTAGAGCATTTCATTTTTTAGTTGTAAATGCTATTTTAGCGAGGCATTCAATCTTCTCAATTTATGACACAAGAAACAAAATATACCGAAGACAATATTCGATCTCTCGATTGGAAAGAGCATATTCGTATGCGTCCTGGGATGTATATTGGAAAGTTAGGAGATGGCTCATCTCCAGATGACGGGATATATATATTATTAAAAGAAGTATTAGATAATTCGATTGATGAGTATGTAATGGGTGCCGGTAAAACCATCGAAATTTCTATAAGAGACAAGCAAGTAACTGTGCGTGATTATGGTCGTGGAATTCCACTTGGAAAAGTAGTAGATGTAGTATCAAAAATGAATACTGGTGGGAAGTATGATTCTAAAGCATTTAAAAAATCGGTTGGATTAAATGGTGTAGGTACGAAAGCGGTGAATGCCTTGTCAGATTATTTCAAAGTACAATCTGTGAGAGACCATAAAACATCTTGGGCAGAATTCAATCAAGGAAATCTAATTGAGGTAGAAAATGCACATGAATCGTCTTTGCGAAAGGGAACAAAGGTTCAGTTTATTCCAGATGAGAGTATTTTTGGAAAATACAAGTACAGAAATGAATATGTAGCAAAAATGCTGAAAAACTATGTGTATTTGAACACGGGTTTGACCATCGTATTTAACGGAGAGAAATTCTTCTCAGAACATGGACTGAAAGATTTGTTGCAAGAGAATACTTCAGAGTCAGATTTATTGTACCCAATCATCCATTTGAAAGAAGAAGATATAGAAATTGCAATCACACATAGTAAAACACAGTACTCAGAAGAGTATCATTCGTTTGTAAACGGTCAACATACCACTCAAGGAGGAACGCATCAAGCAGCGTTTAGAGAAGCGTTGGTAAAAACCATAAGAGAATATTTTGGAAAGAATTATGAGTCATCCGATATTCGTAAGTCGATTATTTCTGCCATTGCTATTAAAGTAATGGAACCCGTTTTTGAAAGTCAAACAAAAACGAAATTAGGGTCTACAGAGATGGGAGGGGGACTACCAACAGTTAGAACTTTTATCAATGATTTTGTAAAAACGAAATTAGATAACTACCTGCATAAAAACACCGATGCTGCGGAAGCAATTCAACGTAAAATATTACAGGCAGAACGTGAACGTAAGGAGTTGTCTGGAATTCGAAAATTGGCTAAGGATAGGGCTAAAAAAGCAAGTCTACACAATAAAAAATTACGTGATTGTAGAATTCATTTGTCAGATGTGAAAAAAGAAGGGTATCTAGATACTACCTTGTTTATTACTGAGGGAGATTCGGCATCAGGGTCCATCACGAAGTCTAGAAACGTGAATACACAAGCAGTATTTAGTTTAAAAGGAAAGCCGCTAAATTCGTACGGACTGTCAAAGAAGATTGTATATGAAAATGAGGAATTCAATTTATTACAAGCGGCATTAAACATAGAAGATGGTTTAGAAGGGTTGCGTTATAACAATATTGTAATTGCTACAGATGCCGATGTAGATGGAATGCACATCCGGTTGTTGTTGATTACCTTCTTTTTGCAATTTTTTCCTGAAGTGATAAAAGAAGGGCACTTGTATATCTTAGAAACACCATTATTTAGGGTTCGAAATAAAAAAGACACGTATTATTGTTACTCTGATGAAGAGAAGCAGGATGCGATTAATAAGTTAAGAGGGAAGCCAGAAATTACTCGATTTAAAGGGTTAGGGGAGATTTCTCCCAACGAGTTTGTACATTTTATTGGGAATGACATTCGTTTAGATCCAGTGATGTTAGACAAAGAAATGCCAGTTGAAACAATGCTTTCATTTTACATGGGTAAAAATACTCCAGATAGACAGAAATTCATTATTGAGAATTTAAAGGTTGAATTGGATATAATTGATGAAGAAGTATGAGCGAAGAAATTAACGATTACGAACACGAAGAAGAAATAAATCACCAGGCCGAACCGGTTGAAACCATTACCAAAGTTACAGGAATGTACAAGGAATGGTTTTTGGATTACGCTTCGTATGTAATTTTAGAAAGAGCAGTCCCTGCAATCGACGATGGTTTTAAACCTGTGCAACGTCGTATTATGCATTCTATGAAAGATTTAGATGATGGACGTTATAATAAAGTAGCAAATATTGTGGGACACACCATGCAGTATCATCCGCATGGAGATGCTTCTATTGGTGATGCGATGGTGCAGATTGGACAGAAAGAATTGCTGATTGACATGCAGGGGAACTGGGGAAATACCTTAACAGGTGATCGTGCTGCTGCATCAAGATATATTGAAGCACGTCTTTCTAAATTTGCATTGGATGTTGTTTTTAATGCAAAGACAACCGAATGGCAATCTTCTTATGACGGTCGTAGAAAAGAGCCTGTAAATCTTCCTGTGAAATTCCCAATGTTGTTGGCGCAAGGAGGAGAAGGAATTGCAGTAGGCTTGTCAACAAAAATATTACCACATAATTTTAATGAGTTAATTGATGCTTCTATTAAGCATTTAAAAGGACGTAGTTTTAAAATTGTTCCCGATTTTCTAACGGGTGGAGTGGCAGATTTTACCAATTATAATGAAGGGAAGCGTGGCGGAAAAGTTAGAGTACGAGCTAAAATATCTCAACAGGATAAGAAAACCTTAGTAATTTCAGAAATTCCATTTGGTACCACTACCACTTCTTTGATTGATAGTGTCTTGAAAGCGAATGACAAAGGGAAGATAAAAATAAAGAAAATTGAAGATAATACAGCAGCCAATGTAGAGATATTAGTGCATTTACCGTCGGGAATATCACCCGATAAAACCATCGATGCTTTATTTGCTTTTACAAATTGCGAAAATTCAATCTCCCCATTGTGCTGTGTAATTGAAGATAATAAACCAGTATTTGTTGGTGTTCATGAGGTGTTGCGTAAATCAACTGATAATACAGTTGAGTTATTAAAATTAGAGCTTGAGATTCAATTAAACGAACTGGAAGAGCAGTGGCATTTTGCTTCCTTAGAACGTATTTTTATTGAAAACAGAATCTATCGTGATATTGAAGAAGAAGAAACCTGGGATGGTGTAATTGCCGCTATTGATACAGGGTTGAAACCACATATCAAACATTTAAAAAGAGCCATTACTGTAGAAGATATTGTTCGGTTGACGGAGATTCGAATTAAGAAAATTTCAAAGTTTGATATTGACAAAGCAAAACAACATATTGAAAGCTTAGAGGATAAAATTGAAGAAGTGAAAAATTACTTGGCAAACCTTATTGAATTTGCAATTAATTTTTTCAAACGTTTAAAAACAACCTACGGAAAAGGGAAGGAGCGTAAAACAGAAATCAGGATTTTTGATGATATCGTAGCTACAAAAGTGGTCATGCGAAATACAAAATTATATGTCAACAGGGAGGAAGGCTTTGTTGGAACTTCGTTGCGTAAAGATGAGTATGTAACAGATTGCGCAGATATTGATGATATTATAGTGTTTAAGAGAGATGGAAGTATGATGATCACAAAAGTGGCCGCTAAAACTTTTGTAGGGAAAGATATAATACATTTGGCAATCTTTAAGAAGAATGATAAACGTACCGTGTATAACATGATGTATAAAGACGGCGCTAAAGGGCCGAGTTATATGAAGCGTTTTACGGTTACTGGAGTCACTAGAGATAAAGCATACGATTTAGCGAATGGAACCAAAGGATCTAAGGTGTTGTATTTTACCGCAAATCCTAATGGGGAGGCAGAAGTGGTAACTATAAACTTACGTGCTGTTGGTAGTATTAAAAAGTTGAAATGGGATATTGATTTTGCAGATTTATCTGTAAAAGGAAGAGGAGTAAGAGGAAATACGATTACAAAGTTTTCCATAAAGAAAATTGAATTTAAAGCATCTGGAGTTTCTACATTAAAACCACGTAAAATTTGGTTTGATGAAACAGTACAACGTTTAAATGTAGATGGTAGAGGTGAGTTACTTGGGGAGTTTAGAGCTGAAGATAAATTATTAATTGTACATCAATCTGGTAAGGCCAAAGCTGTAACACCTAATTTGGCAAGTCATTTTGAGGATGATATGATTGTATTGGAAAAATGGAAGCCTAATAAACCATTGTCAGCCATTTATTTTGATGGAGAGAAAGAACGTTATTATGTAAAACGTTTTTTAATTGAAACCGTAGATAAAGAAGAGCTGTTTATCTCTGAACATCCAAAATCGAAATTGGAAATTATCGCTACTGCGTATAGGCCAATAGCAGAAGTTCTTTTTTCAAAAAGAAGTTTAGAGAATGCCAAGTTGAATTTTGAAGAGTTTATCGCTATTAAAGGTATAAAGGCACAAGGAAATCAATTTACTGCCGACAAAATTAAACAGGTCAATTTATTGGAGTCATTACCTTTTGAAGAGCCAGAAGAGGTAACATCACAGGAGATTGAGGTTGTAGAGGAAGAAATTATTTCTGACGAAACACTTCCTTTGGAGATTACAAATTTAGAAGTGACTTCAGATAAACCTATTAAACCTTTATTGTTAAGCAGTGAAGAGAAAGCCAAAAAGGCGCTGCAAAGAACAATAGAGAAGAAAAAAGCAGAGCAAAAAGCCAAAGATGAAGAAAATCAAACAAAACTGTTTTAGTAATGAATAAAACGATTGGCCTGATTGGAGGAATGACACCAGAGTCTACAATATTGTATTATAAAGAACTGAATCGATTAGCTTCTATTCAGTTTGGGGCTAAGCATACGTGTAACGTGATGATTGAATCTGTAGATTTCGGGTTGGTTTCAAAGTATCAAACTGAGAATCGTTGGGATTTATTAGATGAAATGATGGTGAAAGCTGCGCAAAACTTGGAAAAAGGTGGAGCAGAATGTGTTTTAATTTGTGCCAATACCATGCATTTAACCATCGATGCTGTTAGAAGAGCGATAAAAATTCCAGTACTGCATATTGCCCAAGCAACTTCTTTAAAAATTAAAGAAAAGAAGCTCAGAAAGGTTGCGTTATTAGGAACTAAATATACTATGGAGAAAACGTTTTATACGGATGTTTTATCGGTATTCGGAATAGAAACAATTATCCCGAACGAAAAAGATCGTGCTATTATTCATGCAGTAATCTATGAGGAGTTGGCATTTGGCGAGGTAAATCCAACGTCAAAAAAAGAATATCTAAGAATTACGGAGTCGTTAATTTCTAATGGAGCAGAAGGGGTTATTCTTGGGTGTACTGAGATTCCAATGTTAATGAGTCAGGTAGATGTTTCGGTGCCCGTGTTTGATACAACAACAATTCATGCAGCAAATGCATTTAATTTAATGAATCCATAAGATGAAGTTGGTTGACGAAATTTTAAAACTAGATTCGGCATGGAGCATATCTATATACATAGGTGTTGTTTTGGTGCTTTCATGGTTGTTTTCGAGATTAATGCGATCGGTGATTGTTACCTATTTAAAAAGATCAAAATCAGACAAATATAAAAACACAAGTCTTCAGTTTTTGAAAAATTCCATTAAGTTTTTCATTGTGCTAATTGCGCTTTTCTATATTGTAATGACGGTTCCTTCGTTAAGAAGTAAAGCAACACTTATTTTTTCTGGAGCAGGAATTTTAGCGGCTATTATTGGATTTGCTGCACAAGCAGCGTTGTCTAATTTAATAGCGGGAGTTTTTATTGTGATTTTTAAGCCTTTTAGAGTTGGTGATTATATCAAGTTGGATGAAGAACGTATTGGAATTGTTCAGGATATTACATTAAGGCATACCGTAATTAATAATTTTGAAAATAAACGATTAATAATTCCAAACTCTATTATTAGTACGGAATCTGTGTTGAATCATACTATAGAAGATTCCCATATTTTAAGTTTTAATAATTTCAAATTAGGATTGTTTGCAGATCTAGATGTAGTAAAATTAATTATTGAAGAAGAGGCGTTGAAATTAGAGGGGGTTATAGATTACAGGACACCCACAGAGGTCTTAACGGCAACTAATCAGATTGAAACACGGGTGATAGATATTCAAGAAAGTTACATTCATGTTAGAGCGTATGTGTGGATTAATGATCCGTTTAAAGAGTTTAAAATAAAATGTGCTCTAAAAGAATCTGTGCATAAGCGTTTTGTAAAGGAAGGAATTGATCTACCTATTCCTCTTCGTAAAGTGTTTAGTAATTAGATTGGGGGCTTTCTAAAATAGGTTTAAATGTGATTGTTTTGTTGATATGGAGTAGATTTTTTTTCGTATCTTATCATGAATAATAAAAATTATGAAATTATGAAATTAATTGGAAAAAGATTAACAAAAGAAGAGCAGATAATGATTTTTGCAGGAGATGCAAGTGATAACAGATGCCAGAGATTGATAAACAGATCTGATAGACATCGAAGAAGAGGTGATGATGAAGGAGCGAGAAGGTTAATTGCTAAATTTGAAGAACTCTGCGCTGATAGAATTATAAGCTGAAAATTCCTAACTGATTGTCAAAACCTAACTTTAATGTTAGGTTTTTTTTAATCGAAATAAATAGCGGATTATTTGTTAATTCATTTTTCCGAAAAAAGTGGGTGTGTAGTCTGTAAGTAGCTCAGGGTGCGTGATTTTAATGATGTCCTTTAAGACTAAGTCTGGTCTGGTTGGTCCAAGTTCAAAGTAAATCGTTCCACCAGTTTCTCCAACGGTATTAGCAAATGTAAAAAGCTGGTCATTTTTAAAAGCGGTAAAAGTCTGGTAGTTTTTGTTTCTGCTTAACATCTGTTCCTTGTTTTTAAAGAATCCTGGAGCAATCCAAATATCGGCATTTTTCCCTTTATCAAGGATGCTTTCGAAGCTAATAGATAAACTTCCTTTTCCTTTAGAGTCTTTCCATAAGTAGTTGGTGTTTGCATCTTTTAAAAATTGAGCAACAAAACTTTCTCCAGCAGGTAGGTTCCAAATGTCCTTGCTCATAATTGCACCAGAAAGAATGCTGGGTGTATTTTTTGCCTTGCTTGCAATTAATTTAGCCTCATTATAGTTTTTTTCAATTACATTAAAAATACTATCAGCTTCTCTTTCTTTGTTATATAGAGCACCAAAAAACTTAATCCATTCGGCTCTTCCAAGCGGGGTCTCTTCTAGCCAATCTCCATTTAATATTACTGGGATGCCAGATTTCTCAACCAGATTTAAGGATTTGTTGGTTTTACTCATGCTAAAGCCAACAACAATATCTGGTTTTAAATCTAACAAGATTTCTGTATTTAATGCCGCTTTAACACCAACCTCTTTAATGGACTTATTCGCGATGAGTTTTCTTGTTTTTGGAGAGGAAATGTATTTGGTATGTGGAAAACCAATTAAGGTGTTTTCTACGCCTAATAATTCCAACATCGGAATATGAGTTGTAGAAGTAACTACTATTTTGTTAATAGGGGTGTTGATGATTGTACCTTTCTGATATGTTTCGTTGCTATTTCCACTAGTAGTGATAATGTATTCAAATTGTTCTGTGGCGTTTAGATACGGCGACTTGATTATTAGTTTTTTGTATTTGTTAAAATGCATAATATCAAAACCTTTAGCGTATTTCACCTTAATTGATTCTTTAAGTATCGGTTTTTGCTTTTTTATATTCGTTTTTTCTTTACAGCTAGTTAAGATTAAGAATACTAAAAATAGTTTAAAGAATGATTTCATATCTAATAATTTGAATTGCAAGATTACAAAAATGTTCTGAATAAAATTTTATTACCAATAGAAATTCGATTACATTTGCCGCGAATTTTGGTTTTATCACCTAATTGCTAGTTGATAAATTAAAAGGGAATTTGGTGACGCAATTTTGCAATTGTTACCCCAAAGCTGTTCCCGCAACTGTAAGCTTTGTCTTTTTAGAAAGGATGCTTGTAATAATTCTTTAACCACTGTTTTGTTTCTGAGATGCTCAGATAGAAATGGGAAGGTGAATTACAAGACGCGAGCCAGGAGACCTGCCATGATTCAAAGACTAAAAACTTTCGGGATAAAAGTTTATGTACCTATCATTTTGTACAGAATTTTCCTGATTTATTTATTTTAATTAAATCATTTACAATGAAAAAACAACTAACAATTGCCGGTGCTTTAGCTATTTCATTAGCGAGTACGAGTATTTTTGCGCAACAAACACAAGAAAAAGAAATTGACTTGGATGAGGTGGTAATTACGGCCACAAAGTTTAAATTAAAGAAAGAGAAAATCGGAAAGGTTATCACAAAGATTACGCAAAAAGAGATTCAGAATAATGCTGGTAAAACAGTGTTGGAATTACTAAATAATGTTTCTGGCGTCGAAATTAAAGGTTTAAATTCTAATCCAGGAGAAATTAAAGGAACGTATGTTCGAGGAGGTAGAAGTAGACAGGTGTTGGTTTTAATTGATGGTGTTCCTGTTTCTGATCCTACAGGGATTAATCAAGAATACGATTTACGCTTATTGTCGTTAAACCAAGTAGCATCTATTGAGGTTTTAAAAGGCGCTTCTAGTGTGTTGTATGGTTCTGGTGCTGCAACTGGGGTAATTAATATTATCCTCAAAAAAGGAAAAGGAAAAGAGATTTCTGCCACATATGAAGTGAGTTTAGGAACCAATAACGATGCGCATTCTAAAAGTTTACGCTTACTAGATAGAAATCAAAATGTGAGTATAAATGGTCGTGTAAATAACTTCAACTATTTAGCTACATTTAATGTTTCTGGTGTTGACGGAATGTCATCAGCAAAAAGTAACACAAGTAAGACCTTTTCTTCAGATCCTTTTAAAAACAACGCTGGATTGATGAAATTAGGATATAAATTCAATACTCAGTTTAAGCTAGAATCTTTTGTGAACTATGATTCGTTTGAGTATACCTATGATGCTGGTGCGTACAACAATTCTGATATCAATACAGGAAATAGTAAGCAAGTTAGAATTGGTGTAAAACCAAGCTACAAATATGCCAATGGAGATGCATATATACAGGCGTCATATAACGAAGTAAACCGTGGTTTGAATTCGTTTAATTCGTATGCAAACCTTGTCAATGTATATGAGTATGTAGGTGAGAGTGTGAATATTGACGTGGTTAATAGACTGTCTTTTTTAAATGGGAACTATCAGTTAATTACAGGAGTTAATTATCAAAAGCACAACAATAAAACAGTTTCTGATTTTGGTAACATTGATGAAGATATAGCAAACTTTAATACAATAGATCCATACCTGTCTTTAGTATATAATTCGGATTACGGACTAAATGTAAACGTGGGAAGTAGATTGAATCATCATAGTAATTATGGGGATCATTTGGTGTATGACGCAAATGTTTCTTACAACTTTAATGTAGCGTCTGTTGCTGTTAAAGCATTAACATCCTACAGTACAGCCTTTATAGCGCCAAGTACATACCAGTTATTTTCTCAATATGGTAACTTAAACTTAAATCCAGAATCTAGCAATACATTTGAATTTGGATTTGAAGCATCTCACAATAAATTAATTCAGTTAGATGCTGTTTATTTTAACAGGTCTGTAGAAGATGCAATTATTTTTGTTTCATTACCAGTTTCACCATGGACAAGTTCATATGAAAACGCTATAGGTAAGGCAAAGGTGAGCGGAGTTGAAGCGAATATAACAGTTAGTCCTTTAGATGAATTAAAGCTGCGATTTGGATATACAAAAATTAGTAAGGACGTAAACGCAGATTACATACCTAAAAACAAATTGATTGCCAATGTTGAAGTTTCTCCATTTAACAATGCTTTTGTTTCTTTGGTGTATAAGAATGTTGGAGAAAGAACCTATTTTGATAAATGGGGTAGTTTTGGAGCTGCAGGAACTGATATTGTATTGCCTTCTTATAACTTGCTAGATATTAATGCGAATTATAAATTGTTAGACGGAACAGTTACTTTATTTGGAACAATATCTAACATTTTCAATGAAGATTACGAAGAGACTTTAGGGTATTCTACAAGAGGAAGAAACTTTAAATTAGGACTTAGATTGAAGTTTTAAGACCTAATTAATTAGCAAGAAAAAAGCCCTCAGAATTCTGAGGGCTTTTTTTTATATCATTTTGTTTACTTCGCTTTTTATAAAAACAATAGCTGTGTCTGTTGGCGGTGCAGCTGTTTGATACGCTTTCATCATTTCTTCTCTGAGTTCTTGAGCATCTTTGCTGCTGTTTGCAACCTGTTTTAATTTATTGATAATTGCTGATTTTGCAGTGATGATCACTTTCCAGCAATCTTCAGAAATATAAATTTGTTGCACAGAGTTGTGTTCAAATTCTTGCTCTATACTTTTTAATAAGAGCTGTAGGTATCCTTCTGATGTGGTATCAACAGGTTTTATTCGTACTAATAGTTTTATAGGATTTACCCTGTCACAAAACAAGACCATTCTCTCATAAGCTTGAAGTTTAATCGGGAGCCCATCTTTTTTACGTTGTGATAAAACTTCAAATTTATTTTGACGATTGAGACTTTTAATATGAATATTTATAAAGTAATACGCAACAATAGCCATGATTATTGTTGGTAATGACATTGCCAACATTTCTGTAATTCCACCTCCCATATATATGATTTAAAACCCAAAAATATTTAATTCAATTAGATAAATCTAGGATTCGTTCAGAAATACTTTTGAATAAGAATTATAGCTTAAAAAAAATGTCAATAACTTTTATTGTAAACCTCGAGTTGTCATCGTATTTTTGAGGCACTTAAATAAAATTCCATTGTCAAATTATTTAGATTCCTTAAACCCTCCACAGAGGGCAGCTGTAGTGCAAAAAGATGGCCCTATGATAATTATTGCAGGTGCCGGATCCGGTAAAACACGGGTATTAACCTATAGAATAGCGCATTTAATGAAGCAAGGCGTAGATGCTTTTAACATCTTGTCGCTCACCTTTACCAACAAAGCGGCAAAAGAAATGAAAGAACGAATTGGGTCGGTTGTAGGTTTTAGTGAGTCTAAAAACTTATGGATGGGAACCTTTCACTCTGTTTTTGCTAGAATTTTACGCTCAGAAGCTGATAAGCTTGGCTATCCTTCAAGTTTTACAATTTACGATTCACAAGATTCTGTACGATTGATAGGTTCAATTATTAAAGAAATGCAATTAGATAAAGATAGGTATAAGTCTAAACAGGTGTTGGGACGTATATCTTCCTTTAAAAACAGTTTAATAACGGTAAGAGCTTATAATAATAATCCTGATTTAAAAGAGGATGATTTAAAAGCCAGTCGACCAAAAATGGGCGATATTTATAAGGCCTATGTTGATCGTTGTTTTAAGTCTGGTGCCATGGATTTTGATGACTTATTGTTAAGAACCAATGAGTTGTTAACGCGTTTCCCTGAAGTATTGGCAAAATATCAGGATCGATTTAGGTATATAATGGTAGATGAGTATCAGGATACAAACCATTCGCAATATTTAATTGTTAGGGCCTTGGCAGATCGTTTTCAGAACATTTGTGTAGTAGGTGATGATTCACAAAGTATCTATAGCTTTCGTGGTGCTAACATTAGCAATATCTTAAACTTTCAAAAAGATTATCCAGATGTAAAAACCTTTAAACTAGAGCAAAATTATCGCTCTTCAGATAATATTGTAAAAGCAGCAAACTCCGTAATTGAAAAGAATAAAACGCGATTGGATAAGATCGTATGGACCTCAAATGATGCCGGAGAAAAAATTAAGGTAATGCGTACCATTTCTGATGGAGAAGAAGGGCGGTTTGTGGCCCAATCTATGTGGGAAAACATGATGAATAAACAGCTTACTGCAGATGCATTTGCAGTGTTGTATAGAACAAATTCGCAATCGAGAGCAATGGAAGATGCCTTGCGTAAAAAAGGTATTCAATATAAAATTTATGGAGGAATTTCTTTTTATCAGCGTAAAGAAATAAAAGATTTGCTTTCCTATTTGCGAATGTTAATCAACCCCAATGATGAAGAGGCCTTAAAAAGAGTAATTAATACCCCTGCAAGAGGAATTGGAGCGACCACCTTAGATAAAATAACAATAGCTGCAAACCATTATAAAAAATCAATATTTGAAATATTAAAAAATATTGATAAAGTTGATTTGAAACTCAACGCTGGAACAAGAGGTAAGTTGCAAAATTTTGTTAACATTATTTTGGCCTTACAAGTAGAATCGCAAACTAAAAATGCCTTTGAAATAGCAGAAACGATTGTTAAACGTGTTGGGTTAATTAAAGATTTAGAAAAAGAAGGAACTCCAGAAGCAATTAGTAAAGTTGAAAATATACAAGAACTATTAAATGGTATAAAAGATTTTATCACAGATAAAATTGAAACGGGAGAAGATGCTTCTTTGCCTAAGTTTTTAGAAGATGTAGCCTTGGCAACCGATTTTGATTCTGATAAAAAAGATGATACCCCAAGAGTTTCTATGATGACGATACATCAATCTAAAGGATTGGAATATCCCTATGTGTATATTGTTGGTCTAGAAGAAAATCTATTCCCGTCTGGAATGAGCATGAATACTAGAAGTGAGCTAGAGGAAGAAAGGCGTTTGTTTTATGTAGCATTAACAAGAGCAGAACACGAGGCTTATTTAAGTTATGCTCAAACACGATATCGTTGGGGAAAATTAACAGATGCAGAACCGAGTCGTTTTTTAGAAGAAATAAATGATGAATTTTTAGAGTACCTAACTCCAAAAAGTCCAGAGCCAAGCGTAAATAGGTTTGTAGACGCCAGCGTGTTCGATACTCCGTCAAAAACCATTCGTTTTCAAAAGCCTATCAAACGTCAAAAGCAAGAGTTTAAAGCAAAAAAAGAACAAAGTTTTTCGCCTCCTAAGAACCTAAAAAAGATTGTCCGATCGTCTTCAGAAAAATCAAATCTTTTTGACAATGACATAACTGTTGGGACGCTTGTAGAGCATAATAGGTTTGGACCAGGAGAAGTGTTAAGCCTAGAAGGAGCAGGGCCAAATAAAAAAGCCGAAATTAAATTCGGAACAGTAGGAAAGAAAAAATTATTATTGCAGTTTGCAAAACTAAAAGTGATCGGATAAAATACCAGGTATTTATTTTTTGATTACTAAAAATAAATACCTAATTTGCAAACATTAAATACTTCAAAAACAAACCGAAATTAGAAGCGTTATAGCTTTATATTTCAATATACTTTAGAATGGAATTCGAACTAGAATATAACTCAGGTAGATCTTTAATGATTATTCCTGAATACGGTAGACATATACAGAAATTAGTGAATCATTGTGTGGCTTTAGAAGCCAAAGAGGAGCGCAATACAATGGCTAAGGCTATTGTAGACGTTATGGGGAATTTACAGCCTCATTTACGTGACGTACCAGATTTTAAGCACAAATTATGGGATCAACTTTTTATAATGTCTGGTTTTGACTTAGATGCAGATTCTCCATATGACAGACCATCAAAAGAGGAGCTACAAGAAAAGCCAGAGGCACTACCTTACCCTAAATCAGCGTCGAGATATCGGTATTATGGAAATAATATTCAAACGATGATTGATGTTGCCCTATCTTGGGAAGAAGGTGAGAAGAGAGAAGCCTTGGTATATACAATTGCCAATCATATGAAGAAGTGTTATTTAAACTGGAATAAAGATACTGTTGATGATGCTGTAATTTTTAAGCATTTGTTAGATTTGTCTGATAGTAAAATTGATTTAACAAACTCTGAAGAGAAGCTTTCTGAAAGTAAAAATTTATTAAGAAAAAGATCTTCTCAGCAAGGGAATAAAGGGAAGACACATTCTAACAATAGTAGAAACACCAACAATAGAAATAATCACACTAATAGAAAAAGATAAGAATGGCATCATTTAAAATTGAAGGTGGTCACAAATTAAATGGGACGATTACTCCACAAGGAGCAAAAAACGAAGCATTGCAAATAATATGTGCTGTGCTATTAACGCCCAAAAAAGTAGTTATAGAAAACATTCCAGATATTATAGATGTCAATAAATTGATTTTTATTCTGGGGGAGTTAGGAGTGAAGGTTGAGAAATTAGCAGCAAATTCATATAGCTTTCAAGCAGATGAAATTAATTTAAAATATTTAGAATCTGCAGATTTTAAAAGAGATGGAAGCTCGCTTAGAGGATCTATTATGATTGTGGGCCCATTGTTAGCTCGTTTTGGCAAAGGGTATATCCCAAGACCAGGTGGAGATAAAATAGGTCGCAGAAGATTAGACACACATTTTGAAGGTTTTATTCAATTAGGAGCAAAATTCAGATACAACAGAGAAGAGTATTTCTATGGCGTTGAAGCTGATGAACTATATGGTACAGATATGCTGTTAGATGAGGCTTCTGTTACAGGAACTGCAAACATTTTAATGGCTGCTGTTTTAGCGAAAGGAAAAACGACTATTTATAATGCTGCTTGTGAACCATATATTCAACAATTGTCAAAAATGTTGAATGCTATGGGTGCAAAAATTTCAGGTGTAGGCTCAAATTTATTAACCATCGAAGGAGTAGAATCTTTAGGTGGTTGCCGTCATAGGGTACTGCCAGATATGATAGAGATTGGTAGTTGGATTGGTGTTGCTGTAATGACCCAGTCGGAGTTAACAATCAAAGATGTGAGTTGGAAAGATTTGGGACAAATACCTAATGTATTTAGAAAACTAGGAGTTAAACTAGAGCGAAAAGGGGATGATATTTATATTCCTGAACAAGAAAGTTATGAAGTTCAAAATTATATTGACGGTTCTATTTTAACCATTGCAGATGCACCTTGGCCAGGGTTTACACCAGATCTGTTAAGTATTGTTTTGGTGATTGCAACCCAAGCTAAAGGGACCGTTTTAATTCACCAAAAAATGTTTGAAAGTAGGTTGTTCTTTGTAGATAAACTGATTGATATGGGTGCAAAAGTAATTTTGTCAGATCCGCATAGAGCAGTTGTCATTGGACACGATCATAAATCTCAATTGAAAGCAACTAAAATGACCTCTCCAGACATTAGAGCTGGAATTTCTTTATTGATTGCGGCGCTTTCGGCAAAAGGAACAAGTGTCATCAATAATATTGAACAAATTGACAGAGGGTATGAAAACATTGAAGCTCGTTTAAAATCTATTGGCGCAAAGATTGAAAGAATAGAAGATTAATGGATAGATCCGTATTATGAAAAAGAGCATAATAATAGTATTTGTATTTGCTTTCTCGATTGTCTTTAGTCAAAAAAAGAAGGTATTGCTAATCGGTATTGATGGGTTACAATTTGAGCAAATAGCAAAAGTAAACACACCTAATTTTGATGAATTCACTATTAAAAAAGGATATACCGGAGGTGTATTTGGTTCTTCATCCCAACAGGTTACCTCAAGTGGACCAAGTTGGGTAACACTATTGACAGGTGTTTGGACAGACAAACACGGAATTACAAGTAATTCGGCAAGTCAAGTAAGTAAAGCTAAAAGTATTTTTAAATTGATAAAATCGTCTTCAAAATTAAAGACGGCTAGTATTTCTACTTGGAAGAATATCAATTTACTATTGTACAAAGACATGTATTCTGTAGATTTTTCCACGCAAGGAGGAAATGATGAAATTTCGACAGCGCTAACCATAAATTACATTAAAGATCAGGCTCCAGATTTTGCTTTTATTCATTTGGATGATATAGATCATGCTGGTCATGCAGTTGGTTTTGGTTTGGCATATAGCAAAGCAATTCAAAAAGTAGATGCTCAAATTGGGCAGTTATTAAAAGTGATAAAAAAAAGAGAAAAGCATAATAATGAAGAGTGGTTGGTTCTTTTAGTTACAGATCATGGAAGGGATTCAAAAGGAAAAGGTCATGGAAATCAAACGCTCAATGAGAAAACTATATTTATCGGAATGAATAAAAAAGGAACTTCATTTTTTGAAGGAATTGATAATGCGAAAGCAGTACATTCTTTAAAAGAGTTGGAGGCATTTATTCCGCAAACAGCCATTGTATCGACTGTATTAAAATATTTAAACATCAATATAAAAAAAGAATGGAATTTAGATGCCAAACCTTTAGTTGACTAACTTTTTTAAAATAAAAACAAGGGAATAATAGTGTCAATCTGGCACTATTTTTTTATTGGCAAAATTATTGCCAATAAATTGGTAACAATTTAACGGTTATAATAATGAGTACTGAAGAAAACATAAAAGAAGAAGAGATAAATAACACAGAGTCTGAGACGCAAGTTGAAGAAAATCAAGAGGTTGTTGAAAATGTTTTAACACCTGAAGAATTAATTCAAGCTGAGAAAGATAAATATTTACGTTTATTTGCTGAATTCGAGAATTATAAAAAGAGAACATCTAAAGAGAGAATTGAGTTATTTAAGACGGCTGGTCAAGATTTGATGACATCTATGCTGCCAATTATGGATGATTTTGACAGAGGCTTGTCAGAAATCAAAAAAGCAAAAGATAAAGAGTTGTTAAAAGGGATGCAATTGATCAGTGATAAGTTGAAAAAAACTTTAGAGCAAAAGGGGTTGACAGTTATGGAGGTTAGAGCAGGTGATGCTTTTAACGCAGATATTCATGAAGCAATTACTCAAATTCCTGCACCATCAGAAAAATTAAAAGGGAAAGTAATAGACTGTATCGAAAGTGGATACAAATTAGGAGATAAAATTATTCGCTACCCAAAAGTAGTAATAGGACAATAATATATAATAATATGTCTTCTCGAGCGCAGTCGAGAGGTACTAAGAAGGTCTCGACTGCGCTCGACCAGACAAAGCAAAAGAAATGGCAAAAAGAGATTATTACGAAGTTTTAGGAATTAACAAGTCAGCATCTGCGGCAGAAATTAAAAAAGCATATCGTAAGATGGCGATTAAATTTCATCCAGATAAAAATCCAGATGACGCTTCTGCAGAAGAGAAATTTAAAGAAGCAGCTGAGGCGTACGAAATACTAAGCGACGATAACAAAAAAGCACGTTTTGATCAATATGGGCACCAAGCATTTGAAGGTGGTCATGGCGGCGGCGGCGGTTTTGGCGGCGGCGGAATGAATATGGATGACATATTTAGCCAATTCGGAGATATTTTCGGTGGTGGTTTTGGTGGCGGATTTGGTGGCGGAGGTTCTAGACAAGCTAGGGTGAAAGGAAGTAACATGCGTATCCGCGTAAAATTGACGTTAAAAGAAATTGCTGAAGGGGTTGAAAAGAAAGTAAAAGTTAGAAGAAAAGTACAGGCTGATGGCGTTACCTATTCAACATGTGCTACTTGTAATGGAGCTGGGCAGGTAACAAGAGTTACCAACACCATATTAGGTAGAATGCAAACAGCAGCAACATGTCCAACATGTCAAGGAGCGGGTCAAAGCATTAAATCGAAACCTAGTGGTGCAGATGCAAATGGTTTAATAGTAAAAGAGGAAACTGTTTCAATTCAAATTCCAGCAGGTGTTACAGAAGGAGTTCAGTTAAAGGTAGCAAGTAAAGGAAATGAAGCACCAGGTAAAAATTCTGTTTCTGGAGATTTATTAGTGGTGATTGAAGAAATTCAACATGAATTCTTAAAAAGAGAAGGAACTAATATTCATTTCGATTTGTATGTGAATTTTTCTGAAGCAGTATTGGGAATAAGCAAGGAAGTTGAAACTGTGACGGGAAAAGTGAAAATTAAAATTGAAGCAGGTACACAATCTGGGAAAATTTTAAGGTTAAAAGGAAAAGGCTTACCGAGTATAGAACGTTATGGAAATGGAGATTTCCTGATTCATATTAATGTTTGGACACCCCAAGAATTGTCTAAAGAGCAAAAACAGTTTTTTGAATCTATGAAAGGCGATGAGAATTTTGAGCCTAACCCAAATACTTCAGATAAGTCGTTCTTTGAAAAAGTAAAAGATATGTTTTCATAAAAACAGAAATACATAAAAAATATTCTAAGCCGTTCAATTAATTGAACGGCTTTTTTATGGAACAAATTCTAAATAAAACTGTATTTTTGCCGCATAAAATTTAGCAGATCTATCTTATCGCCTTGCTTTAATAGTAAGGAGGAAAGTCCGGACACCATAGAGTAGCATAGCGGATAACGTCCGTCCAGCGTAAGTTGAGGACAAGTGCAACAGAAAGCAAGTACAGTTCGGCTGTAGTGAAACCAGGTAAACTCTATGCGGT
>Ga0209395_1000823_pt1 | contig 44905 bp, 38 predicted proteins | sample GOMGulsemesocosm_3_FD_184635 | JGI IMG/M metagenome (GOLD analysis project Ga0209395, IMG submission 184635) | Methane-oxidizing microbial communities from mesocosms in the Gulf of Mexico - GOM9D Gulf of Mexico (SPAdes) (version 2) | ecosystem: Environmental > Aquatic > Marine > Cold seeps... | reverse complement strand
TAGCTGCAATAATTTCTGATCTTCCTGTGGCTCTTTTAGCTAGTTTTAATGCACCCTCAGTGGCTTCTGTACCAGAATTAGTTAAATAAGTAGTGTCTAGGGGACTCGGGCAGTGCTCAGCAATAAATTTACATAATTTTACCGAGGGGGCCTGCGCAAATTCTCCATAAACCATGACATGGGTATGCTTAGAAACTTGCGTTGTAATGGCATTGTTTATGGCAGGATGGCTATGTCCTAAGGTATTGGCAGAAACTCCTGCTATAAAGTCTAAATAAGCCTTGTTGTCTGTATCATATACATAAGAACCAATAGCATGACTAATTTCGATAGCCAATGGGTGTTCAGATGTTTGGGCTTGATATTTTAGGAAATCTTCTGTTGCCATTAGTTTCTTTTTTTTAAGCCCGCTTCTTTCATTCTTTTTTCTTTTCCTTTCGGAGGTTTGCCGTTTGCTTTTGTAGCGGCTGGTTTAATAGCAGGAATAGTAGGTTCTTCTTGTTTTGGAGCGGCTTTTTCTAATAATTCAGCCATGTTATCATGAATAAAAATATCTTCTATTTTTAAGGGTTGTTCCGTTCCTCTCCATAAAAATCCTTTGATTTGTTTTTTATCTTCAGGAAAATCATCCACAGGGTAGGTATCACCTTTTACACTTCTAATATGAGTAATGAATTCGACTTGCTTGTCTTTCATTTCAATTTCTATTCGACTACTTCGCATGGCTGAAATAGCCAAGAGTTCTTGGGCCTCATTTCGATCGTAGGTCACGACTTGACAGTTTCCAATTACATGGAGGTTTCTTAAATCATTGTCTGTAAACTTCCCTAACATTCTTTTTCCAGCCATTTGGTTATATCCTGCGGAATCTTTTTGGATCATAAAGGCGTTTCTTAGAATTTTTAAAGAATCTAATTTTTCAGTTTTAGGATTGGAAAGTAATTGAATGGTATCACCCGTTATTTGATTGCCTTGTGCCCATATTACGGGAAACTTAAATAATTGTGTCAATCCTGATTTTTGATTCATATGCATAGAATCACATTTACCACTCATATCATTTTTAAAAAATTTAACATGTGAAAATGCGCGTAAAATACGGTGCTCTGGCTTCCCTGTGACCATTAGTTTTTTTCCGTGAACATACATAGAGTCTTTTCCCACAAGTGAGATGGCTACTGCTCGTTTGGTTATAAATACAGAGTCTTTAAATCTATATAATTCCGCATAACCTCCTTTGATTACGGATTTATTAATACTGTCTGTAATTTTAATATTCCCTGTAAGTGAAGAGAATTCAATTGGTTGATTATAATAAATACTATCACCCTCTATGATTCTATTTTTAAAATAAATTTTGGAGTTTTTTAATAAATGAGAAACCTTGGTTTTAGAATTGAAATCACCTTTTTCTGTATAAATTTTCGTACTATCTTTTTTATTGATAATAGTGGAGGGGCCTTGAATATTTACAAGCCCTGAATCTGTAAAATAATCCAACTTATCCGATACCAAGTCATTTTCATCATTATACACCTTTACATGGGATTGGGCTACGAATTTGTTGTTTTGTAAATAATAAGTGCCTTTATCGCTTTTTAAGGTATTTGTAGTGTCTATTATCGTCCCATTGGTAGGATAGTATAGTTTCTGCAAGGCTCTATCAAAATATAGCGTATCAGTTTTTAAGGTGATTATTGGATCTTTTAAAATAACCTTACTATAGGACTTTACTAATTTAGTATTCCCGTAGTATTCAATATAATCGCTTGTTTGCGTAATGGTATCGCCTTGATTAAAAACTACGTCACCTATCGCTTTTAATCGATTGTCGTCTTCGTATCTAATTGCCATTTTACAACGCATAGTAGCACCTTCATGCTCTAAAAAAACATTTCCAATGGAAACGATGGCTCCCGGATATTTTTCTACATTGTTGAACGTATCGTCAGCACTTAAAATTTTAATTTTGCGTGTTTGTGCCCCAATCGTTGTGACGAATAGGATACAGAATATAAAGAGTAGTTGTTTCAATGGATCTAATTTGTGGTAAAAATAACCATTTTGTATAGAACGAGTATTAAAGTTCTGTTAGAAAATAAAAAAACCTGTAGATCTTTCAATCTACAGGTTTTTTATCAGTATTTTAAATCAACTTATCTGTTGATTGTTTGTTTTCTATCAGGTCCTACTGATACAATAGTAATAGGCACTTCTACAAAATCTTCAATGTATTTAATATAGTCATTTAACGCTGTTGGTAATGTACTGCTAGAGTCCATTCCAGTTAAATCTTCTTTCCAACATGGAATACTTTCGTAAATAGGACGTACGTTGTGTTCTTCTACATTATAAGGGAAGTGAGAAATTTCTTCACCTTTATAGTTGTATTTTGTACATACTTTTAAGGTATCGAATCCAGATAAAACATCTGCTTTCATCATCATTAATTGTGTAACACCATTAATTTGAATAGAATATTTTAAGGCTACTAAATCCAACCATCCACATCTACGCTCTCTTCCTGTTGTTGCACCAAATTCGTTTCCGATTCTTCCCATGTCCTCTCCGTATTTGTCAAACAATTCCGTTGGGAATGGTCCAGAACCAACACGTGTAACATAGGCTTTAAAGATTCCAAAAACTTCTCCTATTTGGTTAGGAGCAACACCTAAACCTGTACAAGCACCAGCGGCTGTAGTGGTAGATGATGTCACAAAAGGATAGGTTCCAAAGTCAACATCCAATAAAGATCCTTGTGCACCTTCTGCCAAGATGGTTTTACCCGCTTTCATGGCTTGGTGGAAATATTCTTCACTATCTATAAAAGGTAATTCTCTTAAAGCTTCAATTGCTTTAAAGAAATCAACTTCTAATTCATTCAAATCAAACTCGATTTGAGAATCATAGTGACTTAACATTTTTAAATGTTTATTAGCCAAGGTTCTGTAAATCTCTTTCCAGTTGTCCATTTCTAAATCTCCGATACGCATTCCGTTTCTACCGGTCTTGTCCATATATGTTGGACCAATACCTTTTAACGTAGAACCGATTTTTGCTTTCCCTTTAGCAGCTTCATTTGCAGCATCTAACAAACGGTGTGTCGGAAGGATTAAATGTGCTTTTCTAGAAATCAATAATTTTGAAGGAAAATCAATATTATACGCTGCTAAATTGTCCAATTCTTTTTTAAAGATAACTGGGTCAATAACAACTCCGTTTCCAACGATGTTTATTGAGTCCTTGCGAAAAATTCCAGAAGGAATAGTATGCAATACATGTTTTTGACCATCAAAAATTAAGGTATGTCCCGCATTTGGTCCTCCTTGAAAACGAGCAATTATGTCGTAATCAGTGGTTAAAACATCTACGATTTTTCCTTTTCCTTCATCGCCCCATTGTAGCCCTAGTAATAAATTTACAGCCATTGTATGTATTAATTATATGTGTTTAATTATTCTTTTTTTTTGTTCCGTAAAAGTACAGTGAGTGGTTGTGAATTTCTATCCCAAATTCTTCTTCAATCGTTTTTTTGATTGTTTGAACTCGCGGATCACAAAATTCCATTACCTCACCAGTATCCGTTAAAATAACATGATCATGTTGTTTGTCAAAATAACTTTTTTCGTAATGTGCTTGTGATTGTCCAAACTGGTGTTTACGTACCAATCCAGCATCTAATAACAGTTCTATAGTGTTGTATAAAGTGGCTCTACTTACACGATAGTTTTTGTTTTTCATCTTAATATAAAGCGATTCGATGTCAAAATGATCGTCCAACGCATAAACTTCTTGCAATATAGCAAAACGTTCTGGCGTTTTTCTATGGTTATTCTGTTCTAAAAAATTGATGAACACCTTTTTAACAATTTTTTGATTATCGCTACTCATACTTTTTATTTTTTACAAAATTAATCCAATTTTATTTAGATATACTAGAAAATGACATAAATTATTAGTCAATGTAATCAAATTATGTGTGTTTGTATATTCGATTCACCTTTGTGACACCTTCTAAACGTTTTAATATGGCAACAAGCTTATCTAATTGAGTTTTATTGTTAATGCTAATTGTTACTTTACCATCAAAAATTCCATCGTTGCTATCCATGGTTAAATTGTGAATATTGACACTCATATTTCCCGAAATCGCTTGAGAAATATCACTCACCATTCCCACATGATCTACTCCTTGAATATGTAGAATTACTTTAAATTCTTGTTTAGATGAATCTATCCATTTGGCAGTCATTATTCTGTAGGCAAAATTAGCTTGCAGACTTATGGCATTAGGACAATCCTTTTTATGAATTTTGATACCATCATTAATGGTTATAAAACCAAAAACTTTATCGCCAGGAATGGGATTACAACATTGGGCTGGTTTATAATCCAACCGTTCTTCCTCTTTTCCAAATACAAGTAAATCATATTTTTCTGTGATTTCCGGCTTGTTAAACTCTGGGTTAGGAGGGCTTTTCTTAATTCTGTTTTTAAAGAAACTTACAATGGCATTGTTTCTAGAGGCAACATATTGTTTCAACTGGTTGTTATCTATCGATCCCATACCAAATTGATAAAACATATCAAAGCTTGTTTTTAATTTAAAAAACAACACTAGTTCATTGACCGTCTTCTCATTTAAAGTTATTTTTAAATGTCTCAGTTTTCTGGTCAGTGTTTCTTTTCCTAAATCTGCAATTTTCTTTTGATTTTCTTTTAAAGCAGCTTTAATTCTGGCTCTTGCTCTTGCCGTAACTACAAAATCCAACCAACCTATATTTGGCTTTTGTGCTTTTGAGGTAATAATCTCGACCTGATCACCACTTTTTAAAACATGACTTATAGGGAGTAACCTCCCATTTACTTTAGCGCCTCTACAAGTCATTCCAACCTGCGTGTGAATGGAAAAAGCAAAATCTAAAGCGGTGGCATCCTTTGGAATAGCCTTTAAATCTCCATTAGGTGTAAAAACAAATATTTCTTTTGAATACAGGTTAAGTTTGAAATTCTCAACAAAGTCTACTGCATTTGTTTCTTGATTTTCTAAGGTTTCTTTTAGTTTGTTTAACCAGCCATCTAAGCCAATTTCACGTTCGTTATTATGTTTGTATTTATAATGTGCCGCATACCCCTTCTCGGCTATTTCGTTCATTCTCTCGGATCGAATTTGTACTTCTACCCATTGACCATTTGGCCCCATTACTGTGATATGTAATGCTTCGTATCCCGTGGTTTTAGGTTGACTTATCCAGTCCCTAAGTCTTACAGGGTTTGGGTGAAAATGGTTGGTAACGATGGAATATATTTTCCACGCATCAAATTTTTCGTTTTTTTCGGTAGAATTATAAACAATCCGAATCGCAAATTTGTCATAGACCTCTTCAAAACCTACTCCTTGCGTCATCATTTTTTTTCTGATGGAATAGATTGATTTTGACCGTCCTTTTATATTGTATTCAAAACCTTCTTCGTCTAAGGAGTTTTCTATTGTTTTCGAAAATGCTTTTATATAAGCCTTTTGTTCTTCCTTACTATCAGAAATTTTACTTAAAATATCGTTGTATACTTTGGTATCCGTATACTTTAGACCTAAATCCTCCAATTCAGTTTTTATATTATACAAACCAAGGCGATGTGCCAATGGAGCATAGATATACAATGTTTCCGAAGCAATTTTTACTTGCTTGTGAGGTGGCATTGCATCCATGGTCTGCATATTGTGCAAACGATCTGCTATTTTGATTAAAATGACGCGGACATCATCATTTAAAGTCAATAGCATTTTTCTGAAATTCTCAGCTTGTAAAGAGGCGTTTTGATCCTTTTTTAGATGAGATATTTTGGTAAGCCCCGCTACGATTCTCGCCACTTTTTCTCCAAAAAATTGCTCAATATCTTCGGAAGTGTAAGGGGTGTCTTCAACAACATCATGTAATAAAGCACAAACGATAGAGGTCTTTCCTAAGCCTATTTCATTGGCAACAATTTTAGCAACCGCAATTGGATGATATATATAAGGTTCTCCTGTTTTTCTTCGTTGTGGTGCATGAGCCTCTAAGGCTAAGTTAAAAGCTGTTCGAATTAGTTTTTTATCCTCTTTACTGAAACTCTGGTAGGAGTTCTTTAACAAGTCTTTATATCGCCTTGCGATTTCCTTGTTTTCCTCTTCTTTCGTCATTGAATAGCTCATGATTAAATGTAAGACTTATTCTAAGGAAAGCAAATTAATCTTGTTGTTTTTTTAAATTAAGGATACGTTCTAATAGAGTAGGATGCGAATAGTGGACAAATACGTACCAAGGATGAGGAGTTAAGTTACTGAGACTCTTCTTGGAAAGCGTTTTTAATGCCGATATTAGCGAATTGTTAGAGAAATGTTTTTTAGCAAAATCATCAGCCTGATATTCAAATTTCCGAGAACATAAATGCATCAATATTCCAGTAAATTCAGAAATAGGGGCATACAAAAAACCAAAAGCTACCAATCCTATATGAAAACTTGCTTCTTTTAAGCCCAATGCCATGGCAATAGTATCGTTGCCTATAAATAAAGATAAAATATAAAAGGTAGTTCCTGTTAATAGCGTGGATAATAAGATGTTATAGACAATATGTTTTTTTTTATAATGACCAATCTCATGAGCGAGCACTGCTACAATTTCATCTGTAGATAAATCATTGATCAATGTATCATATAATGTGATGCGTTTTTGAGAACCAAACCCTGAAAAATAGGCATTGGCTTTTGTAGAACGTTTGGAACCGTCTATCACGAATATATTATCAATAGAAAATCCAACTTTATGAGCAAACTCCGTGATGGCTTCTTTTAATTCTCCTGCTTCTAATGGCGTTTGTTTATTAAATATAGGGACTATAAATTGTGCGTAAAACAAATTCATTAATAAAGAAAAACCGGTAACAAGCCCCCATGCGTATAACCAAAACAATGTAGTAGTTTGGATATAAAACCAATTGATAACTCCCAGTATAATACCTCCTAGCAATGCTCCCAAAAGTAATCCTTTTAGTTTATCCATCCAGAAAGTGGACTTTGTACTTTTATTAAACCCAAAGCTTGACTCTATATAGAAAGTTTGATAATAAGAAAAAGGTAAAGTGATTATTCCGTTTGCCAAACCTAATATTCCAAAAAACAATAAGCTTACAACTATAGGGTGCAGGCTAATGCTTTTTGCCATCATATCTACGCTATTAAACCCTCCCAAAATAATAAATAACAGCACAAGGATAAAAGAAAACGAACTAGTGATTAATCCAAATTTGTAATTTGTTTTTTTATAGCGTTGCGAAGAGGCATATTCATCGTTGCTATAGATGTCTTTGAGCTCATCTGGAATTTTATTGCTGAAATTTTTGGCATTGAGCATGGCAATGTACTTTTCAAAAATAAAATTGCATATAATTAGGCCTATGATTAGATAATAGTAGGATGTTGGTGTCATTAGCGAACATTTAAGATGCGTCTAGCGCGGAGATAGTATTTTTTCCAATAAGGATTACTCAATTTAGTTTTAGTTACTCCTGAAGAGGACGCACTGTGTATAAATGTGTTATTACCACTGTAAATCCCTACATGGTAGTATTTTTTTGTAGGTTTAAAAAAGAGTAAATCACCAATTTTATAGTGGTTCTTACTTACTTTCTCTCCGGTACGTATTAATTGATTTGTCGTTCTGGGAATATCAATTTTAAATGCCTCTAGATATACTTTTTGAACAAACCCCGAACAATCAAAACCATGCTTATTTGTTCCTCCAAAACGATAGGGGATACCTTCATAAATTTTGAATACGTCTTGTAGCTTTTCTTCATTACTAACTTTAGGTACAATTTTAGTTGCTTTTTTAGCACCGCACGCGCTAAAAAGAAAAAGGATGGCAGTAAAGAAAAGAAGTTTTTGCATATTATAAATTTCGTTGTCTAGTGGCTTCAAAAATTAGGATGGCAGCGGACACTGATACATTCATAGAATCTATTTTTCCACGCATAGGAATGATAATGTTTTGAGTAGTGTTTGCAAGAAATTCATCGGAAAGACCAGTAGCTTCCGTTCCCATAACAATGGCGCTTGCTTGCTTAAAATCAACTTCAGTATAAGGAACTGAGGCTGTTAGCGCTGCTCCATATATTGCAATGCCTTTCTCTTTTAAAAACGATAAAATTTCACCCGTGCTAGCCATAGCAATCTGCGTAGTAAACACACAACCAACACTTGACCTAACAACATTTTGGTTGTACAGATCAGTCTTTGGATTTGCTATAATAACGGCATCTATATTAGCAGCATCGGCCGTTCGTAATAAGGCGCCTATATTTCCAGGTTTTTCTGGTGCTTCAGCTATTAAAATAAGTGGGTTTTTAGTGCTAAATTTGAGTGTATTCAGATCCAAAGGTAAACTATATGCCACTGCAATTAGTCCTTCGGTAGATTCACGATACGCTAATTTCTTATAGACTTCTTTCGACAATTCTATGATCTCTGTATCACTTGAAATATCTAACGACTGTAATTGGCTTGAAAGATCAACTTCCTCTGACAATAATATGGTTTTAAGGCTATAATTCCCCATAAGAGCCAAAGAGATTTCACGCGCCCCTTCAATTAAAAACAATCCTGTTTTTTTTCGTTCACGGGATTTATCTTTTAATTTAATCAATTGCTTAATCAATGGATTTTGGAGGCTTTCAATTTTTTTATGCATGGGACAAAAATAGGTTAAAATTACTATTAGAAAGTGGCTTAATGGGACTCTTTTTTGTCTAGAGTTTCATCAGGGTTACTTTTTACCTGTTTTTCATCGTAATAATTTATGAGTAATAATACCATGCGGTTATAACTTTTGATACCGTGTTTTTGTTTGTTAGATTTTAAAAACAGGTTATATCCTTTTTTTATATAAGGCTCAAAAGGGTTTTTGTATTTTTCACGCAGCGCGTAATGATCCAGTAAATCTTTCTTTATTCCTTTATTCAATTGCTTAAATAGTTTTTTGAAGGCTACGGTATCCCTTCTTCTCATTTCAAAAATACTGTGGAGCATCGCATTTTTATAGCCTGAATAATTAAAAAAGGCATCGGGGTGATGGGTGCTGGCTAAAAAACCGATAAACTCTGCTTCGTTTTCTGCTGCATAACCTATCTGGTGGGCCATCTCATGACTTATAGTGTTTGGTGCACTGGTTTTTATACCATTTATATTGACATGTGCTTCACCAGTTAAGGGGTTTAAATAACCTCCTACCGCTATATAACTTTGAAAAGTACTCATTAAAGAACTTTTTATAGAGGGTATTTTATATGCTAAAAAAGGGTACGCTGATTGAGCCTTTTCATAACCTTTTGGTGCCATTTGGTATAATTCCTTATAATTATACGGAACCACAACCTTAAGTGTATCTTGTCCTGTGAGTTCTAACTGTAAACTGTTTGTTTTTTTGATCAATTTACTTGTTAATAGTTCCAACTCATTGGTAGAATAATCAGTAGTCGTAAAATGAAGATTTTCAGATAAAGGGATGCGGAAATAGTTAAACCCCCAATTGATATAAAAGAAAAACACTAAAACAGAGGCCCAAGCCATGATGTTTAGTACTGCATTTTTAAAAGATATTTTCTTTACGAAAATTTTAAAAAGGGTTCTCAATAATAAAAAAACAAGGATAAATAGCAACAAGTCTCCTACAGAGAAGGGTAACCAGCCAAAGGCACCTCTCCAAAAACTTGCTATATAAGGATAAACGCCTATAGAATAATAATTTTCTATAAACACAGGAAATGATGCCATGGTTTGTATCAAAATGAGTTGTACAAATAGAAGGATCACTAAAATAGCACGGAAAGTATTTTTTTTCATATTCAAAAATAGTGAATTAATTTTTTAAAAACGGTGGAAATTAAGAATCTATCTTATGCGGTCATCTGCTTTAAATGCCCCTCGGTTGTGTAAAATCCATTGTGCTTCATCCAAAGGGTTTACACCTCTATACTCTTGTTTTTTATCTTCTGTAAATTCACAGGGTTGATAACCTCCTATATTCAGCTTCAATCTTCCCTTTCCTGAGGTAATGGAATTAAACCTTACCTGATAATTCATGGCTTTTTCTACCGTAACGGTTCCCGTTAGCTGGAATATTTCATCCTTGAAAAAAGGAGCTTCAATGTTCGCATTTAATTTAACCAAACTACTTTGGATGCTACCTAGTAAATTTTGATGAGCCTTAATTTCAAAAGTATAATAAGGCTCTAATAATTGAGTGCCTGCATTTTCTATAGCTCGTAAAATCCCCATAGGTGTTGCCAATAAAAAGTCACCAGGATTACTGTGAACTGTATGCTCTTCTCCTTTGATGAGTTCAATAGTTATATCCGTAACATCCCATCCTTTAATACCTTGCTTTAGCCCCCATGGAATAGCTCTTTTTACTTCGTTTTGGTATTTCTGACTGATATCATTTACCCCCACAGATGAAGAGAACGTGACTCCAGAATTTGCAATTCCAGGACCTATTTTAAAGGTCATAATCGCCCAACATGGTTTTGGCATCCAATAACGTACAAAGCCTTCTGCGGTTGTTTTTGGTGTTTCTTTATAAATAATTTGTGGAGCATTAATACTTATTTCTATGGAGAATCGATGGAATAAGGTATGGATGAGCACATCGGATTGCAAAGGCCCTAATATATGTACATGAAATTCTCTTTCAGCTTTATACCAAGTAAAATGTAGGGCAGGGTTTTCAGTATCTAAGAGATGAAGTGCATTGGCCAATGCTTGGTAATCTTTTTCAAATATAGATTTTACTTCAACTGATAACACGGATTTACTCCCTAAATTATAGCTGTTTTGAGTGAGATCATCACCTAAGACATCACCTACAGTGATCGCTTCTGAGATGGCAATAATTCCGATATCATTTTTGTTTAATTGGTTTATACTTTGTAGTTTACCAACGGAGTTTTGCAGTAGTTGGTTTATTTTTATCGTACTTCCAAGTTGTTTACATACGATACTATCTTTGGAATGAATACTTCCTCCATAGACTCTAATATGTGCAAGTTTTCCAAATTTAGGATGATGTTCTATTTTAAAGACTTTTGCATTGGGAAGCGAAGTTTTTAACGTGTTTTTACTTGAAAATTTGCAGATTGTGGTGGCAATATCTTGAATACCGACTCCTTGTTTAGCGATTCCAAATTGAATTGGGATCAATGACTGAGATGCGATACAATTCTCAATTTTAGTCGCTATAGTATCGCTATATTGTAGTTTTTCTTCAAGATATAGTTCGAAGATCTCATCGTCTAGTTCTGCTAAATTTTCATAACTTTTAGCAATGAGAATTTCGGAAAGTTCCGCCGTGGCTATCGGAATAATTTCATTGTTTTCGGTGGGATGATTTAGACAGAAACCTTTGATACCAAGATCATTTTCCAATTCGTTAAAAACCTTTTCAATAGCCGCACCATCTCTATCTACTTTATTGATAAAAATGAGCACAGGAATCTCTAACCCTCGAAGGTTCTCCCATAAACTTAAGGTATGCGCTTGAATGCCATCAACTGCCGAAATAATCAATATCACGGCATCCAAAACTTGTAAAGCTTTATCAACTTCATCGGAAAAATCAGCATGTCCAGGAGTGTCTATTATATTAATTTTGGTCTGATTCCATTCAAAACTAACACAGGTATTTTGAATAGTAATTCCACGTTCTTTTTCTAGAACCAAATGGTCTGTAATGGTAGAACCTTTGTCTACGTTACCGAGTTTATGAATAGCACCGGAATTGTATAATAACTGTTCTGTAAGGGTGGTCTTTCCAGCATTTACGTGGGCAATAATACCGATATTAAGGATTTTTTTATTCATAAATATACAGGGTAGGTGTTGATTTATAAGGGCTTAAGTGAATTGTTTGTATCGGTTGTTTTTGGATTGTTTTTAGAATAATATGTCTACCAACCCGTGTATTTTGGAGGCGTTATCTCTTTCAAATTTAAATATACTATGAGTTGTCCACGGTGATGGGTGACATGATCTTGCAATAAATTTAAAATTTGAATTTTATTCTTTTTTCCAGCGAAAAATTCAACTGTTTCCGTTAATTCTTGAGTATCTGTTGTTGCTACAGCATTTTTTACATGATCAAAAGAAGCGTTTATATACGCTATGATTGCTGCCTTATTTGCGGATTTATCTAGTGGACTATATTTTTTCGCAGAAAAATAACTATTAGCCAACCAGTGCATGTTTTCTGTAATATGAATGAGTTGTGCCTTAAAACTCATTTGCCGTGGAGTTGGTGCATATTCATAGTCACTTTCAGGCATCACTTCCGCTATTTTAAGTAAATACTCCTTGGAGTTTTCCCATTTTTCTAGAAAGACAGTTTGAGTTGTTTCTTGTTGGGCGATTAATGAGATATTCATGAGAAGTAGAGCAAGTAAGATGAATTTGTTCATGGTTTTTTATTTAAATGCTAAAATATACTATTCATGTCTAATTGGCGCTGATCTCCTTAAAAAGATGCCAATAACTAGGGAGAAGCTCCTTTGGTCGAAAATTTACTAAGATTGATGCATTGTAGAGTAATTTTATCTAGCTAAAAACGAATGCAATAATATGAAAACAATTTATAGTACTTTAGGATTGCTACTATTGGTAATTTTTTCCGTCCAGTCTCAACAAGTAGATCATGTGATCTCACACAATGGAGAGACCATTGTAACAAACCCTGCAAAGGGATTCAACAGTTATAAACGAAGTGTGAAATTCCCTGTCAAAACCAAGGAAATTAGGAGCATTATCTTAAATTTAACCTTTGAATGTCCCGATAAAATGCGTTGTGCTGATTGGGATTATGTGGATCATATTAAAGCGCAATCCGCGGATGGTGGTGAAGTATATGAAATTGCTAGAATGTTAACTCCTTACGGAGGAAGATTTCAGGACGATTGGCTTTTTAAATGGAAAGTAGATGTGACGGATTTTAGTCAAATATTGAGAGATGATGTCGTTATTGATTATATTCATTTGGGTTATGAAGATAATAAAAAAAGAGGATGGAAAGTAACGGTTGATTTTGAAATTACCTATGGTACACCTGTTGCAAACCCGTTGGCGATTCATAAGATTTACGATGGAAATTATGCCTATGGCGATGTAAAAGATCCTATTGAAGATCACTTAACTCCGGTATCTTTAACAGCAACAAATCAAACATCTTTTTCTAAGATAAAAATACATCAAACAGGGCATGGAATGGATGCAAATGGCTGTGGTGAATTTTGTAATAAATACCGTGAAATTCTTTTTAACGGTGACGTTGTTGATCATAAAAGTATTTGGAAAAGTTGTGGAGACAATCCATTATATCCTCAAGCTGGAACTTGGATTTTTGACAGAGCAAACTGGTGTCCTGGGTATTTGTTACAACCTGACGAAGTAATGTTAGCCACTAAGCCTGGTGAGCGTTATTCGGTTGAATTGAATATGCAGGCTTATGAAACAGAAAAACCAAGTGCAAAAGAGTTGTTGACAACCTATGTGATTGAATATGCTAAGGTAAACGCAAAAAACGATGTGACATTGATCGATATTCTTAAACCAACCACAAGTTTAGTACATAGCCGTACAAATCCAACTGGTGGAACTCCAATGATAAAAGTTAAAAACAACGGAAGTAAAGTACTTAAAAAGATGACGGTGTTCTATGGAATTGAAAATGAAAATGAAGAAAAATATAACTGGAAAGGAAATATCCCATTTGGTGAAACTGCTTTGATAACCTTGCCTCAAAATATTTATAGTCCAAAAAAAGAAGGTGCTTTTCTTATCAATATTACAAGACCTAATGGTAAAAGAGATGCTTTTAAAAGTGATAATAAATTAAAAACAATCTATAAAAGACCACATATTGTTCCTGAGAAATTTGTTGTGTATTTAAAAACAAACGCGGAACCAAGTCAGACCATGTATACTATCAAAAACAGTGAAGGTAAGGTGCTGTTTCAAAAGGACTCCTTAACGTTAAAACCGAATACCGTCTACAGGGACAGCATTTCTTTGAAAGAGGGGAACTATAATTTTAATATATTGGATAACGGTAATGATGGCTTAGAATTTTGGTATAATAAAAAAGGTGGACGAGGTGCACTAAAGCTATTAGATTTAAATGGGAAAGCAATCAAACATTTTTATTCAGATTTCGGTAGTAATATTCAATATAACTTTCAAATAGATCCGACGTTAGCACATGAATTAGATAACACTCCCTCCATCGCCATGTATCCGTCTAGAACAACAGGGCCGATAACAGTGAGCTATTTTTCAAATACAGCCGCTACTGTGAAAGTAATAATTGTGGCTCAAGACGATGAAAATAATGTAGTGCAAGAGCATAGCTATAAAAATTTCACAAAAGGTGATTTAAACTTCGACCTTTCCTATTTGGCAAAAAAGCGTTATTACGTTAAAGTGTTTATTGATGGAGAAGAAGTATTTAAAAATAGAATTAGACTGAAGGAATAATTCCTTAGAATAAAATACAATCAAATGCCTTCATATGAACATATGAAGGCATTTTTAGTATAATATCATTGCTTATGAAAGCGATGCATTTAATTGTTTATTCTGGTATTATTCTTCGTCGAGCGCCCAAACATCCAATAATAAAGGACGCTTACAATTCCACCAACAAAAGAAAAACCTACCAACATCCAAAAAACATGTTGATGCCCTACAATTCCGGGATTGTTTTCTAACAATATTCCTATGAATGGTCCAGCAAAAATATCAGGAGTAAATCCGATCAAAGAAATTAAACCTACGGCAGTCCCTGTTAATACTATGGGGATTTGTCCGTTTTCCATCACTGCAAAATACAAGGATCTAATGGCATAGACACCGGTTGCAACGATTGCTATCGAAATAAAGAATAGGCTAGTGGAAGCATCGGTAATCATCCCTGTAGCGAATAATAACGCTCCTAATAATGAAATAACAAAACCTACAATAAGGGATTTTACCAATTGAAAACGATCTGCAAAGAGTCCGATAACGACACCAATTATAGGCCTCATAAACAATAATAAAGTACCTATTTGAGCCGCTTCTATTTGGTTGTACCCCATTACATCCTTTGCATACAAAGAAAATACATCGGTTATTTTATAACAGACATAGGCACATAATATGATAAGCATTAATAGCCAGACGGATGGTAAACGTAGCACTGTTCGTATTTGTAAAATATCAATTTTTTCTAATACCGTAGCAGTATTTTTTGACTTTAGCTTTAAAAAATTCCAAACCAATAGCCCTATTATTCCGACTAAACTGGCAGAGGCAAGGATCACTTTTCTAAATGCAACACGACTCGCATTTGTGTCGAGTGTTTCAATTTGTGAAGGAATCATCCATACAAAAACAAGTAGTCCGATGCTACCGAATAACGCACCTACAAGACCACGACCGCCATCCAAAAAACCAAAAGCCTTTCCTTGAGATCTAGTACCTCCCCAAATACGGGCGGCCTTAATCATTGGAGCCCAAAAAAGAAATATAGTTGTAAAGCCCCAGTATCCATATAAAACTTTCAAAGTGTTGTAATCTGGGAAAGTGGCATAGCATATTCCTCCCAAGGAAGTTGTCCATAATGAAATGGCAATTAATTTTCTCGGTGGATATTTATCCGCTAAAGGTCCCCCAAATACATATGAAAACAAGGCTACAATTCCATAAACAGAAAAACAGATTCCCAATTGAAGATTGTCTAAGTTAAAAACGTCTAAAACAGTTGGTCTAAAAACGCGTGCCAGAACAAATGGCAATACAAATACGGCTTCACCCGCTATAATTAGTAAAAAAAGAAAATACCAGGGTGCTTTTTTGGAATGCATTTTATATTGATTTTTAACAAATGTAAGGGAATTGTATGCAAAAGACATTTAATTATTGTGGCCCAATATTTTTTTATGGTAGCGAGCGCTGTAATTGAAAGGAACTCATTCAGAACATAGGAAAGGAAAGCAGTAATAAAACTGGAAATTATACCCACATTTTAGACGGTTATAATTATATTTGCAGCTAGTTTTGAAATAGATGTATCCATTTAGGAGTTAAATTTAGTTTTAAAGCGAATATAAATAAACAATTAACAGTGTAAGTATCAGTGCTTATGCGTAGTACAAACAAACAATAGTATACAGATGAAGATATCATATAATTGGTTGAAACAGTTTTTAAAAGTGGATTGGGAAGCGGAGAAAACAGGTCAATTGTTAACCGATTTAGGATTAGAGGTGGAAGGAATTGAAACCGTTGAATCTATTAAAGGAAGCTTAAAAGGAATTGTAGTAGGAGAAGTGTTGACCTGTGTGCAACATGGAAATGCGGACAAATTAAAAGTAACTACTGTAAATATTGGTTTGGACAAACCTGTTCAAATTGTTTGTGGAGCCCCTAACGTAGCAGCTGGTCAGAATGTTCCTGTTGCGACCATCGGTACTATTTTATACGATGATAAGGGAGGCGAATTTAAAATAAAAAAAGGAAAAATTAGAGGCGAAGAAAGTTTTGGGATGATCTGTGCTGAGGACGAATTAGGACTTGGTTCAGGGCATGATGGGATTATGGTATTGGAGGAAGATTTAGTTCCTGGTACACCTGCAGCGGAAGTTTTTAATATAGAAATAGACGAAGTTTTTGAAATTGGATTAACTCCGAACCGTGCAGATGGAATGAGTCATTATGGTACCGCACGTGATTTACGAGCTGGGTTAATGCACCAAGGAGTTTCGTTGGAACTTATATCCCCTTCTGTAAGTCGATTTAATGTGGACGATAGAACACAGAAGATTGATATTGAAGTGGAAGACAATGCAAAAGCTCCTCGTTATGCTGGAGTTACTATCACGGATATTGTGGTAAAAGATTCTCCAGAATGGTTACAAAATAGATTGAAAAGCATTGGATTAACACCAATTAATAACATTGTAGATGTTACTAATTATGTGTTACATGAATTGGGACAACCACTTCATGCTTTTGAAATGAATAAAATAAAAGGGAATAAAATTTTAGTCAAAACTTTAGATGCTGGTACTAAATTTACAACCTTGGATGGTGTAGAACGTGAATTACACCAAGACGATTTAATGATTTGTAATGGTAGTTCTGAGCCTTTATGCATCGCAGGTGTTTTCGGAGGATTGGATTCTGGAGTTACTGCAGATACCACGGCAATTTTCTTAGAAAGTGCCTATTTTAACCCTGTTGCAGTTCGTAAAACAGCGAAAAGACATGCTTTGAATACGGATGCTTCTTTCCGTTTTGAACGTGGAATTGACCCTGATTTTGTACAATACGCCTTAAAAAGAGCTGCCTTGTTAATTCAAGAAGTTGCTGGAGGTAAAATTACTTCTGATATTACAGATGTTTATCCAGAGAAAATTGAAGATTTTCAGGTATTCCTTTCTTATGAGAAAATGGACAGATTGATTGGAGAAGTAATCAATCGTGAAACCGTGAAGAATATCTTGGCTTCATTGGATATCAAGTTAAATAGTGAAACAGAAGGAGGTTTAGGATTGACAATTCCTGCATTTCGCGTAGATGTTACGCGCGAAGCAGATGTGATTGAAGAGATTTTACGTGTATATGGTTATAATAATATAGAGTTTTCACATAAATTAAATACCTCTATTTCTTTTTCTGAATTTGATGAAACCAAACAAGAGAATAAAATAGCTGACCAGTTGGTGGCACAAGGTTTTAACGAATCGATGGCAAACTCATTGACAAAACCGGAGTATGTAGCATTATCTGACCAGTTAAATCCTGAACACGATGTACGTATGTTGAACCCATTAAGTAACGATTTATGCGTAATGCGTCAATCGTTGTTATTTAGTGGATTGGAATCTGTTGCTTATAATATCAATCGTAAAAATCCATCACTTAAGTTTTTTGAGTTTGGAAAAACATACCATAAATTTAGCGAGTCTTACACAGAAACTAAGCATTTGACCTTATTCGTAACAGGAAACAGAACGCAGGATTCATGGTTAACTACGGCTAAAACTTCTGATTTCTTTTATCTAAAAGGAATAGTAAGTACTTTATTAAACCGTTTAGGTATTGATAAGATCAAAACTAGCCCTACTAAAAACGATGTGTTTTCTGAAGGAATTACATTGAGTTTAGGGAAAATTAAATTAGTAGACCTTGGTGTAGTAAAAAAGGGAATATTAAAAGAACTGGGGATCAAACAGCAAGTATTATTTGCTGATTTTGATTGGGCTAATTTGATGAAAGTTTCTAATAAGAAAAACATTAAAATTGAGGCATTGCCTAAATTTCCATCAGTAAAAAGAGATTTGGCCTTATTAGTTGAAGATAAAATAACATTTACAGAAATTTACAATGTTGCAAATCAAGCAGAACGTAAATTATTGAAAAATGTGGATTTATTTGATGTATATGAAGGTGATAAATTACCTGAAGGTAAAAAATCTTATGCGATTAGTTTTGTAATTCAAGATGAAAATAAGACTTTAAATGATAAACAAATTGATAAAATAATGCAAAAATTAACCCAGTCTTTCGAAAAGAACTTGGGAGCGACTTTACGTTAATTGTATCTTTTATAATAATATTTAAAAGCCTTTGACCGTTATGTCAAAGGCTTTTTTTAATTTTGCCAAAACTCATACTTATGTACAAGCTTATTATTCGCCCGTTTTTCTTTTTATTTGATCCTGAAAAGATTCATCATGTTACTTTCGCAAGCATTAAGCTTTTGTGTAAAATTCCAGGAGTCGCTTTTATATTCAGAAAAATATATCAAATTAACGATCCAAAACTTGAACGAAAGTTATTTGGTTTAACGTTTAAAAATCCGGTTGGATTGGCAGCGGGTTTTGATAAAAATGCGGTGTTGTTTAATGAACTTGCAAACTTTGGTTTTGGATTTATCGAAATAGGAACCGTAACTCCAGTGGCACAAGAAGGGAATCCTAAAAAACGAATTTTTAGACTTATAGAGGACAGTGCACTTATAAATAGAATGGGGTTTAATAATGCAGGAGTAGCGGCTGCTGTAGATAAATTAAAATCAAATAATAAAAACGTGTTAATCGGTGGGAATATAGGTAAGAATACCAGTAGTTCTTCGGAGCAATATGCCAGTGATTACACCACTTGTTTTAATGCCTTACATCCATATGTAGATTATTTTGTTGTAAATGTAAGCTGCCCAAATGTTGGGAGCATGGCTAAACTGCAAGACAAAGATTTTTTATTGGACTTGTTAACTAAGATTCAACAAGCCAATCTAGCATTTGAGCAACAAAAGCCGGTGTTGTTGAAAATTGCACCAGATTTAAACAACACACAACTGGATGAGATTATTGAGTTAATCGCAGAGACAAAGTTAGATGGAGTGATTGCGTCTAACACTTCTATGGATCGTAGTCAATTAAAAACGAGTACGGCAAGACTTGAGGAAATTGGAAATGGAGGGTTGAGCGGTAAACCGGTAGGAGATGTAAGTACTCAAACCATCAAATACCTTTCTGACAAATCTAATAAAGCTTTTCCAATTATTGGAGTAGGAGGAATTCATTCAGAAAAAGATGCCTTAGATAAAATTGCTGCAGGTGCGGATTTAGTTCAGATATATACAGGGTTTATTTATGAAGGTCCAGGTATTATTAAACGAATTAACAAGGCTATTTTAACAGCTTAATGGACATCGATATATTAGTTAGTTTTATAACTGCTTCGGTCGTTTTGACGTTAATGCCAGGGCCAGATATTGTATTTGTATTAATGCAAAGTATCAGTTTTGGAAAGAAAGAGGGGATATTAACTGCCCTTGGATTAGTGCTTGGAATTATTGTACATACGTCATTAGTTGCATTTGGAGTTTCTATTCTGATTAAACAATCAGAGTTTTTATTTCTTGGGATAAAAATGTTCGGGGCGCTGTACTTGTGTTATCTAAGTTATCAAGTATTTAAAGCTGACCCTGATATTGTATTAAATACGGCTACGAATAAACGGCGAACAAACGTAAAATTAGTCCAAAAAGGATTTATCATGAATGTGTTAAACCCTAAAGTTACGTTGTTTTTTCTTGCTTTTTTTCCCGGTTTCTTATTTAGTGATGTGCTTTCTACCATTACACAATTTTATGTATTGGGAGGGCTTTTTATGATACAAGCGATGGTGATTTTTACGTTAATATCCATTCATTCAGGAAGATTCTCCAAGTATATTAGAGAAAATAAATCTGTACAGCTACGTGTGAAATGGATACAAATTTGTGTGTTTATATTGATGGCAATTTTCCTGATTTTAAATTGATAAATTCAATTCATATTGTATCTTTGAGTTCCTATGAACAATGTAAAACTTATCGAATGTCCACGAGATGCTATGCAAGGGATAAAATCTCATTTTATTCCTACAGCGCAAAAGGTGCGATATATCACTTCCTTATTACGAGTTGGGTTTGATACGATAGATGTTGGTAGTTTTGTGTCTCCCAAAGCGATCCCACAAATGAGGGATACTGCGGCCGTTTTAAATCAACTTGATTTAAGTAAAACCGAAAGTAAACTATTGGCAATTGTTGCAAACCTTAGAGGTGCTAAAGATGCGTTAGAATTTGAAGAAATTGATTATTTGGGCTATCCATTCTCAATTTCAGAGATTTTTCAAATGCGAAATACACATAAAACGATTTCCGAATCCATTATCGCATTGGACGCTATATTAAATGTGGCATCGAAAAAAAACAAACAAGTAGTGGCCTACTTATCCATGGGATTTGGTAATCCATATGGAGATCCGTGGAATGTAGAAATTGTTGCACAATGGACGGAAAAATTAGTTGGGATGGGTGTTAAAATTTTATCTTTATCCGATACCATCGGTGTGGCGGATAGTAAAATCATTTCATATTTATTCTCGAATTTAATTCCTTTGTATCCGCATATAGAATTCGGCGCTCACTTACACACCACACCTACAACATGGTACGATAAAGTGAATGCAGCATATAAGGCAGGTTGCCTTCGGTTTGATGGAGCCATTAAAGGATATGGTGGTTGTCCAATGGCAAAGGATGACTTAACCGGAAATATGCCTACTGAACGTCTCGTATCCTATTTTAATCAACAAAAAGCCAATACCAATGTAAAGGCAATGAGTTTTGAAAGTGCTTATAATGAAGCTGTAAAGATTTTTTCTTAAGCTTTTATTGCAAGGGTAAGGAAAAGTAAAATGTACTACCCTTTCCTTTGTTTGAAATAAACCAAATATCTCCGCCCATTAATGAAATCAGCCCTTTAGATATACTTAGGCCTATACCATTTCCTTGACGGTATTCAGCATCAACGGCTTGCGAAAAATGTTTAAAAATCAGATGATGCTGGTCTGCTGAAATTCCGATACCAGTATCCTTTACAAAAAATAATAATTGCTTCTCTGTGTCGTGTTCTATTAAGGTATAGCCGATAGTGACATTTCCTTTAGCTGTAAACTTATGCGCATTGTTAATCAATTTAAGAAACACTTGTTTAAATCTTAAAGGGTCATTATTGAAAAAGATGTTGTCTCGTGTATTAGGACTTAATAAAGTATATGAAACGTCCTCGTTTTTACAAAGTTCACTCCCCAAATCGTAAACCTCCTTCATAATTTCATTTAATGAAACTTTTTGTTTTTCTATTTTTAATTGATTGGATTCCAAGCGAGAGATATCCAATATGTCGTTGATGGTATTTAGTAACTGTTGTCCCGATTTTTGAATAAATGAAACATAGCTATTTATTTGATCAGGGGTGTTTCTACTATCTGCTAATAGCTCCGAAAAACCAAGAATAGAATTTAATGGTGTACGCACTTCATGACTCATATTTGCCAAAAACGCGGTCTTGAGTTTATTACTTTCTTCTGCTACTAACATGGCCTTTTCTAGAGCCACATTACTGGCTACTAAATCTTTCGTTCTTTCTGAAATGGTAATTTCTAATTGATTGTTAAACCGTGTTAATTCTTGTTCTTTTTCGCGAACTTTAGAAATGTAATATCCAATCAAATTGTCAATCCTTTTTTTGTGTAAATACGCAATTAAGGCAGTAAGTAAAAATATAAGAATCAAATAAAACAGGGTTGTTTTTTTATAAAAACTGAAACGTTTATTAAAGGCTGTTTTGGAGCGTAATGTGTAGCTTTCAATTTCATCTAAATGAATACCTGTACCAATTATCCAATTGTATTGCTTAAATAATTTGACATATGATATTTTTTTTGAAATGCTATCTAGACCTAATTTGGGATAATCGTAGGTGAAAAAGTGTCCTCTTTTTCCATTAACAATGTCTAACATGAGTGAATAAAAATAGATACCATTCTTATCATGTTCTTCTGTTGTCAAAAATTTCCCGTTTTTATCAGGCTTACTTGGATTGTAACGCTGTATAGCGTAGTTAGCACCACCTTTATAATTAAGAACTTCAATTACCCAAATATAACCACCAGGTTTTAATTCGAGTTGTTTTAACTGTTCAAGTGCCTGATTTTTTATGAGTTTTTGAAAATTCTCACTGTGTAGCGTGCTGCTATCCAAATTCGATTCATAAAATTTATAAGTTTGTCGTAAGTGTTGGATTTCTCTATCTATAGTCGTTTTTATATAATCCTTTTTGTTTTCAAGTACATACTCTGTATATACATCTTGGCTAATGTTAGTTCTAATGTGTAATTCTTTTATACGTAATATATATAGCCCAAATCCAAAAAATATAATTACAGAAATCAATGCAAGTATATATGGACGACTAATGCTTTGAGCAGTAAACGTATTTTTTTTAGAAATCATTTGAAAAAATAGCAATTTGAAAGTTTAAATTACAAATAAACCGCTAATAAAACAAATCTTATATAGACTCATTCGAAATAATATATTACATTCGATTAAAAAATAAAATATGCGTTTTTTAAAAACCTGCTGTGTAATAAGTATTTGCTCCATCCTTTTTTCTTGTGAACATAAAAATCCAATTGTCTCATTCACTTTTTTACAAGTGAATGATGTATATGAAATTGCCCCCTTGGAAGGAGGGAAAGTAGGAGGAATGGCAAGAGTTGAAAAATTACACCAAGATTTATTAGTAGAAAACCCAAACACCTTTATGTTTATGGCAGGAGACTTTCTAAACCCGTCATTATTAGGTAATGTGAAAGTGGAAGGTAAACGTGTAAAAGGAAGGCATATGGTAGAAGTAATGAACGCCATGAAATTCGATTTAGTTGCCTTAGGAAATCACGAGTTTGATTTAAATGAGTCAGAATTACAGGAGCGCCTAAATGAATCGACGTTTCAGTGGATTGCTACCAATCCGATGCATAAAATCAACGGAGAATTATCTAGATTTACTATCGAAAACAGCAACGGATCAAGTGCCTTACCAAAAGAGGTGGTATTTACTGTCAAAAATGAAGATGGGGTAGCCATGAACATTGGTCTTATAAGTGCAACGATTAACTCCAACCCAAAGGATTATGTAGATTATGGTGATTTTTATCAAGCTGCTATTTATGCCAATAACACATTACTTCCAAAGACGGATGTTATTTTTGGTCTTACTCATTTAACGATAGAGCAAGATAAGTTATTAGCAAAGTCACTCCCTAATATTCCTTTAATTATGGGGGGACACGAGCATGTTAACATGTCCGTACCAGTTGGGAAGGCAAAAATCACCAAGGCTGATGCCAATGCAAAAACCGTTTACATCCACCGTATTACTTTTAATACTGAAACAAAAGAGACGTATATCGACTCTGAACTACGCCCTATTAATAAAACTACAGGTACTGATGCTAGGATAGAAAAAATTGTAAAAAAATGGAATGTTTTATTGAATACGGAATTATTAGAAATAATGAACAATCCATTAGAGGTCATTCATACGGCTTCTGAACCTTTGGATGGAAGGGATGCTCCAATTAGAAGTATACAGACGAATTTGGGTTTACTTATCACTAAAGCAATGGCCTTTTCATTTGATAATAAGGTAGATGGTGCCATTGTAAATGGGGGGTCTGTCAGAATAGATGATCAATTACAAGGAGACCTTACTGGTGTAGATGTGTTTAGAATTTTACCATTCGGAGGAGGAGTACTAAAGGTGGATATTAAAGGAGCTCTTTTAATAAAAGTTTTAAACTATGGAAGATTGAAATCGGGAAAAGGGGCCTATTTGCAGCGCTATAATTTCGATTATAATAAGGAAGAAAAAATATGGCTTCATAATTCTGATAAAATGGATCCCAATAAAGTGTATTCTGTGGCTTTTAGTGATTATCTGTTAACAGGCAACGATATCCCTTTCCTTAAGAAGGAAAATAAAGGAATCTTAAAAGTGTATAAAAATAAGCAAAATGATAAGGCATCAGATATAAGAAAAGCTATCATTGAATATTTAAAAAGTATACAATAGTGAACTATTTTTCTTCAGCTATAAAAATTCTCTGTTTTATTGCTAAAAAAAAACACAAATTGAAAGGTGTAATTCTTTTCTTTCGATCGAATAGCGTTTGAATAAAGGAGGAAATATATGATTTGAGTTGTTTTATCATATAAAGAAAACAGTACGGAGTTTTGTTAAAATAAAAAAGGGTCAATGAATGAACAAAGACCCTTTTAAAAGGATTGAAATCCTAATTACTACTAACTAACAAATACCTTTTAAGGTACTACAAAGGTATGACAGCTATACGCTGCGTTCCATGATATATGTCAGGTTACCTGTTTTTTTTTATTTTTTTTTAATTGGATCTTTCTTCGCTTTTTTTTAATATGATTTATGTCATGTTATTTAAAATTAGTCTAAATAAAGTTTTTTTTTATCAAAAAGGGATTCTATATTTGCCTCGTTAAATCAATCTATTTAAAATAAATCTAAATAAAAGTAAGATGAAAAAAATTATTTCATTCGTAGTAGCATTCAGTTTTGGAGCGGTAGTTTTTGCCCAAGAAGATGTGAAACAAGAATTAGCTAAAAATGCTGCAGAAACGTTAACTTCTACAGCTTTACCAAAAGGATTAACTATTGGAGGTTATGGTCAAGTAGACTATAATGAGCCAGATGGATCTACAGCTGGAAAATTAGACATTCACCGTTTGGTAATGTTATTTGGTTACAAATTCAATGATAAAGTAAGTTTTTTAACTGAAATTGAATATGAACATGTAAAGGAAGTTTATGTAGAACAAGCATTCTTGAAATATAGAGTGAACGAAAACTTTAACGTACAGGCAGGTTTGATGTTGGTTCCAATGGGGATTATTAATGAATATCATGAACCAACTACTTATTATGGTGTAGAACGTCCGAATGTAGATAAATACATCGTTCCAACAACATGGAGAGAAGTTGGAGTTGGGGTTACCGGTAAAATAGACGCCGCTTCTTTAAAATATCAAGCGTATATCTTTAATGGATTCAAATCGTATGCTGATGGCGCTGGATTCTTAAGAGGAAAAGACGGATTAAGAAAAGGACGTCAAAAAGGAGCAGAGTCTCAAATCTCTTCACCTACATTTTCTGGGAAATTAGATTATTATGGTCTTCCAGGATTAAGATTAGGGCTTTCTGGATACTTTGGAGATACTCAAACGGATGACACTACAGAAGAGGCCTCTACTATTGGAGTTTCTATGATTGGGTTTGATGCACGTTACAAGTACAATAACTTGGAGTTACGTGGACAATATATTGCCTCTAAATTATCAGGTACTGAAGAATATAATACTTTAACAGGTAAAGATTTAGGTTCTGAAATGAAAGGTTATTATGTGGAAGCCGCTTATGGATTCGATTTAGAAGGTGTGGAACGTTTGACTCCGTTTGTTCGTTACGAAGCCTACGATACTCATGCTGCTACTGAAGGATTTGAAGCTAATAAAGCATACGATAGAACAGATTTATTCTTTGGATTAAACTACCGTGTAGCAAAAGGTGCTGCCTTTAAAGTAGATTACCAAATATCTGACAATGCTGTTAGTGGAAGTGATTCAATGAAAACATTCAATGCTGGTTTAGCAGTTTGGTTCTAAAAAACCAACAGTCATAATAAATTAGTATTTTTCGTAAAAAAGGCTTGTTCACTTTATTGTAACAAGCCTTTTTATATATTGAGGCAAAGAGTTTCATGCATTCTAGAAGAAATATTCACATTAATTTGATTATTCACTCAGATAATGTTTAAAGAATGTGCTAAAAAATAAAATTAAGTTTAAATTTGTCATTATGAATTACAAAGTTATGTTTGTGTCCTTAGCGGCATTTGTTTTAGTCAGTTTTTCCATTCCTAAAAGAGTGCATAAAAAAATTGATAAACAAATTAAATCAACTTTTAATATTGAAGTTTTTGAAAAAATAGGAGTGGAGTTTACCGATGATATTCAACAGGAGTTAGTCGCAAAACTTAACGCTGAAAACTTTTTTAGCATTCACTCGAATGATAAAAAGATCGGTTATTTTTATTTTGGTCATGGTTTTGGTAAAACAGATAAATTTGATTTTATGGTTATCTTAGACAAAGATTTGGTGATTGCTAAAACAAAAATATTAGTTTACAGAGAGGATCACGGAGCTGAAATTGGCAGCAAAAGATGGCTACGACAATTTTCAGGAAAAAAAGTTGGAGATACCTTACGTTACCAACACAATATTGCGGCGATATCTGGTGCTACTTTATCGGCTGAATCGATGACGGATGCTGTCAACGAATTTTTAACATCTATTGCTATACTTCATAAAAAAAACATTATTTAATATGCAGTTTCACGGTTTAATTCATCAATTTCCTAAAGAAGTAAAATTACTAATAGGGACATTTATAGTAGTTTTAAGTGTTGGGTATTACACAGGCCTCGCTTTTGTACACGAAACCACTGACAACACACCTACTGGTATTGAAGAGCAATATCTTGGAAATGAAAATGATGAAGAAGCCCTTGTAATGAAGTTCAAAAAGAAAAAGCAGGCCATAATTACATTGATACATAATCATATCATTTCATTGTCCGTACTGTTTTTTATACTTTCCTTATTGGTTTCATTTACTAGTTATAATAAAACACTAAAAAAGGTTGTGATGATAGAGCCTTTTCTTTCTATCATTGTTTCTTTTGGCGGTATTTATTTTATGTGGAAAGGTATGAGTAGTTTAAAATACATCGTGATGATATCTGGCATACTTATGACCCTGAGTTTTGTAACTGCTAGTTTAATGGTTCTTGTTTCTTTGTTAAAAAAACAACAAGAGAAAGTATAGAATTTACAGTTGATCTCTTGTATTTCAAAAAATATAATAAATAGTCATAGTTAGTTTCCTTCACGTTTTATTGATGTCAATTTGTAACGTATATTACTGCTGATGCTCTAATTTGAAGACCTGTTTATCGGTGAGCTTTAGGAAAAATGCTTTATTGAATAAATAAATTATTCATTGCTAAAAAAAAGAATGCCTTTAAGACTTTAATACCAGGTAGTACAAAACTAAATATTTAGCATTGTTGTTATTACGTAGGTCAAACAACTAAATACCTGTCTCCTAGTTTGATAAATAGTTAATTAAGTTTTGAGATTTTAGTCAAGTTTGAATAGATACTATTTCGTATGATTTTCCAAATAATATTTTTACTTATTCACAGTTTATAAACAAATTGATAGCGTTATTTAAGAAGAACTATCTATTAAAAGTATCACTTTTTATAAAAAAATAAATTGGAATGAAAAACGGGGAGAAGTCGCTGTGTAAACAAACGACTCCTACATGTTTTTTTAAGTATTTATGGGAGTTCCTTTCCTTCAGAAGCAATGTAAATTTCGTACCACTGTTCCATAGTCATGTCTATAGAAAGTGCGTTTACCGCATTTTGAATTCTATCAAATTTTCCGGTTCCAATTACGGGTATAATACAAGCTGGATGTTTTAAAATCCAAGCATAAATAATACTGTCTATATTGTCAGTATTATGTGCTTCAGCTACCTTTTGTAAACTGTTTAATATTCTAGTTCCTTTCGCATTAGTAGGGGAAAATAATTGACCGCCTGCTAATGGTGACCACGCCATAGGATGTATTTTGTTTTTTTGATAAAACGTGAGACTGTCATCATGAAATGCGTCTAGGCAATAGGGAGATATTTCAATTTGATTGGTTACCAATGGTTCCGCTACTACGGACTGTAACAATTCAAATTGTCCTTTCGAAAAATTAGAAACACCAAAATGATTTACTTTTCCTTGTTGTTTTAGTTGCGAAAATGCTTTGGCCACTTCTGAAGGATCAAATAGTGGTGCAGGTCTATGTAGTAATAACACATCCAAATACTCCGTCTGTAAATTTTTAAGCGAATTCTCTACGGACCAGATGATATACTCTGAAGAATAGTCATAATATTTTAAGTTGCGTTCTGGAAATTTATCGGAAGTAAGTCTGATACCGCATTTACTTATGATTTCCATGTCATTTCGGATACTTTTATCTAAAGCAATCGCCTTTCCAAAAGCCTTTTCACATTCATAATTACCATAAATATCGGCATGGTCATAACTTGTTATTCCCAATTCAATACTTTTCTTAGTAAGCGTTAGTAATTCTTGTGGACTATAATTCCATTCCATGAGGCGCCAATGGCCTTGAACAATACGTGACAGACTTAAATCTGCTGCTAATGAGACTTTTTTCATCAATCTGTTATGCTTTAATTTTTAAATTCTTTGCGGTTTCTGTACCGATTATTCTACGGGCTCTTATCAGTGATTTTAGTCGTTTTTCTGCGAAATTTACATCTCCTGGAATTAAACTCTCAATTTTAATAGCGCCTGATGCATGAATTATTTTACCTTCACCTATATATATAGCGACATGCCAAATACGTTCTTTTTTTTCTGCAGTCGCTTCACTTCCAAAAAATAATAAATCTCCTTTTACTAAATTTTGAAAGGTAGGATCTATCTCCACTAGTTTACCATCCTTGACTTGTTGTGAAGCATCTCTAGCTAACTCGACCCCGTTTAGGTAATATACCATTTTTGTAAACCCGCTACAGTCCATAGCTTTAGGAGAGGTTCCTCCCCATAAATAAGGACGCCCCATAAGAGAGGTGGCAGTTTTGATAATGTGTTCGGCGTCCATTGCTCTACTAAGCACCCAATCTAAGTATAAAGAGGACTCTTGTGTTGCTATCCATCCTTTTCGTCCATCGGGAAACTGAATACTGAGTTTTTCTGCATTTTTAGCAATTACTGCAAATCTATTTCCGATGACAACATCGCTTAGAACAGCGTCGGTTTTTTCATCATAAGCATAGCCATAGTCCTTAATAAACATGGCTTTTTCCAGTTCATCCCATGCTTCAAATTCAGCCTTATTCATAAGTGTTAAACCGCCGGCATCTAACCAACCCAAATAATTGTCGGGAGTTTGGACATAATACCAATTATCTTTCTTTTTAAATATTTTAAGCGGCATTCCTTGCAATGCCTGTGTCGCTAATTCTGCGGAGTGCTTTGGGGCACTTCTTATATTACAAACGGATAAATTAACCACTCCATAATGAAAGCCGTTTAAATCCTTAGCAGGAAGCATTTGAACGCTATCAATAATGGTTTCTGACTTTGGAAATCTAGTTTTTAAGGCATTTAAAGCTATTGGCAAATTTGTTTCACCTGTTATGAGGATGCTCCCATTGTTTGTCGTAGCTGCTTCTACATTAAATATTGCCACCCGTTTGTCAGGTGCGAATTCAAGTTTAACCTCGTCTATTTTTGTTTGTAACTCAAACGTTTTCTTAGGATTACAGGAAATGAATAGACAAGCGAGGATGCAATAATGGAGATATTTCATATGAGAAAATTTAAGAAGTAAAGATATGCATTGCCGAGTGATTTTCAAGGATTTCTTAAGAAACAAGTTTAAATATAAATAGTTTGTTTAATTCTAATAAATAATGTCGATAACGCAATTTAAACAGAATAATAACCGTATTTTTGCAGAATACACAAAAACCCTTAACAATGAAGTTTACAAAGATTTCAGATTTACTTACCATCGTCGACGGACAAGACAATAAAAAAAAGCTTGTTTTATGTGCTGCAGGAGATGAACATTCGCTAGAGGCTGTACTCGAAGCGTATCATAAAGGTATTGTTACTCCTATATTAGTAGGATTGAAAACCGAAATAGATCAAACAGTATCAGAATTTAATTTTGACCTTAGTGGAATTGAAATTCATTACGAGCGTGACTTAATTAGTGTTGTTAGAAAATCCGTAAGTTTAGTAATTAGCGGTGAGGCCGATATATTAATGAAAGGTCATATTTCTACGGCGCAATTATTGTCCGGAGTATTAAATAAAGAATACGGTTTAAAAACCAAACGATTTTTATCACATTTGGCTATTTTTGACATTCCTGAATATCACAAACCTTTAGCTATTACAGATGTAGCGATGAATATTAATCCTGATTTAAAACAGAAATCAGACATAATTAATAACGCGGTTAATTTTTTGGGTAAAATTGGTTTAGAAAATCCTAAAATTGCTGCCTTAGCAGCCGTTGAAAATGTAAATGATAAAATGCAAGCAACCATGGATGCTGCGTTGTTATCTATCATGCAACGTAGAGGGCAAATTAAAAATTGTATTATAGATGGTCCTTTGGCATTTGATAATGCGATTAGTTTTGAAAGTAAAAAAACAAAAGGATTGGACGGGCCCGTAGCTGGTGATGCCGATATGTTGTTGGTTCCAGATATTGAAGCTGGAAATATGTTGTATAAGGCTTTTGTCTTTTTTGCCAATGCAAAGGTTTGTGGTGTTGTGTTAGGCGCACCATTTCCTATAGTTCTTACATCAAGAGCAGATTCAGAAGAAACAAAATTTAACAGTATATTATTAGCAGCAGCTTCAACATCAAAATTTTAATGGAAAATACTACACAATTAATCTTGGTAATTAATCCAGGATCTACTTCTACCAAAGTTGGAATCTTTAATGGTTCTACATTGGTTTTGGAACAAAATTTACATCACTCAAACGAGGATTTGGCACAATTTGATGTTATTATTGAGCAAATTGAGTTTCGATCAATTCTAATTAAACAATTTATAACAGAAAACAATTATTCATTAAATGATTTTAGTGTGATAATGGCACGTGGCGGAATGATTAAGCCATTAAAAGCGGGTGTTTATGAGGTAAATGAATCTATGATTCATGATTTAAAAACAACTCCAAAACATCATGCAAGTAACTTAGCAGGACTTATTGCAAATGACCTAATTCAAGGGTTGGACATGAAAGCTTATATCGCCGATCCTGTGGTCGTAGATGAATTAGCTGATGTAGCTCGTTTGACGGGACATCCGTTGTTTCCTAAAGCATCTATATTCCATGCCTTAAACCAAAAGTCTGTTGCAAAACGATTTGCGAATGAGCAAGGAAAAAAATATGAAGATTTAAATCTTATCGTTGCACACTTAGGAGGTGGAATCAGTGTAGGTGCTCATAAAAAAGGCCGTGTTATAGAAGTAAATCAAGCCTTGGATGGAGATGGACCATTTTCTCCTGAACGTAGTGGTAACTTACCGATGGGTGACGTGATCAAGTTGGCTTACTCTGGAAAATACAGCGAAAAAGAATTGCATAGTATGATTGTTGGTAAAGGTGGTGTTTCTGCTTATTTAAACACCAATGACATGCGTGTAGTGGAAGATTTAGTGGCAAAGGGTGACGAAAAAGCTACAGCTGTATTAACGGCGATGGCGTACCAAATAGCAAAAGAAATTGGCGCTTTAAGCGTGGTGTTAGAAGGTGATGTAGACGGTATTGTACTTACTGGAGGTGTTGCTTATACTAAATATCTTACAGAATATATTGCTCATAAAACAAAATTTATCGCAGCCACGACTGTCTATGCTGGTGAAGATGAATTGTTAGCATTGGCACAAAACGGTGTTGCTGTTTTAGCAGATCCAAGTGTGAGTTTGGTTTACTAGGAATCAACCTATTTTTTATAAAAGAGACCTCTTGAAATTTGTGATTTTGAGAGGTTTTTTATTTTTATGGATGTTAGGTGAGTCCAACTTTCTAAACTATCAATACAGGTCATTTCTGATTATCTTTGGGATGAGACATACCCGAATCTAAAAGTCTTACGTGCTGGTTCTTTTGTCTTTCCTCAATTTTATCTTACTTAATTGTTTACCGATTCTTTTCTGTAATCCATTGTGAAAAATACTTGGTACTTTTCATTGTATGATGCTGTAACATCCCACCTATAAAATTTTGCAATCTGTGATTGTCCTTGTTTTTTAGAAGAATTTCTGTTATTTGACTAAATTTATTGTAAAACTCGGCTTCATTAAAAAGTTGATTTACAATCCGAATACCATTAGCTTGCATTTCTTGCCAAATCTCTTTATTTTCATAAATGGACACCGCTTGGTTTGCAAATTCTTCCGGGGTGTTTTCTATGGCGCCATTCCATTGTAACGATTGCTGCATTCCTTCGGCACCTATGCTACTTGTTATAGAAGGTGTTCCGTGGATCATGGCATCAAACAGTTTTCCTTTAAGGCCAGCACCAAATTGCAATGGAGCTAGGCATATTCGTGCTTTTTTAAAGGCAATAGCTGAATCAGGAGCGAATCCTTCTATCAAAAAACCTTCTGCAGAATTGTGTAGCTGCCTAGCTTTAGGAGTAACATAAGACCCATAGATATGTATTACGGCCTTTGGGAGCAGTTTTCGGATCAAAGGCCAAATGGTTTGTTTGATATAGAGAATCGATTGCCAATTTGGTGCATGTCTAAAATTTCCAATCGTCATAAAATCTTGGCGCTCCAAGAAACTAGGTAATGTAGACATTCTATTTTCCGGTAATTGTTTACTTAGAAAAGGCATGTAAAATAGAAGGGAACTATCTATTTTAAAGGTGTTTTTGAGGAATTCCATTTCGAAACTTGATATGATTAGACTCAAATCACAGCGATAGATACTGGCAATTTCGCGTTTTGCATCATCGGTAAACAACAATCTATCGTCTAGAGGCAGCTTTCTTTTAAAAGCAGTATGGCGGGCTGTTCTTAAAAAATGGAGATCTTCAGTATCTAAAATCCGTAGGGCAGTAGGGCAGTATTCAGAAACACGCCACCCGTATTGCTCTTCTATTAAAAAGCGATCAAATAAAACGATTGTTGGATTCAATGTTGCTACAAAATCATTAAAGGAATCGTCATTTAATGCAATGCCTTTTTTGGAAACACCTATTTTTTCTAATTCCATTGAATTGTCACTTTCACTGGCAGCACATGCAAAGGTGATAGTATAGTTTTGCAACTTAAAAAAATGAATTAACTGGAGTATTCTGGTTCCAGCAGCGGTAGAATTAGGTTCTGGCCAAACCAATCCGATAATTAGAAGTTTTCTGATTCCTTTTTCCGTTTTCATAACAAATTAAATCAACGATTTTTAAATAAATATTCATTCTAAATACTAGTGCATATTAAGACTGCAATAATATGCAAAAAATAAGTCCTTTGTATGCTAATTTCTTTATTTTTATCTTGATTACTGATGGAATCACTAAGTTTTTAACATTGCGTAATTTAATGAATACAAGCTGCATTTATACGAGACGTTTGTTTTTCAATTATAAAAAGAAAGCTAACTTTACGTAACATTATTCACCTTTTACTAAATTGTTATTTTATGAAAATTTTCTGCAAAGTTGCTTTATTATTTATTTTCTTTATTGGAACAGCTCAGCTAAGTGCACAGCAAACAAACTATATCCAGGTAATTGATTTTCATTCGACAAATCGTTGCATGACTTGTAATGCGATAGAGAATAATACAGCGTATACTCTAAAAACATATTTCTCTAAGGAATTAAAGGATGCAACTATTATATTTTCTGTCGTAAATGTAGATTTAAAAGAGAATGAAGCATTGGCAGAAAAGTTTGAGGCTTCGGGAACTTCCTTGTTTTTGAACGTAGTGAAAGAAGGAAAAGAATCAAAAATAGACCTTACGAACTTTGCTTTTATGAAAGGAAATAAAAAGGAGGTTTTTGCAAAAGAATTACAAGCTAAGCTTAAAAAACAATTGTTAACCTTGTAAATGGAGTATTTACAAGCCCTTATAGAAAATTACAACATCCCGATTTTAACCGCATTTATTTTGGGCTTAATGACCGCGATCAGTCCGTGTCCATTGGCTACAAATATTACGGCTACTGCTTATATATCTAAACATATTAAAAGTAAGAAAAAGGTATTGCTTAGTGGAATATTGTACGCATTAGGACGTGCAGTGACGTATACCGGAATTGGATTGATTTTATATTTTGGTGCGAGTAAGTTTCATTTAGCACGCTTTCTGAATCAGAATGGCGAAAAATTTTTAGGGCCCTTGCTTTTTTTCATAGGATTAATAATGTTGGATCTTGTTAAAATTAAGTTCTTAAGTAAGTTCAATGTACAACATTATTTTAGTGATAAATTTCGAGACAAAGGTGTACTTGGGTCATTTTTACTCGGGGTAGTTTTTGCTTTAGCATTTTGTCCTTATAGTGGAGCATTGTATTTTGGAATGCTTATTCCTATGACAATTGCGAGTCTAAAAGGGTTGTATTTGCCTATTGTATTTGCGCTTGGTACGGCTATTCCAGTAATTTTATTTACGTATTTACTAGCTTTTACTGCAGGAAATGTAGGAATTGTTTTTAATAAAATAACTAAAATTGAAAGAGGGATGCGCAAAATTATCGCATTGGTTTTCATTTTTGTTGGTCTGTATTATATGTATTTGTTTTTTATCTAAGAATAACTTCATCTAATTGATTGTTCTATATAGGAGTGTAAAAAGTAAAAGTTTAATCGAATTGAAAAAAATTGAGGATTTTCAAAATGATTAAACGTATCTTTGCAGCATTAAAATTACAACATGTCAACATTTTTAGAATTAGGGGTGAATAAAAAATATATGGCAGCTTTAAAAGAGCTGAACATAAAATCACCTACTGAAATTCAGGAACTCACCATTCCAATTTTATTAGAAAAAACCACAGATTTTGTTGGTTTAGCGCAAACCGGTACCGGGAAAACTGCTGCTTTTGGTTTACCAATACTACATAAAATAAACCCAGAATTGCCTGCTATTCAAACCTTGGTGTTATCACCTACACGTGAATTAGTACAGCAAATTAAGAAACAATTGTTCAGATTTACTAAGTATACAGAAGACAAAGTATTTGTTGAGGCAGTATATGGAGGTGAAAAAATAGACAAGCAAATTGGTAATTTAAAACGTACTACCCACATTGTTGTGGCAACACCGGGACGTTTAATCGATTTGATTGAACGTGGCGAAATCAACTTAAAACAAGTCAATACTGTTGTCTTGGACGAAGCCGATGAGATGCTGAGTATGGGTTTCAAACAAGATATTAATACGGTTCTTAAGTACTGTGGAAAATCGAGTAAAACTTGGTTATTCTCTGCAACGATGCCAGAGGATATCAGAGCGATTATCAAAAAATACATGACTTCAGATGCGGAACGTGTTGAAATCACCAAAAACAGATCTGTAAACGAAAATATCACGCATAGATATATCAAAACAACGATCAAGGGAAAATACAATGATATTGTACGTTTCTTGGAAGGAATTGATGATGCACGTGGAATTATCTTTTGTAGAACCAAAGCTGGAACTAAAAATTTAGCGGATCAATTGATCGAAGACGGGTTTTCTGTAGGAGCTTTAGAAGGTGATATGCAACAAAAAGAACGTGATAAAGTGATGCGTGCTTTTAAAAACCAAACCATTCAAGTAATGGTATCGACTGATGTTTCAGCAAGAGGAATTGATGTTCAAAACTTAGGTTTTGTGTTACATCACCAATTGCCAGAGAAAATGGAATATTATACACATCGAAGTGGGAGAACTGCGAGAGCGGGTAAAACGGGTGTCTCCATCGCGTTTATCATTCCTAACGAAGTAGATAAAATTAAAGAGATACAAGGAGCATTAGGCATTTATTTTAAAGAAATAAAACAATAGAAAATGGGATTAACTAATAACGATATTTTTAAAAAATTAAGAGTTGCTCATAAGTTAAGAGATACTGATATTGTAGACATCTGTGCTTTGGTAGATTTTAAGGTTTCGAAAAGTGAATTGAATGCTTTTTTTAGAAATGAAAGCCATGCCAAATATATGGAATGTGGAGATCAGATTTTACGTAACTTTTTAAATGGTTTGGTGATTCATTTACGTGGACCAATGCCTAAAAAAGGAGAAAAGTCAGTTCAATCGGATCAAAAAAAATAAATTGCACATACCGTTATCCATTTTTGGATGAACGAATAATAAGAAAAATATAGGAAAACTGTTTGATTCTCAAATTATAAGGATCAAACAAATGCAGGTGTGAAAAAATATTGTAATTTTATTAAAATTGCGATCAAAGTACCTTTAAAATTATATTTTTGCAGACTTATAAAATCAAATTATGTCGGAGAACGTATCAGCTGGAGAATCTACTGAAAAGAAAACGGGTAAAGAATTATATTCTTATCAGAAAGGAGCGATAAATGAAATATTTAAGCGCTTTGAAGATGCCCCAGAAGATTACCATTTACTATATCAACTTCCTACTGGAGGAGGGAAAACTGTCATATTTTCTGAAATTGTACGCCAGTATTTAAAACATCATAAAAAACGTGTGTTAGTGATGACACACCGTGTGGAGCTTTGTAGACAAACCTCTGGAATGTTGGATGGTTTTGGCGTTGTAAATAAAGTAATAGACAGTAAGGCTAATCTAGACGACCAAGGAAAATACAGTTGTTTTGTAGCCATGGTAGAGACGTTGAACAATCGTTTAAATGATGATAAACTAGATATATCTGATATTGGATTGGTTATTATCGATGAGGCGCATTACAACTCATTTACTAAGTTGTTCAAGTTTTTTGATAAATCATTTATCTTAGGAGTTACCGCAACACCTTTAAGTTCGAATGTTAAATTACCGATGACGGATAATTATCAAGAACTTTTAGTAGGAGAGACCATCGAATCTTTAATTCAAAATGAATTTTTGGCGAGACCAGAGACTTTCTCTTACAATGTAGGGTTGACATCGCTAGTGGTGGGATCTAACGGAGATTATACCGTGAAATCATCAGAAGACCTGTATACGAATAATGATATGCTGTCTAAATTAGTGCAAGCATACCAAGTGCATTCATTAGGAAAGAAAACATTGATCTTTAATAATGGTATTAATACTTCTATTCACGTGTACAATACGTTTAAAGAAGCGGGATATCCAATTGCTCACCTTGACAATACTGCCTCTAAAGCGGAACGTAGACAAATCTTGGATTGGTTTAAGAATACGCCCTCAGCGATATTAACATCGGTTAGTATTTTAACAACCGGTTTTGATGAGCCTACGATTAATACGATTATCTTAAATAGAGCTACCAAATCCTTGTCTTTGTATTATCAGATGATTGGTCGTGGTTCACGTATTTTACAAAATAAATCAACCTTTAAAATCCTTGATTTTGGTAATAACTTCCAACGTTTTGGACCTTGGGGCGCAGATTTAGATTGGGAAAAAATATTTAGATCACCAAATTACTACTTAGAACGTTTGGCGGATGATGAAGAAATTGAAAGTCATTTTTCTTATGAAATGCCAGAAGAGCTTCGAAAATTGTTTGCTAACACGGAAGACGTATCTTTTGATATTAGAAAAGTGTATACGGCAGCAATTGCTAAAGGGGAATCTTCTAAAGTAGTGCTAGAACGCTCTATTAAACAACAAGCAAAGATTTGTATAGAAAATAGTGAAGATGTGTATGACGCTATGGATTTAGCGCGTAAACTAGGTGATGATATTGATTTTAGAATTGGTCGTTACACCAAGTGTATCAGTCGTTCTACTCATAATTTTGTCGATTGGTTACGTGAAGACTACCGTACCAAATTACGTTTTTACTTACGTGATAATTTTGATGCAGACTTTGAAGAAATTCACGGGTACCCACCAGAGGAATAGACTTTTTAAAAATATAAATAACAGGAGCTGATAATATAATTGATATTATCAGCTTTTTTGTTTCTCACCCCAACCAACAACTAGGAACTACAATAACCCCAGCATTTTCTGAAGTACTGGGTTTCTATTCTCACTATTCCAAACAGCCGATAAAACGGTTCGCTGTGGCACATCGGTTAATTCTATAAATTGAATGTCCATGTCATAGCCCAATTGTAAGGAGGTCGGTACAATAGAAATACCAAAATTATTTTCCACCAATCTAAAAATGGTACTTGCGTTTACGGAGGTATGGGAAACAATTGGTTGAAATCCATTTTCCTCAAATAGCTGCATTACTTTTTCGAAATATGCAGGACTATAAGATTTTTCAAACAGGATAAATGGATTGTTTTTTAACTGAAATAATCCCTTGAAGTTATCTGTGTTAATTTCATGATTACTAGGAAGTACGATAGAGAATGTATCTTCAAAAACTTTTTTTGTTTCCAGTCCTTTGGGTATATGATCTAAACGAATAAAGCCCAAATCAATATCATGGGAAATAAGGTTTTCTATTTGTTTTTGATTGTCTAATTCCGTTAATTTAAAATGAATAGTAGGGTGTAATTTTCGAAATTTCAATAGTAGGTCAGGAATAAAGTTTTGCATGGCAGAACCCACATACCCCAATTTTAATTGCCCTTCCAATCCCGCATCTAAAAGTTTGGTATGCTTCAGCATATGATCCAAATGTTTTAAATGGACCTGCGTTTCCTTTTTTAAATACATTCCGGCACTCGTAAGTTGTACCTTACGATTGTTGCGTTCAAAAAGGCGCGTTTCTAGGGTCTCTTCTAACTGTTTTATTTGTCTACTCAACCCTGGTTGTGATATAAACAGCCGTTCAGCGGCTTTTCTAAAGTGCAGTTCTTCAGCAACTGCCAGAAAATACTTGAGATGACGAAGTTCTATTTGATTACTCATAGTTATTAATAATGTGTAATAATGATATTGTTAAGTATCAAAAATAAGAATAACTTTACAAAAAATAACAAGAACTTATGTTTAAGTACGGAATAGATCAACTTACAGTCTCTAAAGTTATAAAAATCGCTGCAGGCGAACTTAAAACTTCATTAACAGACATCGCAATAGAAAAAGTAACAACATGTCGCGCTAAAGTCGAAAAAATGGCGAACGGTGACAAAGCAGTTTACGGTATTAATACAGGATTTGGTCCTTTATGTGATACTCAAATTTCTAAAGAAGAAACGAGTAAATTACAAGAAAACTTATTGATAACTCACGCAGTGGGTGTTGGGAATCCAATTGATAAAAAACTATCAAAAATAATGATGATCTGCAAGGTTCATGCCTTGTGTCAAGGATTTTCAGGTGTTCGCTTATCATTAATTGAGCGTATTTTATATTTTATAGAGAACGATCTATTACCGGTGGTTCCTGAACAGGGATCTGTTGGAGCTTCAGGTGATTTAGCACCATTATCTCATTTATTCTTACCGTTATTAGGTGAAGGAGAATTTTGGGAAAATGATGAAATCGTTTCAGCTAAGGGTGTTTTAAAAGCACATGATTTAGCACCAATCGTATTACAAGCAAAAGAAGGTTTGGGCTTGATTAACGGAACCCAGTTTATTTTAGCCCATACCGTTATTGGCTTGCAAAAAATGGAGTACTTACTTAATTTGGCAGATGTAGCCGGTGCTATGAGTTTGGAAGGATTCCAGGGGAGTGCATCCCCTTTTAAGGAGGAATTACATCAAATACGTCCATTTAAAGGAACTATTTTAGTAGCAGAACGCATGCGTATGTTATTAAAAGGTTCTCCAAATTTAGAATCGCATCAAGACTGTGAGCGTGTTCAAGATCCGTATTCATTGCGTTGTATTCCTCAGGTACATGGTGCTTCTAGAAATGCATTTTACCATTTAAATGAATTGGCGGAAGTAGAATTGAATTCAGTGACTGATAACCCTATTGTTTTAAGTGATACGGTCGCTATTTCTGGAGGGAACTTCCATGGACAACCGCTTGCAATGGCCATCGATTACTGTGCATTGGCATCCTCTGAATTAGGAAATATTGCGGATAGACGTTGCTATTTATTATTAGAAGGGCTCTACGGGTTACCAAGATTACTTACGGCAAGTGGGGGACTAAATTCTGGGTTTATGATTCCACAATACACCACGGCAGCTTTAGTAACAGAAAACAAATCACTCTGTTTCCCTCCATCTGCAGATAGTGTTCCTACCTCTTTAGGACAAGAAGATCACGTATCTATGGGAAGCATTTCCGGACGTAAATTCAATCAAATTCTAGGGAATATTGAAAAAATATTAGCTATTGAGTTGATGTATGCTGCACAAGCCTTAGAATTTAGAAAACCAAATAAATTTTCAAATATCATTGAAGAGAATTTCGCTATTATCCGTAGTAAAGTGGATAAGTTAGAAGACGATAGAGTTTTAAAAGACGATATTAATGCAATGATAACAATGGTGAAAGAAGAAGAATTTATTGTAAACTAAAGCGATATGATGACATTTAAAGATCAAATTACACAAGGTATCCCATCCGAATTACCTGCTATAAAATCGTTTGCTGCTACTATTAATAGAGCACCTAAACGAAAAGAAATTTTATCAAAAGATGAGAAAGAGCTCGCTATTAGAAATGCCTTACGTTATTTTGACGCAAAGCATCATGGGGTGCTAGCAAAGGAGTTTGCGGAGGAATTAAAAGAGTACGGGCGTATTTATATGCATCGTTTTCACCCAGATTATGATTTATTTGCCCGTTCTGTGGACGAGTATCCTGGAAAATCACTGCAAGCAAGAGCTATCATGCTGATGATTCAGAATAACTTGAGTCATGCCGTAGCACAACATCCTGTAGAATTGATTACCTACGGTGGAAATGGAGCCGTTTTTTCGAATTGGGCTCAATACCTACTAACTATGCAGTATTTGTCAGAGATGACCGATGAGCAAACACTAGTGATGTATTCAGGACATCCTATGGGTTTATATCCATCGCATAAAGATGCGCCTCGTGTTGTAGTTACCAACGGAATGGTGATTCCAAACTACTCTAAATCGGATGATTATGAGAAATTCAATGCGCTAGGAGTGAGTCAGTATGGTCAAATGACCGCTGGTTCATTTATGTATATTGGCCCTCAAGGAATTGTGCATGGAACTACAATTACTTTATTAAATGCAGGTAGAAAAATTGCTAAAAATGGAGAAGGCCTCGCTGGTAAAGTATTTTTAACTGCTGGATTGGGTGGTATGAGTGGTGCGCAGCCAAAAGCTGGGAATATTGCTGGTTGTATTACTGTTTGTGCAGAGGTGAATGCAAAAATCACTAAAATAAGACATGATCAGGGGTGGATAGACGAAGTTATTTCTGATATAGATGAATTAGTAACGAGAGTAAAATCAGCGAAAGAAGCCAAAGAAGTTGTTTCTATTGGTTATTTAGGAAATGTCGTAGATGTTTGGGAGAAATTTGATACCGAAAATATTTATGTAGATCTTGGCTCTGATCAAACTTCTTTACACAATCCATGGGCGGGAGGCTATTATCCACAAGGAATATCCTTTGAAGAAGCCAATGAGATGATGGCGAACGACCCCGAATTATTTAAAGTAAAGGTTCAAGAAACCTTACGTAAGCATGCGTCTTTAGTGAACAATCACACTGCTAAGGGAACTTACTTTTTTGATTATGGGAATGCCTTTTTATTAGAAGCATCTCGAGCTGGTGGTGATGTAATGGCCGCCAATGGAATCGATTTTAGATACCCTAGTTATGTACAAGATATCATGGGACCGATGTGTTTCGATTATGGTTTTGGTCCTTTTAGATGGGTCTGTGCTTCAGGAAAGCCTGAAGATTTAGAGAAAACGGATGCTATTGCTGGTGCTATTTTGGAAAAATTGATGCAATCTTCCCCAAAGGAAATTCAACAGCAAATGGCTGATAATATCCAATGGATTAAAGGAGCGAGAGCAAATAAATTAGTAGTTGGTTCTCAAGCAAGAATTTTATATGCTGATGCTGAAGGTCGTATGCGAATTGCGGAAGCTTTTAATCAAGCCATTGCCAAAGGCGATATAGGCCCCGTTGTCCTAGGAAGAGATCATCATGATGTTTCAGGGACTGATTCTCCTTACAGAGAAACTTCGAACATTTATGACGGTTCTAAATTTACAGCAGATATGGCCATTCAGAACGTTATTGGAGATTCGTTTAGAGGCGCTACCTGGGTAAGTATCCACAATGGTGGAGGCGTAGGCTGGGGCGAAGTCATTAATGGCGGATTTGGAATGCTTTTAGATGGAACTGATCAAGCAGACAAGCGTTTAAAATCTATGTTACATTGGGACGTAAATAATGGAATTTCACGTCGTAGTTGGGCTAGAAATGAGGGAGCTATGTTCGCCATTAAAAGAGCAATGGCTATTGAACCAAAACTAAAAGTAACCTTACCTAATTTAGTCGATGACAGTTTACTAGAGGATTTATTTTAGAAAGAAAATTAGAGAGAAAGAATATGAAAGTGATTTCGGAAAGCGTTAAGGCGCACTATAAAGCTGCGCAAGCTTCTAATTGGGAGGGTCGTGCCTCTAATCCAGATATGGGGAATCAATATTGGTATCAAGAGATCACCTTATTGGATTTAAATACGTTCAACACAAATGAATTAAAGAATCAAAACATAGACATCGCCCTTATGGGCTATGTTTGTGATGAAGGAGTACGACGAAATAGAGGGAGAATTGGTGCTTCTCAAGGACCAAAAGCGTTGCGTGAGCGTTTGGCAAAGCATCCTGTTCACTTTACAAACAAGCACATTGCCGATATAGGAGATGTTGTTTGTATAGAAGATGATATGGAGCAGTGTCAAGCTGCCTTTTCAGAAGTGATTCGGACCCTATTACAACAAAAAATATTCCCGATTGCTGTAGGAGGTGGACATGACATGTCTTACGGACACTTTATGGGGATTTGGGAGGCCGTTAAGGATACATCACACCCCAAGGTGGGGATTATTAATTTTGATGCGCATTTTGATCTTAGACCTGTTGAAAATCGTCCTAACTCAGGGACACCTTTTAACCAAATCATAAAAGAACTCAGAGAAGAAGACCAGGAAGTGGATTATTTTGCCATTGGAATTCAACAACAATCGAATACTCGAGAGTTATTTGACATTGCTAAAAGAAAGAATGTTGCGTACGCTATTAATTATGAATGTGAATCGGGGAGTCATGATATGAACCTTTTAAAAGACCGTTTAACAGACTTTATGGCAAAAAACGACGCTATTTATATAACTATAGATATGGATGCATTCTCATCAGCCTATGCACCAGGAGTGAGTGCTCCATCTCCATTAGGTTTTACACCGTACTTTTTGTTTAAGATGCTGGATTTTCTCTTCGAATCCAACAAGGTAATTTCTTGTGATATCGCGGAACTAAATCCATCGCTTGACAGAGATTCGGTAACTGCGACTTTAGTAGCTAAAATAGTAGATTATATAGTGATGAATCTATCTCGAAAAGATCATTCAAAGTAAAACATCTTAAGTAGCCGAAAGCTTATACCGTTTTCGGCTACTTAATAAAAGTTTGATTTCTTAAGTAAGATTCTCTTTACTATCGACATCAACTCATTTTAGAAATTTTCTCTAAACGCTGCATATCTTTAATTTTAATGTGTTTTTCATGTACTTCTAAAATCCCTTCTCGATTAAATTTGGAGAGGGTATTGATGACACTTTCTTTTGAGTAGCCGAGCATTTTAGCCATTGCTACACGTGTAAAAGGCAATGTAAACGCATCGGACTTGTACACAGCACTAAAATCCCTTAATAAAATAGAGATTGCACCTTCTATGTTTTTATGTGAGTATCTGAGGATTTTGTGGACTAAATCATTCGTTACGCTAGACATATGACGAATGATATGAAAGGCAAAATCACCATTTTGACGAGTGAATTTCTCAAACAAACTCATGTCAATAATACTAATCGTTGTTTTTTCGAGTGCCGTTGCTGAAAAATTCACGTTGTGATTGGCAAACGTACAGACAATTCCAATAAAAGAATTCGGGGAAATTAGATTAATCGTATGCATTTTTCCATCGGTTACGATATCTAATTTGGCCAAACCTTTTTCTATGTACATAATATTGTTGGCCACAAATCCATGTTTAATAATGGTTTCACCTACGTCAAACTCAATTGTAGTTTTACTAGCAATCAGCTCACTTTTTTCATCATCTGTCAAAGTTTCAAGGCATTTATCAGCAGTAATTCTAACAGGCTTTAATACGTTTCGGTTATTCTTAAAATCGTTTAACATTACTCTAAATATTTTTACTGATTAAGACCATCAAGTTGCATTGTCAACTATGTAAAAATACATTATTCCAAGAGATATATTCCCTTTTAAGCCATGAATTTAAAGTAGTATTTTTATTAATTCACTGTTTAAAAACGACTTAAATTTGGATAAGAAATTAACAAACTAATACAATATATTATGGCAGATTTAAAATTTAAAGTAAAGGCAAAAAGTGTAAATCCTACGAAAACATTGGTAAAAGCAAGAGGTTTTGAAATGATTGTTGATGAACCTGCTGGTTTAGGAGGAACGGATGAAGGAGCAAACCCAGTAGAATATATTCTAGC
>Ga0209395_1000821_pt1 | contig 45006 bp, 68 predicted proteins | sample GOMGulsemesocosm_3_FD_184635 | JGI IMG/M metagenome (GOLD analysis project Ga0209395, IMG submission 184635) | Methane-oxidizing microbial communities from mesocosms in the Gulf of Mexico - GOM9D Gulf of Mexico (SPAdes) (version 2) | ecosystem: Environmental > Aquatic > Marine > Cold seeps... | reverse complement strand
CAAATCAATGTTAGTGGCTACTTCCATAAAGGGCGTGTATGGGGGGCAGGGGCCGGGACGCTTGTGTTCTTAGCACCTTAAAAATATCTCAGAGGAATTATGAGAAGGAGACTACTGTCGACTAATTCGGAGGACTCCTTAAGATTACACCTATACAGGTAGAGGCCAATATATATAAATCACGTGATCGCTCGTTACATACAAGGGTAACTAGTCTCATAACTCGCTCTACTAATCATACTATCTCCTACGTTACATCATGATACTATACAGGTCTTATCTTCTACCTTCTTCTTATATTTATAACTGATTTAAAATAATTTAAAAATAAATTGAACTTTTTCCAACTTTTGTTGTCTAATATAGTATCTTTAAAAAGAAGAGTTAAAAAGAAGTCAATAAAGAAGTTAATGAGAAGCATGACTATGTATCATGATAAGGATGTATCCTATACATAAAGAATTTAGAAATGGGTTCGCTACCCACCCAAGCCGAAACAAAGTATGCGGTAGAGGGTAGCACTAATTCAAATAGAGGAGATAAGCCATTGGCTAAGATTACAATAGCAGATGTTAGCGGTGGGTATAACCTGCAACAAGATGTTAACGCTCGGTTCCAACAAGTAGAGGATGCCCTTAATACGAATGTGTTATGGCGAACAGCGGTTATGGGTGAGTCCAATAACATGGATCACGATCTAGATGCTGACAGCAATGATCTACTCAATGTCAATAGTATCGATGCTACTAATATCCTATCAGGTGGTATAGACATTATAGCACAGGTTGATGCAGCAGAGTTAGCAGCAACACAACAAGCTTCATCAGCAGCAGACAGTGCAATAGCAGCGGCGGCTAGTGCTGTAACAGCTAACAATGGTGTAGCTACGATAGGAGCTAGTGAGGCAGCAGCAGCTCAATCAGCAATAGATTCAGAAGCCTCCAATCAATCAGCAATCAATGCTTACAACCAATCAATAATTCAAGTAGGTCTAGCTGAGGATGAGGTAGCTAAGTGTGTAGTCCAAGTAGGACTAGCAGCTGATGAGGTTCAACTAGCTAACGATCAAGTGCAACTAGCAGGGGCACAAGCTACCATAGCTACAGGTGCAGCTGGTACAGCAAGTGCTGATGCAGTCATCGCAGCTAACGGTGCATTCCAAGTTGGAGAGGCAGAGACACGAATTAACAATGCTATCGCTGTGTTAGATATGACTGGTATCATTGGCCCCGGTGATGATGATGCAGTATCAAACGCTAACCTTCAGATAGAGTTAGCTGCTTTAGAACCATTGGTTACTGTGAACAACAACGAGTTGATGAATAGTGATTTTGAAGTAGATCAACGTGATGGTGAGATCACAACACTAGACGGTGTAACCCCGCAAGGTTATATAGCAGATAGATGGCTTATGGCACGTGGAGGTACTTCTGGAAGTATTACTCCCCAGCTTAGAGATGACTCCTCGGTAGTCAACCTACTATCAGGTCGTAAGAATTGTAAGATTATTGAGATGGATTACACAAGCCTTAACGCTACGAATGGTGTTGCTGGACTGATACAGAGGATTGAGAATGTTAAAACCTTACTACGTTCGCGTTCAGATGCACCAGCTAAGAATCTAACAGTATCCTTCCTAGCTAATGGTGCGGAAACTAATCAGAAAGTTCTAGTACTTATCAATGCTAACCACGGTACTGGCGGTTCGGCTCCTACAACTATCGAAGCAACTCCTGTAGATATTGATGGTACGTGGACACAGTACGAAGTTACCATACCCTTAACCGATCTAGGTACTACGACTGTTACTGATGACTCGTACTGGGCTCTAGAGTTCTATACCTATGCAGGCACAGACTTCTTCGGTGGTAGTATTAATGCTAACCCTACAGCTGTTGTACAGTTAGCTAATATTAAAGCAGAGATAGGTGATGTAGCTACTCCACTTATAACCTTACCTTTCGGTGAGAACCTAGCACAGTGTGAGCGATACTATCAGAAGTCTTATAACTATGAAGATGGGCCGCAAGCTGTAACAGCCGTAGGGTCTTATATTTACGAAGGTACAGGGTTGATCACCCCTGTTACACAGGTTACGTTTGGTACGAGGATGTATGCTACACCTACTATATCCGTCTATAGTCCCATTACAGGCACTTTGACAACGATGAGAAATGATGGCATAGTCTCCGACATATCAGCTATTGTCTATAATCCCGGACAGACGGGCACAGGTGTATACGCATCAGGAACACCAGCAGCTGGTGATGACTTACGATTCCACTGGGTAGCAGAGGCGGAGATATAATATGAAGATATACAAGCAATTAGAAAGCGGTTTATATGATCTAGATGGCAAGACTGTCCCTGACTGTAAGGGCAATCGTGATTACAAGACTATGAAGCAAGAGGTGCTGGAAGCTAAGGCTATCATCATCAACTACGTTAAACCAGAGACTGATCTCGAAGCAGAGGTACGTGCTAAGCGTGATGAACGTTTAGTTAAAGAGATTGACATCTACTCCGGTATTCGTTGGGCAGCATGTACTACGTATCAGAAAGGTCTACTCAATGACTTACGTGAGATGCTATTAAACATTACAGATCAAGAAGGCTTCCCTACTGAGGTAGAGTGGCCTATCAAAGTTAACTTTTAAGGAGACACTATGTCTAAGTTCAAAGGTACACAAGGCCACTGGCTAACAAAGAAGTTGTTCTTGGAGACATGCCAAGGGGACTTAGACCGTGTCCTGTACACGCTACGTGAAGACGATACAACATACCGTGGTATCACTTATCCTTCTATCCAACGTATCTTCGTTGAGCTTGAAGACCCCACAGAGTATCGTATTGCTAAGGAGCACTTCGGTTCTTGGAAGCATTGGATCATACTCTCTGAGGGTATCCTAAAGAATCGGGTAGAGGAGTGGAGGGATGAACTTGAAGTTCGTCTACGCTCAGTAGGCTTACGTCAGATACGAGTATTAGCTAAGGGTGGGTGCAAGTCATCTGCTAAGATACTTCTAGACAAGGGTTGGGATCGTCGAAAGGCTGGTGCCCCATCTAAGGTTGAGAAGGAAGCAGAACTTAAAGCGGCAACTAAGATAGTGTCTATTGTCGATGGAGACTTACAACGATTAGGATTATAATATGACCGATAAGAAACAAGTGGTAAGGGAAGCAGCGGAGGCTGATCTTCGTATCTTCGCCAAGCTAGTTAACCCTCACCGCGTGTACGGTCAAATACATTTAGATACGTTCAAGTGGTGGATGGATTTAGAGGCTGATGAGAAAGACAACTCAGTCCTGCTATTACCACGAGATCATCAGAAGAGTCACTGTGCTGCTGTTAAGGCTGCATGGTTGATCACAAGATTCCCAGCTGATACCATACTATACGTATCGGCAACAAGCGCTTTAGCTGAGAAGCAGTTGAAGGCTATCAAAGATATATTAACCTGTGATATCTATACTTACTACTGGCCTGAGATGCTAGAGCGTGAGGAAGGTAAGAGGGAGAAGTGGACTAACACTGAGGTATGTGTTGATCACCCTAAGCGTAAGCAGGAAGGCGTACGAGACTCAACAGTCTTTGCAGCTGGTCTTACTACTAACATCACAGGCTTCCACGCTAACCACGTATTCCTAGATGATATGGTTGTACCTAACAATGCATACACTGAGGAAGGACGACGTAAGGTTACACAGCAATACTCACAGCTAGCTTCGATTGAGAGCACGGGAGCTACTGAGACAGTGGTAGGAACTATCTATCACCCTGCTGATATCTACACAGATTTAAAAGAGATGATGTTACCTATCTTCGATGATGAGGGTGATGTCATAGGAGAGGAAGAGTTATACGACTTCAAGGTTCACGTAGTTGAAACTGATGGTGCCTTCCTTTGGCCTAAAGAGATGAGAGCTGATGGTAAGTTCTACGGGTTCGATAATAAGATACTAGCTATCAAACGAACTAAGTACATAGACAAGACTCAATACTACGCACAGTATTACCAGCAAGCTAACTCAGATGAGAGTAATCGTTTGAGTCGTGATAACTTTCAATACTTTGAACAGAAGTACATAGCCTGTGATAATGGGCAGTGGTCATTCAAGGGTAAGAAGTTAAACATCTATGCAGGTATTGACTTTGCATTCTCCTTAAGCAAGAAAGCGGATTATACTGCTATCGTTGTTATCGGGATAGATTCAGATGGTTACATCTATGTATTAGATATAGCTCGCTTCAAGTCAGACAAGATACAAGGTTACTATGATGAGATCATGGAGCTACACGCTAAGTGGCAGTTCAAGAAGATGAGGGCTGAGGTATCAGTTGCTCAACAGATTATCGTAAACGACATCAAGGATATGTTCAGGGCTAACGGTCAGACGATTGTAGTTGATGAGTATCGTCCATCACGTCATGAAGGTTCTAAGTTAGAACGGATGGCAGCTACGTTAGAACCAAGATATGAGAACAATACAATATGGCATTACAAGGGTGGTTGGACTTCTATCTTAGAAGAGGAGCTAGTGTTAGCTCGTCCCCCTCATGATGATATAAAGGATTGCCTTGCATCTGTTATCGCTATTGCAGTAGCTCCTCGGAGAGCACGTATGGATAGTGGAACCAGACATAACGTAGTACAAATTAACAGCCGATTCGGCGGGGTAGCATTTAGATGACAGGTCAAGCACTACAAATTGAAGATATCATCGGTTCTGAATCACTAGCTGAACAGATATCGATGAACTGGTCTACACTTAATAACCAACGTATTCCATGGGTATCAGAGAAGAGAGAGTTACGTGATTACGTATTCGCTACTGATACTACTACAACAACCAATCAAGATAGTGGATGGAAGAATAGTACAACACTTCCTAAGCTATGTTCGATACGAGACAACTTACATTCAAACTATATTGCAGCTGCATTCCCAAATGATAACTGGCTACAATGGGAGGCATATACAAGTGAAGACAACGAAGCAAACAAACGTACAGCAATCCAAGCCTATATGTCCAACAAGGTTCGAGAGGGTAACAGCCGTACTGTCATTTCTCAATTGCTATATGATTACATTGACTACGGTAATGCCTTCGCTGATGTAGAGTATGTTAACGAGACTAAGTTAGATGAACAAACACTAGAAGTAGTACCCGGATTTATTGGGCCACGTATTGTTCGTATCAGTCCACTTGATATCGTGTTCAACCCAACAGCTTCTCGCTTTGAAGATAGCTACAAGATCGTACGAAGCCTCAAGAGCTTAGGTGATCTAGCTCGTGATGTAGAGGATAGACCTGAAGAAGCAATGCTACAGGAAGCCTTAGACAAAGCCTTAGAGACACGTAGTAAGTTAGGTGGTATTGATCATGCAGATTTTGATAAGTCAGCAGGGTATACAGTAGATGGCTTTGGTAACTTACGAGAGTATTACCAATCAGGCTACGTAGAGATACTACGCTTCGAAGGAGATATCTTTGATAATGTTAGTGGTACTTTACATCGTAATCGACGCATTACTATTATTGATAGGGCGTACGTATTATCTAACGATCCCTTACCTTCTTGGTCTATTGGATCAAACATACGACACGTGGGTTGGAGACTTCGTCCTGACAATCTATATGCAATGGGCCCACTGGATAATCTAGTTGGTATGCAATATCGTATTGATCACCTTGAGAATCTTAAGGCTGATATCTTTGATATGATTGCAGCTCCACCATTAGTTATTAAGGGTGATGTTGATCCATTTACTTGGGGGCCATACGAACAAATACACATTGATGGTGATGGTAGTGTTACATCATTAGCTCCACCAAGCCAAGCACTACAAGCTGATCTTCAGATTCAAACATTAGAAGCTAAGATGGAAGAGTTTGCAGGAGCACCTAAGAATGCAATGGGAGTACGAACTCCGGGGGAGAAGACAGCCTTTGAAGTGCAGTCCTTACAGAATGCATCAGGTCGTATCTTCCAAGAGAAGATTACAAACTTCGAGATCATGTTACTTGAACCATTACTTAATGATATGTTAGAGTTAGCAGTACGTCACTTAGATACGAACGATATCGTACGTGTGATGGATGATGATCTAGGTGTAGCAGAGTTCTTAAACATAACCAAGGCTGATATCACAGCTAAGGGTAAGTTAAGACCTGTTGGTGCTAGACACTTCGCAGCTCAAGCTCAACTAGTACAGAACCTTACAGGGCTTCTAGGTGGTGCATTGGGTGGCATAGTTCAACCACACGTATCAGGTAAGAAGTTGTCAACTCTAGTAGAGGGTGCATTGAACTTAGAAAGGTTCTCATTATTCTCACCTAACGTTAAGATATTCGAGGATCAAGAAACACAAGAGCTTATGAATCAAGCACAAGAGGATGTAGCTGTTAATCAAGCTACCCCTATAGAAGAGGAGGGTATCCCTTTTGAAGAGTAAGTTTATCAGTGGCATACCGAAAGAGGAACAGGAAGAACTAGAAGAGTTGTTCAGGTTAGCTCGGCCAGTACGTGAGAGATTATCGACGCTTATGGAGAAGAAGGCTAAGGCTGCTAATTCGAATATGAAGGATCAGTATGAGTCAGCTTCATGGGCATACAAACAAGCAGACTTGAATGGTTACTTACGAGCCATCAAAGATTTACTAACTTATTTAGAGGATTAACCTTATGACAGATTCAGTATTCGCACCAGCTACCCCTGATGTGACACCTGTAGTAGCACCAGTAGAAGCCCCAGTTGCTCCTGCTCCGGTAGCTACACCCGATACATTGTTCGCTGACCAGCTTGCAGGTATCAAAAACCCTGATGGATTACAGAAGTATGCTAGTGTAGGTGATGCCCTTACAGGCGCTGCTAACGCACAAACATATATCGCACAGTTACAAGAACAGTTAGCTACTGCTCAAGCCGCTGCCGATAAAGCTGTTAACCAACAGGAAATAATGGACGCACTGAAACCAACTACGCCAGAGACAGTAATACCTGCTGTTACAGGATTAGGGGAAGAGGATGCAGCCGCGCTATTCGCTAAACTAATGAACGATCAGAAAGTACAAACGACAAATGAATCTAACGAACGTGATGTGTCGAGTGCTGTGATCGCTCAGTACGGCGACAAAGCAAAAGAGGTAATGGTAGCTAAGGCTGCCCAGTTAGGAGTTACAATGGAATATCTCCAAGATGTTTCACGTACCTCACCAGCAGCAGCAAAACAGCTACTAGGACTTAGCTCAACCGCTCCTACGGCCTTACCGACGGGTGGTAGTATCAACCCTACGGCCTTGCAACAACAGGTGCCTGACGCTCCTGCCAGAACCTTCAAGATGACGGGCCATGGCTCGAAAGATCTGATGGCTGAGTGGAATCGTAATGCAGCTATTGTAGCAGCAAAATATAAATAAACTGTAACACAAACTAAACTTTAAAAAGGTAATTAATTATGTCTCATGCTATGACTCAAAACTCTGCAAACTCAGCTGCTTTTATCGAAGCTGAAGTGTATTCTCAGTTCATGTTGGATAACCTAGATGATGGTTTCCTTCCTACTCAGTTCTATCGTAACGTGTCAGACTTCAATAGTGGTTCTACTTTAAACATTAAGACCATCGGTACTGTAGCGCTACAAGAAGTTGCTGAGGGAACTCCTTTAATCTACAACCCAATTGATACTGGTAACGTTCAATTATCTATCAGTGATTACGCTGGTGATGCTTGGGCTATCTCTGACATCCTTCGTCAAGACGGTGCTCAAGTTGAACAGCTAATGGCTTCTCGTGCAATGGAAAGTACTCGTGCATTCCAAGTTGATGCTGAGTCTCGTTTCCTACGTACTTCTGCTCAAGCTGTTACAGATACTAACACTATCAACGGTTTCGCTCACAACTATGTAGCTACTGGTACTAACAGTACTCTTATCCTAGCTGACATCATCTCTATGGGTCTTGCTTTTGATAAAGCTAACGTACCTACTGTAGGTCGTGTAATGGTTGTTGATCCAGTTGTTGCTGCTACTATGCAGTTGTTCTTCACTGCTAACTACCAAGCTAACAGCTCTCCTAAGTTCACTTCTATGCTAGAGTCTAGCTTCGTGAATGAGGGTCGCTTCGTAACTAACTTGTACGGTTTCGATATCTACACTTCTAACCGTCTACACATCGTAGAAGCTGGTGAGACTTCTGAAGGTTCTACTGGTCAGGTTGCTAACATCGCAATGTGTGTTGCTGATGATAACTGTAAGCCTCTTATGTATGCTTCTCGTCAGGCTCCAATGGCTGAGACTTCACGTAACAAGGACTTGCGTCAAGATGAGTTCATCGTAACAGCTCGTGATGGCTTCGGCATCCAGCGTAACGATACCATCGGTGTTATCTTCACTTCAGCTACTGCAACTAGCTAATAGTATAGGGGACTTAATTGTCCCTTACTTATACAACTTATTCTAATTTTTAAAAAGGTAATAATTATATGTCTTACTCTCAAAATGCAAACGGCCTTGGTGTTCGTCAAACTTTCGGTGCTGCTGAACGTGGTGATACTATCGTAGCTGGTGGTTACATTTCAGCTGGCCCATTACAAACTGTCATAATCGCTTTCGACTTCGAAGATCTTCAAGAAGATTTCTTAGATGTCTTCCTTCCTGCTGGTGCTCAGATTGTAGAAGCGTCTCTGTACCAAGAGATAGGTTTCGCATCTGCTGGCGCTGCTGTTCTAGAGCTCGGTACAAAGGGCTCTGAAGCTACTAACGGTATCTCATGGCCTGTAGGTGGTTTAGGTAATGATAACTCTGTAGTAGCTGGCGATGCTGCTGTTGGTACTTGGGTTGCCCCACTTCTTGCTGACACCGCTATTGGTTTGACTGACAGTGTTGCTGATATGGGAATTGGTAAAGGAAAGATCACTCTTACTTACCGCGTTTAGATAATAGAGCCCGCCTAGTATAATGCTAGAGCGGGCTTTCTTGGTTTACTGATATAAGGAAAAAGTATTATGCAAGACACCTCAGTAACAGTACAAGGATCTCAGATAGGGCAAGCATCTAGACACTATAACTTAGGCGGAACTGAAACTACATTGATTCCGGTAGCTGATGCAACAGGAACACCCTTCGAGTCTGAAGAAGTATCCGGTACAACAGAACGATCTTACTTCACAGTATTGTTATGGAATGCAGGAGCTCCACTTACAACAGATACAGGTACTATAACGATACAAGGTAGAGCCTCTACGGATTCTCACTGGCAGGACATTAATAACGGTTCATTCAATGCATCTACTCTAAGTGATGCTACTCGTGTACAACCAGCAGCCTCTGGCCCTATGCGTCAATGGCGATTACTATTAGCAGGAACTACAACAGCTACACACGTATCGGCTTTTGTAGATAAATATGTATAACACAGCGGCAGCAAGTCTGCCCATAGGATCACCACCTCTGTTTGGTATAGCCTCAGTTGGTGGAGGAGGAGGCACACGTGAATTCTTCTACAACGAGGGTCTTGTTAATAACATGATAATCCCCAAGATTCCTTTGACTGAGAACTACAATATCACATTTGATATATGGCACCCAAATGTTATTGGTGCATCTCAGATCATACTTAGTGATGATGTAGCTCTTAATGAGTACATCTTCCTGAGTACTAACGGAAGGATAACAGTATCAACTTCTGGTGGTGCTGTAGAATTGGACGGTGCGGTGCTGAGTGCTGAGTATACCACAATCAGAGTCCTGAAGGCAGAAGGAACTTTGCGAATCGAGAGTACGGCGAGTGGCGGTATATCCAACCAAGATAACGTAGCTCAGATATCTAAGTTAGGTATTAGAAAGATCGGAAGATACAGTTCTGACAGTCTTAGGTTTGTCGGTGTTCTAGCTAATATGCATGTTGAGGATCTTACGATAAGTAAAGATTACTTCTATGCTATGGATGATGGACACAGCAATGACTCACTTACCCTCTTGGATACGGGATCAACAGGCGAGGCATGGCATGGGGGCTATCAGGGAGAGGCTCACAACTGGGGGACATTCACACAAGATGAGGATGGTGATTGGGCTGGCGAGAACTTACCTACTCCTAGATCATGGCCATCAGATAAAGTCACAATGGTGGTAGTATGATAAACAATTGCAGTATAACGGAGATACCTTCAGGGCCGTGTATAAGCTGCTCTGAGGTGATCTATGAGGGAAGAGCTATGATGCTACTACCCTACTATGTAGAGGGTGCTGTAGCGTATCCTACGGTCGCTGAGGTGCATATATTACATGCTGCCTCTGACGCTAATCAAATTGAAGGACTCGACGTATACTTAAACAGAGGTAAACGGGATGGCTTATAATTGGCAAAACGGTATAACTAAAACGCAGGAAACAACTCTAGAGCATATAGAATATATAGAGGATATAGGCAGAGTTGTAACTGATGTACCTTTGCAAACAACATTGAACAGCTTCTATATTGGTGGACAGCATGCTATATCATCTGGTGGTGATAACGTATTCCTGACTAACCAATCCACAGATATTGCCTACCAAGGCACCAGAGCAGGTATACGTCGTCAATCAGATGCTGTTAACCAAGACTCTGGTGGTATCATTAGAGCCAGCACAAGACGCTACGGCGATAACCTGATACTGATAGAGACAGTTGGGCCTGAGCATGAAAGTGTTGTTCGTACAGATATAGGTATCTTTACGTTCCCATTTAACATGTCTGTTCATGGTATCGAACTTATCGCTGGGGAGGATATAGCTTCAACGGATGTGATCAGTTGGAACATCTATAATGAGACTAGATCAGAAGGGATTCAATTATATCAACAGCTGCTAACAGGGAGAGCTTATGCAGAAGGAGATCGTATTACATGGTGGTTCGATCATCCTATTGAGATGGACGCAGGAAGTGTAGTAGATAGAGAGACAGTTGTTACCAACACTGATGGCGAGGAGCATCAGCTTCTTGCAAGAGCAGCTGCTGGTGATACAGATGCTGTATATACAATACTGAAGTTTCGTACGTATACAGATGAGATGTTGGCAGAGGATGTAGAAACAAAAACTAGGATAGGGGAATCAGAGTTTACAATGCAGGCACTTATTGCAAGCTATCATCCAGAGATTCCAGAAAGATTAACCATCCATCGAAGAGATGGCAATATGATACAGACCAGAGATGGTGAAGATGTCATATGGGACTTATCAGATTAAAATTGGAGAATAGATTATGGTAGACAAGGTTGTAGGTTCAATAGTAACAGATGTACAAGCTGGTGATTTACTGTTTGTAGATCGTGCAGGACAACTAAGAGAGATGGAGGTTGCAACATTAGGCATAGACCACATCACATTAACAGAGGACGTGGGTGGAGATAAGACTTACACATTATACCGTTCAAGCGATTCCAGTGTTGTATTCGGAACTATCGTAGTAAGAGATGGCGCTGATGGTTCAGGTTCAACATGGCCTGATTACAACAACTTAACACCTTACGGAATAACTGAGGTAGTTGTAGATGATGATGAGCGAGTATATCGTTGCGCTATCAATGGTACTGTTGGTATCAAACCTCAAGTAGGTGGAGTTGTTGATCCTGCTTGGGAGTTGATCAATGTTGGTGGCTTAGCAGTTGCACACGATCCAACACAGAGTTATGGTCTGGGTGATATAGTACTATTGAATAATAAACTGTATGCCCCTTCGTTCCCTATTGTAGCTAGTATACCACTACCTGTACCCTTTGTTGAGGGACGTGCTCAGGATGAATGGTACAACGTAGCAGAGGGGCCAACTGCACCCTTTGATACTGCTGGTATATATGCAATGCATGATGTTGTACGACAAGGTGGTGCTTGGTACCAAGCTAACGGGCCTATGGACGGTACTACAGTTCCTCTTATATTTAATATAGGTGTATTAGCAACAGACTTCAGATCAGTTGGTACTCCGCTAGACGGAAGCTTAGTACAAGGCTTCTTCGATTACAACGATACAGCAACAGCTACAACACCTGTTACAGTGACAGGCGGCGGTAGTGCATACTTAACCAACGATGAGGCTGGTGCGTTCACCAGTAAGACCTACGCACCTTCTGGTGTGACAGATGTGTGGATAGCTGGAGCTACTAACGAGTTTGATTGGTCAGAACTGTCACTAGGTGATACCTTGGATATACGTTTAGATGTTGAGATAGATGTACAATCCGTTAACACAGAGGTTAACATAGTGTTAGAATTAGCTGGTGGAGCTTATACTATCGGCTGGCTTAACCCCATTAACTACAAGAATATAGGTGTGGAAAAGGTTATGTGCTTTAATAGCATATACATGGGAGATACCAGCACCCTTAACGGAGCAGCTAAGTTCCAAGTCTCTGCTGATAAGACTTGTGATGTCAAGGTTAATGGGTGGTATGTACGTATATTCAAATAAAGTTGAAAATAAATTGAACTTAATGGAATATTAGTTGTCTAATTAATCATACAGCCTCAATCATACTAACTTCTTCCTTATTTATTTTAATATAAAGAAGCAGTATGATAAGAGGCTTATTACTTATAAGGATCAATAATGAAACAAACATTACTACAAATAGTACAAAGTATATTAAACGATATGGATGGTGATGAGGTTGGTAGTATCTCTGATACTATTGAATCCTTACAAGTTGCTGAGATAGTTCGTTCAACGTATCAATTTCTGTCGTCTAATAAAGAATGGGCATATCAAAAGAAGTTGTTTGAACTAAATGCTTCTGGTGATAGTTTATTACCTTGCGTTATGTATATACCTGATACCATTAAGAAGGTTGAGATCATTAACTATGATAGACGACCTCTTGGTGTTAACCGTTTAGACTTCCAAGAAGTTAGGTATATAGAACCTGAATACTTCATAGCACGTATGAATAAGTTTGACTCTGAAGATGCAGATACTGTAACAATGGAAGTTGATGGTGTATCTGTTCTTGTACGTAAAACAGGTGCTCCTAAGTATTACACATCGTTCTCTGAGGATACGTTAGTATTTGATTCGTACGATGAAGAAACACAAAGCACATTGGTTCAAGTTCGTACTCAATGTATTGGCTATGAACAGAATACGTTTAGTATGACTGATGGCTTCACACCCTCTATGCCTGATGAAGCATTCATCTTATTGGTTGAAGAGGCGAAGAGTGCATGTAGTTTAAAGCTACGACAAGTACAAGATGCTAAAGCAGAACAAAGAAGTCAATCCCAACAGAGATGGATATCACAGAATGATTGGAAAGTAGGTGGTGGTGTACGTTACCAAAACTATGGTCGGGGCTCCCGAAAGAGTTACTCACCATCTATTTACCGATCTCCACTGTTCCCTAATACAACTGGTCACTAGGAGATACACATATGTCTAAAGAAACTAAAGAGTTAAAAGTACGTAACGCACCATACGGTTCACTGAAGGTAGTTTACTTTGAGGGTGGGGGTGAGGTACCTGCTGCGCTTAACGGTCAGTACACGAGCGTACCTGAAGCTGAGAAGGCTATTATAAAGTATCTAGGGGAGAAGATTGATGTCGCAAAGTCAAGCAAACGTGGAACTAAAGAGCTTTAGTAAGGGTCTTGTTACTGAGGTGAATCCTTTAAGTGGAGACATCTCAACTGCCAGTGCGCTAGAAAACTGGGTACTACATACAGATGGTTCTATTGAAGCTCGCAATGAGTACACCTTTAGACAGTCAGCTGTTAGTACCAGAGATGTGACTGATACATTTCAACCTCATCTTTATATATGGGAGAATCCTTCCGAGTCAACACAACCTTTGTTATGTGTATTCATGCAGCTAAGGGCTGACTTCTACGAATACAACAAGGATACTGGTATAGGTGCTCTTGTGTATTCATACTTCGGCACTGATGTACGATTACCTATAAGTGTTACAGAGGCTTCTGGTTTATTAATAGCAACAGCTCAGGGTGCTGGTGCATCTCATGGTGATACACACGTTTTAACATGGGATCGTTTAGGGCCAACATCATTCACTCGTGACTTCAAAACTATTCTGATCAATGACTTGTTCGGTATAGATGATGGTTTAGATAATGATGAGCCATTACCTAACACATTCAGTGAGGGTCTTTTCTACGTAAGTGACAGTGTTTCTGAACACGAACAAGTATCTAAATATAATTACAACATGCTTAACGGTGGTTGGACATTAGATACACTTACCTCGTTGGTTCGTACTGGCGTAGAAGGTACAAAGTCTCTGACTATGTCTAGTGGTTTGAATGCTGCTAATCAGTTCGACTATACGTTAGCTGGTGACAGTGCTAAGTTGTACGGTACTGGTCGATCACCTTTTGGTAAGGTTAAGATTAACGTAACAAAGCGTGGAGCTAGTCGTGATTCATATATGGGAACAGTTCCTAGTTCCTCACAAGTCTATACTGTAGTAGAACGGAACGCACTTCCTGTTGGCTCACCTATCTCTACTGTATCATATACAAACTCACATACAATAGTTGATGCAAGTCAATCAGGTCGCTTTATCACACAAGCACATGAAGGACGAGTCTTCTATATAGGTGTTGGTTTCGGTGTTACAGATGGTGACGCCCTTAGTCCAGATTTAAATACGATGTTATTATATTCTCAATCTATTGTGGATCATACATCTATTGTTAAGTGTCACTCTCATAATGACTTAACAGCTGCTGAGGCTAACTCTGTTCTTGCAACAGACGGTGGTTTCGTATCATTACCTAATATCGGTTTAGCTCACGGTATGAGATCAGTAGGTAATAAGTTATTAATATTCTCATCCACTGGTGTGTGGGAGATAAGTTCTGATACAATCTTCAAGTCAACTGATTACTCGGTACGACGTATATCTACTGAGGAAGTTATTGACATGCTAAGTGTCGTCTTAGTAGAGGGTAACATTATGTATTGGGCTAAGTCTGGTATCAAGATGTTAGTACCTGATGAGAGAACAGGACGCCTAGCTGAACAAACAGTGTCAGGTAATATCGATTCATTGTATAGAACATTAGTAGATGTTACTATATATGCAGCTGGTTATGATGCGGTTCAAGGTTATGCTAAGTGGATATACTTGGTGTCTGGTGAGACAGAGTATAAAGAATTACACTTGAACGTTAAGTTAGGTGCATTCGTTACAGCTACTATAGGATCAGGTAACTTAGATGCAGCTACAGATATCCCTCTGATATATATACCTACTAAGTTACAAAGCACTGACGGTGACAGTAACATGGATATACAGACATTCAACTCAGCTTTTAATCAGTTTCGTACATACATTACTGATGGTAACAAGGCTCATGCTAGTATGACTACTAACATAAGTACATTCGGTGATGGTAGTAAGCGTAAGCAAGCAACCTTCTTGAATATGTACTTCAGACAGACGGAACGCAGTGTTGGGGAATTTGGGTTAGAGGATCAATCTAGTTGTTTGACTCGTGTGGCTTGGGATTTCGCAGACCATGAAGATTCAAACAAGTATAGTACTGAGTTCCAAGCTTATAGATTGAAGCGTGTGAACATGCCTACAATGAATGGCCCGTATATTTACGGTAAGGGTGTTGTTGAGACACGAAGTAAGCTACGAGGTTCGGGTAATGCACTTAGCGTCTCGATAAGAACAGAGGGCAGTCACTGTCATCTATACGGACTTAACTTGCACATGTTAGGTAACACTAAGACATAGGAGAAAAGAGATGGCAATAGGATTAGCAATTGCTGCGGGTTCCGCTATATTCCAGAAGCGGCAAGAGAATATTGCAATAGGTAAACAGAACAAGGCAGCTAGAGCTCAGAGGCGTATTGCTAGGGCTCAGGAAGCTCGTAAGAGACGTGCTGCTGTTCAAGAGGCACAGATAGCTAGTGCAGAGGTAGAAGCTGCTGGTGCTGCTACTGGTAGCGGTACATCATCTAATGTGATTGCTGCTAGTACATCTATCGCCTCACAACTTGGAAGCAACTTAAACTTCTTGGCTACTACAACTGAGTTAGCTGATGAGGCAAGTACTGCTTTATCTGGTGCTGCTGATGCACGATCTGTTGGTGCCACTGTTGGTGCTGTAGGTGGTTTAGCCTTGGCAAATGATACACGATTAGATAACTTATTTTTATAGGAGTAATATATGCCAGAAGAAATTACAGGACAGGAAGAGAACACACAGGCACCTGCTCCTGTAGTGGCTCCTGAGAAAGAATTCTATGAGGGTGACTTCGAAGAGACTGATATGCCAGTTAGCTTCTTTGAAGAGGAAGCTCCTTTAAACATGTACGATGTGAGTGTTACATCTGCGGCTAACCAACAACAGTTTGCTGCTACTAATGCTGCTATTGTAGGTATGTCTCGTGGTACAGGTTTTGTTGAGTCGTATGATGAGGCTACCACACTGACACCTGAAGAGGCAAGAGATAAGATTCATTCACTAGCATGGGGTGATGTAGAACAAGAGACTGTAGATGCATTTGATATCCTTACAGAGGATGCTAATGAGTTCCTCACTGAGGATGCTTTGCAGATGCAACAAGATTACAGAGACGATATAGCTAAGCTAGGTGCAACTGATAACGTATTAAACAAGTACCGTGGTTATGCTATGGCATTAGATAATGGTACTAACATGACAGCTGATGAGATAGATGATATCGCATTCGCTAAATATACACAAGATAAGATAGCTGCCATAATGGACGAGGATTACACAGGTAGCGAGATGGCATTAGATCTAGCTGGTCTGTTGTTTGTTCCTGATATGAGCTACAACGCAGCTGAACTAGGTGCTAGCTTAGGTGATGATGCTTATACTGCCAACTACATTAACAGTGCAGAGTTCATATTAAAGGTTCGCTCTGTTGTTGGTAACAATGAGTTACCTATTAAACAACGTATGAACTTCTTTAACTCCTTAGCTGAGCAGATGGAAGATATTGAAAGCAACAAGGTTAAACAGGTAATGCTGTTGATGGGTATTGCTGGTCATGATTCTGAGACTACGTTAGAACTAGACTTAGCGGTAGATAAGGTTGATGTTGCATTAGTGGGTCTTGGTATAGGCGGTCGTATCATGAAGACGATACGTGGCTTAAGCAATTTACACTCACTTAGTAAGGTTGAAGAAGCTAAGACAATCTCTATGGTAGCTGACACAGCTATGCGTTCACCAGATGGTGCTAAGGCTATGGGTGTTCCACAAGCACACGCTGCTGCGGCTGCTGATCCACGCACAGATGCTATTGCTGATATGTTAGAGGGTGCTCCTACTGGTGTAGCTTCTAAGATACGTAATGAGTTAGCCGAGATAGACAGTTTAGCTGATGAAGCTGTTAACATTGTTGATGAGGGTTTAGGTCTTACAGCTAATGATAAGCTTAAGGCAAGTCAGAAGGCTGCTAAACCATTCTTTAAGAACCCTGACATTGAGAACGTTACATTCAAACAGTCTAAGTCTGGTACTACTATTAATTTTGAGATCCCTCAACCTGATGGCACGATGGTTAAAGGCAAGAGTAATGAGATCCCGTTCACAGTTAATGATGTAGGTGATGGTTTCATTGAGGATGGTGCAATGGTAGGAGGAGATACATTCTCTTATATAGCCTCTCCTAATTTAGTACAAGGTAGAGATGCTGCTCGTATAGTCCAGCCATTTGAACGTATTATGTTCCAGTCAAGTAAGATTAAGGATGGCTTCAACAAGGCTATTAACGTAGCTGCTAGTGGCTTAACTAAGACTGAGGCTACTAACGTATCAACTACATTACAAAAGGGTGATGCAGAGGCTAAGGTGTTCTCTTATAAGGAAGCTGTATTAGATGGCATGGGTGCAAACCGTATGTCTGATAAAGAGTATGAAGCTTATGCAGGTATGCGCCGTGTAATGGACAATGCATGGAAGGTTAAGAATATTGAGACACGTAAGACTTTAGTAGCTAAGGGTGCTAAGGAGATTACTATTGATGGTACTAAGTTTATTACTGTGCCTATGGATAGTGTTGGTGCAGCTAAGGCAGCTTATCGTGAGAGTGCTAAGAACATGGTATCTATTCCTAAGCCACCTAAAGGACGTGGAACCTCAGTCACTCATATGACTGACGAGGACATAGCAGAGTTCTATGACAAGGGTTACACCTTAGTCCGTGGTGATACTATGGGAGAGTATTATAAGGTAGGAGATACACAAGCAGCTTGGGCTATGGTTCGTAAGGATGAAGTTAACGAATTACCAGCACAAGTATTGAATAGAGCAGAGGGTTATGTAACACGTACATATAAGAATAACCACTTCTTCCTTAAACAGGATAGACGTGAATCAATTGATGGTAAGATAGCCAACGTAGGTCGTCGTACTATCCGTTACTTTGATAATAATGCTGATGCTGTTGTACACTTAGGTCGTATGAAGGAAGATGCATTACTTAAGGGGGAAGAGTTCGATGAAAAGATGTACCATATCATGGCTGATGGCGAAACCACACCTATGGGACTTGATACTGACGGTGTTGAGCAGTTCGGTGGTCTATATACCGGTAAGCGTGGGGATGAAATACTTAAGTTCGGTTTAGATGGGAAGGAAGGTGAGCGTGTTGATGCTATTGAAGCTATTCAAAACTATACACAACACATTGGCAACCGTTATCCACAAGCTGAGTATAAGATTGGTATCCAAAAGGCATGGATGAATGATGCTCGTAACAAGGGTTTACTTGAACATGGCTTCGGTGGTTCATTTGCTGATGCAAGAGCTGTTGTTGACTCGTCTACCTCTAAGCCTGCTGCTCGTACGAAGTTACTTAATGCACATGATCATATCAGTGACATGGTTAAAGCACCTGACAAGGCTTCTCAGAGAGTTCAAGGGCTACAAAGAGCAGTTGGAGTTAAGCTTGAGAAGGCTGGATGGTCTAAGTCAGCTAAGAAGGTACTGAGTGCAGATGTAATTGACCCAGCTACGTTGATTCGTAAGGCTACATTTACTACTATGCTAGGTACTTGGAATCCAGCCCAGATATTTGTACAAGCAATGGGTGCTACTATCGCATTATCTGTTCATCCAGTGCATGCAGTTAAATCATTCCCTCGTTCATTAGCATTTTGGATGATGGATAACTTAAACGATCCTAAGCAACGTGAAACACTAGGTAAGTTCCTCTCTAATAAGAAGGAGTTAGACTTGGGCACTGACATTGCAGCTGATCATAAGTTATGGTTGAAGACTGGTATGCAGGAGAGTGTGTTGGCAGGTAACGCTGATGTAGCTAACGTTATGCAGGGGCTACCTTATAGTGCTGGTATGATTAAGAAGATGGCTGGTACACACACAGTGTTCTATAAGATGGGTGAACTTGCTAACATGCGTGTCTCATTCAACACAGCACTGAGTAAGTGGAAGGCTAACAACCCTAATAAGGCTGTTGATGATTCTGCATTACAACAGATCATCTCTCGTACTGAACAGTTACGATTACAAATGTCTCCAGCTAACAAGGCTGCATGGCAGAAAGGTAATATGGCTGTACCTACACAGTTTATGCAAGTTAACGCCAAGTTCATGGAAGCATTAGGCGGTCAGAACTTTACCTTTAAAGAGAAGATAAGTATGTTTGCTCTACAAGGTGGTATCTTTGGTACTGCTGGTGTTGTTGGAGCTGACACTATATTCAATCAGATCATGAAGGACGTAAGTGCTGAGGATATGAGCCCTGAAGCATTAGCATTAGCTAAAGAGGGTGTGTTAGGTTGGTTCGCACAGGACATACTTGACATGAATACATCATTAACTTCACGTGCTGCTATTGGTGGACAAGTCTTTGATAAGATTGAAGAGGTTATGTTCGATCAATCAGAGGCTCCTAAGATATTGTTAGGGCCATCTGCTAGTACGGTCGAACGTGCATGGAATGTAGTAGCTACAGCATTGAACGCTGCTAAGATAGGATACCGTACTGAGGAACTGTCATTTAAGGATGTTGGTCAACTTACTAAGTTGGTATCTGAGTCTCTTGCTAGTGTACCTGCTTCTAGTCGTAACGTTCTATTGGCTATGTCATTAGCTAATGGTCAACCTTTCCGTACTAAGACAGGTAAGTATATCTATCAGGAAGATCAGAACATGCAGACACTTGTTATGCAAGGCTTAGGTTTTGGTAATAAGGAGTATGCACAGTACTGGGAAGCTGAGATGGATAATAAGCGCTATCAGAAAGCCAAGAAGGACGCTGTAACAGGTATTGTTAATATGTACCTACCTATGATTAGGGATGCAGAGACTGGCGGAGAGAAGACGCGTGGTTATCAGCTAGGTATTGAGGCTATGTTAACAGCGTTTGGTTCTGAGAAGGATAGAAGGGATATTATGAAGGGTGTTAAGACACGTCTTGCACGTCCTAATGATCCACAAGGTAAGCAGATACGTAAGATATTAGAGAATGCGGGTAGCGAGTTCATGAGAGCTGGCAGTCAGCTTAACTCAAATGTAATTGAGAAACTAGAGGAGGCTAACAATGGCCAGTAATATATTCGCTCCACAACTATCAGATACTACAGCTAACACTTTCGTACAGGGTGCTAATGTTGACACATCAGGTGCTGATTTAATCAGTAAGATTGGTGGATTAGCAGTGGAGGGGGGACGGCAACTAGCTGTCGCCTCTCTTACAGATGGTAGCCTTGATATCGTCCCTAAAGAGGCTCTAGCTTCTATGGAGGAGGTTGACGAGGTTGGACAGTCTATGGCTAACGACAGTATTAATAGCTTAGGTAAGTTGGCTGCTGCTCGTAAGGCAGGCTTACCACTTGCACAGGCTAAGGCTCGTGCTACTTCTATCTTAAAGACAGCAAAGAATGATAATGCCTTCTTCGCTGATGACATTCAGAAGGAATACAACAAGTTCTTCGGAGGTGCTGGTGCATCCATCTTCACACCTACTGCTGAGGAGAAGGCAGAGGCCGAGTATCGTGCCAATGTCACATCAACAGCTCTTAAGCTTGGTGTATCTGAGGAATTAGCTGAACAACGCATCGAAGATAATGAGCAGATGATGTTTGATCAGAAGAAGATAGCATTAACTAAGGCTAGACGTGAGCTTAATGGTGATGAGTATCTATCATTCGCTTCGTCTGCATCCAATGAGGCTCGTATGAACCTCTCTCAGGCGCTTATAGCTGATGTTAATACCAATGGTGCTCTATCACCTCAACGCCTCTTAGAATACAAGCAACAGCTTCCTCTGATTGAATCTAAGTTACATAAGCAGTTACAGAGAATGGCTGGTGGTACAAAGATATCAGCTCGTGCTTATCAGGATGCACGTAAAGAGGTTGATGATACTATATTCTCTCTTAAAGGTTTGATGGACGATAGCGCCATGTTAAATATCGTTAAGGATAACCAGTCTATCCTAAAGAATAACTTTGATAGTGCTGTATTAAAGAACTTCGGTGCTTTAAAGGCTGTTAAGGATAGCATGGGAGAGGTAGGTGTTACTAAGTTACTTACTGCATTCCAAGGGAACGATGAATTAGGTATTGTTCTAGAGAATGATCCCTTCTTTAAGAAGGTTTCGGGTATGGTAGGACAGTTTGAACAGGACATAGCTCACGTCATGGGTAAGGGTGTTAACTCCTTATTCGGTGCAAGTGACCCTGAAGAGAAATTAGCTGAGACTGCTGGTTTTATAACTATGTTAGGTTCTAAGAACTTAGGAAGTGTAGTAGAGGAAGGCTTGAAAGTTAATCCACAAGCTGAGCAGTTGTTTAAGGATGCGGCTATCGACAGCCCCACCTCTATTGCACTACTAGGTAAGGGTGAATACCCAGCTTTGATTGCACGTAATCCAGAACAGTGGCGTAAGCCGTTGGAAAGTAGTCTGGAAGGTGTTGTGAGACAAGCTAAAGCTAACTTAATACTTGCTCAAGGCAACGTACCAAGTGATTTCGATATTCAAGAAGTAGAAGCTGTAAGGAATAGAGGAGCGTTTGGGGTGGGCAGTATAGTTAAGACGATACGTGCATCGGGGACAGGTGTTGACTCCTTAATGCAAGCTAGTGTGCAGTCTATGGCAGGACTAGCTAATAAGTATCCGTATCTATGGAAGGATGAACACGAGTCTAGTCTAGACTACATTCGTAAGCTGTTCAATATTGAGGCAGGAGTTCTACGATGAGTCAGACAGACAATAATACAGCCGAGTTAGGTTATGTAAAAGGGAAACTCGATATGCTAGATAAAAAGGTAGAAGATATAGATGAAAAAGTAGATAAGCTAGGGGACAAGGTCGATACATTGACCGACACTATGAGCATGACAAGGACTGTCGTGATGGGCTTTAAGTGGTTAGTGGCAGGAGGTGCAGGGATGCTAGGGATGAACTCAGATGTAGTACTACGTATGTTAGAACGTTTATTCTAGGCACAAAAAAAGGGGAAGTAAGCGCAATGCCTACCTCCCCTGTGTTTTAACTCTACCCAATGCGTGGGCCTACGCAGATACAACCACCTCCTTGCTCGTTCTGAGCTCCTAAATCACCAATCATCTTTAATAACATTAAGTTCTCCCTGTGTGCCATCTCCAAGTAACATAAAGTTGCAACGAAACATGTAACTAGAATGATTAGTAGTGGTATGGCTATATACATATCACACCTTCACCTGCCGAATCTTCCCACCTGTACAAGCATCTCGTTTAGCTGCCATCTTGATAGCCTCCTTGGGTGTTAGCCCACAATCCAATGCTGTAATAGCGTAATGTCCTCCTGACCCTGCACATGTATCATGATCCATCTCAGTGACAGACATCTTACCATCCTCTGCTGTTAACATGTAAACCTTCTTCTCTTTATGGACAATAGCGAAAGCATTAACCACAATATCTTCTCGAATCTCCCGATCCTCTGTGAAGTATGCAGCTACTGTCTCCTCTCTGTCAGAACATTGACCAGCTAATAAGAATGTAACCCCATCAACTTTGATCTTCTTCTCCATACTATCCGTATAGATATAAGAACCACCTGTTGCACGTGAATCGTAAGCAACTAGGCCCATCTTGTAACTGTATGCTATCGTAGTCATGTTTATTACCTCAATACATTAATTGATTTACCTTGTCAAGTAGGTCTTGGATATGGGGAACCATCCGTTCAGGGTGTCCCTTAACCTCATAGTCCATAACAAAGCAAGCTACCATCTTGTTCGTACCGTATACGTTCAGCTTCACATAGCTGCCATACATATGCGGCATTGGTTCTGCCCTCCATATTAAACGACCGACTTTACTATCTTGCAACGATTATCCCTCCAACTCTTATGTTTAGCAGAGATAGGGTAATCCTTACCTCCGAATAGTGTTACTGCTGCGAACATACACTTCTCTTTCCAAGGTGGTATGTCCCTAAACTTCGTATCCTGTAGCAAATCAAAGAAGATAGCGTCTGCTGTAGGCTTATGATACAATCTCTCATACAAGAAGTCATGTACCATGCTAGCTAATGCAAACTCAGGTGCTAACTTCTCACCTATCAACCAAGTGAAGAGAGAGGGGATACTAGCCCCGTCCCAACTGTACGAAGAAGGTATGGTGATGAACTCCTCAACATCCTTACCCTTGTACCTGTGCCATATACCTACAGTCACAGACTTATTCAAGTAGAAGTGCTTCTTCCCCTTAGTTACCCTATCTAGTAGAGACTCAGGTGTAATGATACACCCAGTAAACTCATCTAGTACACCACAACCCTTATATTTCTTACTCATTAGAAAGACACCGCTGGTGGTTGATTGGCTGCTTCTTGTTGAAGCTGTAAGAGTACGTATAACATATCAATGTTAGCCTCTGCTCTGCTATTAACCTGTTCAAAGTACAGACTGTCCTCAATAGCCATCATTGCACCCCATAGATCGTTCTGAGAGAAGGCATAGAACATATCCTCGAACTTCAGAAGTCCTGCTACCCCCATGTTAAGCCCCATATCCAGTAATACTACCTGAATGTTGGGATGTACCTTATCAAAGTCTTGAATCACTGCATCTAACTGGTCATATGTGGCAACTAAATCACTATACAACAGTTCATTAGCCTCTGTCATACTAAGAATTGCTGGGTTACTACATTCAGTAAGGTGACCGTAACCAATATGGCACAAACCGTTAAGTTCATACACCTCTCCTTCAAATCCCTCAAAAGTTTCTGCTCGTTTGACCGACTCTGCGATAACTCCACCACTAGCTTCGACCTCGCTTCGCGTATCCTCCTGTGAGCTGACCACTCCCTCTTGTACGTGTATGCTTTCATCCTCTGTAATCTCCTGTATGGGTGCTGGTGGGGTGCTGCTTATTAGTCCTGATCCTAGCCCTAAGCCAAGGGCAAGACCCATTATAGCTGCTGCTGCTAACTGTACTAACCTAAACTCGCTCTCATTGTTTCTCATAACCACGACTCTCCATAATTGCTTGAACATAAGGTGCTAACATCTTGTTCTCACCCTTCCAGTTAGTGGTAAGGTAAGCACTACCTGCTGCCTTAGCCTCACTACTCTCGAAACCACCGTTATCCTCTACTGTGTTGATAAACATGGTTGCTACATTGTTTGCTAACACATTCTCGAAGTGAGTTAGTGTGTCATCTACGTATAATAATCTACTCATAGTGCTTTCTCTCCTGTTTCTTTCATACACATCACACCATCCTTGTTGAACTCTATCTCGTGTGCCCTGCACTCGGAAGGTTCCCACTCGGTGAAGCGACATGCTTGTTCGACAGCTAACTCAGCGCTCTTAGCTATCACTCGACAGTGTACCAGTGTTGGGTCTGTGAATGATATCACCTGCCAGTACACATCTCCTGCTGTTGTAGTCATATCATCCCCACTGCTCAAGTAAGCGTTCAAGTGCTACGAACTCTGTGTCATAGTCCAGATACCCGTATCGGTTAGTGTAAGCCTTCATGTAAACAAAGCCTCGCTTCTCTGTGTTGTTAGCACCACGGTATGCCTCATCATGTAGGTAGAAGGAACCAGCACAGATACCAAAGTGTGGCTCACCCTTCAAGTTCTGTCTAGATGCGTACTGATACTGCTGTTGGTGTCCATGTACGAATGAGTGAGGGAACTTGTTCAACTTGTTCTCCATACTACCACCTACTGCACGTCCTGATTGAGCAGACTCCATGTAATGGCTGAAGCACACCTCATTAATCCATAGTGGATCATTCATACCCTTGACTTGCCATCCCTCATTGCGTACCCACTTCTCAATGTCGAAGCATCCCTCTAATACAGGGTTAGCAGCGATGTAACGAGCTAATCGATTCTCATGGTTGCCCATAAGGAAGTGTTTGTTAGGGTTATACTTCTTCTTCTTGCCAATCTTATTACGTAACTTAGTTTCTGCCATGATCTTCTTGAATGCAGAGAATCCACCCTCAAGGTCATCGTATAAGCGAGCACCCTCTTGCTCCTGCTTACTAGCATAGGTAGATAGTGAGCCGAAGTCCCAATGATCTCCGATGTGTACGATGTGTGCTGCCTTCTTCTCCCAGATGAAGCGACTCAGTGCATCGAGGTGCTCAGTAGGGCTATCGTTATCTACTTGTGTGTCTGCGATTACGATGATGTCTTGGTTACGCATTAGGCTGTACCTCTGCTGCTATATATGGTTTGAATTCGAACTCTAACTTTTCCTGTCCCTTGGGCACGATCAACTTGGTCACATCTAGGTGATATATCTTGTTATCGTTGAAGCCATAGTGGAATTGTAAGATGTCGATGAATGGTTTCAAGCAGTTGTCTATGTCAGCTGCTCTATTACTGTAGTATACGTTTACTTTTAAGTCTAGCTCTCCCTCTGGGATGTCATAAGGTGGTAGGATGTCAACGATGTTGCCCGTATACAACCTGTAGTCCTTACTCTTTGTCTTACGTCCAAGGTACGCCTTGTTCTGTGACATGGGTTTAACTGGTACTACTATCATGACCGACCCCCTGATTCTATCATGTAATACTTATTACCCTTCTTCCGTATTTCCTCCTGATCACGCATCAATGTGATTATCCTCTCTGCTGCATCGTGTGTCCTGTACTCCATCTCAACGGTGTGTGTCTCAACACCATCTCTGTCTGTGTTAACACTCATTATAGTGTGCTTCATGGTATCTCCTTAACATCTCTCATCATCCATAGTAGGTGGTGGTTCTCCTTAGCTATGCCCTTGTAGGTAGTAGTTAACCACTTGCCATCCCATGATTGATAGTTAATAGGTTCATCTCCGAACACCTTTAAGTATGTAGCCATGACTGCTGCCTTTAACTCAGCGTATGTAGCACATGCTTCAAGTATTCCCTTAGCCTTCTTAGGCCCAATCCCCGGTACACCCCATATGTTGTCCACTGTATCACCCACCAGCATCTGATATGCCCAGTTGTATGATCCCTCGAACTCTGATATAGTATACAGGGGCTTCTCAGGCTGTCTATCACCACACTTCCATGAGTAATGGTAGCCACGTACCATCCTTAAGTCCTTGTCCCGTGAGCAGATCACTGTGTCGCCATCACCTTGGTACTGAGCTATTGATATAGCATCATCAGCTTCGTATCCCTCAATGACAGTGGCATCATACTTAGCTACCAAGTAATCCCATATCGTTTGATAGTGGTAAGGCTTAGGTGAGTGGCGTGTACCCTTATACTTAAGGATAGTAGCTGTCTCATTACGGAAGTTACCCTTACCAGTTAAGAAGCACTTATAACTTGTTGCTCCCACTGCCTTGAGTATACCTGCTATCCGTGTGTCAATCATCTTCTTAGCTAAGTGAGCAGGATCTGGATGTACATGACGTTCAAGATCATCCGTTTGTAGTCCGACTACATGAGCCTTAGCCTCTGTGATTGTGCCGTAATGCTTCCCCTTATAAGAGAAGGTTACTTGCTCAGTAACAAAGCCTATCTCATAGCAGAGGATGTCCGCATCAATCAGTGCTTTCATCAGCGGCTGCCTCCTCTACATCCATGCGAGCCTCGTTAGCGTTGTACTCCTCCTTGACCTTCTCTATATCAATGTTATCAAAGGTGAATGTAGCAGGACATAGATCATCACTGTCCACACTCACAGGGTAGAGGGCATAACGCCCTGTGCTACCCATCTGTACATACCGTGGTCTAATGGATGACATTGTGCTCATCAGATAACTCCTTAGCTTGCGCTTCCAAGTCAACAAGGCGTTGCTTCTCAGCATCAAAGAGTTGACCATTGCTACGACAGCGTACCTCTGAGGCGTCTTGATAGTCTACCGTGTCATACTCCTTGTTAATCAGTACGTAGTTAATGTCATCCTCGTAGCCCTCGTAATCATCAGACTCTAGTAGGTACACTGCAAAGTACTTCATATCTTTAACTAATATCATTTAGTATCTCCATATTCAAATTCAATTATCATGTCAAGGTAATGCTTAGCCTTGATCAAGTCTTCCTTACCATTCTTATCTTTGTAACGAGTAACATATTTAACTACGTTACCCTGTAAGAATGATAAGCTATTCTTTACGATGTAATCAACAGGCTGGATAGGTAGCTGGTAATGAGCACCCCCTACCTGTGTATCTAATGCTTTGTTAGACATGTTAGTCTCCTTCCAAGGTTCAGGGTTAAGACTAGAATGGGACGTCTTCGTCATCGTCATCTCCGGCCACAGCTGCGGGTGCTGCTTTGCCTGACCCGCTAACCGCTCCGCTAGCCGCTCCCTGTACTGATTGCATTGATCCTGTGTCATCCGTTGGCTTGTAAGATTTACGTGCTTCATCTGCGAACTCCTTAATACCTGTTTCATCTGCATCATCTGCTTCTAAGCAGTAGTCTTTAATCCATTTAGGAAGGTTGTTCCAATCCTCAACCACTGGGTTGTATGCATCAAAGAAGACAGCAGGGTTATGTAATGGTGCGAACTCTCCGTCACGTGGACTACAACGATTAAGTGTACCCATGTTAGCGTACGTCTTACCTTGCCACTCACTGTGTGTCACACCAACCCAGCACTGCATGTTAGGTAAGGACTTTAAATCCTCATCCTCATTAGATGAGAAGCCCATCTTATTCAGCAGATCGAAGCGACCCCCTCGCTCACCACCGTAGTTATTCATTGGTTGTTGGTAGTTGAAACCTTGCAACCACTTGTTCATACCATCCTCTTTCTGTTCATCAACTAACTCATAGGTAATGTACAGCCGAGGTGTGCTACCCTTGTTGAACTTATCGTTCTTAGGTGTATGCTTACCAGCACATACAACGTGTACGAAACGAGCTTCATGTTCACGAGCTTCAGGTGGTACGTAAGTAGATTTAGTAGCAGTCATATTATTTGTTCTCCAATAATTAATCTTAGTGTGTCTCATACCATGACAACCCAACCTTCGGGCCACCAGCAGTGGGACATTTAAACTTTAAGTAAACACCAGCACGTACGAATGCGTCCTTCGCAATGTCCATGTAGGCATCAACATCTTTCTCTGCAACAAGGTCTTGGAATTCATCATGATTAAACATGACCTTCTGAACATCAAGTCCAGCCTTCGCAACACCATTGTTAAGGTAACACCATGCAACCTTCATGAACGTAGCCTCTGCTCCTTGTAGGAGATACACTAGCATCATATGTGCTGAGCGTACATATAGCTTACGACCATCAGGTGCAACAACATAACCTCTCTCTTTGTATACCTTATCAAGCTTAGCAAGTAGCGCTGCTAGTGCAGGCAACCCAGCCATGAAGGTAGCTCGTATCTGTTTAGCCTTACGTACTGTCACACCCAAGGTATCAGCAATCTTAGGATCACCAGCACCAAAGAGTAGACCGTAGATAAAGTTCTTAGCTAACCGTCTGTTGTATGAGAGGACATTATATATGTCATCATGAGCAAGGTCATGTATGAACTTACCCTTACAATGTTCTACCCAGTCAGGATTAATCAAGCCAGCAGCCAGTCCATTACGTGTATGCACATCAGTACCTACGTAGATCTCTGTCTTATCTGGTTGTTCAATCGCTTCCTCACCCTCACATACTGTTCGTATGTACTCCTCATCACCCATGTAATGAGCTAGCATACGTAACTGACATGAAGCTGCATCAGTACCGATCATCTTGTAGCCAGTAGGTGATACGAAACAAGATCTAATCTCATGTCCATACCATCCTGTGCTTGGGATGTTAACAATACCTGTGTGCTTGTAGCGTCCTGTCGATGCGATACCAGTGATACCTTGTGATATCCTACCGTCTGGTCGGATACGTTTAACAAGTCCCTCTAGTAAGCTTCTACGGTGGCTACGTTGTAAGTAGCTAGCAATCTTCTTACCGACATCACTCTTCAACGACTTGAAGGAGTCCTCTGTAAGCTTAGGGCCAGCCCTTACCTTGTTACCATCCTTATCCTTGGCCTCTCTCTTAACAGGTTGACCGTGATAAGGTGATGATGGATCATCATGTTCTATCTGTGTTACCTTCTTGAAGTTATACTCAGTAGGTATCCAACCAATACTAAGTAGGTATTCCTTCACTTGTTTCTCTGAGCCAAGGTTCAATGGTGTGAACTTGACACGACTGAAGGGGCCACCTACATCCTCATCAGTCCAATCAGTTGTCATCTTAGCTAGACCACCATTCTTCAAGAAGGGCTTACTAACTACGACACCGTGCATACTAATCTTCTTTGGTATGTCAGGTAAGATCTCGCGCTCAATCTCATTCATCATAGCAGTCAGGTCAGCGATACGTTCTTCCATCTGAGGTTGATCAACAGGACAACCATTGATCTCCATCTCATTGATGAACGTCTGTACCGTCTGCTCTAAGCGTAACGACTTGTTCCATGGTGCGCCACACCACCAGAAGTTTAGTATCTCCTGTCCACCTTCCTCGCATAACTTCTTATAGGTTAGTACGTTGATAGCTACATCCTCTGAGCAACGGTGTAACATCTCCATGTCGAATGTTTCCCATTGATCATACGATGGCTTACCTCTACCAACTCTGTAACCCCAAGCATCAAGACCATGTGGTCCACCCTTACCTTTCATATTGAATGGTCTGCGTCTATCAGGATGCTGCGTCCTGCTCTGTATGTACGTATCAACTATCTGTACATCAGGCTTAGGCTTCCAGTTGTATAACTTCTTAAGCATAGGTAGATCATAACCGATGATGTTATGTCCTACCAATACCTTTGCTGTATCCATGTAGTCTAGACTACGTTGTATCCAATCCTCCTGTCCAGTGTATGATTCAAACTTCTCCCCACTACCTACGTCTATCCCAACAAAGCAGTGAGCAGTAGTAACCTCTTCGAGTAAGCCATTAGCTTCCCAATCAAAGACTAGGTACATAGGCCAGTACCTTTTGCAGTAAGTTCAACGATCAGAATTACCAGCGATACTATGAGCGACCACGCAGCGATAATACAAAGCACCGCTACAGTTAGTTCCGTTATCTTATCAACCATCATTAACTCCCCGACTTCATCGTGCACTTGTTGCTCGGTATCAACCTGCTCCAGTAAAATGCTGACATCTCCCTCATCTGTTTTTCCTTCTTGCTTTCCGGTAAACCTCCCCTCTCAATTGCCAGTTTCTTTTCAATCGCATCACTTAGTTGTGTTATCTTATCACTCATAATCAATCCTCTTAAAAGTTAACCGTCACAGTGCAAATGCTTCGTCATACTGTTTCTCCAACTTCTTCATACGTTCCAGTAGTTCCTCCATCTCCTCCATCAACGCAACCTTCTCGCTGACAGCTGGCTTGACACGATAATTTAAGTAGGCAGCGAAGGTAGGACTCGGTGTATCTCTCCAAACTTCTTTAGGTGTACCCTCCGAAAGAAGGCACTGTATCTCGTGACCATCTGCCCATGCCAACATAGCATAATGATGTACATGCTTGGCCTCACAGTCAGGTACTATACGATACGTTAAGTCAGGGTTGAAGGCAGGGTCAGTTACCCCTTTCCAATTCCCACTCAGATTCAACACCTGCACCCGCTCACCTTTGGCAAATGCTTTAATAATATCACAGTGTATATGCTTCTTCATAATCAATCCTCTTAAAAGTTAATAGATACTGTACCGATAACAACATTACCAAACAAGGCACCTGATACACAGTGATACCGTACAGTAGGGACAGGCATGAACACCAAGCCCTTGTACATGGTAGCTACGTGTCCCTCGTAACCATTCACTGCTAACACAGACATACCGTAACTGCCAGCACCGTTGAATACTGTCTTGTTATAACCAACACCTATGTAATTAGATGCCACATCATGACTGTTAGAGAAGTCGCCAATTGAGTACGTCATGTGCCACTCGTAAGGCTCTGTCAGTTGATGGTACGTATAAGCTACGATGTTGTTAGTCTCGTTTAACTCAGACGTATCGCCTGTTAGGTGCTTAGTGTAGAAGCCTACGTTAACCTCATGATGTTTCTCCTCTGCGTTAGCCTCGTATGCCATGCCTAAGCACACACCCACACCCAATGCCAGTACTATGTCTCGACTAGTAATCATTAGAAGTCCTCGCTTGCTGTGTATGATTGCTCCCCGAAGGTAGCAGTTGATGGATCATAGATGAGAGGGAAGCGGCATGTGTTACCGAACTCTCTATCGAACAACATCTCCAAGGTAGAAGTATTACGTACTACCTCGTCCTCATTCAATCGATCACGACTGATACCCCAACCATAGTGTGCCCACTTCTCCATAGCACGTGACCCTGTGAACTGTCCAGCTAGTACACGACCACCTTGCTCATGTGGTGTGCCCTTACCAACAGGGTTAACGTGTGTGTATACAAAGAAGGTACAACCTAGATCAGCAGTAAGCTTAGCAAGATCAGTCATGATCATGTTCAACCTATCGTTAGCCTCACTAGCACTAACACTACTAATCAATGCAGTAAGAGGATCAATGAAGAAGTACTTAACTCCATCATGTATACTCATACCAGTGATAGCATCCTTAACACACTGCCAGTCCCTGTCTTGACGACTGTCATAGATCTTAACCTTGTCCCTGAATAACTCCATAGCTTCTTGTAACTCAGCTGGTGTGTACTCAACGTCAGGTCTATGGAATGGCTTACGTGCTGCCTTACCAGCTATCATCTTCATTGCCTTGGCACCAGAGAACTCGAAGGTAAACAATCCGATTGTCTCCTTGTGTTCACGTACCAACCAATCAGCTACTTGATAGTGGTGATCCGTCTTACCAATCTTAGGTGCAGCACCAACGATATGTATCTCACCAGTACGTATACCAAAGGTGGCAGTAGTAGCCGATGGCCAAGGCCACGACAATCCCCACTCAGCCTTCTTACCTGCATCATCAAAGTAATCCGATGCATCCTTCACACCATCATTACGTACAGCTTGTGACTTCCATTTCAATGCAGTGAATAACTCAGCACCACGTCCTGCCATTGTCATGTCGTTAGGATCTTTAAGTGGGAGCTTAGCAGCCATACACTTCTCTTGTCCTAACAAGGTGATTAGCTTACGAGTGCCTTCCTCACCAGCTGCATCTTGATCTAAGCAGAAGATGAAGCGGTCAACCATACGTAGTTGATCACCCTTACCCTCTAAACATTTCAACCCTGACTGAGCACCCATAGGTAATGCAATCACAGCAGGTATGTTCTTCTCATACTGCGTACCCTTCTGTGCAGCACGGAACTCTTGGATGACTGAGGCACAGGACAGTGCATCTTCAACGATGATTAGATCACGTTGCCCCTTACCTATCTCTTCCATTGCCTTCTTCCAGTTGAAAGGATCAGCACCCTTACGTTGACCCATAGCATAGAAACCTTTAGGATCACAACGTCTTACCTCATACCCTGTGATCACTCCATCGATCTCTGTTGGGTAGTAGTGTGAGTGGATAGTCTTACCATCAGTCTGACTAACTGCAACACGTATACCAAGGTAAGCTAACACACCCTTACGTAATCCACGATCAGGTATGTCACGTACTGGCATGTCATCTGTTATCTCCTGTAGTTGAGCAGCCAGTTGCTCAGGTGTTAAACGTTTAGGTGGCTCTCCCTTAGTAGCCTTACCCTCACCATAAGGATCATCATCAACATGACCACACTTGTAACAGTACGAATCAAACGTACCATCATCTTGTTCAAAGACTTGAGGCGAACCACCACAGGCAGTACAACCTCCCTCTATTTTTTCATAAGGCCGACCAGCCATAGGTAACACTCCTCTTTACTTATTCGTTACTACTAATTCTTTATATTAAAAGAAATTAAAGTAGATATGATTGAGACTGTATGATTAATTAGACAGTGCAGTTTCTAAAAGGTTCAACTTATTTTTAATTATTTCTTTATCCTCCTCATCAAGGGTAGCACATGACTGATACGATGAACTGCATATCACGACCGTGTTATCACGTGGCGACCGAGAAATATCTCTACCCCATCTGTATGCACTGTTTGTATAACCGTTGTCCCAACGCACGCTATAACTATGACCATCGTCTCGGCAACTAAGAAGTACCGAGACAACAACACCATCCACGCCACGAGGATTGTTATAGCATTCATGATAGATAGTAGTAGACGCCCTCATTCTAACTCTATCACCTACCTTAAGCATAACGATGCTCCAAGAATAGTTTCCAATCACCACTAGGTACAGGCTCATTGTCTATCCACTTCTCTCTAGGGAGAAAGTAAACCCAAGGAGTGCTACCCCCAAGGGTATCTACTTCCTTACGAGTGTAGAAGCTCTCATTGCTTTCTAGACTATCGAGATTAGCTAGCTCATCAGGTGTGACACGATACATCTCAAGCATGATCTTAGTATCACCTCCCTCCATGACACCGGGGAATCCACCAAGAGATACCATGCTATACACAGCAGGTAACTCAGTAGTTGAAACAAACTCAGCGTTCTGCAGGTAGTGGTGATTGCTTAAGCCCTTACGTAAGGAACCATACACGCCAACCAATGTAGAATCTTTCATAGTAGTGCCTCTTTAATTATTTGTTTGTCTTCATTAGATAGGTTGTCATCGCTCATGTAGTCTAGACTACTCACTGTTACAGCTGACGAAGGAGCTGCGTGTTCATAGATAAACATTGGAGCTAACTTACGATTGACTTGGTAGGATAAGAATTCATCTAGCCTACCATCGCTTAGTATACGACGTAGTGTTACACCACCTTCTCTTACGCTCGTAACCTTCCATCGATAAGCTCTATTGGTATAACCTAGCACATCACCAACTTTACAATACGATGCACTAACCATCATGCCAAAGCCCTCGCTATTATGTCCTTATCCTCATCAGACAGTTCATCATCATTCATGTAGTCCAGACTACTTACTGTTAGAGCCGATGGCACCCCTGCGTGTTCGAAGATAACCATTCCCCTTAACGTATAATTGTATACCGGAATAGCCCGACCAGCCAGCTTGCCATCTTCTAGTATACGCCGTACCGTGACACCAATTGCCATTGTTGATTCAACCAACCATCTGTTGCCATCCCACGAATGGCCTATCGCATCACCAACCGAGCAACACATTGCATTAGCCATTAGCTATCTCCTTGAAGACTTCAACATATTTTTCTAGGGTAGTACCTGTCAACCCACACGCTGTGTTAATCTCAAGTACATAGTACCTATCATCACGCTCATTCCACACCATGTCAACAGCTCCAAAGTCAAGACCGAGGGTTCCAACACTCTCGACACACATATCAAGTGCCGCCTGTGGGAGATCAACACCCTCCCGACCGAATATAAATCCGTTAGAATGGTTACGAATTTTCCAATTGACATCCTCATCTGCAACTTTACGACTCCTCATCTTACGTTGTTGGTCTATCACCTTGCCGTTTACTACGTGTACTCGATACTCATGCTTCTTGTTAATGTACTTGACATACAAGGGGGCATCAATCAACTCGTCCACTGTTGAAGCAATCACAATACCCTGTCCACTGTGACCGTTAAGCTTACCACGGCAGACGACTAGCCCTTCTCCAATCCACGTTGCTGCGGTCTCTTTGCTCACTGTCCACATCGGCACCACCTCGGTAGGTAGTGAACGGAATGTCTTCAGCTTGCACGAAGCCAGCCTCACTGCGCTGGGTGGATTCAACAAAGGCAACCCACTCTCTTCTAAGTTGACCGATGTTTCCCCCCGACTCCCCCAGTTGATCACTAGATGTTGTTGGCTCGGACGATAGCGGGAGTTCTTCAATTTGATACGTTTCGAATCCAGTGCTGTCGCTAGTGCCTTGGCTGACTTGCTGCCACTCTTGTAAGGCAATATAAAAATCTTTTTGTTGCTCATCAGTAAGCTCTCCGTCTAATATTTTAAATGATTTGTCTAACGTTAATGATACTACACTACTCTCCATGAACCATGGGTTCCTAATAAACATGCTGCCTCCTATACTGCTAGTGTTTGCATACCCTTGAGACTATCAGTACAGTTAGGACATACAGGCTCATTGAAATCCCATGACATATCAGTGTCCATCTGCTCTGTTATCTCACATGTGCAACAGATACAACCTTCAGCTGTTAGTATCTTGAATGCCTTAGCTGTAACAAGATCACCTGTCGGGCCATACAAGTAAGCATCATCATGCGAAACGCTTGCCTTAGTCACATCATGTAAGATAATGATGTCACGCATGTCACGAGGCACACCATCTCTACGTAGGTTGTGCGACACACTCACTACCTTGCCAGTGTATGCACCTTCCTTGAACTTATCTTGATCGACTGCATGTACAGCGTAAGCTTGTAACCCACCTGCTACGATAGCAGTACCATGCATGACACCGTACTGCTTACCAGTACTAGTAGCTTGAGGGTATGGTTCGAAGTGTGACATATCAACCTCGACATACTCACCAATCTTATGTTCCAAGCGCTTCATATCAGCAGCTACCTGTGAGGATAGCGTCTTGTGTGTAGTCTGGACTACTTTCGGAGCTTGAAATTTCTTATAGCTGCGAGAGCTTTGGCCACCATTCCAGTTGGTTGCGCTTTTGTACGCACTCAGCGAAGCCCAGTACCTCTCTGTCTCAGGCATAAGCGAGACTGTTGTCTTGGTTACATCACCCATCGCACCGTAGTGCATAGGTAACTCGAACTTAACATGCACACCAACAGGTAACTCTTTAGGTGGGTCAATCTCAAAGACTACCTTCTGTCTGCTAATGGCTGCATGTATCATCCACTCCTCACTAGCACCGATGTAGATATCCTGTCCCTGCACCTTAGCTATATGGAATGGACGCTCATCATTACGTACAAAGTTGAATGAGTTGTCCTCATCATCATGCCATGCCAGTACAAAGGCACCATCAATGGCCTTCACTGTGTCCTCTACGCTACGTTTAGATAGAGTGAAGGCTATCTGATCACTATCAACAGCGAACTCCTTGTGATCCTTGTCAGTGGCTAGCTTAGATTGATCATCAAGCGTGCCATTGTGTACCATACAGATGTTATCATGTGTGAATGGATGTGAGTTGTCAGATGTATGAGCACCAACAGTAGCCCAACGATTGTGTCCTATGAAACCGTTAGCCGTGCTAGCATTCTTAGCAAACTCCTTGTTAGCTGGATCAGCTAGTAACTCAGATGCATTGACACCATCCTTAAGTACCCATGCCTCACCATTCTTCTTGATCTTGATGATGCCAGTACCATGCACACCACGCAGTTGATCAATGATTAGTAGGTCATGGAAGATAGCACCGTGTGTGGTGCCCATGCCCTTACCAAATACCGTTACGATACCACACATTATCCTGCACCTCTCATATAATTAACGAAGTCTGTACGACCGCCTGTTAAACTTTCTATTGCACCCAGTATAGGGCTTGCCTCTACATCACAACGCTGTGCATAGTCGCATACATCAGCGTCTGACGCTACATTACTACAGTATGTATGCTTAGCAAGTAGCAACCCCTCACCTACCACCTGAAACATGTTCACCTTATCACTAAATAGCTCGGCAATTTTCTCACCAAAAATAAAAGAGGTAAGACGTGGTGCCTCCATCTTACTCATACGAGTGATGGTATCTTGCACATCATCCTCGCCTAACAACATAGCGAATGTCTTGATAGACAAGAAGATGTTGATCCAATCGAACAGCTTATCCTTATCAGTAAGCGTACCACTCATACGAAACTCTATTGAACCGTACCGTGACAGAGCTGACAGGTTCATAGCTGCGTAACGAAAGTTACTGTGAGCTAATGTATGCACTGCGCTATCACTATCAGGGTTAAGGTGCACTCTACGTACACGGTCAGCAAGACCGCCGTTCTTGTATGATGGTACACAGAAGTTGTTATCGGTACGTGACTGCTCACACATAGCGAAGATAGCATGTTCGAATGTAGTGTAGACTACAATCATGTTCAATAGCTGACGTGTTGTCATATCACGTGCATCTATGTGGATGTGTGTTGATGTGCGCTCATTGGCTATCAACTCAGGATGCCTATCAATCATACTGTGCATAGCCTCGATTGATGTTACTAACCTAGCACCACCTTGAGGGCCATCAAGTATGAACTCGATACCACCATTACGTAGAGAGGGATCATGCTCTGTCTTCCAACCACCAACATTTATTTCCGTATCGTATCCCTCTAACTCGTGCTCAATACCTACCATTGTGTTACTGACTAGGTAAGGAGATACATTACAACCCACTGCATCGTCATCCTTCTCGAATATCTCATACATCTTCTTCATCGTACTAACCCTCGTGGATTTCAACAGTTGCTATGCTCTCTAACTTACTAGCTAGATGAGCGGAGGAAGGGAACAAGATCACAGTATCACCGTGCACCTCACCTACTACCTTATCTCGATACCCTAGTAAGGGCATGGCATACCCATACCTATGACCAACAAAGAAGCTACGATCAATACGTACTGATATGTGGGTACTAAGCAAGGCACATGCCTCTTGTAATGAGAGCGACTTGTTATCATACATGTCACTGAGTACCTTGTGTGATAGGTATGGTTCGCCTATGTACTCAACCTCGGTAGCAAAGGGAACCTTGATAGGTGCGGTGCCTCGTATGTTGAACCCCTTCTTGTATGCACCATCGAATGATTCTGTCATGACGTACCCAACAAAACCTCTGAACTGTACGACACCTAGTGTAGGCCAGTCAAGTATCAAACGCTCATCATAGAAGTCTATCTCTAACGAACGTTGATCATTATCTAAGCGCAGTATACTACTGTCAACACCACGTACAGTGTGTGCCTCGATACCCTCATCAGTGCGTACACCTACGATACAATCAGACAGGTACATCGAGGTATCCTGTCTTGTGTATAGCTCTCGATCCTTAATCATTACTCAATGCCTCAGTTATAATTTGTTTATCTTCAATGCTCAAGGTATCATCGTTCATGTAATCTAGACTACTTACATTCACCCTGAATGATTGCTGTCCGAGCTTGAAGTTGCTTGAGTAGAACACAGCCGATCCGAGACCCACCAACGTTATGACGCCTATATTACCCCGCATATCGGAATGTGCTACTGTATACGTATCTCCTACATACACTCCGGTATGTGGCATGTTTCTGTTGATTCTTACAACGCTATCACCTACTTTAAACATAACGCTTCTCCTATGATACGCTTGTCTTCCTCATCTAACACGGTGTCATTCATGTAGTCTAGACTACTTACTACCGTCATTGATTGTACTAGCTCGAAGTTCTCAGCGTTGTATAGACCAAGCATACCGTCCAGTTCAACGTAACGTAGTCTTGAACCTTCACGTAGTTTGATGACATGCGTGACTGTATAAACCTCACCTACAACCATGCCGCGGGCATAGTTCCATGCCACCGTGCGGACAACTCTATCACCTACTGCAAACATAACGCCGCCCCTATTATCTCCTTGTCCTCATCAGACAAGTCATCACAGTCCATGTAATCTGTACTTCTCACTATTACCTTATCTTGTGCAGGTATGTAGAGTTCGAAGTGTCTTTTAGCAACCGGATAATCCTTGCCCACTTGATCCTCTCTGCGCGGTGGTGCAACAAGAATTTTAACTCTCATCCTATTGGAGCCATGTGCTGTTGTATTAATCACCTCCATTACAGCCTCATGATTGGTGAGACCATACACTGGGTGGTCAAGTTTCTTACCTACTACTATATCACCTACTTTAAACATGACAGCGCCCCCTCTATTAATATCTTATCCACATCGGACAGCTCACTGGATTGCATGTAGTCTAAACTACTCACCGCTACAACATCACACGCAGTGCCAAGATAGATAAAGTCCTTACACCGGACACCGTGTCTACTACCAATGGTATCAGGACGGGTGCGATGTTGCACAACTTTAACTATCATGACATTCCGACCTCTCACCTCTACCACCTCCAAGGTTGCATCATGTGTGGTGATAGTGTAGTCGAGATAAGCGGGAGTTTTACCCTGAACTATATCCCCTACTTCAAACATGGTATGACTCCGGCATTATCAATCCTAATTGTTCAACCCAATGAGCAGCAGCTACCTTGTCTGACTCATTGATGATACGTATCAGCTCATCGTTAGGCAGTGAGGCATAGTGATCTAGCATGTGCGTCTCATCATGACACAACACAGCTTGAGCATATACCCAACGCATCAACTCCTCATCCTTCAGCCAGAAGTTAGAGAGCACACGATACTCAGCACCGTATGCTTTAGGACGGTAAGCACCTGCCTTACCATACAAAGAGCGACGCTCTACATCATCGTCTAACAGGACAGAGGGCAGACCCAATAGGTAGTCACACATACGCATGACTTCTACCTGTGAGGTGGCTGTCACGGCCTGTGAGAACCCTATGTGCACATGTCCCCCCGCTGTACGCAGTGTAGTCAAGGGAGATGACACATCATTAGCACTCAGTGTCCATGCATTGTAGTCTGGACTACATCCAAAGTCTAACGCTTGGTCAGGCATAGCCATAAGCACAGGCTTAGTGTAATGATGCGATGCTTGAACACGTACGTCATACCCATCAGGTAATCGTGTAACAATCTCATCCATCACCACATTGGTACGTGATACGAAGTCATCGGCATTAGTAGCAGGCCAGATGTTAAGCTCAGCTAGCACGTTGTCTTCTTGTATGGCACCTTGATCAACCTGCAAGGGCTCGTCCTTAGTACCACCTAACAACCCAATAGCATGGGCTATAGTACCTCGGTTAGTTACAAAAACTTCAGCGTCATGTCCAACAGTTAATGCGTTCATCTCTCTATCCTTTGTAGTTTAGACTACATCATTGATAAGTTCATCGTGTAACTTGTTCAGTTGTGTGGCTAACCGTGCCATAGCAGCTGTATCGTTGCTATCTACAGCGAGAGGAACAGATATAATGTCCACTACCTCTTTCTTCTCTTTGTCATACCGTACTGTGTATGCCTGCTCTAACAGCAAGTTACCCAGCAATTCCTTACCGCTGTGCTTATCACGATCATCCGTGTATGTCAACCAAGTAGCCACACCGCCCGCCTTATACTCAGGCTTAACACGATAGCTTTCTTTCTGGTCGTGTCGGCTAGTCGGTACCTTCTTAGTGCCCTCTGCCATAGCAACGTACCGTTGGTAGTCACGCGGTGTGAAGGTGTTGTGACATACCACTGCATGTTCCGCGTCCTCATGCTTGAGGGTTGTTATGTTACGGTTGTCTTGATAGTCCAGCAAGTTACCTGCAATCGCTGCCATGTGCTTGTTAACCCCCAACCCTAACAGCTTGTGGAAGATGTCAACCTGTCGGTAGTGTGTATATGCATGACGATACATAGACAGTGTGTTAAGCATGTGATAAGGACGACCACGTGTACTCACGTTGATGCCATTCTCTAACATATCAACTGGGCGGTATTGCTTGGTGCCTAGTACTAAGCCACCGAATATCTTAGTTGATAACAGGTACTCGTACCATGCAAGCGCCGCTGCCTTGTCCTCATACTTAGCTTCCATGTAATAGCGAATGAACTGTACACCATCGTTAATCTTTGGCGAGTTTATTTTGTCCGACCATTCCGCTTGTTCCTCAAGGTGCTTGAGCTTACCGAAGCAGTGCTCGCAGTCTAGGAATACTGTCTTGCCATTACCGTATACAATATCATAAGCGATAGTTGTCATTGTCTCTCTCCGTTGTTGTAGTCTAGACTACATTGATATTCAAAAGGTTACACCACGTCAAGCCCGCCTATGATAGCGAGCTGTGTGTGTCCTAGTCTGTGATCTTCTTCATCTTCTGCTTGAAGACGTTGTCCTCATGCACCATGATGCCAGTCTTAACGTACCCTTCGTGCCCCTTATGGGCCATCGCATTGAGTAGCGTGTCATACCGTACCGCTGTCACTGTTATGATCTTCATACACCGTACTGCTTCATCAGTGCATCCTCATACTTGATCATAACTTGGAACAGCTTCGTGTACTGCCCCACGCTAACCGCTACCATGGGCTGAGCTACCGTGTAACCATCCTGTAAGTGCAGGTTAACTTGGTTCTCTAACTCTGAAGGCACCGTATCCACTAAGATTTTATATCGACTACTCATACTCTACCATCTCCATGTCATAGACATAATCTTTATTACAAACGTCAGCTTCTTTCTGGTATACCTTAGCCCAATGGAGTGCAACGCGGTGTGTCAAGTTATCATGTATCACCTTCTTGCCACCTCTCTCATGTCGCACTATCCGCCACGCTTCAGGTACAGCTGGTAGGTTAGACATGTCCTGAACCCCCGTAAGCCTTACGAGCACGTCCATTACGTCTTGCCTTACCATGTGCCTTGACCTTAGCCTTGCGTTCCAATGCTGACTTGCTCACACCGTCACGTACCACATCATACTCGTTGTACTTACTCATAACTTTACCCTACCTTATGCTAATGCTGTATGCTTGCTGACTACTTCATGTAGTCTAGACTACTTGGTTGAACTTAAACGGATTATACCTGTGACCTCATCGTATATTCCGCACTGCATCTCGGCTAGTGCTAACGCTCCACCTAACCGAGTGGCTGCAACTTCAAAGGTAACACCTGAGTTTAAGGTGATACGATACTGCTTGTACATGGTGCACTTGTCGCCCTTCACATTAACATCCATCGTCATGTTCCTCATCTAACATCATGATCATGACAGAGATGTCGCTCTGATACTTCGCCGCATCCTCTTCACCTGTCGCTGTTAACATACCGCTAGCTTGATAGGACGCCAACTGTTTACGTAGGCTGAGTAGGTAGGTGTAAGCTTGTACGTCAACCCCCTTCTTCCCTTGCGCTAACAACTCTTCTACTTGCTCTATGTAAGAGCGTATTCGATTTAATTGTGGCATAACGTGTACCCCTTGGTCAATCGCTAGCTTAAACAGCAGCTAGCTTAGCGTCAGCCTTAACGCGAGTGTATGTAGCACCACCTGTTGCTTGAGTGAAAGCGTCGTCGGACATCGTGTTCACTGCATTGGTGGCCTGCTCAATGAAGGTATCCATCATGACACCTTGCATGCTCTCACTCAGCTGGCCTAACAGCTCACTCAGTACCACGAACTTGTTGTTGCTTAGGCTAGCATCATCATCAGACTTAGCTGGCCCTGCGTTGGCGTGTACTGTGTCCTTGGCTACCTTCTCCTTGTTAGCTTCGATCTTCTTACGCTTGGCTTGGCTAACTGAGGCACAACCCTTAACATCGATACCCGCAGTGGCTGCTGCTACTAGGTCAGACTTAGCTTGTGACCAGCAACGTGGTAGGTTGTCCTTAGTACCAGCCTTAGCACATGCTGTACGGTAGTCGCCCTCTGCTTCCTGACATGCTTGCTTGAACAACTGCAAGCTATCACTCGCCTTGTACAACTCAAGGATCTTGTCGCTAATCTTAGCAGCCTGCTTGTCGATCAACTTCTGGCTGTTAACTGCTGCTTTTAATACTGCCTTTGCATGAATCACTAGGTTAGTCATAATCTTTTCCTTTGTAGTCAGACTACATGTTAAACTGGGTAGGCATGATTGCCTGTCTCTCTCAACTGGTGCCCAGTATCTCATACCTTGGCCACCTTGTCTACTCTTTTCTCTAATTCTTTTTCTCTTCTTTCTTCTTCTCTAGTTGGTGATCGGTTAGCTTCGGGCTGTATGCGAAGACTTAGGCAGCTATTACCTTACCAATCAGACTTGGCCTCTTGGCCTGTGTCTCTCAACTAGGAAGCTAGTATCTCACACCTAACTTACTATGTCTATGTCTTATTGCGACATTAACTCTTTTCTTTTCTTCTTCTTTCTCACTCGCTTTCTCCTCTTCTATACCCGTCCATTCCTCTTGTATCTTATGAGCCCACTGGATGAATGCAGCATCCACCTCTCTCGCTTTCTCCTCAGCTACCGCTTCTTTATACTCCTTTATCACTTGTTCAAGTATCACAGTCTCGCTCTTCTCTATCTTCCTCTGTTCTAACACCATTCGTTCTTTGATTGCACGTCTTGCCTCTATCTCCTCATCTTCTATCTTCTTCCTTCTCTTATCCTGAGTTAGCTGGTAACACGAGGCACACATACCTAACTTGAATCCCATCTTAAATGATATCTCTTGATTGCAAGTGATACCCTGTTGAAACTTATGACCGCAGATCATATCTCTTCCCCGTCTTCCATTAAGTAGTACGTACCATCCTCATTGACTAAGTAGAACTCATTCCCTGCTGTACGTTGGATCTCCTCAAGGCATGCCACTGCCTCACTCTTCTTCAACTCACCACTATTAAGTTTAGCTAGTATATCCTTAGCTACTGCTTCCACTTGTTCATAGTTCATGTTAAGTACCTCTATCTAGTTCAATGATTATTTCACGTACTGTTAAGGCTAGTATTGTAAGAGAGAATGGGATGACTGCTATAACGAAGGCGATTACTAGCAGTTCCATGTTATCCCTCCCACTTCTTTGGTGGATTCATCTTACACATCTTGTATACCCAACGCATGACAACAGCACATGGTATAACAACGAATAAGGTTAAGAGATGCAACGCTACCATGATAGCAGTGGGTAGGAAGCAAAGGCAGATGATGATTAAAGCTATTGTTTGAAAGTCCATTATAGAGTACCTGATAGTATGAATGAGTAAGCCAGTATTATTACACAGCTAGTGATTGGATGCAAGCGAATAAGGAGAAGATTAATCATGCCTTCACCACCTTACACCGTGTGTTGAGCATACGACTCTTTTCCTTGGCGACCACCTCTGCCTCTTCAAAAGTATTAAAGGTGTCTGGCTCCTTAGAACCTTTATCACTCTCAAGAATGAACCACTCACCGCACATTCTAATCTTAATCTTAAACATTACTTACTCCCCTTACGACCATTGTTCTTAGTATCAGACTTACAGTAACAGCTACTATCACAAGACATGAACTCATCTTGATCTGGTTGCTCATCTTGGTGTATGGCAGCTAGGACGAATCCAACGATACCACCTACTAAGAGCATTAGAGCGAACACTATAGAGAACATAATAAGAACCTCTTTAACGATAAAGGTAGGATACCTCGATCTGTATACAGTATGGCAGTTATCATTAGGTATGTCTACTACTCATTTCATCTTTACACAACATAGTCCGACTACACTAGTGCGACTAAGGCTGCACCTATTCAGGGCATGTCCTATTCAGGGGTCATCTTAGTGGGGAATTGGCTCAAACACTTAGCACCACACCTCTCCGACAACAGTGTTGTCTACTATCACACAAATCAATGTTAGTGGCTACTTCCATAAAGGGCGTGTATGGGGGGCAGGGGCCGGGACGCTTGTGTTCTTAGCACCTTAAAAATATCTCAGAGGAATTATGAGAAGGAGACTACTGTCGACTAATT
>Ga0209395_1000819_pt1 | contig 45101 bp, 27 predicted proteins | sample GOMGulsemesocosm_3_FD_184635 | JGI IMG/M metagenome (GOLD analysis project Ga0209395, IMG submission 184635) | Methane-oxidizing microbial communities from mesocosms in the Gulf of Mexico - GOM9D Gulf of Mexico (SPAdes) (version 2) | ecosystem: Environmental > Aquatic > Marine > Cold seeps... | reverse complement strand
AATATTCCCTTTCCGTAAAATCTAATAATCCGAATTTCACTTTTAGGTATAAATGTATAAATGCTCTACTTCTTGCTTGGTTAATTTTTTCAATATCATCTTCTTTAGGATAATATCTTTTGAAATTAGCTGGTGCTTCAAATCGAAGTCGATCAAGTATATTTACTAATGTATTGTATTTCATTTGTTATAATTGTTGCCAACGTTTAGCTATGAATAGTACGGTGCAGAAAATTCGCGGATTTTCGTGTCGTCACAAGCCATAAGCTTTTTGTTTTGTTTTTAATTTTGTTGTTTTATAAAAGCCAAATTAAAAGATTTGGCGATGAATGTAAATATACACAAGCTTTCAATTTTATACACCAAAAACCGTATTATTTATAGGTGTTGTTAGCGAGTCGTTTTTTCAATTCTTCAGTTAATTTATTCACCGTTACACTCAATTCTTCCGTTGGAATACTTGCAGAGTATATTTGTTTCAGTTCGTGTTCGGAGTTACAATTGTATTCGTCCCAGCAAGACCACACAATGTCTGTCGATTCTTTTGATTGAAAAACGAAAATAGTGTACTGATCTATGGATTCATCAAGTAGGAATTGATGTTTTAAGTATTGAAATTCATCTGAATCCCTTTCTTGTACAAGCTTTTTAAAACGTTGTTCAGTGTTTAGATTCTCCATCTGACCGTTTTGGAATTGCTCCTTCTCGAGAAGTTTAATGAAGTTTTCAAATGACGCAATATAGGTTGTGGTGTATACAGATTCATTAGAGATTAACCTGTTTCCCAAATAGAAATACAGATTACTAAGTTCTTGTAGCTTGTCTGATACATCTAATTCAAATGATATATGTTTCTTATTTCCTATAGTCATTTATTCTGGCAATGCTCGCTAACGGTTTGTGTAAGAATAGTTGCATTTTTGTACGCGGCAGATTTTCCGTAGGAAAATCCGAGTGTGCAAAAAGAGCAACTACCATTGATTTAGGTAAAAGTAGCAATTATTTTTACACGTTGTTGGCAATAGTTTTTATTCCGTTTTTACTTTTTCATTCAAATTATTAAATATATTTCTCAATTCAGTTTCTGTAGTCAAATCAAAAATGTCTAATAAATAACAAACACTTTCTGCTTCCCAAGCATATTGAGCAATATTTCGATTATATTTTTTCAAGAGATTTTTGAGACTTGTTTTAGTCACAGTTCCTCTAGTTTCTGTTTCAAGTACAATTATAAAATCATTTAAAGATTCCTGAGATGTCATTTCCCAATCTCTTTCTGCTTCAAATATTTTTTCTGCAATCTTTTTGTCAGTTGGGTTTTCAAAACGATTTTCTTCAATTAGATCAAATAATTCATCAAAAGTAATTGAGGGGATTTTAGTCATATCATTAAGCTCTGATAGATTTTTATTAATCATTTTTTTTTCGGCATTGCGTTCTCCTTTCCAGAAAAATCGTTTTCCAATTTTCCGTAGATGTTTATACCATTCTACATCAGTTGTTAATTGACCTTTTCGTTTGTGACCCACTTTATCTAATTATTGCCAACAAGTAAATAAACACAATTGTGTTTATTTCTTTTATACCGTCAATTTAGTGTGTTTATTTCTGTTTTTCAAAAAAGCCCCATGTTTACTAACACCTAACGTTTAGTAAGTACTTGTAGTCGTATAATTAAACGTATAATATAGTTATGCTTTTTTTTGGGTTAAAAGAAGTTTTGTGTTTTTTATGTGCAGTAACCATCTGTTTAGGCTTATTTTCATTGGCTTAACTCTAAACCTCTTTCTAGCCATATTTTTTAATCGATTAGTGGAGAATCAGATAAAAAAACACCTAAAACCTTATTTTTAAAGGAATTAGATGTTCTTGTTGCAGAGAGGAAGGGATTCGAACCCTCGATACGCTATAAACGCATACACGCTTTCCAGGCGTGCGCCTTAAGCCACTCGGCCACCTCTCTAAATATTAGTCCAAATATAAGTCAATTAGTCCTTCAGGAGTATTGACAAGTATTTGCTTTTTGTCTCTGTCTACTTTTTTGATAAACTCGTCGTTTACAGGAATCAGAATTTCAGTTCCATCTCTGTCTATAACGAATAATTCTTGAGCACCAGTATCGTTAATGTTGTCTATAATACCTACTTCTCCAAAAACCTCATCAATTATTGTAAAACCAGTAACTTCGTGGTAGTAAAACTTATTACCACTTAATGTTGGTAAAATAGATAGTGGTAGGTATAAATCAGATTTCAGTAAAGCATCAGCATCTTCTTCAGAATCTACATCTTCAAATTTTATTCGAAGTAATTGTGATTTATGAAGTTTACAGCTATCTACAAAAAAAGGAATCAGATTATTTCGTAAAGAAATAAAAACTGATTCCAAATTTTTAAAGATTTCAGGTTCATCCGTGTCTAATTTAACAAGGAGTTCTCCTTTAAAGCTATACTTCTTAACGATTTTTCCTAAGTAGAAACAATCTTTAAGTTGCATATATTACTCTTCCTCTTGAGCTGGAGCTGCCGCAGCAATTCTAGCTTCGTTGATAGCTTTTTCTGCTTCAAACGCTTTAGTTTCAGCATCTTCTTGAGCTTTAGCTAAGCCATCTTTTTTACCTTGAACTTTACCTTCTTTATCAGCAACCCAAGCAGTAAATTTTGCTTCAGCTTGCTCTTCAGTTAATGCACCTTTTGCTACACCACCTAATAAATGCTTTTTGAACATAACTCCTTTGTAAGAAAGTATTGCTCTTGCAGTATCAGTAGGTTGTGCACCTTTTCCTAACCATTCAACAGATCCATCAACATCTAAGTCAATTTGTGCAGGATTAACGTTAGGGTTGTAAGTACCTAATTTTTCTAAAAATCTACCATCTCTTTTTGATCTTGAGTCAGCAGCTACGATCCAGTAAAAAGGCTTCCCTTTCTTACCATGTCTTTGTAATCTAATTTTAACAGGCATAATGTGTTAATTTTTGAAGGTTCACGACCTTCGGTTATTAATTATAAATAAGTTTGCAAATATACAATGCTTTGTTGAGATAGCAAATTGATTATGTGTTTTTTATAATAAATGTGTTTTATGGAAGTTACAATAGATAATAGTATCTTAGTTTTGGGTAAAGCATAGATTGTTAAATATAGAAATCAGGTAGTTATTGTATGGATTTGTTTGATAACAAAATAGGAAGCAACCGTAATTTATTACCCAAAGAAGGAGAGGTAAATTACTATGGTCAAATAATTAAAAATAAAGAAGCTAACTATTATTACGATTGTTTGTTCAATACTATTCAATGGAAAAATGATGAAGCTATCCTGTTTGGAAAACGAATAGTTACAAAACGAAAAGTTGCTTGGTATGGAGACAAACAATTTGAATACATATATTCTAATACGACTAAGAAAGCGATTTTATGGACTAAAGAGTTGCTGGTGTTAAAAGCTTTAGTAGAGGGAAAGACTGGTGAAACATTTAATTCTTGTTTGTTGAATCTATACCATAATGAATCAGAAGGAATGGCTTGGCATAGTGATGCTGAAAAGAAGCTAAAAAGAAATGGGGCTATTGCATCCTTAAGCTTTGGAGCTGAACGAAAGTTTGCATTCAAGCATAAAATTACTAAAGAGAAAATTTCATTGGTATTGAATCATGGAAGTTTGTTGGTAATGAAAGGAACAACTCAAACAAACTGGTTGCATAGGCTACCCCCAACAAAGTTTAAAAAAGGGGCAAGAATTAATTTAACCTTCAGAACAATAATAGAGCAGTAAGATTGTGTTTTAATATGAATTTCGCAAAATAATAATACTGTTTACAACTTCATAACAGCAATTAAAATTAGCATTCTTTTTATGCTTAAATTTGAACCATGTATTTAATTTTTGACACGGAAACTACAGGGCTTCCAAAACGTTGGGATGCCCCAATCACTGATTCTAATAATTGGCCAAGATGTATTCAAATTGCTTGGCAGTTACATGATGAGTTAGGGAATTGTATTGAATACCAAGACTATTTGGTGAAAGCTGATGGATTTAACATTCCTTATGATGCTGAAAAAATACATGGTATATCTACTGCTTTAGCAAATGAACAAGGTATTGGATTAAAAGAAATGTTGGAGAAATTCAACATAGCTTTATCTAAATCAAAATTTGTCGTAGGTCAGAATGTGAAATTTGACACCAATATTGTTGGTGCAGAATTTCATAGATTAGGTATAGAGAATAACCTACAAGAAATTACTGTTTTAGATACCTGTACCGAACGTACTGCAAATTTATGTGCTATCCCTGGAGGTAGAGGTGGACGTTTTAAATTACCTACATTAACCGAATTACATAATCATTTATTCGGTACTGGTTTTGGCGAAGCGCATAATGCAACTGCGGATGTTGAAGCAACTACACGTTGCTTTTTTGAATTAATACGAAAAAGAAATTATACTGCAGAAGAGTTAGGGGTATCTGTTGATTATTTTGAACGATATGATACGAAAAATCCACTTCCAATACAGGTTGTTGGTTTAAAGCACATCAATTTAAAAAGAGAGTCTGAAAAAATAAGCAAGCGTATTGAAAAGGAGGCTGAAGCTATCTTTTCTAGTGATGATGTAGTTCAGGATCTTACCGCTTTACAAGAAGCTCAATTCTCACATTTACACAATCATTCTCAGTATTCCGTATTACAATCTACAATTCCGGTACAGGGATTGGTTAAAGTTGCTGCAAAAAATGGAATGAATGCTGTAGCGATGACCGATCATGCTAATATGATGGGGGCATTTCATTTTATCAATGCAGTTCAAGGGAATAATAAAGGAGTAGAAGAACGCAGGAAGGAAGCAGAAGAAAATGGTGAAGAGTTCAATGAAAAACCATTAAAAGGAATTATTGGATGTGAATTATTTGTGTGTGAAAATCATTTAGATAAATCACGAAAAGATAATGGATATCAAGTAGTCTTTCTTGCAAAAAATAAAAACGGATATCATAATCTTGCTAAAATGTCTTCTTTAGGACATACGCATGGGAAGTATTACGTACCAAGAATTGATAAAGAAGTAGTAAAGCAATATAAAGAAGATATTATAGTACTTACCGGAAACTTGTATGGAGAAGTTCCGAGTAAAGTGTTGAATATTGGAGAAAATCAAGCTGAAGAAGCATTGTTTTGGTGGAAAGAACAGTTTGGTGATGATTTGTATATCGAATTAATGCGTCACGATCAGGAAGATGAAAAGCGTGTTAATAAGGTATTGATTGATTTCTCTAAAAAGCATAATGTAAAACTAGTTGCAACTAATAATACCTATTATGCGAATCAGGAAGATGCAAATGCACATGATATTTTATTATGTGTAAAAGATGGTGAAAAGCAAGCTACACCAATAGGTCGCGGTCGTGGATACCGTTACGGATTGCCAAATCAGGAATACTATTTTAAGAGTCAGGATGAAATGAAGGCACTCTTTAAAGATATGCCTGACGCAATTACGAATATTCAAGAGGTAGTTGATAAAATAGAGCCGTACACTTTAGCAAGAGATGTATTGTTGCCTGCTTTTGATATCCCAGAGCAATTTCAGTTTGAAGAAGATAAAGAAGATGGCGGTAAGCGAGGTGAGAATGCTTTTTTAGCACACCTTACGTTTGAAGGAGCTAAAATTCGTTACGGAGAAATTACCGAAGAAATAAAGGAACGTCTGGATTTTGAATTATCAGTAATTGAGAAAACAGGTTACCCTGGGTATTTCTTAATTGTTGAAGATTTTATTCGCGAGGCTAGAAAAATGGATGTATCCGTTGGCCCTGGCCGTGGATCGGCTGCAGGATCGGTAGTTGCGTATTGTTTATGGATTACGAATTTAGATCCAATTAAGTACGACTTGCTTTTTGAGCGTTTCTTGAATCCGGAGCGTGTAAGTATGCCCGATATTGATATTGATTTTGATGATGAAGGTCGTGGACGTGTCATGCAATATGTAATTGATAAATATGGATCTAATCAAGTAGCGCAAATTATTACTTATGGTACCATGGCGGCAAAATCATCTATTAGAGATACAGCCAGGGTATTAGATTTACCATTATTTGAAGCTGATAAAATAGCTAAGTTAATACCGAATACCAAGCTTGCTAAGATTTTTGGTAAATCAGAAAAAGAGTTAAAAGAAAAGTTTCGTTCCGAAGAAATAGATAGTATTAATGAGTTGCTAAACTTATCCGAAGGGGAAGATTTAGAAGCTGAAACCATTAATCAAGCACGTATATTAGAAGGTTCTGTTCGAAATACAGGAATTCATGCTTGTGGTGTAATTATTACCCCGGATGATATAACCAAGTTCGTTCCAGTTGCGTTGGCAAAGGACTCGGAAATGTACTGTACGCAGTTTGATAACTCGGTTGTAGAGGATGCTGGGTTATTAAAAATGGATTTCTTGGGGTTAAAAACATTGACCCTGATAAAAGATACTGTTAAGCTGGTAAAGCAGAAACATGGTGTTGAGCTTGATCCAGAAACTTTTGATTTAGAAGATGTAAAAACATACGAGTTATTTCAGCGTGGAGAAACGGTAGGGATATTTCAATATGAATCTGCAGGAATGCAGAAATATATGAAGGAATTAAAGCCAACTGTTTTTGCAGATTTAATAGCAATGAATGCCTTGTATCGTCCTGGTCCGATAGAATATATTCCAAGTTTTATTGATCGAAAACATGGGGATGAGGAAATTGTATATGATTTAGAGGCGAGTAAGGAATACCTTGAGGAAACCTATGGTATTACAGTATATCAAGAGCAGGTAATGCTTTTGTCGCAAAAACTAGCTGATTTTACCAAGGGTGAAGCCGATGTGTTACGTAAGGCAATGGGTAAAAAGCAAATTGCTGTATTGGCAAAAATGAAGCCCAAATTCATTAAGCAGGCGGGAGCTAAAGGGCATGATGAAACCGTTTTAGAGAAAATTTGGACGGATTGGGAGGCATTTGCGTCTTATGCATTTAACAAATCACATTCCACATGTTATGCATGGATAGCCTATCAAACCGCATTCCTAAAAGCACATTATCCTGCAGAATATATGGCAGCGGTATTGTCCAATAATATGAATGATATCAAACAGGTTACGTTCTTTATGGATGAATGTAAACGAATGGGGCTTGAGGTTCTTGGGCCTTGTGTGAACGAATCCTATCATAAGTTTACGGTAAATGATCAAAATGCTGTTCGTTTTGGGATGGGTGCAGTAAAAGGAGTAGGTACTGGAGCAGTAGCTACGATAGTTGCGCATAGAGAAGAAGATGGGAAGTATAAATCGGTTTTTGATTTAGCAAAACGTATAGATTTAAGAGCGGCAAATAAAAAAGCTTTTGAAAATTTAGCTTTAGCGGGTGGTTTTGATACATTCGAAGGAACGCATAGAGCACAATATTTGTTTGATGCTGGAGATGGTCAGATGTTTATTGAAAAGGTATTAAAGTACGCTTCTAAATATCAGGAAAGTCAAAATTCATCTCAAGTAAGTTTGTTTGGAGAGGCTTCAGATGTTCAAATTCCGGAACCTATCGTTCCTCCTTGTGATGACTGGGGGACGATGCAGAAATTATCTCAAGAACGTGATGTTGTTGGAGTATTCATATCAGGACATCCGTTAGATGATTTTGAAAATGAGATTAAATATTTCTGTAATGCAAATTTAGGCCATTTAAAAGATTTAGAGCCATTAATAAATAGAGAGGTGTCCTTTGCAGGAATAGTAACAGGTGTAGAACATCGGGTTTCTAAAAACGGAAAAGGATGGGCTACTTTTACGATAGAAGATTATAATGAGGCTTATGAATTTAGAATATTTGGAGAAGAATATTTAAAACAGCGTCACTTTTTAATAATCAATTCTTTTGTATATGTAAAACTGTTTGTAAAACCGGGTTGGGTGAATAAAGAAACTGGGAAGCGAAGTGACCCTAGAATTCAGTTTAATAGCTTTGAGCAGCTACAAGATGTAATGGATAAACAGTCAAGAAAATTGACTATTCAATTGAATATTGCCGATTTAACAAATGAAAGTGTACTGTCTTTAAAAGACACGATAAGGAGTAATAAAGGAGAAAAACAATTGAGTTTTATTGTATATGAAATGCAAGAGAAACTTAAGGTAACGATGATTAGTAGAACAGAGAAGATAAATATTACAAACGAATTTCTTGATTTGTTAAAGGAACAAGGAATTAAATATAAGATGAACTAAATAGTTATATTGTGAGTTAACTTAACCTAAAAATTAATTAACATGGAAAAAATGCTAATTGTAATTTTATTTCTTAATTCTTTTTTTAGTGCATTTGCACAAGAAAATATAGAAATTAAAAAGGAAGAAAGTAAAAAAGTAACTATCAGTTGTAATAAGAAATCGTCATTAGATATTCGTATTGATGAGTTATCCGATTTAATTTTAATAGGTGCAGATGATGTTCAAGTAAAAGATTTTAAATTAAAAATGCCTGGAACTCCTACTTATTCTGTAAATGGAAATAAGTTAACAGACACTATAATAAGAAAGTTAAAAGGGTTAAAAAAAGAAAAATCATTTATGATATTTTCAGCTAATATTTGTCCTGGAGATGTACATGGTTCGAAAGTTGTGTTTTTTACCATTAAGTAGAATATTGAAATAGAAGTCTTTTCTGTAATAATACTTCATAAACAGTACTGATACTTGTATAGAAAAATCCAATACATGTGACTGTAAGGAATAGTAAAATAATTGACTACATTTGTGAATAGATTAAATAATTAAAATAAAATAAAATGGCATTAGAAATAACAGACGCAACATTTGAAGAAGTAGTATTAAATTCAGACAAGCCAGTATTGGTTGATTTCTGGGCAGCTTGGTGTGGACCATGTAGAATGGTTGGGCCAGTTATTGATGAAGTGAGTACTGAGTATGAAGGAAAAGCTGTTGTTGGTAAAATGGATGTTGATGCAAACCAAGAATTTGCAGCAAAATACGGAGTTAGAAATATACCAACAGTATTATTGTTTCATAAAGGAGAAATGATTAGTCGTCAAGTAGGGGTATCACCTAAAAAAGTATATACTGACGCTATTGATGCAGCATTATAGTAATTAACAACATAGAATAACACAAAAAAGGTTTGGCAGTATGTCAAACCTTTTTTATTTTTAGAATAATTAAAGCAGTCTATGTCTATAAAAACTGAATTACAAAACTCAAAAGTATATTTCAACTTACAGCTGTTGGCGTCACAAGTTGTAGAAGGCATGATTACGGGTATTCATAAAAGTCCGTTTCACGGTTTTTCTTCTGAATTTGCAGAGCATAAAGTGTATAATAATGGAGAAAGCACTAAGCATATTGATTGGAAATTGTTTGCTCGTACGGATAAGTTATATACTAAAAAGTATGAGGAGGAAACTAATTTGCGTTGTCATTTAATTATTGACAATTCCGCTTCAATGCACTATCCCAAAAGAAAGAGTTTTTCAGTCACCAATTTAAATAAAATAGGTTTTTCAGTTTTGGCAAGTGCAATACTAATGAATTTATTAAAAAAACAACGAGACGCCGTTGGATTAAGTGTTTATGGTAATGCCTATGATTTTCACATTTCTGAAAAAGGAAGTGAGCGACATTTCAATTTAATTACAAATCAGTTAGAGCAGTTATTAGCATCAAAACCAAAAGTAGCAGATACCAACACAGTAAAATATTTACACGAAATTGCTGAAAAATTGCATAAAAGGTCATTGGTTTTCTTTTTCACAGATATGTTTCAATACTCGTCAAATAAAGAAGAACTGTTTGAAGCATTAAAGCATTTGAAATATAATAAACATGAAGTGGTTTTGTTTCACACCCTAAATTATAAAACAGAAGTAGACTTTGATTATAATAATATACCTAAGAGTTTTGTTGATGTTGAAACAGGTGAAAAAATTGATTTATATCCAGAAAATATAAAAGATGTGTTTACACAAAAAATTAAAAACTATATTAATGAGGTGAAATGGGAATGTGCTAAATATAAAATAAAGTACGTGCAAGTTGATGTTTCTGAAAGTTTTGATAAAATAGTCAATTCATATCTAGTTGAAAAACAGGAATTTGGGTAATAAAGGAGAATTAATTCAAAAAAAACAGATTGTTTTTTTGGCAGAGAGTTAAATTCGTTCTATATTTGCACTCGCTATATGCAAACGGTCTGGTAGTTCAGCTGGTTAGAATACATGCCTGTCACGCATGGGGTCGCGGGTTCGAATCCCGTCCAGACCGCAAAATAGCAAAAAAAGCTCCAAGAAGTTGGAGCTTTTTTTCTGCTCTAAACGTTAGTTGTGTTGTTTTGGAAATGTTGTGTTTGTCAAAGGTTTAGTAGTAAACCAATGGAAAGCTTCCCAAAACTCCTTTTAAGGATCATCGGGATGCTTTTTTTATTTTATAGCAGTTTCTTTTTTAAATTTAGGTTTTTCTTTTTCTAATTATTTGGTTTTAATTTCATTAGTAATTTTTTAATAGTATTATGCTTTTTTACTTGTAGCGCAAATAAATCTGTTCTATATTTGCAGTGCTACAAGCAAACGGTCTGGTAGTTCAGCTGGTTAGAATACATGCCTGTCACGCATGGGGTCGCGGGTTCGAATCCCGTCCAGACCGCAAAAAGCTCCTAATTTATTAGGAGCTTTTTTTTGTGCTAATAAATCCATCATTTTAATTATTTCGATACAATATAGATTGTAAAAAAAGTATGATTAGTAGTTTTTGTGATTAGTAATTATATGTTATAAACTATTTATGTATTTTCGCTAGCTATAAAATACTATTAATGAGAATTCTATTATTATTTTCTGTTCTGTTATTCTTTTCATGTAAACCTAACGCTGAGTTACTGCAAAAAAAGAAAATTCAAACTATTATCTATAAGGAAGATTGTACTGTAGTTTTAAAAAAAGTAAAACCATCTTTAAACAAAACTTATTTTTGGTATAAGTCAAATGAAATACATCAGTCAAAAGGTGATTATAGTGGTAATTTACTTCAGGGCAAATATGTAAAGCATTATATAACTAATGAATTGGCAGAGAAAGGAGTTTTTTCATACGGTTTGAAAAAAGGAGAGTGGAAAAGCTGGTTTAAAAATGGAAAGCTTAAAGCAATAGATAATTGGAGAGATGGCAAGCTTTCTGGTAAATATTTTTTGCATAATGATTCTGGAGAGTTAGTTATAAAAGGAAAGTATTCAAAAGGAAATAAAGTAGGTAGGTGGATAGATTACGTAAAGAAGGATACTACTCTATATAAAAGAGGAGTGGTTTGTGTAAAGAAACAAAAAGTAAAAAAAGATAGTATTACAAATGCAAAGGCATCTTTTTTAAATCGTCTTTTTAAAAAGAAAGAAAAAACACTGCAGGTTAAAGTAACCAAGAAGAAAAGAAAAACTAGCACTAAGCAGGAGGTAAAAAAAGAATCGTTTTTTACACGTATTTTTAAGAAAAAAAACGACAAGTAAAAATGCTAAAAGCTAGTTCTTTACTCTATGCTATTTTTGTGTGTCTCATAGTATCTTTATTATGTGGGAGCTTAGTAATTATGTTTAATTATCAGTACAGATTAAAGCAGCAATATTTTTTAGAGGAAGAATTAGTTAGTGCAAGTAATAGTAATTTTTTGCAAATTATTAATGGAAGTCCTAATAAAGGAGGTGAAGGATTGGTTCAATTTAATGATGAGCGATTTGCTACATTATATACTACTTCAAAATGGGGTTTTTATAATTTAGTTAAAACAAAAACATTTTTTAGAAGGGATACCCTGTATAAAGCAGCTTTAATTGGAGGGAAATCTAAAAAAGAACCAATAGCATTGTATTTATCTGATTTAGATAAACCATTACATATTGGTGGGTCTACGAACATACAAGGTGGTGTGAAAATATCTAAATACGGAGTGAAACCTGCTTATATAAACAATCAAAATTTTACTGGAACTAAGTTAGTGCATGGAACTATAGGAGTATCAGGAAAGCGATTACCTGTATTACAAAAGCTAGACGATATTACAAGTAATCAAAAAGCCACTGAAATTTTATTAGAGGATTTAGATGGTAAATCATTATACAATAGTTTTTATAAGCCCACAATTATAGTGTATGCTGATGATGGGCATACTATTGAAAATATTTCGTTATCAGGAAATATAATACTTCAATCAAAAGATTCAATTTATATTAGAAATACTACAACTTTAAAAGATATTTTAATTAAAGCACCATCAGTAGTTTTTGACGATAATTTTAATGGTATAGTACAAGTATTTGCTAAAAAATATGTTTCTCTAAAAAAGGGTGCGCAATTACGGTATCCGTCAAGTATTTATATAGATTATGATTCAGATAAACAGATAGAAGTTTTGTTGGAAGAAAAAAGTAAACTCGCAGGAGGTATTGTGCTTAAGGGTAGTAGTTATCAAAGTTCATTAAATAGAATGGTGACTGTAGAAAAAGATGCTTCAGTAATGGGAGATGTATATTGTTATGGGAAAACACAATTAAAAGGAAAAGTTATAGGGACTGTTTATACGGATCGGTTTCATTTAAAAACAGCTGCATCAATTTATGAAAATTATATTGTAGGAGGGGAGATAAATAGGTTGGAATTGCCAGATAATTTCATAGGGCTACCATTATTTTCAAATGAAAACACAAATTATGAGCTTATTAAGGAATTGTAAATTACAAGCAAGTTCATTAATAGAATCTGTTATGGCTATAGCTATAATTTCCATATGCATTTCTATGGCTACATTAGTTTATGTGAAATTATTACGGTCTGATTATGAACTAGCATATTATAAAGCGAAGCAAAAAATAGCGCTATTGCATTTGGAAACTATAGAAAAACAATTGTTTGATGATGAGGTATATAGTTTTGAATCGTATACCATTATAAAGCAAGTAAAAGAATATAGTTTTGGAATAAATCAAGTTGATTTTGAATTAAAAACGAACACAAAAAAAGAAGTACAACATTATTTAGTGAAAGTTACAGCAGTTGAAGAAACCTACTAATCATATAAAAGCATTTACCATTTTAGAGGTGGTTATTAGTTTGGCGTTAATGAGTATCATTATTGCTATGGTATACTCTTTATATGCCATGTTGAGTAAACAATTATATGTTTATAGTGATGAAACGGAGTTGGTGAATAACTACAATCAGTTGCATATACTTCTTACAAGAGATGTCCATAATTCAAATAAATTAGTAGGGAATTCTGAAGCAATTTATTTGTTAAGTAGTAAGGATAGTATTAGGTATGAAAAAGTTGCTGATAAATTAATACGGTCTTCAATAGGAAGTATAGATACTTTTAAGGTCAACATCCCAAAGTTTAATGCTATTAAGGAGGATATACTCTTAGGGAATAATATCAAACGTATTCAAGTTATTTATGACTTGTTTGGCGAGCAAATAGAGGCGGTTTATTTTAAAGATTATGGAGTGTCAGATACGATAAATAATACATATTTTGATAATGGGAATTGATTTATCTGCATATAAGCAGCAAGGGAAGCCTGAGCAAATAAAAAAGAAAACGCCTAATTTTTTAAATAAAGAAATTAGCTTTTCTACTAAGTTTTCTGATAAAAAGAAAGAACGATTCTATAAGGAGTTGGCTATTTTAATACAATCAGGGATAGACTTTAAGCAGGCATTGGAAATTCTTATTGGTCAGTATAAAAACAAAAAAGATCAAGAGTTAATTACAAAAATAAAGCAGCAGGTAATTCAGGGTAAATCATTGCATGAAGCAATGCAGCAGAGTAAGCAATTTTCTGCTTATGAATATTATAGTGTAAAGATAGGGGAAGAAACAAGAAAGTTAGATAAAGTACTTATTGAATTACAAAAGTACTTTGACAGAAAAATAAAAATGCGTCGACAGTTGGTGTCAGTGTTTACCTATCCTGTATTTGTATTGGCAGTAACTTTTGGAGTATTGTATTTTATGATGAATAATGTAGTGCCTATGTTTTCATCAGTATTCAAACAGTTTGGAGCGGACTTACCGCCTTTAACTCAAAAAGTAGTTTCCTTGTCTCAAAATTTTTCTACTATTTCTGGAATGTTTTTATTGATAGTAGTTTCTATTGTAGGATTTCATATGCTGAATAAGGCAAAAGATAATTATAGAAATATTACTTCAAAAGTAATATTACGATTGCCTTTCTTTGGAGGGTTAATTCGAAAAATATTTATTTCTAGGTTTTGTCAGTCATTAAGTTTATTACTCTCTGCAAAAACACCTTTGGTAATATCCTTAGAGTTGACACAGAAAATGATTGATTTTTATCCTATAGAGGATAGTTTGAAACATGTGAAATCGGATATTATGAAAGGAGCAGCTTTAGGGGAGAGTTTGTCAAAATACTCAGTGTACGACCATAAATTAGTGTCGATGGTTAAAGTAGCGGAACAGATTAATAAATTAGATGAAATGTTCGAGAAGCTTACGGAACAATATAACGAGGAGATTGAGCATCAAACAAAAATGATAGGAGTAGTGTTAGAACCTTTGATAATCATGATTATAGGTGTGATTGTTGGTGTGATTATGATAGCAATGTATTCACCTATGTTTGATTTGAGTAAAATAATTGGTTAGCAATCTATTAGCAATAAAAAAAAGTGATATTTTTGCAAATCTCACAAGGAAATTAATTGAGGTTTTTTATACAACAAGGGTAAGAAAAATGAATATTTAATAACATAGAGATGTGTTAGCTAGTTAAAGAAAAAACTAATGAAAAATAAAGGGCAGCAAAAGCAATATTTAAAGGCGTATTCGTTAACAGAAATATTAATTGTATTGGCAATTATAGGTATTTTATTAATGATGGTATTGCCTAATCAAACTTCAGTAGTGGCTCAAGCTAGAAGTATTGAAGCGCAGAAAATGTTAAATCATTTATATGGTTTAGAAAAAAGTTATAATTACCGTTTTTCTAAATACTCATCTTCTTTTGAAGAGTTAGGCTTTGAAAAAGAAATGACAATAGATGAAGGAGGGCAAGGAGTTTATAAAATTGAAATTACGGATGCATCTGTGAATTCATTTAAGGCAAGAGCAGTTTCTGTAAAAGATTTTGATGATGATGGTAATTTTAATACATGGGAAATTGATCATCGTAAAATATTGCTAGAAACAGTTAAGGATTAAGTTGTGCTCATAATTATTAACATCATATTACTAGGCACATTACTTGCTGTTGTTTTTCAAGATTTGAAACATCGGGCAATTCATGTGGTATTGCCAATACTTTTATGTATTGGTGCAATTACACGTTTTTTGATTTTAGAATACGCAATTTCTGAATTGTTATTTACAGTAGTGTTTTTAGTATTGGTTTTACTAGGACTATTTATTTATACATCAATAAAATCAAAACGAATAATCAATCCAGTAGATAGCTCCATTGGTTTAGGGGATATTGTTTTTTTTATAGCAGTAATACCATTGTTTTTCTCTACAACATATATTCTTTTTTTTAGCACTGGAATGCTTTTTTCAATTGTTTGCCATTTGTTGTTTACAAAAAACAAAGCGGCTCATGTTCCTTTAGCAGGATATTTGTCAATATATTTAATACTATTGTCAATGGTTAATTTCTTCACAGATAAAGAATTGTTTTACACCCATAACATCATTTGAACACTATAACTGATATACAAATTTCTGTAGCATTACAACAACTAATTAATGCTGATGTAGCTCAACATTACAAGGTGATTCCGTGTGAACAAACTGAAAGTGAAATTTCTTTTTATAGTTCAATGGCTTCAACCGAGGATGTTAGCGATGAACTAGAAATGTTATTAGGAGAAGTTATACGATTGGTTCCTGTTGATGATGTTGTACTTGAAAAAGCATTAGCTGTTTATTATCGAAAAAATGAATTTAAAACAGAAGAAGCTAGCGTAAATTTAAATAACGAAGATTTTTTAGAAAAACTAATCTTCGAAGCAAAAGCTATAGGGAGTAGTGATATACATTTTGAAGTATATGAAGAAGAGGCAAGAGTTCGTTTGCGTATAGATGGCTTGTTGATAGAGAAATACCGAATAGAAAAGGAAAACTATTTAGAGCTAGTTAACAAGGTTAAAATAAAATCAAACCTTGATATTACAGAAAAACGATTACCTCAGGATGGTAGAATAAACTATGATGATTTTGATATTCGTGTGTCTATATTACCCACACTACATGGAGAGAAAATTGTAATGCGTATTCTAGGTAAAGATGCTTCAAGTATTGATTTAGATCAATTAGGTTTTGAACCAGAGGAGAAAGCAATTTATTTAGAAGGTGTAAAAAACACGAATGGTATTGTACTGATTAGTGGTCCTACAGGTTCTGGTAAAACTACAACACTGTATGCTACCCTAAAATTATTGAATACCATTAAAACAAATATTGTTACGGTAGAAGATCCTATTGAATATACTTTAAAAGGAATCAATCAAGTGCAATTAAAAGAAGATATTGGCTTGACATTTACAAGTGCTTTACGTTCGTTTTTACGTCAAGACCCGGATATTATCATGTTAGGAGAAATCCGTGATGCTGAAACAGCTAAAATGGCCATTAGGGCATCCTTAACAGGGCATTTGGTGTTGTCAACTATACATACCAATTCAGCATTAGGTACAATATCAAGGTTGGTTGATATGGGGGTGCCATCATTTTTAATTGCAGAAACATTAAATGTATCTGTGGCTCAACGTTTATTGCGTAAACTATGCACTTCATGTAAAGAGGAGCATGTTTTTGATGCCAAAGAATTACCAAGGAATTTTCAAACTCCTTTTGCTGTAGAAAAACATTTTGTGGCCAAAGGGTGTGATAAATGTCATTATACAGGCTATAAAGGAAGAAGAGCTATTTATGAAGTGATCCCTGTAGATTATGATTTGGCAAATAGAATAAAAAAAGATGCTCAAAATTTAGAGCATAATGGAGTGGATAATATAGAACGGTTATCAGATAAAGCATTTCAACTTTTTGCTAATGGTGAAACCGCATTGGAAGAAGTCTATGCGATACTGATTAACGGGTAGTTAGAAGATAAAAATAAGATATTTCCGAAGTGTCGGAAGAAATAGATAAAATTAAATGAAAAAAATAGTAGTAGTAATTTTACTTACTTGTATTGGTTGGTGTCAAGCACAACAGAATATAAAAGTGATTGAGCAAAAGCTTAATGAGTTAGCTAAAGAGCAACATGGATTAGATGAAAATATCATATCAGAAGTTACAGGGTTGAATTTAAATTCGTTGTTAACATCTATTGCTATAGAGCATAAATTAAATGTTGATGCTGATCCTAAATTAACTGAAGTTGTTGAGTCTAACTATTACAACGTTCAAGTAAAGGAGGCTTTTATTTTCTTAATCCAAAAACATGATTTGGAGGTTGAATTTATTAATAAGTTTATTGTATTTAAAAAGAAAGCACCTGTAGTAGTTGTGCCTAAAAAGAAACAAGCTAAAGAAATAGATATTAGTTATAGAGCAGAAAATGAGTTTCTTTCAGTTAATTTAAAAAATGATTCTTTACCTAGTGTAGCAGAATCGATAACAAAAGAGACAGGTAAAAATATTATTGTTTCTCCACAATTGAAAGACACTAAAGTAACAGGATATTTTCAAAATAGACCCTTTGAAGATATTTTACATATGATAGGGCAATCTAATGGATTGCGAGTTACAAAAAACGAAAATGGGTCTTATTTTATTGAAAAAGATGAAGCTCCTAAAAAGGGAGGAGTTACAACAGGTTCAGGGGGGAATAAGGGTAGAAAAAAACCTAAAGGAAAACTTGGAGAAAAAGGATTTTATGAAATAACAGTTTCTGACCAGGGTTTTTTAAATATTAATGCGTTTGATGCAACTGTTTCTGATGTGTTGATGGAGGCAGCAGAGAAGTTGAAGCTAAATTATTATTTGTACAGTGTACCAAGTGATATTACTACAACATTAGTGGCAAATCAAATTACATTTGATGATTTATTGTCCACAGCTTTTAGAGGTAAGGATTATACATATACTAGTAATGATAAAGGGTTTTATTTTATAGGAAAACGTAATGAAGAAGGCTTACGAGCAACAGAGTTAATTCAATTAGAAAATAGGACTATAGAGACTGTATTGGGTTCTATACCTTCAGAATTAAAAAAGGACTTAGAAGTAAAGGAATTTCCTGATTTGAATGGTTTAGTTGTATCAGGGTCTAAACCTAAAATTGGTGAACTTAGAACTTACATTTATCAAATAGATAAAGTTGTACCTATGGTGCAATTAGAGGTTATTATTGTGCAGTATAATAAGTCTCACGATGTGCAAACAGGTATGAAAGCAGGGTTGGATAGTCAAGCAAGAACTACTTCTGGTGTGTTATTTCCTACTGGAGATGTAAACTTAAATGCACAGTCAGTTAACGGACTAATTGATATGTTTAATGGATTAGTAGGTGGTTTTAATTTAGGAAAGGTTACTGAGCAGTTTTATATGAACCTAAAATTTCTAGAAAATAACTCTATTATAAAAGTGGAGTCTAAACCTAAAATTGCAGCTTTGAATGGGTATGAGGCAACACTTAAAATTGGAGAGAAAAGCTATTATTTTCAGCAAACAACAAATGTTGTCCCGTTTGGGAATACGAATCAAACAACACAATCAGGAACATGGACAGCAACAGATGCTGACTTAAGTGTTAATATCAAACCTTTTGTTTCAAAAGATGAACAAATTACATTAGACATAGAAGTGTCAAAAAACTCTTTTTTAGGAAGTGCTGGGGAAAATGCACCCCCAGGAATTGCTACGCAGTCATTTAATTCTATTATACGTGTAAAAAATAATGAAATGGTGTTATTGGGTGGTTTAGATGAGTTAAACAAGGAAAACTCTGGTACAGGTGTACCTTTGTTGTCTAGAGTTCCAGTATTGAAATGGTTTTTTAGTGGAAGGGCGAAAAAGAGATCAAAATCTCAATTACATATATTTATTAAACCAACGGTAACGTATTAAAATGTTACAGAAAATAAAAAACAGAATAGTCCAAGATAAAACAATTCAAGTTGTAGGAGTACAATTTGGGAAGGAAACACGTTATAGTGTATTGAGATTAGGTAATGCTAATAATGAACTTTTTGTAGTAGAGAAATCTAGTAGCCTTTCGTATGAGGAGTTGAAAAAGAAACTAGATAAAAAGCATCCTCTTTTATTGGTTTTTTCTGGAAAAGGGATTTTAAATAAAAAAGTAAAACGAACATCTGATTACAAATCAAAAGTGCTATTGAATGTAAATGTAAATGATTTTTATTTTTATGAATTTCAGCAAAAAAAAGAGGTGTTTATATCGGTTGTTAGAAAATCTATAGTGGATAAACAGTTTGAATTATTTTCAGATGATAAATTTATAGTAGTAGATTATAGTATTGGAGTTTTTTCTTCGGTAGTATTAAAGTCATTAATAGGGAAATATGAGTTTGTATCTGGTGATGTCGCGTTGAGTTTTTCTGATGATGAGTTAGAATTGTTTACTAAAAATACAGAAGAAAAAACGGAGGTGATTGCGGGGCAGAAATTGTCGAGTATAGAGGTGCCTTTGTTTGCTACAGGGTTGAATTATTATTATCCTAACGAACAATTGGTATATGATATTGATTTTTTAAGTAAGAACAAGGAAGAGAAAAATTTTAAAAAATATTTTGAACTTTTAGGAGGGAGTATATTAGGAGGCTTCTTTTTATTGCTGTTACTCAGTTATTTATTATTGGGGTATTACAATGATAAAACGGTAGAAAGTAATGCAAGTTTAGGAATGTTAAAAGATACCTATAGTAAGATTAAGGTATTGGAAAAAGAGCGTGATGATAAAAAAGCTATTTTAAATGAATCAGGAGTGTTTACTTCAAGCTTTTTGAGTTATTATATTAATGAGTTAACTACTGATTTACCAAAGTCGATTAGTTTGTCGGAGTTTCTGTTATTCCCAAGCACAAAAAAGATAAAGCAATCTGAAAAGGTAGTTTTTAAAACAAATACCATAACAATAAAAGGAGTATCGTCGTCAAACTCAAAATTTAATAAGTGGTATAAGGGTTTGAGGAAAATTAAATGGATGAGGGAGACTGATATAGTTAAATATAAGAAGAATAGGCAGAATCAGCATGATTTTGAAATTGTAATGATAATCCGATAGAAATGTTTGAAAACTTAACATATAAGCAGAAGTTTCTAGCGATGATAGCTATAGCAGTATTATTGGGGTTTGCCGCATATAAACGTTCATTTAAACTAACATTAGATGCTTTTAGTGAGTATTATGAGCTAAATGAAAAATTAGAAGAGATAAGTTCTTCATCAACAACAATACAAGAGTTGGATACTGAGATTCGCTTTTTAGATAACCTATTAGGAGAGGAAAGTATGGAGCCGGTATTGGTGCAACAAGAAATTCTAGATTTTGTCACTCATAAAAGTAAAGCGGTTACTGTTTTTGATTTAGCAGAAGTGCATGAAGCTTCAGATAATAAGTTTTTGATATATACCAATCAGTTAACTATTGAGGGTAGTTTTGAAGCTTTGTTAAAAATGGCTTATGAATTTGAAAAAGAATTCCCTTATTCAAGGGTGGTTAACACAAGTTTTTTTAAAAAGAAAGATTTTAAAACACGAAGAATAAAATTATACGCAAAAATAATATTTCAGAATTATGAGAAAAATATTTAATAAAAACATGAAAATCGGTTTATCAATTACAAGTGTGTTTTTGATTGCTTTGGTGAGTTGTGATGATGTTTTAGAGGAAGATATCACAGATGACAATATTGCGATTACTGCCCCGTTAAATGGTATAACAGTTGTGAGTAATGCTGTCACTTTTCAATGGAATGCTAATAGTGGTTCTGATGATTATAGAATACAAGTAAATGATGCTTCTAATGTTATGGTGTTAGATTCATTAGTGCCAACAAATTCATTCACATATCCATTATCTCCAGGAGTGTATAGCTGGAGAGTTAGAGGAGAGAATTTTGCATACCAAACAGCATATACTTTTCCAGTATCTTTTACAATGGAAGCTTCTGAAGTTATGACGAATCAAACAGTTGTATTAATTACGCCTTCTGATAATATATATACCAACACAACAGTGGGTCATACTGTTACTTGGGCGCCGATTATTACTGCAGATTCTTATACGTTTCAATTAGATAAGGATGTGTCAGGAACTATAAGTACTGAAAACACAATACCTAGTTTAACAACGGAATTCCATACTATAAATAGTGCTGATTTTAGTGATGATGCAATATACATATGGAAAATAAAGGCATTGAATGTGTCAACAACTACAGAGACAGTATATTCTACAAGAAATATTTTATTAGATACTCAAGTCCCTAGTTTACCAACTTTAACAACGCCTATAGATAATGCTACGGAAAGTATAGGGAATTCTGTTGACTTTAGTTGGGATATAGGAACAGATACCGGTACTGTTAAGTCCCCTGTCACTAGTGTATTTCAGTTAGCAAGTGATTCTAGTTTTACAAGCATAATTAATACGACAAATCAATCGCATACTTTTACAACTGCTGGAGATTATTATTGGCGAGTAAAAAACATTGATGATGCAGGTAATGAAAGTACTTATACTACTCCATGGAAAATCACTATTAATTAATGAAGAAAAAGTATTTAAATATAGTTTTGTTAGTAGGTGTTGTGCTTATTTGGGGGGTCTTGATTTATAAGTTTCTAGGGAACTCATTTACTGATCAAGATGATCAGCAAAATTATACGGAAACTATTTATGGAGATATTCCAGTAGTAGTTAAAAAAGATACTTTTAATTTAAAAGGATATACTAGGGATCCGTTTCTGGGGAAAATTAAAAATACTAATAAATCAGCTACTAAAGGTGTAAACAGAAGAGTAGTTAAGGTAGTAAAACCCGTAGCCGTTATTCAATGGCCACAATTACAATATTTTGGGTTTGTAAAAGAAGAAAAAGCTAAAGAACCTTTATTATTATTAAAAGTAAATGGAAGACTCATGCGTAAAAAATCTTCTTTTGAATTTTATGATGGAATGGAAATTTTAAACTTTTATAGGGATTCTATTTTAGTGAAATATGCTGAAAAGCAAAAAACGATTAAAAAAGGGTAGTGCATATGAACCTTTACATATCTATGTAGGTATTAAAAGGGTGATATTTATAAACGAGTTTGGTTATTATTATAGCTAAACTCGTTTTTTGTTATAAATATATTGACACTCAAACTTCTGTGATGTTAATGTGTATTATGAAGCATTACTAGATAGGTTTTTAGAGTTATATTACCAAGATGAAATTTTCTAACAAAAAAACTAACCACATATAGTGAGGTATACATACCTAATACTGGGTATGTTTTTTAAATAACTAAAATATATTTTTGAGCAATAAAAATGGATGGCGCATCTATGATCCTTATTATCAAATGGTTGTTTGTTTTTTTTAAGAAACAACACTTCTCGCATAACTATTTAACGCTTTTTTACGTAGTTTAGCGAAACTAAATTTATTGAACTTAACATATAATTAATTGAAAAATTTAAACAAACTACTTCCTGTTATTAATGTAGTATTGACAATAGGAATTCTTCTATTTTTAGCATTTTATATAACCAGTATTTCTGATAAAAATGAATATGTGTATGTAGATAATATTAAGCTTTTTAATGGGTTTAATATGTCAAAGGACTTATCTGATATTCATACAAAAAAAATAAAGCGTCAAACTAAAAAGTTAGATAGCTTGTATCAATTGTTTCAAATTGATATTAAATCAAAAGATGAGAATAAAATAAAGTTAAGTCAGCAAAAAGTACAAAAAGAAGATGAGGTTTTGTCTGAAATGAAAAACTATTTTTCTAAAGAGGTATCACAAAAAATATGGGATAGACTCAACCTTTATATAGGAGAGTATGGGAAATCGTTGCAATGTAAAATCATATTAGGAACTCAAGGGGGAGGAAACGTTATGTATGCCGATGAATCTGTTGATGTAACTGATGCGCTTTTGAAATATGCTAACGCTAAATACGAAGGAGAGTAAATTGAAATTCCATTTTTACATACTAACTGTATTGTTTTTGTGTCTTGTTTCTTGTCAAAAGGAAGTAAAAGGCACTGAGAAAATTTATGATGAATATTATAGATTGGAAAATATTGGTTGGAAATCAAAAAAAATAAATAGCTATATAAATAGTATAAATTATACGGCTACGGAAGTTCCAATAGCCTATTATATTCTAAAGAATCATGGGAATAGTGATTTAAAGAAAGTAGATTCTATTTACAATACTCACAAAAATGAGCGTGTTCTAGAAATAGAATTCCATCATGATGAAGAAAAAGATTTATTATTAAGTGAGTTTACTAATAAGAGTTATGAGGAAGCTGTAAAATATATGGCTTTTACAATACAAAAAGATTTTACCGTTGTTACTAGTTCACAGGATACTATTTCATGTGTTGGAGTACAATTTGAGCGCAATTTTAAAGTAGCGCCCTTTAAGAAGGCGCTATTGTATTTTGGGAATATAAAACCTGAAGACCAGATACAGTTGATTTATAATGATGAATTGTTTGGCAACGGAATTATAAAATTTAAGTTTAAAGAAACACCTATAAAGTTATAACAAACTATGACGTTTAAACAAGTTAGAGAAGGAAAGTTTACAAAAGTGGTGGTAAGCTATTTGGCTATTCAGCTAATGGTACAGTTTACAGGAGCTAATCAAGTATTTGCATTGTCGAGTGGTCCATCACAACCAGAGTTTAATTCATTTACGCCAATCGGTACATCGGATATGGTGGATTTATCAAGTGGTAACTTTAATTATAATATCCCTGTTATGGATGTTGGGGGATACCCGATAAATCTTTCATATGATTCTGGAGTAACTATGGATCAAGAAGCATCATGGGTTGGTCTAGGATGGAATATGAATGTTGGGCAAATTGCTAGAAATGTTAGGGGGATTCCTGATGATTTCAAAGGAGATGAAATGATTTATGAAAATAACATGAAGGATAATGTTACCATTGGAGCTAATTTTGATGGTATGTTATCAGGTTTTGGTGTTGGTGAAGATTTGTTGAAATTGAGTTTTGGTATAGGGGTTAAGTATAATAACTACAATGGATTTGGCTTTTCTAATACAGGAGGATTGTCTTATCAGGTCTCTGATAATGTGACAGTTGGTATGAATATGACGGCATCTGCGTCAGAAGGAACTTCCATTAATCCAACAGTTTCTTTTAGCCAGAAAAAAACGAAAACTGATTTAGATGATAATGTTTTAGGGGCAAATTTAGGTGTAAGCTTAAATAGTAGAAAAGGGGTTACCAATGTTTCAATGGGTGTTTCTCGTGGAAAGGTTGAAAAGGCAGAAACGAAAAGTGGTACAGCTCTTAAATCAAAAGAAGCGTTAAGTGGTTCACTGTCTTTTGTAGATGCATCATATACTCCTACTAAAAGAGTAGGAATGTTGTCTTCTAATTACACCTTTGTTTTTAATATCGAAGGAGAGTTGTGGGGTATTGAACCAGGAGCAAAATTTACGGGTTATAGAACTAGTCAGGGAATTAGAGATTCTGAAAAATATAAAAAGGAGAGAGCATTTGGGTTTGAAAATTATAGTGATGCTTCGGAATATGATATTTTGGATTTTAATAGAGAAAAAGACAGAACTTTTAATGAGTATACAACAACATTACCAATCACTAATAATACCTATGATATATATGCTGTTCAAGGACAAGGGGTTTCAGGTATGTTTAGACCCTATTCTGGTCAGGTAGGTTATGTTTTTGATGACAGAACAACTGATATAAGTATGGGTGGTAATATTGGGGTTGAGATAGGAGTTGGAAACGCAGCACACTGGGGTATTGATGGGGAAGCATCACCTTCAAATTCAACATCATCTGTTTGGAGTAGTGGAAATATGGCATTGGCAAAATTTGCATTAGATAAAACAGGAGCTACTCCTGCTTATGAAAAAGTATATTTTAAAAATGTTGGAGGTACTCATGTTGATGAAGAATTAGATTTATTACATAATAAATTAGGGGGATTTGATCCTATTAAGTTAGCTATTGGTGGAGGTCAGTTTTCAAGAACTTTAGAGCCGTTTTATATTAAAAATAACCCAACTCCTGCTGATCCTGTTGGTGTTGAGGTTATTCCTGTTACAGAAAAAATAAAAAGAGATAAACGATTGAGACGAAATCAATCAATACAAAAGTTAACCAGAAAAGAGGCGCAAAAGTATGGTTTTGCTAAACAGTTTAGCCCATATTCAAAATCAGGAATACATGACCATCATACCTCGGAAGTTAGAATCTTAAAGAATGATGGATCTCATTATATATATGGTAGAGCTGCTTATAATGTGGTGAAAAAAGAGGCGACATTTGATGTAAGCGGAAGAATAGGCGATTGTAAATCAGCTTTGGTAAGTTATAATCCTGGTAAAGATAATTCAGCTGGTAATGATAATAGTTTAGGGGATCAGTATTTTAATAGAATAACTACACCAGCTTATGCACACTCATACTTGTTAACTTCGGTATTGTCTTCTGATTATGTAGATTTAACGAATAACGGAACTTCAGGAGATGATTTAGGGGATTACACAGAATTTTCATATGTTAATAAAAACGAGGAAGGAACTTATAAATGGAGGGTGCCTTATGAAGAAAATAAGGCCAATTATAATCCAGGTTTAAGTAGTAAAAAAGACGACAAAGCAAACTATGTGTATGGAGAAAAGGAATTGCTGTACGTTAATAAAATTGAAACCAAAACACATGTTGCAATATTTGATATGTCTGAAAGACGTGATGCTTTAGGTGTAAAAGGTGAAAATGGAGGTAGAAATACATCTACAGATTCTAAGATGTATAAAATAGATAAAATATCATTGTACGCAAAGCCAGAATATGAGGCAAATGGAGAAAATGCAGATCCAATAAAAGTTGCGCATTTTGTGTATAATTATGATTTATGTAAAGATGTTCCAAATAATTTAGACGGAGTGTCCAATGAGTTATCAAATAATGGAGGTAAGTTAACACTTCAGAAAGTATATTTTACATACCGAAACTCCAAAATGGGGATGTATACCCCTTATGAATTTAATTATAGTAGTATAAATCCCTCATATGATGCAAAAGGTTATGATGTATGGGGTAACTATAGAGCTACTGAATCGGGTGTAAGCTGTTCTGTTGATAGTCCTTTAACTAATCAAGAATACCCTTATGTAGATCAATCTAATAAAACAGCGCAAGATGCTGCTGTTACGGCATGGACTTTAGAGTCTGTTGATTTGCCATCTGGGGGGCATTTGCAAATAAATTATGAATCGGATGATTATAGACATGTGCAAGATGAAGAGGCAATGCAAATGTTTAAAGTTGTTGGGGCTGGTACTTCACCGAATCCAGGAGGAGGATTAAATAATGATTTGCTATATGGAAATGGTCCTAATGATGCCGATTACTTATATATTGAGTTAGATGAGCCTATTGAAAATACAACTGAAGGGAAAACGTATTTTAAAGATAAATACATTCGTAATTTGACTGATATTTCGGAGGTTATTTACTTTAGGTTTTTATTGAATATGACTAGAGATGGTGGAGCAAATACTAGGAATGATTCGGATTTTGATTATGTAACAGGGTACCTAAACTTTAAAGATAATCCTGTATTTGAATTATTTAAAGATGCAAGTAATGTACAATATGCAGCCATACCTATTAGATTAGTTGATAAAGGTGATGGGTTAAATGCAAGTACAAGTGTAAATCCAATAGCAAGAGCTGGATGGGGATTTGGTAGGCAAAATTTACATCGAAAAGTATATTCTTTTGATGGTGAGGAAGATATTACTGATGTAAAAGGAGTGGTACAAGAAGTTGTCGGAGCTGTACCTGCTATATTAGATATTTTTGTTAGTCCATTTGGGAAATTAAGGAGAACGAATATAGCACGTAGGTTTATTCCTAATAAATCGTGGATACGTTTAATGCATCCAAATAATAAAAAATTAGGAGGAGGATGTAGAGTTAAAAACGTAAAACTACATGACAACTGGGATGTGATGACTAATAACGATGGTAATGTAAATTACAAGGAGTATTATGGTCAAGAATACACCTATGAAACTGAAGAAGGTTTTTCAACAGGGGTAGCTACTTATGAGCCTTTAGGGAGTAAGGAGAACCCTCTAGTACAACCTTTTTTCGATAATAAAAACTCTAAAATATTATTAGCACCTAGTGATACTAGATATGTAGAAAAACCAATTGGGGAGTCATTTTTTCCATCGCCAAAAATAACTTATAGTAAAGTTGAGGTTAAAAATTTAGGTAGAAAAGAGATAGATGAATTAGGTAATACAATAAAAGAAGTAAAAAAGCATGCAACAGGAAAAGTTGTAACATCATTTTTTACTACAAGGGACTACCCTACAATTACTGATATGACAATGATAACTCCTCAGTATGATAAATCAGGAGCACTTAGTAGTATACTAAATTTGAATGTAAAAGATCATTTAACTGTATCACAAGGATATACCATACATACGAATGATATGGATGGGAAAATGGAAAATCAGGATGTATTTGCAGAGGGACAAACAGCACCAATTTCTGGTGTAAAATATTACTATGAAAATACAGCAGATCAAGGAGAAGAAGCATATAATAAAAATCAAGGAAAACTAAATAATACTGTTACTACTATTGATGCAGAAGGAGTAATTTCAGATAAACTAGTTGGAGTAGATTATGATGTAATAAATGATTTTAGAAAAAGTAAAACAGTATCACAAACGGTTGGAGCAAAATTCAACACTGCAGGGGTGTTTTATGGGCCATATTTTGTGTTTGGTCCAATGGCAGTACCAAGATATGCCAGACATGAAAATCAAATAAAAACAGCAGTTACAACTAAGGTAATACATACATCAGCAATATTAAGAGAAAAAATAGCGCATGATGCTGGGGCTGAAGTTTCTACTAAAAATTTAGCTTGGGATGCAGGAACTGGAGAGGTGTTATTAACTGAAACAGTTAATGAGTATGGAGATCATTATTTTAACCTAAATACTCCTGCGTATTGGGCGTATAGCGGAATGGATCAAGCTGCTAAAAATTTAGGGTTAACTGCAAATATAGCTAGTAACGGTAGTGATTTATATAGTTTAGAAGGTTCATATGTTGAAGATGAATTTTTAACAGAGGGTGATGAATTATGGATTGAGTCAGCTACAAATGGTTTTAAAGCTTGGGTAATTGAAGCCACATCTACAAGTGTTTCCTTGATTCAAGAAAACGGAATGCGAGTAACAAATGATGATTTGTCAGAAGGGAAATTTATAGTAATTAGATCTGGGCATAGAAACTTGCAATCAGCAAGTATGACTTCAATAACTACAAGTAAAAATCCATTAGATTTTATTCCAACAGAAAATGGTGTACAGCGTATTACCAGTACTACATTTAATACCGATGAAACTAATAGCATACCTGATTGGGATGAATTTAGAATTGTAAACGCTTCAGGGGTTGAATATGCTGATATATGGGCTGCACAATGTGAGTGTAAGTTACCACGTATGCAATATGACGTTAATGGTGAACTAACTTTTAATCATGATGATTATGAAATGGCATATAACCCATACCGTTATAACATTAAAGGTAACTGGCGAGCAAAAAAATCATATGCTTATTTAACAGGAAGAAATTTTACTGAAAATCCTAATCCAGCCAGTTCAGATCTTGTTGATCCTTCAACAAGGCGTACAGGGTTCTTTACTAATTTCCGACAATTGTATGTGTATGATTCTGGGACTAATAAATGGAAAATAAATGAAACCATAGTTGATCAAACATTGGCAGATAAAAAATGGACTTTCGCTTCAGAAGTTACACAATTTAGCCCTTTTGGATATGAAGTAGAAAATAAAGATGCTTTGAAACGCTATTCATCTGCTCAATACGGATACAATAACAAATTCCCAATTGCTGTAGGTTCAAACACTAAATATAAGGAGTTAGGTTTTGATGGTTTTGAAGATTATAATTTTAGCGAGTGTGACACTACAGCTCATTTTAATTTTGAAAAAAATATTAAAGAGAGTATTATCACAGTTACTACAGATGAATCACATACAGGGCGTAAAAGTTTAAAAGTTGCACCTAATAGTGCTGCTATAATGACCAAACAGCTATTAGATTGTGGTGCCATTCCTGAAGAAGAAGTTAATGAAAGAATTATTTCAGAAATAAAAAAATAAAGCATTTTTAAGATGAATATAAAATTTTTATATATAAGTATACTAGCATTATTTCTTGCTAATTTTAGTAATGCTCAAGTTCCACCTTTAGAAAAAGCAGCCTTGCAAGCGTTATATACTGTTACAGGTGGGAGCAATTGGACTAATAATACGAATTGGAATAGTGTCTTACCGGTTAATGATTGGTATGGTATAACAGTGTTAGATGGTCATATAAGTAAAATAGTTTTAAATAATAATAATTTAGTTGGACCGCTCCCTTCAGAATTAGGAGTTTTATCAAATCTTATAGAATTACAATTGTATGACAATTCGTTGTATGGGAATATTCCAAATGGGTTAGGGGGGATGTCAAGTCTCCAATACTTTTACATGCATAGAAATCAGTTAACAGGATCTATCCCTTCAGATTTTGGGAATTTATCAAGTCTTACAAGATTATATCTTAGTGATAATAATATATCTGGTGTAATTCCTTCATCTTTTGGTGATTTAACTAATCTTCAATATTTGTATTTGCATCATAATCAGCTAACTGGGAATATACCAGATCAGTTAGGAGATGCAATAGGGCTTCGGTATTTATTATTAAATAATAATAATTTGTCAGGGGCAATTCCTTCAACATTAGGGGGGTTATCAAACCTTATAACCTTACAACTTAACCATAATCAATTATCTGGGGCTATACCAAGCACCATAGGGAGCTTATCTAATTTAAACAAACTTTTTTTAGAGGTTAACCCTTTAACAGGTAGTATACCTCCTGAACTAGGTAATTTGTCCAGTTTAGAGCAACTAAATATATATACTACTCAAATATCTGGAATTATACCTCCAGAATTTGGTAATTTACAAAAAATTAGAAACATAAGACTTTGGCAAAATAATTTAACAGGTCCCATACCAGATGAATTTGGGGACTTATCAACTCTTACGTCACTACAATTATATAATAATAAATTATCAGGAGATATACCATCCTCTTTGTTGAATCTAAATAATTTTGTAGTTTTTCAATTCCAAAATAATAATTTTAAATTTGTAAATTTTGAAAGTGAACATATAGCTTATACATCTAAATTTTTAACTTATACATATAGTCCTCAGGCTAAAGTAGACCTTGAAGAAACTGTTAATGTAATTCAAGGAAGTAGTTATACTTTTAATGTGTTTACTGATGATTATTTTAGTACAAATAATACTTATCAATGGTATGATGCTTGGGATGTACCTATAGCGGATGCTACTAGTAGAACATATACAATACCAAATGTAATTCTTGCAAATCAAGCAAATTATTATTGTAAAGTAAATAATACAGTAATTTCAGGTTTAACTTTAGAAAGAAACCCTATACACTTTTTTGTTCAGGAAGCACCATGTACATATAACAATGCAAACTCTGATGTTGTAGAAGGCTTATTTATTGATTTGTTAAGTCATTTAGTTACAAAACTTAATAATAATGAAGTAATTCCTGAAGGTTATACATCGCCAGAACTTTATGCTTTGACACCATATATTACGGACGTTCCAGTTTCTACAATTGGGATATATAATATATTTACATATTATTCAAGTTATCAAGGTAGCCCATCTATAGCGACGTTAAAGTTTTCTTTTTCTCCAAATGAGACAGAGCATGATGTTGTTTTGAATGGGAATATATTTCCAATTCCAGCAGCAAATTTTGATCTTAATTTGAACTCATATACCTCTTCTAGCGCATATATGGATCTTTCGGGTTATGACTATATGCAGCAATGGAACGGGGGTGATGAGATAGTGGTTTTTGGATTTAAAGATTTTTTGGTACGTCATATCAATTTCTGTCCAGATGAAATAGTATCTTGTACGGTAAGTAACCCGAATTCTGAGGTTGTTGAAGATTTGTTTTTAAATTTAGTACAACACCTTACAGCGAGGGTACAAAATAACGATCCTATAGCAAGTATTAATGGTTCCTCACCTCCTGAATTAATAGCGTTGTTGCCTTATATTACTGATCCTGATAAAGGGGTTATTAATAATTTTACTACTGATTATATTGGTAATTTAAGATTCTCCTTTTCTCCAAACGAGAATACACCAGATGTTATTTTTGCTACGCATACATTACCAACAGTTAATTTAACAGGTGTTGATATTGATTTGAGCGAATATTCGGACTCTAATGTACTTTTACAAATTAATCAATTACCTCTTTTTGATAAGTTATTATTTAAGCATATCAATTTCTGCCCAGATGAAATATTTTCTTGTACAGTAAGTAACCCAAATTCTGATGTCGTTAAACAGTTATATTTAAATTTATTAAATCATTTCAAGCAAGCATTATTAGCTGATCCAAGTTTGGTAGTACCAGACGGTTATAATCCGCCTGAGATGCAAGCATTAGCGCCATATATAATCGATACGGATGTAGAACCGAAAATATATAATTTTTATCATTCTGATGATGCAAATATAAGTGCAGAACTTTTTCATTTTTCTTTTAGTCCAGACCATGAAACTGTAAGTTTATTAGAAACAGATGTAATAGTTAGGACTTGGACAAATCCTAATAATGTTGTTAGTATAGATTTAACTGATTATACTGATGCAAATAATTTTATCTTTCCTAAAATATACCTTGAAAATGGTGAAAATGTACCTTACCATAGAGTAAGGCATATCAATTTCTGTCCAGACGAAATTATAGTTTCTTGTGATGATAATTTAACTGGAACAATAACAGCAAATACAAGTACATATTGTATTAACACTCCTTATAATTTTTATTTACAAACAACAGTGCCAATAAATACTTTTGCTTGGACAATAAATCAAACGCAAATGATAGGTCTTTTGCCTGTTATAGTGCCCATATATACATCAACTAGTCCGACATTGGCCTATACTTTTACTCAAACAGGTAATTATACTATTAATTTAGTAATAGGGTACGGAAATAACGGAAATAATTGTACTGCTAATTTTAGTATGCCAATTAATGTACTTGCAGATTGTCCAAATATTCCTTGTATAGAAGCTTCAGGGTCACATTCACCTGTAATTCAAACTTTGTTTACAGAATTAGTTAAAGTGCTAGTTGCCGACTATCAAACAAATGGAGTTATTACAAATAACAACCCTCAGGAATTAAAGAATTTAGCTCCTTATATATCACATAACTATCCTAGGATATATAATTTTTCGTACAGTGGACCAACAACTGCTGAATATACCTTTTCATTTACAACGGATCATCCGCAGAATGAATATGATGTGAAAATAGTAAGGATTAATGCTGCTCAAACTACAATAGGTGGAAGCCCAAGTACGATCACTAATTTTGAGTATGATAGTAATTTAGATGTCTTTTCAGGTTTTGATTTAAATTGGGAATCACCAAGTATTGTGAGTACCGGAAATGAAGTTAGGCATGTTGATTTTTGCCCTGAGAATTTAATTGACCCTTGTGATGTACATGTAGCTTTAGTAGTTGATGAGTCAGGGTCATTAGAAGGAGATGGCTATATTGATGTAAATGAAATAGAACAAATACGCCGAGGATTACAAGATTTTATTGATAGGCTATATGCTAATAATAGTATAACAAAGGTATCCATAACTGGAATGGCTGATAGTGATAGTAAGGTAAGAGCTGATAATATACCGCCATTACTAGTAAATGCAGATAATAAACCATTATTTGATGATTGGATTGCTAAATATGGTGAAAGGTATGATATCGCAAATGACGATGGTATTAGTGGTGGCTCAGATTTCTGGGGAGGAGCTTTACAAGTAGTTAATGGTTTTACAGATGTGCCTGAGCTTGTAGTTGTTTTTACTGACGGTGCTCAGACGGATAATACAGAAAACTTACAAACAGTAATCGCTGATTTAAGATTGAAATCACACCTTTATTTTTATGGAGTAGACAATGAATATTATATTAATATTGATTCTTCATCACAGCGTTTGTCGGTAAAAGAAGATCCTAATAAAAATCCAGAGTTGTCAATTTACAAAGAGGCTACTATAAATACAAACTCAAAAAGTGTAGTGCCAAGTTTATTTACTTCTTTAAGCTTTTTATATGCTAATGGATATATACCAGTAATGGATGAAATAAACTTATTAGAAGCAGATTATTACCCATATGAAGATTTTTACAATTTAGGAGACGGGTTAACGGTGCTGTATAATTTATTATTTCACTCAGGTATAGGTTGTGGTGGTGAAGTAGAAGTGTGTAAAGATTGTTATTCTTTTCAACCAGAACCAGGAGAAAAATATTGGTTAAGCGCATGGGTAAAAGAAGATACAAATATCCAAGTAAAAACATATACAAGCGCAGCAATTAACTTAGTGTTTTTAAATAGTGTAGACATGCCAGTACCTCTAGATGCAGCAGGAGAGCCTATAATTTTTAGTTACAAAGCTTCTGGTAATATTATTGATGGTTGGCAACGTATTGTTGGCGAGTTTGAAATACCATCTAGTACATTAACAATGAGGCTTGAATTAACTAATGAAAGTAATAACATTCCTGTGTACTTTGATGATGTAAGAGTACACCCAGTTAATGGTAATATGAAGTCCTTTGTGTATGACCCAATAACCTTTCAGTTAATGGCAGAACTTGATGAAAATAATTATAGTACTCGTTTTGAATATGATAAAGAAGGTGGTTTAGTACGTGTAAAAAAAGAAACTTCTAGAGGTGTGAAAACCATTCAGGAAACACGTTCAGGAAGCGTAATTCAAATTCAAAATTAGGAATAGCATGAAAAACTATTTTATATATATAATTATGGGGCTACTTGTACATGTTACAATGCAAGGGCAAACTGTTGATGAAATATTATTGTCAGTGCATAAACAGTATAGTTTAAATAAAACGCTTCAATTTAGAAGTACCTATAATCTATACAAAACAATAACATCAAAGGATGTAGAGGAAAGCTATCAAGGAAATTTTTATAAAAATGTAGCGGATTCTTATTTTATGAAAATTAATCATACTGATATTTTAAATACTCCTAAAGTGAACTTAAGGGTTAATCATGATGAAAAAGCAATATTGGTTACAAATATTGATGATAAGGTAAGTACTGATTTTGATATTAAAAGCATGTTAATATCCTATGATAGGAAATTATTGAAAGATCATGGAACTCATTGGGAAATAGTATTATCCGCAAAAAAATTGTCTTCAGAACCATACTATAAAATAATATTGCATGTTGCTAAAGATTATTTGCTTAAAAAGCAAGTATTTTATTTAGCAAATAGAATTAATTTTTCAAAGGATTTTAGAAAATCCGATTTATCACAACCAGTGTTGGAAGTGATTTATAGTGAGTATACTAGAAATAATAATACGGAAAATAGATTTAATAGTTCAAATTATATAAACATATCCAACTCGGGTAAAATTACATTATCTGATAAAATAAAAGGGTATGAATTAATAGACGAAAGAAGGTTTTCAAATAAAATAAACAAAAAGCATTAAAAATAGTATTCATGTTAAAGTTAAAAGAATATTTACTCATAGTATTTACGTTTCTTTCCATATTTGTTAATGGACAACAAATTGAAACAACAAGTACTCGGTTAGTTGGAAATCAAGTAATCAATGGTGCCGTAGTTACGGTTCAAGATCCTTTGTATAACAATTTCGCTACACAATATACTACTGAAAAATCAGGGGTATATGTACATGTTGGTTACATTGATGACTCTTCCAATCCTATAAACCATTTACAAGTTTACAGTACAGAGGTTGGGTTGTCAGTAGTGAGCTATGATGCTTCAGGTAATGCATTAGCAACACCATATAACATTACAATGGCTGTTACTCATGATAATAAACGTGAAAATATAGGTAATCTAGTCGATTTTTCTGTACATAAATTACCAGGAGTTCATAAAGCAACAGTTACAGTAACTTCTGTGGTTTATAAAGATGAAAATGGAAATCAAATATTTTTACTTGATTCTGCAGTATACTTTGAGTTAAAATTTAAAGCAGAACGTTATTTTAAGTTCCTAGCAAATGCTACATCTGTAAGTTTTACGGACTCTAAATTAATTAAATATACAAACCAAAACGAAGTGGTTACTTCAATAGCTGCATATACTATTGGTTCAAGTACTGATCAACACGAATTTGAAATTAATTGGGCTGAAAATATTGCTGCTATTGAATATGAATTGGAGTGGGTTTGGTTAGATAATTTTAGTGATAATAGTACGCCGTTAAGTACTTCAGAAATAAAATTAACAGAACAAGACTTTCAGCGAAACAGTACGCGTATTGAAACTAAAAATACATCGTACAGAATACCTTTAGTATACTCAAAAGGATATTTAATTTATAGGGTGCGTCCAATAAGTCGTTTTTTAGATGATACTGCTATAAATTATTATGGTGATTGGACACGTGGTTATAATGATTGGACTACTGGATTAGGTGAAAAAAATACTGTTGCTGACTGGGGAAATTCAATTTTAAATATTACTCAAAACCATGAACAAGGGAGTAAAAACTGGCAATTTCAATCTTCTTATGCTGAAGAAGGAAAAAGGAAAGATGTAATTAGTTATCATGATGGTAGGTTGTATAACCGTCAAACAGTGACGAAAATTAACTCTAATAACCAAGTAGTTTTTGGAGAGAGTATTGCTGATGCACAAGGAAGACCTGCAATAGAAATATTACCTGTGCCTTTAAATGAATCCGCAATTAGGTACTATGATGGATTAAATAAAAATGCATCAGGTACAATTTTTACGCATAAAGATTTTGACTGGGAAACGCCTTCAGAAGATGTTAGTTGTGAAACGGACTTAACACCAATGTCTACAGACTCTGGAGCAAGTAATTATTATTCAAACGCAATTGCACAAACGGGTACTTATCAAGATCTAGTTCCTAATGCAGAAGGGTATCCATATTCTCAAACGGAATACACACCAGATAACACTGGTAGAATTCGTAGAAAAGGTGGGGTAGGTATCACACATCAATTGGGTACAGATCATGAAATGAAGTATTTTTACTCACATGCAAAACAAGAAGAGTTAAACAGGTTATTTGGATACAAAATAGGTTTAAATAAGTATTACAAAAAAAATATTGTAGTGGACCCTAATGGGCAAGTAAGTATTAACTTTATAGCTCCAAATGGAAACACAGTAGCTACTGCTTTAGTTGGTAAAAATCCTGATAACCTTATAGGTTTGGATGATGAAAATCAGCCATTAACTCAAATGACTAGTAATTTGTTAGCCAATAATAACCTATATTCTACAGGTAATTATGGTATTCTATTGGACGGTATTAATATGGGGACTCAAGTAGATGTTTTAGAAGACAACCCAGAGATAACTTTTAATTATAAATTGGATCAATTACCAGGGTTTTATACAGAGGAATGCGCTACGGGGAATTCTTTAAAATACTCTTTTGTATATGATTTATCAATTAGTTTGTTAGATGATTGTGGAGAAGAGCGATTAGAAGGAGGAGCAGTTACAGAAACAATTACAGGTACAACTGGTACTGAAATACATTATTCCATTACTAAAACTGCTAATAACAATTTAAAAGTAGGGAGCTATACGTTACAAAAAGACTTACAAATTAATCAGCCTGCTTTGGAAGCTTATGCGGATGCATACATGGTTGAATTGACTGATCCTGAAAGTGATTGTTATATTGACCCTTCAAGATTTAGTCCAAATGCAAGTATTGAAGACTGTACTGCTACGTGTTATAGTTGTGAAGAAACGTTAATTTGCGGATATCTTTCTACAGCCGATTGTGATACTTTTAAGGGGCAATTAGCTGCTGATGAAGATAGAGAGGTTTTAGTTGTAAAAGCAGAAAAGGAATATGTGCTGCAAAACATTATGGCAGCTACCAATAACACTACTTTTTACTATCAGGGCGAAGTACTTACAGCTGCTGACTTACAAGGGATTACTTTGGATGAAGTAGCATTGTACAAACAACGTTTTTTAACTGAATTTAGAGGTTTATTGGAAGGATGTAGAGATTTATGTAAACCATTAGTTTCTGGTTGTGATGTTAACAGAGCTTTGTTGATAGACGATGTAAGTCCTTATGGGCAATATGGTGGAATTGAAAGCGTATCAGAAAATAATGTAGAGGATGACATTGACTTACACCCATTAAGTATATTTAATGATGATAATAAATTATGGTATGCAGGTACAACTGAAGAGGAAGTAATAAATGATGACGGGTCAACTGAAACACTAACAATGTCTAATGCTACATGGAGAAATCCTGATCCAAGTGTTGGTTATGTAGATGAATTCGGTATTGAATCGTTTATTGAGGTTGAAAAAATTAATGATTATTTATTTTCACCTGAAGTTGCTGAAGGTGTAAATACAGCAAGTTTAGCTGAATCAACAATAAACCCTGGTTTTTATTTAATAAAACCAGAACAGTTGAAAAATGTAGAAGACTTCCTTGCTGTTTGGAACCCTAATTGGGCAGGTGCGCTATTATGGCACCATCCAGAATATGAATATTATGTGTACAGTCTAGCTTTGTGTGAAGGAACACATCCTATTCCTGGAGGAGAGATTGAATTAAACACAGAATCTTTTGACGCTAATTTATTAAAAATAGAAACCTATGAGCAAATTAGTATAGCTGCTAATAATGATATTGGGATTACTTTTCAATCATTATTAAATGTAAATACGTCACCTGACCCATTTTTGAATGTAGAATATTCAGGTGTTGAATCAGCTCAGGAAGCTTTGCATAGAAAAGCAATACTTGCTGAAGCGTTAACAACTAACTATGATGGAATTGCTTATTTTTATGGTGATGCTAATGGTGATGGTCAATTAGATGAAAATGCGATGAACTTGTTGCAATTGTCTTATTATACAGTAGTATATAGTAACGGTTTATTGCCTCTTGACAATACTTTTGATACTAATATGACGTTATTGGGGCAAAATCCAGTAGATTTTGCTCCAATAACTGGTTTAGCTGAGAGCCAGAAAATAAGAATTTGGACCACTTTTAGGAGTTATTATATAGCGCTTAAGACCAAACTTAAATATGCCTATTCAAATATTTACGCCATTAAGAATAACAGAGCTCATGGATGTATAGGGAATATAGAAAATATAGATGCTTTTGCGACAATGTTTTTAGATTATAACCAAGTTGATGACGGTTCTGGTCAAAATAACATGCAAAATTTTTATGAGGAAGATTATGAACCTGCTGTAGCTTTAGGAGTATCAGTGGCTTCGTCAGAAGCTGGGTATTCTGAACCAGAATATGGAGCATGTAGCCCAGAAACTATTGCGTTTTTTGAAGGGAAAACAAAAAGGTTTATCCCTGCAGATTATGGTTTTGATTCGGGAGCAACCGATGCTCAAATGGGAGCTGATGCAGTTGCAGATGCCAATGCTGCAGCTTTCCTAGCCACTGGAAAATGTCCGTTAGCTTTTGATATCGAGTTTTTTTTAGATGGAATGATAGATCCACAACTTTCACCGGATGGCTTGGTAACAAGTTCAATTCCAGCAAGCTCGATGCCTTATTTAACGGTAGATTTGTATGAAGAGCTTGGGGGGACTTTACCAATAACCACAGCTACTAATATTACAAGTTCCGGAATTACTTCTGGAGATGTATTAAAAATAAAAATTGGAGATGGGAGTGATATTGAATTAGAGATTAAGGATGCTGATGTTAACAACCCTTGCGCTGCAGGACTTACTCCTATTACTTGGGCCAACTACAATACCGATTATAAAATAACGGACCTTAAAAACATGTATTATGTACCTGGGTCACTTAATACAAGTGTACTACCAAATACATATACTTTTGAAGTTGTAGCTTCAATAGTTCGAACACCAGTAATTACGGGTTGTGAAATTCCTGAAGAAATTATAATTGTAGGTACTACAACTGCCCGTATTGGTGAATGTGGTTTTACTACGGATGCCCTTGGGGAACAATTAAGCGATGAAGCAGCAACGGAAGCTAGTCCTGATGGGTGTTACAAGCGTACGCGTTTTGAAAAAGGCTTAACACGTTTAATGAATAATTTAAATGATGCTGGTAACTTATTAGCATCAAATATATCATTAAATAATACTCCAGATAATTATGGTTACGTAAACAGTATTTTACCAGAAGTTTTGGAAGATACCAATCTAACTGCTACTTGGTCAGGAAGTACTACTTACATAGAAATTAATTTTGGAGGAAGCCCTGATCCAGTTAAAATCTACTTTCCAGGAGGATTACAACTTGCTACTATTACGAGTTTTACAAGTATTCAAATAAGTGAGGATGATGATATGTCTTTAACCTTAACTTATTTAAATTCTAGTTTAGAATTAGCATCGATATCTGGAACAATTAAAAGGGAAGACCCAAATAGAGTAGTTGAAGCATTAGAATTTGATTGTGTATGTACTGAAGTGGTGAGTTATGAAACTGCCGCGGAGGTTAATTTCTTGAGTTTACTAAATCATTTATGGGGTATTAGTAAAAATTACCCAGCAGGGACTGATTTTAGCACTATAGCACCACTTTCTGAAAGCTATACCGCAAGTGGACACAATCCTGATGAAATGCAAGCTTTAGCACCTTTTATTCAATTGGCTAATCCTGCAGTATTCAATTTTACTAGCTATGATGCAGGAAACCTTGCTCTAGATGAGGGACCTTCAGTAGGTATGTTTTTTACATTTGACCCTTCGTCAAAATCAGGGCCAGGTAAATGTGGAGTGTCTTTAGCATTTTCTACAAACGATCCCAAAAACCCCGATGATGATATTAATACATTGTTTGAAAATAGTACAAGCTTATCTAATTTACAAATAATAAGTAACTCTAATGGTACTTACTACTTTACTGTTGATATTCATCATAATGAATATGAAACAAGTGATGGTACAGGATTAAGACAAAGAGGAGGAGTGTTGAAACCTAAAAATACTATTCATCCTGCAGGAGTTACTACAGCTTCTGGAACAATTTCATGTATAGATCCTATTTGTAAGGACGGTAGAGCTGTTACTACTAATTTGGAAATATTATTGCAGCAAGTAATTGATGATTATAAGATTGATAATGAGCTTTCAGCTAGTTTTTCATCAACATCATTAACTGAGTTGGCTAATTTTATTAGTTTATCTTCTGAGGAATCGGTTGTAGGAATAGAAAATTTCTCAGCTATAGAAACTGCAGAAGGAGCTCAAATATCATTTAATTTTGATGAAACTTCAGGCTGTCAAACCTTATTTACAATACCAAACGTTCAATTTAGTGATATAGCAACAATTACAAACCTTGAATTTAATAACGAGAGCTATAATTTATTTACAGCAACAGTAACTACCAATCAAGGAACTACTATTGTAGCAGAAGGGACAATAACATGTTTAACTGTAGATACTTGTGAAATGGAGGTTGTAGTACCGTGTACTAATTGTGTGCCAGAAACAGTAGCGCCAGTTACTTGTCATACAGGATGGGTAGCTTTTGAAGAGCATATGATGACTACTGATACTAATACTCCTGTAGTACAAAATTATGAGCCAGAGGCGTATTTTAACGCTGAATATTTCTGTCAAGCAAATTTTGCTTATATCAGTGAATATTACTTACAGTATTTGGTTAACTTTAATATAACAAGTGCTTATGATGCTAAATTTATTACCATTGGCGAGTTTGGAGCAACGGATCTTAATTACGGATATGCAAATATGGCTGAGGTTGTTCAGGACTATAAAACTTATGTTGCAGGTGGCGGAACAAAATCATGGAGAGACTATGTTGCTACAGAATATTTAGTTATTAATGATGTATGTCCTCCTGCACCATTAAATTCATTTATCGAGTTTGAAGCGCCAGTATCTGTGGGGCCTTGTATTACATTTATTAATACAGTAAATAGCACTTATGAGTCTGAATTATGGGAAGCTTATTTAGAGGCTAAAAAACAGGCCTTTAAAATTAATTATATTGAACAAGCGCTTGCAGAGTTAAACCCAATAGATCAAACTCCAGGAACTACTGAAACTTTTACTCAAACGGCACCTGATAAGGAATATCAGTATACCTTGTATTATTATGATCAAGCAGGTAATTTAACGCAAACAGTTCCTCCATCAGGAGTTAACAGATTAACTGCAGCTGATGATGTTTTAATTAATAGCACAAGAGCCGATGATGCATTGGTTGAACCAACAGGAAGTACTATTTTACCGACACATGAGTTACAAACGCAATACCGTTATAATTCATTAAACCAATTGGTGTGGCAACAAACACCAGATGGTGGTGTAACTAAGTTTGCTTATGATAAATTAGGACGAATTATTGCTTCTCAAAATGCAAAGCAAGTAGAATCCTATTTATATCAAACGGTACCTTATGTACGTTTTAGTTACACGAATTATGACGAATTAGGACGAATTGTTGAAGCAGGTGAGTTACATGTTTCCAATGCAGCAAACTTTAGTATTACTAATGGTAGCTTATTGAAAAACGGAGTGCCTAAAGACAGTTTTGAAACAGAAACTTTAACTTCTTATTTTGAAAGTGAAGTAACTAGAACTAAATATGATACTTTGGTGGGTATACCGAGTTCATTATTTAATACATATTCATCGGAAAACAATAGAAATAGAGTTACCGGGGTATTGTATTATGACAAAATTATAGCTAACACAGGTATGAATGATTTTGAAAACGGAATATTCTACAAATATGATGTACATGGTAATGTTGAGGAATTATTACACTATAGTAATGATCAGCAATTAATGAACATCAATCAGCATGTAAAAAATGTTAGTTATAAATATGACCTTATAAGTGGTAATGTACAGGAAGTACATTATCAAAAAAATGCTAAGGATTGGTTTATTCATAAATATGAGTATGATGCTGATAACAGAATTACTCAAGTGTACACTAGTAGTGATGATATTATTTGGGAAAAAGAAGCAAATTACTTGTACTATGAACATGGTCCGTTAGCACGTACTGTAATTGGTAAAAAACAAGTACAGGGAATGGATTATGTATATACTTTACAAGGATGGTTAAAAACCGTTAATGGGGAGCGTATAGGTAATGTGTTTGATGCAGGTCACGATGGTTTATCTGTTGCGGAAGATGCTTTTAGTTTTGCTTTAAACTATTATAGAGGCGATTATAAATCGCGTCATGATGGGGGAGCAACTTCTGATAGTCAGTTTTTAACCTATAGTAAAGGAGAGAACTTAGAAGGAAATCAGGACTTGTTTAATGGTAACATTAAAGAAATGGTAACAAGTTTGAGTAGTCTTCAACAGTCAAACTTACCAACGCAATTTAATACGTATACCTATGATCAGTTAAACCGTATTAAGCAAATGAGTTCTATCGGGATTAATGAAAACTATATTTTTGGTATTACGCAAAGAGTTTTTAACTCTTATAAGAGTGATTATTCATATGACAATAATGGTAATTTACAAACATTAAATCGTTGGGGATTAAAAGCAGGTAGAGGTGGCCCTGTGCAAATGCAAATGGATGCTTTTACTTATCATTATACACCTAAAACAAATCAGTTAACTTATATTGATGATACCGTATCTGATACTACTTATGATGTTGATATTGATGATCAAGATTTAACATTTTCTTTAGATCCTAATGTAAGCCCTAATAACTATGTATATGATAAAATAGGGCAATTAGTAGAAGATAAAGCAGAAGGCTTAACTATTGACTGGCGTGTAGATGGTAAGGTTAAAAACATTACTAAAAATGACGGTACTCAAATAGAGTTTAAGTATACTGGTTTAGGAAATAGATTAGCTAAAAAGGTAACTACACCAGCATTATTAGCTACAACTACATATTACCAACGTGATGCGCAAGGAAATGTATTAAGTACTTATAATTTGGAAGATGATAACACTAACAGCCCTAAATTATACCTAAAGGAACAAAATATTTATGGTAGTTCAAGGTTAGGTTTACAACAAAGTAATGTATTGTTAGGTGACGAATCGGCTAGTAAATTAAATACTGAATCAAATACATTTGATAAAATGGCAGCAGTTGAAAACGTTGTTACAGCCATACCAACAGTGCAAGGATTAAATTTCACGGATGATAATCAAGCTACTACTTGGACTGATGCTCATGATCATTTAAACTTATTTGGAACACAAGCCAAAACTGATACGATACAAATAATGAGCCACCTTAAAATTAAAGATGGCATGACTGTTAATGAGTTAAGAAGTATAGGTAGAATTTCAGAGGATGTTAGGTCATATAATCATTATAGAGATTGGAATCAATTTTCAAGAAGTGTTGTGGCTACATATGTTGAAAAAATACCAAGTGGAAATTATCGACCTATAATATGGTTAATTACTAAATACTCAGCGCAGAGATATCATAGGCGTTGGGGAAAAAGTAAATGGAATTGGGAAGAAAACTATACCATTACTGGGTTTATGTTAGAGAAAGGGATTGTTGAAAGAGAGTGGGATATGAAATGGTCTTTAGAAAAAAATATAGTATCGAATATTTACTCTCCTGTATTAACGTTAAATGGAAATGTATATACATTAAATAATGGCTTAACCCCTATAGCACCATCTTCATGGAGATGGGCTGATCGTAGTAGTAATTTACCTGCTAATTATGACAAGGTATACCCTAGTGGTCTAGGGAATCTTGACTTTAGAGGGATTGCTGATGTGAAATGCTTGAAATCTGAGCTATGTGACTTTAGCTATCGTGTAGGTAATGTAACAAGCGAGTTTACATTTGATACAAGTACTCCTAATTTATCTCTGGGTGGAGCTTTAGAAATGATTGGTGCTGGAAATGCTGTACCATATAGTTCAGGATATTGTGGTAATGCAGCCTTAGATACTGATGGTGATGGCTTATTAGATACAGTGGATAATTGTCCGGTAACTTTTAACCCATATCAAGAAGATGGTGATGGTGATGGTATAGGGGATGTTTGTGATAACTGTTTCGGAGTGGACTCTTTAGATCCTGATGACCCAGGGTTGGATATCAATGGGTATCCATCTTCACTTCAAGCTGATAATGATGGTGATGGTATAGGAAACATATGTGATAACTGTAATGATGTAGAAAACGTAAACCAATCGGATGTTGATGGGGATAATATTGGTGATGTTTGTGACAATTGTATGTTAGTAAATAATCCTGATCAGTTGGATACTGACGGAAATGGTATTGGTGATGCTTGTGATGATGCTCAAGGAGCAGGAAGTTTACCAATAGTCGGTACGCCAGTACAAGCGGATAATTTAGTAGGAGACAAACGTTTTGAGTTATCAAACCATTTAGGAAATGTATTAAGTGTAGTTTCTGATAGAAAATTATTAACGCTAAGAGGTGGTGGAAGATCTGGAGTTTATACCTTCATTCCTGATGTATTAGCGTACAGTGATTACTATCCGTTCGGGATGCTATATCCAGACAAGCACCAATCAAGCACCGAATATAGATTTGGGTTTAATGGTATGGAAAAAGATGATGCGATTAAAGGGCTTTCTGGGACTAGTTATGATTATG
>Ga0209395_1000817_pt1 | contig 45152 bp, 36 predicted proteins | sample GOMGulsemesocosm_3_FD_184635 | JGI IMG/M metagenome (GOLD analysis project Ga0209395, IMG submission 184635) | Methane-oxidizing microbial communities from mesocosms in the Gulf of Mexico - GOM9D Gulf of Mexico (SPAdes) (version 2) | ecosystem: Environmental > Aquatic > Marine > Cold seeps... | reverse complement strand
GCTCGATATACTCAACGGTATCGACTATATGCACAATGCCTCGGTCGATGGCGCGGCGCCTAAGAAAATCCCCCAGTAGACCGCTGTCAAAGTGATAGGCGTAGTCCGGTTCGAAGGGCATTTTATCGCGGGTAATCGGAGCTCTTTGAGTGCGTGCCAATTCACTGGCCAGCCAAAAGTCATCGGGGTGCGCCGGCACATCGCTGCCGCGGCGGCGCAGACACGCATTATGGAAAAAGGCCTCGCCGGTCTTTAAATCAAAGTTGGAATAAAAGGGGTGAAAATAGCTCTCGAAACCTGTTTTTGTAGACCAGCTGGGAAAGCTAATGCCGCATTTATAGCTGGCGCTGCAGGCCGGCATCCACTCGCTCTCGGGGATAGCCAGCTGTTGGAAAAAGTGGCGCATGTAGGGGGTGGAGCCCTCGCCGACACCGATGGTGGCGATGTCCTGTGACTCGATAAGGCTGATGCGGCAGTCGGCCCAGTGATGTTGCAATAAGCTAGCGGCCATCCAACCGGCGGTACCGCCGCCGACAATCACGATGCTGGTCGGTTTATGGGTGTTGTCGTTCATTGCCGCATTCCTGTTGAGATGTTCGTTTAGCCTGTTGCTGGATAAATGTATAGTGGTCGTAGAATACATCGGCTCGCTGGCGACAGTGTTGTTGCAAGCGTTCGATATACACACTGAGCGAGCCCTTAGGTGTTTTGGTGGCGACGGGATAGCGCTCCATACCCGCCAGCATACAGTACCAGGAAGTGCGCTTGTACACCTGGCGATTGCTCGACTGTGCCATGGTTTCTTCGAAGGGCCTGTTGTTATCCCAGGCTTGCAGCAGTGCCTGTAAATCCTCAGATACGGTGCTGTTGGCCCGCAGATCGCGCCAATAGTCGCTGTCCTCGCGGCTGTTTAGCAAGTAGTGCAGCTGAATATAATCCCGGGTGCCGTCGATCAAAACATTGACCTTGCGATTGTGCTCGTCACGGTCACCGCTGCCACCGCTTTCATAGTGTTTGATAAAGCTTTCTGCGGTGTGCTGGATAGTGTGCAACATAGCCGCCTCCAGTGGCTCCAAAAAGCCCTGGGCTAAACCTGCGGCAAAACAGTTTCCCTGCCAGTTTTGCTGCAGCCTGCCGGGCTGCCAGCGCAGGTGTATCGCCTTAGTATTTTTGTCAGCGCCCAGCTGTTCTCGCAACTGGCTCTCAGCCTGGTCCGCGCTCAAGTACTTGGAACTGTACACATAGCCGTTGCCGATGCGGTTGGTGAGCGGAATATGCCAAACCCAGCCGTGGCTCAGGGCCTTGGAAATGGTCTCGGAGGCAAGCGTATTAGTTTGCGGCAACGCAGTTGGCATCGCCACCGCGCTGTCGTTAAATAGAGCATCGCTGTAGTCAATAAAGCGTTGGCCCAGTGCCTGTTTCATCAGCAGGCTTTTGAAACCGGTGCAGTCGACAAAAACATCTGCCCTTAGGGTCTCGCCGCTTTCTAGTTGCAGTGCGTCGATATTGCCCAGGTCATTAACCACAACCTGTTCGATGGTGGTATCGATGCGGCGCACGCCACCGGCACAGGCTCTGCGTGACAAAAATTGCCCTAGCAGTTCGGCGTCAAAGTGATAGCCGTAGTCGTGCTCGAAGGGCAGTGGCCGCTGCGGTACTGGCGCTTTTTGCTGGCGCGCTAATTCCGCGGTGACAAAATACAGATCCGGGTGACTGGGTACGCCGTGGCCCGATCGGCGGTGATTGCAGTTGTCAAAAAACTTGAGTGCGTTTTCTGTGTCCAGGGCCGAGTAGAAGGGATGAAAGTAAGTTTTCTCCGGTTCTTTACACCAGCCCGGAAAACTGATGCCGCACTTGTAAGTGGCATTGCAGGCGGGCATCCATTCCTGTTCGGCTATGTTCAATTTTTTAAAAAAATCACGCAGAAACGGTGTAGAGCCTTCGCCGACCCCCACCGTGCCGAGGCGGCTCGATTCGATCAATACGATCTCGGTGCCGCGGGCTTGCCAGGCCTGTTGCATTAGCATGGCGGTCATCCAACCGGCGGTACCACCACCGGCAATGACCACCCGCTCGGGAATATTACCCTGCATAGTAGTGCCTCCGCTGTTTAGCTTATTACTGTTTGCCCATCAATGTCCGGAGTCACTGTGCGACCATCAATGTTCGGCTCTTGCGCTGGCCATCTGCCGACACACTGCGCACCTCAGTGCTGCCGTTAACCTCGACTGGGTTGGTATAGCTTTGCCAAAGTCCAGTGGCATCTCGGTACTCTATCGCCAGACCGGGAAACGCGGTATTGGCGTGCAAGGTATTGTCTTTAATAATAGCCCCCACTGTAGGCAGGCGGTAGCGAATATTGTCCCGGTCAAGCTTGGGCAACACTTTTTGCCCAAGAATATTGGCAAAGCGATTCCACTGTTGATCGCGCAGCGCTCGCTGTTGATCACTAAAATAATGACTGTCTGTGCTGTAGCGCAGGCCCTGATAATCGTAGGCCAATTCCCAGGGTGCCCGGTGCCAGGCACGCTCAGCCAGCGCCAATAGTCGGGGAAACAGCATGTATTCCACCTGGCGGTCGCTGCGTACCGTCTCACTCCACAGGTGGCCCTGCAGGCCGATAAAGGTTCTGCCAGCTGCTAGCGGCTGATGTAAAATACCACCTTGTTCATCGCGCTGGGGTTGGTCGTCGGCAACATAGCTCTGACCGTTGCGATCGCGCCAGAGCTCGGCATGGGCCGGTAAGTTATCCGGCATAAATTCAAACACCTTGCGGCTATCAGTGCCCCGGGAGGCCCAGTAAAAACCCGGCTCTTTGGGGTCGGGCTGATAGGGGAAGTCGAAATACGTGACATCGGGGGTTGAGACCACCACTTGCCAACCGCGGTTGGCCTGCTCGTGGGCAGTCTTGTGCCCGTCCCAAAACAGTGGCGTCCAGGCATTGGATTGTACTTGCGCCGGCATCTGCTCGACGTCGGTGGTGGCCAAACCGTCGTTCCAGCCGGCGGTTTCAATAGAGCGCTTGGCTAATAGCGTCGCTACGCGTTCGACAAAGTAGCCGCCGAGTTGCTCGGGGCCCTCTATCATGTGTTTATTGTGGGTAAAAAAGACCTCGCACTGAGGCGACTGCGTCCAGGCACCGGCGGTTTCATCGGCGCCAATATGGTAGCGCGTTAGCGGGCTACCCGCTTTGTCATGAAGTTTGGCCACCTCATCGATCACTTTTTCTACAAAGGCAAAGGAGGACTCCATACAGGGGTTAATGGTGTTGTCATTGTAAAACTGTACCGATCGATACTCAGAGCGGTCGAGTATATCGCTCAGCAGATACTGCTTCGCCAGGGCGGTTTTACCCTCGCGCATTAAGTTGTCGTGTCGGGCGCGCATGGCCACCACCGCGGCCCGGGAATGACCGGGCATGTCCAGTGAGGGGATTAGCTGAATGTGTCGAGCTTTGGCTGCCTGCAAAATTTCAATATAGTCATCGGCAGAGTAATAGCCATTGACGGTAGCGTTCTCGTTGGGGCCACTACCTAGCTGGGGTAAAAGGCATCGCGTTTCGCTGAGGTCGTGGCAGCGCCGACTGGCGATATCGGTCAGTTCTGGCAGGCCCTCTATCTGCAGGCGCCAGCCCTCGTCGTCGGCTAGGTGCAGGTGTAATTTGTTTAACTTAATGGCCGCCATCTGATCGAGTAGTTTTAGAATAAGAGTCTTGCTGTGAAAATTTCTGGCCACATCGATATGCAGGCCGCGAAAGGCGTAGCGGGGCTGATCATTGATGTGCATAGGTGGCAAAGACAGTTGCTCCGGCATCAACAAACTGACGATGGAGTTGAGGGCGTTGGCGGCAGCCTCTTCATCTACCGCGACAATGGCAATGTGATCGGATTGGATAGTGAGCTGGTAGCTACCCGGCATCGCCCCGGGCTGCGGTCGCAGGGTGATGGTGGTGTCAATGCCGGAGGGCTTTTCTGCGATGCCGAGGCTGACTAGGCGCGCGAGAGCGGCGGTCAGCGCTGTTTTTTCGATACGCTGTAAATGTAAACGAACACCTTTACTCAAATCAGCTGCAGGCCCCTTGCCGGGCAACAGCTGGCTAGGGCTGGGGATGATAGCGTTGCTTAGGCCGCTGTCTAGTAATGTCGTGGATTGATTGCGATAGTACAGATTTTTAGCGCTGGCCCACTCGGTGAGATCATCGGGTTGGCGTTTGAAATGTTTGTCGACATTGGTCCAGGGAGTGACAAAGGCCGCGACACTAAGCCCGGTCTCAGGATCTTCGCGGCTAACAGTGCTGCGCAGGATACGTGGTTCTAGGCCTTCGGCGACAATATAGTAATTAGGTATCACATCGTGCTCGGACAGATGCCACAAGTCAGCTATGAAGGTCAAGCTATAGCTGCTGCCTGGGCTAAAACCCGCGAAGGCGTTACTGGGTGTTAGGCGGTGTAAATCGCCATTGATATGTTCAATGGAAAACTCGCTGCTGTCGACTGCTCGGATCGGGGCAATATGGCTAAAATAGAGCTGCCAGTGCCGTGATGGCTTGTCGAGTTCAGCGGACAGGGTCATGGCACCGTGAAAACAGGGGCCCTTAAACACGGTTTTGGGGCAGGGGCCATTGTTGTCAATAATGTGGTAGCGGATGTCGATTGCTGCCGCGAGTTGATCGATGTCTTGCTGGCTTATCTCAGCGCTACCGTCAGCACCGGCAGTTAGCACAAACAATAGGCCTGCAACGAATTTGAGTATTCTCATTTAAATCCCCAGTTGCGCCAACAGTTTTTGATTTTCCCGTTCAGTGTGTTTGTAAAATTCTCGGCCCGACAACTTAGCCGCCGCCGCCTCGTCCAACACTAGCACCGCGTCTCGGTGCATTTGTAGCGCTGAGGCCGGGCAGGAGGCGGTTAGCGGACCCTCGACGGTGGCTTTTATTGCGTCGGCCTTACTGGCCCCGGTGGCTAGTAATACTACCTTTCTTGAATCCATAATTGTGCCGATGCCCATGGTCATCGACAGGTGGGGCTGGAATTCCCCCTCGCTAAAAAATCGGGCGTTGTCGGCGATGGTAGCTTGGGTCAAGGTCTTTACCCGTGTGCGGGAGGAGAGGCCGGAGGAAGGTTCGTTAAAACCGATATGGCCGTTTCGGCCTATACCCAGTAACTGAATGTCGATGCCGCCCTTGGCCTCGATACTGGCCTCGTAGTCTCTGCAGGCATCGATCGGGTTAACAGCGTTACCCGGTGGCACGGCAGTATTGTGTATATCGATGTCGATATGATTAAACAAATGCTCGTTCATAAAGTGTCGATAGCTCTGTGGGTGGCTGCCCTCCAGTCCCAGGTATTCGTCCAGATTGAAGGTCGAGACCGAATGGAATGACAATGCACCGCTGCGATTGGCTTCGATTAATTCGCCATACAGAGCTACCGGAGTGGAGCCCGTGGCCAGACCCAATACCGAACAGGGCTTGGCGCTGATCTGCTTCTGGATTAAATCGGCACCGTATTTGGCAATGAGTTCGGCGTCCGCGAGTATTACAATTTGCATAGGGGTACCTACCTGCTAGTGCTGTTGGCACGCACCGGCAACCCAGCTGTGCTGGACCCGGTAGTGATTGTCAAAATGAACCAGGTCGGCCTGCAAGCCAGTCTGGATGGACCCGCGCAGGTGTTCCTGGCCAATAAATTGGGCCGGGTACAGTGACGCCATACGCAGCACTTCGCTTAGATCGAGTCCCACCTCGGTGACGCTGATTCTCACCGCGTCAATCATGCTGATGGCGCTGCCCGCCAAGCGGCCGTCGGCGTTAACCAGGCGGCCGTCTTGCTCGTGTACTGTTTCACCGTAGATCTCAAAGGACCGACAGCTGCTGCCCACCGTTGCCATAGCGTCGGTTACTAAAAACAACTTCTGCGCCGCCTTAGCGGCATGGGCCACGGCGACGGTGGCGGGGTGTACATGGTGGCCGTCGACGATAATACCGCACCAGCTGTTGGCATCGGAAAGGGCGGCGCCAACCACACCGGGTTCCCTGCTCTGCAGGCCAGTCATGGCGTTAAATAGGTGAGTGAATCCAGTTAAGCCCTCGCTTAGAGCGCGTTGGATATCGGCAAATGTGGCGTCGCTGTGACCGGCGCAGACACGAATACCGGCGTTCACTAGTTGTTGAATCTGTCCGGGTCCGGTGCACTCTGGTGCCAGTGTTACCAAAACCGGAAATCCGGAAATGGCTGTTAGCCACTCGACATCGCTGGCTTGCATTTCACGAATATAAGACGCCTGATGCGCGCCCCGCCGTGGCAGACTGAAAAAGGGCCCTTCAATATGGATACCTACAATGCCAGCCAAGCCACATTCCAGCGCCGCCGCGACGGCATCAACGCCGGCCCGTTGGTTCTCCAACGAGTCGCTGATTAGCGTGGGTAACAGCGCAGTGGTGCCGCCGGCGCGGTGGGCGCTGGCCATAGTGCGCAAGGTGTCGACACTGGTATGGTTGTTGAACAGTACGCCGCCGCCGCCGTTGACTTGCAGATCAATAAATCCGGGTGCGAGAATACCGCCGTCGAGGCCGATCACGTCGATTTCAGCCGCCAGTGACTGGCAGGGCACGATGGCGACGATCTCGCTGCCGTTGATGATAAGGGCGTGATGGTCTAATAGGGTATTGCCGTCGAAGATACGGGCGCCGGTTATTGCTTGTGTCATGAAAGTCTACCTCGCATTACTGGAGACTGTGCTTAAAGTCGGGACAACGTTGTCATTATCGATGCTTTAATCAGCATTGTAAAGTAAAAGGCGCTGTTATCTATGCCGGTGGCGGGCAGGTAGAGTCGCGAACCACCAGTTGTGGGTGAAAGCCTAGCTCTCTCGACGCGATATCTGCATCTTTCTTATTGGCCGGTCGGGTGGCGTTTATTAACAGTGCTGCCGCCTGCCCGGCGATTACTTTATTAGGTTGGGCAGCTGTGGTTAGCTTGGGCCAAGTTTGACGGGAGAAAGGGCTGTCCTCGAAACCGACAATGGACAACTGTTGGGGAACAGCGGTGCCCATTAAACGGGCGGCAAACAGCGTGCCTGCAGCGATCTCGTCGTTGCAGGCAAAGATAGCCGTGGTATCCGCGGCCTTGTGCAGTAATGTTTTGGTGCGCTCAACGCCAGACTCAAAGGAGTATTCACCACCGACAATAAGGTTTTCATCGACGGTGAGACCGTGGGCAAGCAGGGCTGCTTTATAGCCCTCCAGCCGTTCAATACTGGAGCGGTGGGCGATGTCGCCGCCGAGAAAACCGATCTGTTGGTGGCCCAAAGTGATGAGGTGCTCGGTGATAGTAAAAGCAGCGCTACGGTCATCGATATAAATACAGGGTGATAAATCGTCCGGGGCCTTTGAGCCCGATAAAATACGCACAAAACTGATGTTTTTAGCAATTAGCGCATCGATGACTGCGGGCATTTCAGACAGCGGCGGGGTTAGAATTAACCCGGCGACCTGGCTGCGAAATACCATCGCCACGACTTCCTCGCAGATAGTGCTGGCGGTGGAGTCACAGGGGTGGATCAGCAACTCAAAGCCTTGCTTGTTGCACTCGGCTAGAATGCCGTGCTGCAACTCGATAATATAGTGGCTGTTGGGGTTGTCGTAGACAAAACCGATTGATGAGGGGGTGCCGCGCAGCAGTCGGGCCGAGCGATTGGGTTGATAATTCAGCGTTTTGGCGGCGGCCCACACTTTTTCCTGTAGTGCCTCGCCAACGGAGGGCTCTTTGTTCATGACCCGGGAAACAGTTTTGAAAGAAACTCCCGCCAGTTTAGCAACGTCCTTAATGGTCGAATTCATTGATACTCACATAGAGGCCCTTCAGGGCTGGATTATGGTCTTTGTTATTGCGGCGCTAGCCTAATGGCTAACACAGCGTCAGGCAATAGCGAATTGATTAGGGCCACACAGAAATGGGTTTATCGGGTCGCCAGCAGTGTAATAGTAGTTTGATTTAAATGAGTTGACAACGTTGTCTGTATTTGGGGTTCGCCCGGTTAAATCGGTGTCTGTACTGTGGGGCGAAGTCTACACGCGTTGCCATGGTTGATGGCCCGACGAAAAGTGGTGATCTTGGAGAGAGCATCTTGGCAATAACGCAGCTAGAGCCCCGGCCGAGTAGGGTACATCGGCTAATACCGCAAGATTTTGTAGTTAGATTACATTTTGTGTGATATAAATGTCATTATGGCTTCAAAAATGTAACCTAGTTAAATATCGGGTTGTACTACCAGTGGCATCCCGTTACCATTTAGATAGTTAATAATAGTTGTGGCCGCATTGGGCTCGATAATATGCCGCCTAAAACGAACTACAATATATCCAGGCGGAGGTGGTTAATGACCTCGTGCTAATACGGGCCATGCAACACTACCCGAACTATAACTGAGTACTGCACTAATGATTAGACGAACGAAAATTGTTGCTACTTTGGGGCCTGCTACCGACGATGCTGCAGTGTTGGAGCGCATGATACGGGCAGGGGTTAATACTGTACGGCTAAATTTTTCTCACGGCGAAGCCGCAGACCACCTCCGCCGTGCCAAAACACTGCGAGACATGGCCAGCTGTCTTGGGCATAGCGTGGCCATTTTAGGTGATTTACAGGGGCCCAAGATACGTATTGCACAATTTAGCAGTGGCCCTATTACCTTGGCGGTGGGGGATCACTTTCAATTGGACGGCAAGCTGGGGAAAACCCAAGGCGATCAGCACCGGGTAGGGCTCGATTATCCGACCCTAGCCGAAGAAGTGGGAGCCGGAGATAAGTTGCTGCTCGATGACGGCCGGGTAGTGCTTCAGGTCGAGAAGGTCGATGGCGCAAAGGTTGACACACGAGTGTTGGTAGCGGGAACGCTGTCGAATAATAAGGGGATTAATCGTGAGGGAGGAGGGCTCGCGGCGGGCGCTTTAACAGATAAGGATTTCCGTGACATCGTTTTGGCCGCCGAGATTGAAGTTGATTATCTAGCAGTTTCTTTTGTGCGTAGCCCTGACGATTTGGTTTTGGCTCGCCAGGCCTATACCGAAGCCAGCGGTGGTGCTGGGGTTGGTATTGTGGCCAAGATAGAGCGCGCGGAGGCGGTGGCAGACAATGACTTATTAGATAGCATTATTCGCGCCTGCGACGTGGTCATGGTGGCTAGAGGTGATCTTGGTGTCGAGATTGGCGACGCGGCGCTAATAGCCGTGCAAAAACATTTGATCGCCCGATCCCGGGCACTGCAAAAGGTGGTGATAACCGCTACCCAAATGATGGAGTCGATGATTGACAGCCCGCTACCGACTCGAGCAGAAGTGTTTGATGTTGCCAACGCTGTGTTAGATGGCACCGATGCGGTGATGTTGTCGGCGGAAACCGCCGCCGGCCATTTCCCGGTCGAGGCGGTGGAGTCGATGAGTCGGATCATTTTGGGGGCGGAATGCCATCCCCAGGCCCAGGTGTCCGAGCACAGATTGCACGAACACTTTGGTGCGGCGGACGAGTCTGTTGCCATGGCGGCGATGTATACCGCCAATCACTTGACCGGTGTTACTGCTATCATCAGTTTGACCGAGTCCGGCAATACGCCGCTGCTGATGTCCCGTATCAGCTCCCGCATTCCCATTTTTGCGTTTACGCGTAAGCAAAAAACCGAAATGCGAGTCGCGTTGTACCGAGGCGTGGTGCCGGTCAGCTATGATCGTTCGGCAATGAGCGCCGAACAGGTAAACCAGTCAGTTGTAGCGCAATTACGCGACGGCAAAGAGGTGGCTACAGGAGACTGGGTGATAATTTCCAAGGGTGATTCGGGCAATATAGAAGGTGGCACGAATACCATGCAGATTATAAAAGTCGAGTGAGAGTTGGCTTGCTAACACTGTTCCGGGTATTAAATAGGTAGCAGTGGCGGCTATCCACCGATAAGCAAGAGTCATTGTCGTAACGGCCCGCTATTAGGCTCTCCTTATCAATTTTTGGTTGCCTCGAGTCGTTACAATCGTATGGGAAATTCAGTGTCTAAACACTGTTAACAGGGTTTCGGAACAGGGTTTCGGCAACAGCGACAACGACGGGTAGGATGTCCGGCTTGCTGAATGGGTTTATTACCGCACTGCTCTATGTAGTGCTATTGATTCGCTGACTATTGGCCTTGCGTAATCCCCGCTGATTTTTACTGATAATCCAAAATTCTCACGGGTGAGTCCTTCTCGGCAGTAATCATTTTACTGTGTAACAGTAAAAGCATCGCTTCCGGCGTCGCCCTGCCGTAAAATTGCCTTTTAGCTCCGTGAGAGCACGCCTATGAGGATGTTCATTGAAAATTGTTGAGATATTTACCGACGGCGCCTGCCGTGGCAATCCCGGTCCTGGTGGCTGGGGAGCGCTGCTGCGCTTTTCGGGTCAGGAGAAAGGAATTTGGGGTGGGGAAGCTGATACCACCAATAATCGCATGGAGCTCAGTGCAGCGATTGAGGGCCTGAAACAACTTAAAGAGGGTTGTGAAGTAGTATTGACCACCGACTCGCAGTATGTGCGCAAAGGTATCACTGAGTGGATGGTCAACTGGAAAAAACGTAATTGGCAGACCGCCGCCAAAAAGCCGGTTAAAAATGCGGACCTGTGGCGGGCGCTGGATGAACAGGCGCAGCGACACCAGGTCGACTGGCGCTGGGTCAAGGGTCACAGCGGTCACCGGGAGAATGAAATGGCCGATCAGTTGGCCAATCGAGGTATCGACGAGCTGGGGCTAAAGGCCAGCGACAAAACCAACAGAGGGGGGGGCTAGCGATGCGCCAAGTGGTACTAGATACGGAAACTACCGGCCTGGAGCACAGTCAAGGTCACCGCATTATTGAAATTGGCGGTGTTGAACTGGTCGATCGCAAACTCACCGGTCGCCATTATCATCAGTATATAAACCCTCAGCGCGAGATCGATGCCGGAGCGATGGAGGTGCACGGGATTAGCAATGAATCCCTACTCGATAAGCCGGTCTTTAGTGCTATTGCAGAAGACTTCCTGGAATTTGTCACAGGCGCTGAGTTAGTGATTCACAATGCGCCCTTCGACATCGGCTTTCTCGACAGCGAATACAAGTTGCTGGCGGCCAGCAAGCCTAAGACAATGGGCGATTACTGCAGCGTCGTCGATACCCTCACCATGGCGCGCAAAATGCACCCGGGGCAAAGAAATAATCTGGATGCGTTGTGCCAGCGGTACGGAGTCGATAACTCCCAGCGTGACTTGCACGGCGCGTTGCTAGATGCTGAAATACTGGCGGATGTCTATCTGTTAATGACCGGTGGCCAGACCAACTTGTTACTGGCGGGGGAGGACAAAAAAGGAGATAGCTCCGCGTCGAATGAGATTCGCCGTCTGTCCCCAACGAGAGCGCCGCTGAGGGTTATTACCGCCAGTGGCGAAGAGTTGGAACAGCACCAGCGGCGCCTCGATGTGATCGACAAGGCCAGCGGCGGACAATTACTGTGGCCTCGTTAGCAGGCGGGGCTCGATAGAGTTCCCCGCAATTTGACTATCTACAGCATATATTTCACCGCAGTGATGCCGGCTATACTCATGGTAATAGTGTAGGGCAGGGCCATAATCACCATCTTACCGTAGGACAGACGTATTAGTGGTGCCAGTGCTGAGGTTAAAAGGAACAAGAAGGCGGCCTGGCCGTTGGGGGTGGCAACACTGGGAATATTGGTGCCGGTATTGATCGCCACCGCCAGTTTGTCAAATTCTGCACGGTCGATGGCACCGCTGCTGAGGGCATTGCTCAACTCATTAATATACACCGTGGCGACAAAGACATTGTCGCTTATCATCGACAATAGGCCGTTGGCGATAAAAAACATCACTGGGCGGACCGAGGCGTCCATCGCCAGTACCGCGTTGATAATGGGGTTGAACAGGTGCTGTTCATGAATAACACCAACAATGGCAAAAAACACAACAAGCAGTGCGGTAAAGGGCAGTGCCTCCTCAAAGGCTTCGCCGATTTGATGCTCGTCGATAATGCCGTTAAAAGCAGTCAGTAGCACAATGACCGCCAAACCCACCAGGCCCACTGCGGCAATATGAGTGGCTAATGCCACTACCAGAAAGACGGCGGTGAGAGCCTGAATAATAAGTGCTGCACGATCGCGATTACTGCGGTTGGCGTCCTGCTCCGCAGAGTGCGCCTCCAGCACATCACGCACATTTTTGGGCAGTTGGGTGCCGTAGCTGAATACTTTAAAGTATTCCAGTGCAACACAGGTTAGTAATCCGATGGCCAATACCGGCATGGTGACCGGTGCCATAACTAGGAAAAATTCGATAAAGTTCCAGCCTGCTTTTTCCGCGATCAGTAGATTTTGCGGCTCGCCCACTAGTGTACAGACACCGCCCAGGGCAGTGCCCACCGCGCCGTGCATAACCAGGTTGCGAAGAAAACTGCGGAACTGGTCGAGGTCTTCCCGGTGGTAATCGACCACCTCGGAGTCATCGCTGTGGTCGTGTTCAGCTTGGTGGGCTTTGCCGCCCCCCGAGGCGACCTTGTGGTAGACCGCATAAAAACCGGTACCGACACTAATGAGTACCGCAGTCACCGTTAGTGCATCGAGAAAGGCACTGAGGAAGGCGGAGACCACCGAAAATAGTAGCGATAATGCAATCTTGGATCGCACATTGAGCAGTATTTTGGAGAATACAAATAGCAGTAAATCCTTCATAAAGAAGATGCCCGCTACCATAAATACCAGTAGTAGAATCACTTGAAAATTACTTACCGCCTCTTGGTAGACCACATCGGGCGAGGCCATGCCAATTACAATGGCTTCGATAGCGAGCAGTCCACCGGGTTGCAAGGGATAACATTTAAGCGCCAGCGCCAAAGTGAAGATAAACTCGAGAATTAATACCCAGCCTGTAATAAAGGGGCCCGCGGTGAGTAATAGCAGTGGGTTTAGCACCAGAAACGCCAAAATAGTCTGTTTGTACCAGACCGGCGCCTGGCCGAGAAAGTTGCTAATAAATGATTGCGCCATGGATTGCGGCATAGATTGCGACATGGGTTAGTTTTCCTCGAGCGTAGTTTTACGGTAGTTGTCACCGTTCCGGCGGCCAACTATCAGCCTAACGTATCAAAATTACAGCTTGGGCGCTAATTATCTAACCATTTCCTGGTTTTTTTTAGCATGCAGCGCGGTTTTGACGTGGAATGAGCGTAAGTTGGGACAAAATGGCCCTACAGTACTGCCGCTCCAGTCAAGTCTAGCAAGTACGGCGCGATTAGTCAGTGTGTTTATTTTTAAAAGTGTGATGCAAGTAATTGTAAGTATTCAATAAAATAGCCGAAAATACTGAATTTGCTACTATACTGAACATTGTTATTCTATGACTAAGAGCTGTTGTCGGCGATTAATCGCTGTTCACTAGCTCTGCCAGCACGATAGCAATGGTATTATCGATTAAAATAAGGAGTCTTGGTGTCCCTAGAAGTCGAAGTTAATCTCAATTCCCTGGCCGTGGTAAGAGACGAAGTAGAAGACGGTATTGCACAATCGGCGACGGAGTTCGAAGCGTTTCTTGCAGATCAGAGCAAGCGGGAACACCTCGGTTCTTCGATCGACAAAATCGTGCAAATTGGCGGCACCTTTCGATTGCTTGAATTCCCCGGCGCCGCGCTGCTGGCAGACGAGATGGCGCTGCTATTGCGGGTTATCGACCAGGGCGCGGGGAAAAATAGCGAGGCTATGCTCAAGGCCCTGACCCAGGCATATTTTGTCCTGCCGCGCTATATCGAATACGTTGCCACCGAGAAAAAGGCGCTGCCGATTTTGGTGGTACCCTATGCCAACGAAATGCGTGTCAGTCGCCGCGCGGATTTACTGCCGGAGCACCATTTTTTTAGTGGTGATATTGCCCTAGATAGTACTTTGCCGCCGGTGGCTAACAGCTGTCAAAGCGCACTGTTGGCAGCGGGCGCCAAGCGATTGAGCCATATGTTTCAGACCGGTTTTGTCGGCCTGATGCAAGAGCCCGGTAACGCTCTTCACTACCAGTACAGCCTGCGCGCGCTCAACCGAGTAGTCAGCCTGTTGGGGGATCACCCCGGGGCCACCGTATTGCGGGTGGCGGCGCCGGTGATGGCAGCGCTGGCCGAGGGCAAGCTCGAATTGACTCTCAATAGAAAGCGCACTGTGGCCAGTATAGAGAAACTGCTGCGCGCTATAGCCAGCAACGGGGAGGCGAGCCTTACCGAGATGCACTCCGATGCGGTGCTGCGGGACCTGCTGTTTATGTTGATGTTGTCGACCTATGACAGCCCCGATGCCAGTGCGGTAAGAACGGCGTTTTCACTGCCGCTGCTGGCAACCAGTGACGACGATATTGTTGCCCGGCGTGCGCTTATGCACGGCCCCAATCAGGACACTATGGAAACGGTGGTCAGAGCGCTGTCGGAAGAGTTGCGTGGGGCCAAGGATGTACTGGAGTTGTGCGCGCAGCAAGAGGCGATCAGTGACGCCGACAGCGGTCAACTGGGGGCGGTGATCAACCGCGTTGCCGACACGCTCAGCATTCTCAACTTGAGCGGGCCCAGAGCCGTATTGATGGAGCAGTTGCCGGAACTGGCACCGACTGTCGGTGCCAGTGATGCGGCCCGGCTAGCCAGCTTACAGCGTTTGGCCGATGCGCTACTCTATGTGGAAAGTGCCCTGTCGAGCCTCGATCGACGGCAGACAACGGTCGCACAGTTAAACGCTGCCAACGCTGATCAGCGCAGTACCATCGTGGCTGATAGCTATCTGGCCCAGGCCCAGCGCTGTGTTTTCGATGAGGCCAAGAGTGGTATTAATAATGTCAAACAGTCCATTTCCTCTTACTTGGATGCGAACTTTGACAATGTGCATATCGCTTCGGTCGCGGCGACCCTGAATACGGTGGGCGGCGGTTTGCAGGTATTGAAATACCAACGTGCAGCGGCAGTATTGAAAAGCTGCGCAGCCTTTGTCGACAGCCATATCAAGCAATCCAGGGCCCAAGATCAGCACCATCAGTTATTGGAAACCCTAGCCGATACGCTGATTAGTCTCGAATACTATCTCGATGAATTAGAATTTAGCCATCGAGCCAATGACAAGATCCTCGATATTGCCGAGGAGGGCTTAGCAGCCCTCGGCTTTGCGATCGAGCAAGTGTCGGTGGTGCAGTAATAGAGTTTACCCTATGGCCTTTTCCATTATTGCTGCGATTAGTGTGGCTGCCGCCTTTGTGTTGGCGATACTCGCCTGGCGCATGCTGTTTAAGCGCCACTGGTTTTTAGCTTGGCTGCGGGGCATGCTGGGCTTTTTTCTGATCGTAACCGCGGCAACGCTGGCGCTGGCGGCGCTGGATGTCTACAGCTACCAGCAATTGAGCCGAGAACAAACTATTGCCACGCTCAGTTTTGAACACACCGGCCCCCATGCCTTTGACGTTACCGTGGTTGCGCCGGGAGGATTGGAGAAGCGCTACGCTGTCAGTGGCGATTTGTGGCAGTTAGATGCGCGGTTGTTAAAATGGAATACCCCGCTGGCGGCGTTGGGATTGCAACCGGGCTACCGACTGGATCGACTGAGTGGGCGCTATTACTCCCTCGAGGACGAACGCAATAAAGTGCGCACCGTGTACGACTTGAGTCGCGCGGATAACCCACTGCTATTGGGGTTGGAATTGGATGTATGGAGTTGGTTAAAGGAGCATGGTCGTTTACTGGCGATTATCGACGCCAGTTACGGCAGCGCTACCTACCTGCCAATGAAAGATGGCGCTAAGTTCACCGTCACCCTGGCCACAAGCGGGCTGATTGCCAGGCCACTCAATGGCGCCGCGAAGGCGGCGGTATCACAATGGGAATAGTTCGTCTTGACTTCGACTCCGGCAAGGGAGAAGATGCGCGATTACCCTGTCTGATTAAAACCTTTAAATAGCAGTGCTCGACTGCCTGTTCCCGGCACTTGAGGCCCGCAGGTATAAGGCATAAATACCGGAGTCTATATTGGAATTTTTGAGTAACTACGGCCTGTTTCTGGCCAAGGCGATTACTGTTGTCGCCGCTATCTTGTTTGTTGTGGTCGGTATTATTGCCGCCGGTAGTCGCGGTCAGAAATCCGCTGATGGCGCCATTGAAGTCAACCGTATAAACGATGATTACGACGATTTGGAAGAAACATTAAAGGCGGCTGTGTTTAGTGAAGAAGAGTTCAAAGCGGAGCAGAAACGGCTTAAAAAGCAGCACAAATTGGACAAGAAAAAGCACAAGAGCGAAGACGAGCAACAGAAAAAGCGCGTATTTGTGTTGGATTTTGACGGCGATGTGAAAGCCTCTGAAGTTGAAAATCTGCGAGAGGAAATTACCGCAATTTTAACCATCGCCACTCGCGAGGACGAAGTATTACTGCGTTTGGAGAGCCCCGGTGGCATGGTTCACAGCTACGGCTTGGCGGCCTCGCAATTAAATCGTATTACCCAACAGGAAATCCCACTGACTATAGCCGTTGACGCTGTTGCAGCTAGTGGCGGTTATATGATGGCCTGTATCGGCAACAAGATTCTGGCTGCGCCCTTCGCCATTATTGGCTCGATAGGCGTAGTGGCACAGCTGCCCAATTTCCATCGGCTGTTAAAGAAAAATGACATTGATTTTGAGTTGTTTACCGCCGGAGAGCACAAACGCACAGTGACAATGTTCGGTGAAAATACCGAAAAGGGACGGCAGAAGTTCGTCGAAGAGTTGGAGGACACCCACGAACTGTTTAAAGAATTTGTCGCCAATCACCGGCCCCAGGTGAATGTTAATACCGTGGCCACCGGCGAAATATGGTACGGCCAGCGGGCGCTGGAACAAAATTTGATAGATGATATTCAGACCAGCGACGAATATCTGATGTCACAGCGCAAAGACAGCGATATATTTAGTGTGCACTTCGCCAAGAAAAAGTCGCTGCAGGAAAAACTGGGTATTGCCGCGAGTGTTGCTACCGACGGTGTTATCAATCGTCTCAGTGCCCGTTTTGGCAGTCGCCAGCACCTCTAAAACCCCCGTTTCGCTAGGCGCAGCCCTTACCGCTAGAAGTACCAAGCCAGTTGCAGCAGCACGCTGCGGCTGGGCTCGGTGCTAAGCCCTACTTCGCCGTCATAAAAACCACTATCTACGCCGCCAAACTCGGTGTTGCCGGAGCCGCTGGGCAAGTTGACCGCCACGAATAATTGTAGTTCTTGTAACAAATTATGGCGGCTGGTCAGTTGCAGCAACGCTGAATGATCGTCCAGATTGGCAAACAGTTGCGGTGTTAATTGCCACAATGGAGTCATTTCGATAGTGAGGGCGGCGGCCAGGTAATTTCTGCCGAGGGTAAATAATTCGCCGCGCTGTAGTCGCTGGGCCAAGGCACGGTTGCTCAGCAGTTCTCGCGGTGAGTAACGATTGCGGTGTTGACCAAAGCCATTGTGATAATACTCTACTGAACCACTCATGTTTTTTTGTTGCCACAGCCAGGAGTAGGACAAATTGCTGACTAAACTAGTCACCACTCCCTCGTCGGTATCGCTGAGGGTGATGTCGCTACGCCACAGCGCCCCGCCGATACTGCTGGCGCCGCCTAGGGCGAGCATATTCTCGTCGTAGTGCCGGGCGAGGGCGATATCGAACTCCCGCTGATCAATAAAGCCGTGGTATTTAAGCGCTACAGAATTGCGCCGTGTATCGCGTTTACCACTGGTTCGGTCCCGTCTAACCACCCACACCGATTGCCAATCGCTGCCACTGTCATTCAAATATTGGCCGTACAGCATGTCGTCGCCACTTTTATACTCCCGGTCTACGGCGGCGGGATCGAAGGGGTTGAACACGTCCATAGGGTTGTAAAACAGTCCGTTACCCCAGCTCACAGCCTGTCGGCCCAGGCGTACTACTGCCCGATCGCCGGTATAGGCCAGAAACAGTCGGTCGAGGCGATGTTGAACCACGCTGTGATCGTGGCTGCGGCCGGTGGCGGTCAAGTCCATTAGCCTACCGGCATCGCTACTTACCGTGTTGTTATTACCGCCGGTTAGTTCCGCTAGCTGTTGGCCAGAGCCGACACTGTCGCCGAACAGGCCCACTAATTGGTAGTCGGCGCGCCACTGCCAGCGCTGTTGTTGGCCGCTTAAATTGATGCGCATATTGACACGCTGATCGGTGGAGCTCGCCCCTGCTGTCTCCCGGACCAGGCTGTCGGCTCGGTGGCTTTGGCTAAACAGTTCGTACTTAATGTGGCTGTCAACCGAATACTCGGCAGCAACCAGCGCTGGCTGAATAAACGCTAAGGCAAACAGTGTAAGGTGTCGCTGCAACAGGCGGTAATGCTTTGGCACGCTAGGCATCCGAGCGACGGTGAAGATTGTCGGTTTCGATTTTTCCGTCGCGCATAGTTATTAGTCGTTTGCAGTAGGCGATAACACGCTCGTCGTGGGTGGCGATAACAAAAGTAATACCGCGATCCCGGTTGAGGCTTTGAAATAAGTCCATCAATACGGTGGCGCTGCTGGAGTCCAGGTTGGCAGTGGGTTCGTCGGCCAGTACCAGCACCGGATCGCTGACAATCGCTCTGGCCACCGCAACCCGCTGCTGCTGGCCACCGGACAGCTGCGAAGGGCGTCGGTCTTCCATGCCTTCCAGGCCAACCTCCCGCAGTATCGCCATCGACTTCTGTCGCCTTTGCTCGGCTGGCAGGCCTTGGATTTGCATCACAAATTCGACATTTTCCCTAGCACTGAGAACCGGTACCAAATTGTAGGCTTGAAATACAAAACCGATTTGGTGCAGGCGGATGTCAGCTCGATCGGCGCTGCTGAGTAGGTCGATACGTTTATCTTGCAATGTGATCTCGCCGCTGTCGGCGGTAGCGAGACCTCCCATGGCATTGAGAAGGGTGGTTTTACCGGAACCCGAGGGCCCCGACAAACAGACAAATTCGCCGTTGTCGACGGCTATTGTGACCTGGTCGAGGCCGGTTATCGTCTCCTCGCCCTGTTGAAAGGTTTTGCAGAGATTTTTGCAGAAAATGGCCGGGGCTTTGTTGTAGTCGCTGTTGTTCTTATTGGCATCGCTGGCGGTGGAATGTTGTACTGTGGTATTGCTCATAATATCGTTGCCTATTGCGGTAACAGAGTTTATCGACTCAATTTTTTGTCAGTGCGGTAACCGGGTCTAGATGTGATGCGCGCCAGGCCGGTAACAGGCTTGCCAAAACACCGAGAATAAAGACGACGGTATTGGCCAGAATCAGATCTTGCCAATAAAAAGACGGAGTGAGTTGACCACTGGCACCGATCATCGCCATGCCCTCGGCCACCGCTGAAACATCAATTCCTGCGGCTAGTAACCACAGTGTTAGTGCGGCTAGGGCATTGCCCAATGTAAGACCTAGGGTCAACAGTAGCAGTGCCTCGGCCACGGTCTGCAATACAATCGAGATAGGCCGCATACCCAGTGCCAGCATCAGGCCAATTTCTCGGGTGCGCTCAAAGATGGCCATCACCAGGGTATTGACCAGACCAAAAGACAGTGCCGAAAATATCACCAGCACATAGATAAACACGACGCTGTCCATCATTTGTTGGGTGATACCAAGAAAGGGGTCCAGTTCGGTCCAGGTCAGTAGCTCTAGCGCTGGCGCCGCCACAGCGAGGTCCTGGGCCAGGGTGGCCAGTGCATTGTAGTCGTGGCCGTGCACTGCAATCTCACTAATGCGGTCGCCCATGTTCAGCATTTTTTGCGCGTAGTCGCGGCCGGTGTAAACTTGGCTCTCTTCTTGGCTCTCCAGTTTAGCGGTAAAAATCCCCACGATTCTGAGGCCACGGTCGACTACGTTATTGTCCGGGTCTTGGCTCATTACCACCACCCGTTTACCTAGGTCGGTTTCCAGCCGGCGGGCCAGCTTAGCGCCGATGATCAGACCCTTATCGTCGCTGCTTTGTAAAAATCGGCCCTCGACAATATCGGCGGCAGTAATGCCAAGAGCTCTACTTGGGTCGATACCCAGCAATAGCACGCCCCGGCTGTCCCGTTCACTGGCCACTACCGCCGATACCCGCACGCGATCACTCCACCGCTCGACAGCTGTGCTGTCGAGGGCCGCCAGTAGGGTGGTATCTGGAGGTGGCATACTGTTTTCGATATTGGGATCGTCGCGGTACTGGGGGTGATGAATTTGGATATGTCCTGGCAGAGTGGCAATACCGCTGCTGACCATATTGTCGATCATGCCCCGAGTCATTGCGGTGAGAAATATCATCGCCCAAGCGCCGACCGCAACGGCAACCAGCATAATCAGCGTGCGTCGATAATTGCGCCACAGATTGCGCCAGGCGAGAGTGGCGATCGAATGTAAATCCATTTCTGTGAGCTATCTCCTTTGCGGGTAGAACTGGGTTATGTGTTAGTGGTTACGCTGCGCGCATCGCCTCAACGGGCTCTATGCTAAGTAGTCGTAGGGCAGGGTATATTGCCGCCAGCATACAGCCGATAAAGACCACTATTGGGCCGAAAGTCAGTGATAGCAGTGTTATTTTTGGGTACAGGCGCGAGGCCATATTAAATTTACTGGCCATTTCCTCCATGCCCTCAAAGGCGATGCCGCTGTAGCTAAACCAGCTGGTAAGAACAAAACCGAAGGCTATGCCCAGCACCAAGCCAATAATGGCCATTATCAAGGTTTCCAGTATCACCAGTGTGCCCAGTTGCCCCGGGCGCACGCCGAGGGCGGTCAAAATACCAAATTCGCGGGTGCGTTCCAGCACTGACATCAACTGGGTATTGAGCACGCTGAAGGCCACTAATACCGCCAGCACCAGGTAGATAAAACCCGCGCTGAGCATATCCGACATAATCGCCTGGTTGAGGCCCGGCAGTAGCGCGTCCCAATCCCGGGCGGCCAGATCCCTGTGGTGCGAGATCAGCGCTTGGGTTTGTTGCTGTAACGCCGCCGCTTCAGTCAGTTTGGCACTGCTGATAACAATACTGTGGGCCTGATCTTGCATAGCGAAAAGCGACTGAAAATAACCCAGCGGCATTTGGGTCATAGCTCGGTCTATATCATTGACTCCGGAGTCAAAAATACCCACCACGGTGGCAAAACCAGCGGCAAAAGAGCTGTCCCGGCCGCTGCCAAGCAGGGTGATTTCATCACCGACCCCCACTTGTAAGTTGCGCGCCAGTACCTTGCCAATAACAATTTCACTGGCATCAAAATCGACCAGATAGCGGCCCTCTGCGATTTGTCCGGGCAGGCTCGACAGGCCCGGCTCCCGGCTCGGCTCCACGCCGCTTATCTGCAGACCAAAGGATCGGTTGTCGCTGGAGGCCAGCGCAAAGGCGCTGGCCCGAGTGGCGATAGTGAGCTCGGCAAAGGTATTGGAGGCGTTTAAGGATTCGCGCAGCTGTTGGGCCAGTGCCGTCGCCTGGGGAATACTGTAGCGCAGCTTCGGTTCGGCCAGGTACTCAGTGTGCTGCACCTGCAACTGCCCGATAAACAGGTTCAGAGAATTTTCGATCATCGACTGGTAGCTGCCCTGTTGTGTTGAGACGGTGAACACCAGCAGAGCATTGCAAAATACCATGGCACCGACGGTCAACCAGGTGCGCCGGCTGTGGCGCCACAAATTGCGCCAGGCCAGGTTCATCGTCAGTCTAGTATTGGCCAAGGGCATATTCATTGCTCGCGGGGATTGCGCAAATTGGACAGGGTAAATAGATTGCGCGGCAAACTGACGTCAAAGTCGATACTGTCGACTCGCATTTCGGTCCATTGTCCGCCACTGTCCACTTTTTCCATATGCAGTACCGTGGCCACTGGCCGACCCTGTAGCTGCTGAATTTCGGTAGCTTTCAACGTTTTAACCAACAGCCCGTCCTGATCCCAAAACTGTTGTTCTAGCAGTACATAATCATCGCGAATGATTAGAACTTCTTTACCCCAGACCACCGCAGCATCTTCCAGTGGGATCGAGGTGACGGTGTATACGGTATGGCCATCGCGGTTATCGGTGGCACTGAGACTGTGGTTGTAGCTGTCGAGGATATCGGTGCCCTTGCTAATATCTCGGCTGGAAAAATCACTGCCCATCCAGCCCTGGGACATCATCGAGGAGGGGATTTTAATAATGCGATTGATCTTGGGGGCAAAGGTCCACATGGCAGTGTCTTTGACAAGGGTACCATTGCCGCGGTCTTTTTTTGGGGCGGTGATACGCACCAGCGATTGTTTTTGACCTTCGGTCCAGGAGCGCATCGACATAGTACGCTGCCAACTGGGTCGGTGTATGGTCATGGTCATCTCGGAATAAGAGTTGCTTCCGCGCCACTGTTCCATGGCTGCTTCGACCAGCTCTCTCGGTGTTAGCGCTTGGGCCTGCGTCGCCACAACGGTGATTAGCGTAACTAATAAGGGCCATAGTGCTGTCGGCGCAATAGGGCGGCGGCACAGGTCGGTCGATAGGGTATTAGCAATGCGCAATAGTGTATCCTCTGTCGCGTTTTTTGCGAGAAGTGTATTCAGGGCAGCGGTGGCTGCCAGCCTGACTTGTATTATTAATGAACGCCGCGCCAGTGCAGGATTGTTGTCAGCTCACAGCACTCACGAGTGTACCGCTGGCATACTTTGTAGTTATTGCTCGGGATCAATATAACATGATCGAAGAGTGGATCAATTATCGGCTACTGCGACAACCCCGCTGTTATTAACTATATTTCGGCGCCTCGCCAGTGGCACGGCTTGCCCCCGCTTTAACCTGCACCATTAAATACAGAGCCATAGGGTCGGTGATAACGCTGGTAAACCAACCGCGCTGCTTCATACCCTGCCCCAGCGCGATAATATTCAGCTCACTGGCTGCCGCGGAGCTTGGATTACAGCTGTCGGTATAAGTAAGCGGTTAACCCAGTGTTATCTCAAAGTCATCGGCATCCAGGTGGCCGGGAAAACGTAGACGGTACTCGCGCAGTTGTGTTGCTTGTAACGTGCTGGTCAACATCTGCTCCCGGTCCTCGGCGTCCTCCAGTACGGTGCCGTCTGCTGCCAGTATCAAGCTGTCGCCACTATAGTGCAAGCCGTTGTCGTCACTGCCAATGCGGTTGACCGCCAATACGCAGCTCTGGTTTTCGATGGCCCGGGCGATTAGCAACTGACGCCAGTGGTAACGACGTGTAGCGGGCCAGTTGGCGACATAAATTAACGCGTCGTAATCGCCTCTATTGCGGCTAAAAACGGGAAAACGCAAGTCGTAGCACACCTGCAGGCACAATCGCCAGCCCCGCCAAAGAACGATACAGCGCTGGTCGCCAGGCTGGTAGTGTTGGTGCTCGCCGGACATGCGAAACAAGTGTTTTTTATCGTAGTGATAACAGTGCTGGGGTGTGGCAAACAACAGCCGGTTGCTTACCCGCTGGCCCTCGCGGGTGGCAATACTGCCGGCAATAGCGCAGTTTTTCCGCATTGCGAGATCCCGCAGCCAGCGCTCTGTAGGCCCAGCCACGGGCTCGGCGATATTCTGGCTATTCATTGAAAAACCGGAGTTAAACATTTCCGGCAGCAAGATCAAATCACTGCCTTCGAGGGCATTGATTTTCTGTTCGAAATAATGACGGTTGGCGCCGGCATCCTCCCACTGCAACGGTGCTTGGATCAAGCTGACAGTGAGATTGTTCTCTGGGTTAAGGCCGTGTTGTTCGCGGGTCAAAATTCCTCCTCATAGGATGTAGCGGCAGTGGACAAGGGGTCGCGACTCTGTGGAGAGCTATAGTGTAGCGTGTTTATAGTTGGCACAGAATATCTGCAGCGCGTTTGAGCGTGTCATCATTTTTAGCAAAACAAAAGCGCAGTAAATGTTGCGCCGGCGGCGATTGGTAAAAGGGTGACAGTGGAATTGAGGCGATACCGTGTTCTCGTGTTAGGTAAATAGCGAGCTCACTGTCGAGGCTCTGCTCAATGTTGTTATAGTTCAGCAGTTGGAAATAGGTACCCGCACTGGGGCTAAAGGTAAAACGTGAGCCCGCCAGCAAGTCGCAAAACTGATCCCGTTTACGCTGATAGAATGCCGCCAGACCGGCAGCATAATCCGGTTGTTCCCGCATAAAGTCCGCCAGCGCCATCTGTATCGGGGTGACTCCGGCAAAACAGACAAACTGATGCACCTTGCGCAGCTCCCGGCTCAGCGCTGGCGGAGCAACACAGTAGCCGGTTTTCCAGCCGGTGATATGGTAGGTTTTACCAAAGGAAAACACCGCAAAGCTGCGCTCGCGAAGCTCGGGATATTGTAGTGCCGAATAGTGTTGCTGCCCGTCGTAGACCAGGTGCTCATAGACTTCGTCACTCAATACCAGCAGGTCCTGGCTACAGACCAATTGTTGCAGCTTGAGCATGTCCTGGTGACTTAGTACCGAGCCGGTGGGATTGTGCGGGGAATTAATAATAATCATGCGACTGCGTGGAGTGACGGCCCTATTGAGACGAGTCCAGTCAATTGAAAAATCCTCTTCTGACAGCGGTACATGTACTGCTATGCCGCCGGCAAGAGCAATGCTGGGTCCGTAACAATCGAAGCAGGGGTCCAATACGATCACTTCATCGCCGCGGTGAACAGTGGCGTTGATGGCGCAGTAAATGGCTTCGGTGGCGCCGGGCAATACCGTTATCTCGGAATCGGGGCAGCAGTCGACCTGGTAATAACATTGTAATTTTGCGGCAATTTGTTCCCGTAATGCCACCACCCCGGCCATCGGCGCATACTGGTTCATACCGTCCATGACATTGCGGGCCAGCGCTTCGCGCAGCGCTAGCGGCCCGTCGTAGTCGGGAAACCCCTGCGACATATTGAGGGCGCCGCAGTTGGCGGCAAGAGCCGACATCTCAGTGAATATGGTGGTGCCACTAGCGGGCAATTTGCTAACTAGGTTCATTGCGCTGACTTAATATTGCGGCTGCGCTCGTCGGCCTGGGTTGCAGCCGAGCTAGCAGAGCTTGTTATTTTTGCCCATTATTAACCGGGGTAAAGGTGTCAAAGTTTTCCATCAGTGAGTTGTCTTGATCAAATTCTCCCTGATTTTCACTAGCCTGGCGCTGTAAGGTTTTCATAAAGTTGTAGCGTCGCTGGCTGACTTGCCGTACCTGCTGGTCGTTTTTGAGAATAAGCGGATGAATAAATACCATCAGATTCTTTTTAGTGTGGTTGACCCCGCGGCTGCTAAATAGTCGGCCTATCAGTGGCAAATCACCCAACAGCGGCACTTTTTCTCGGACCTGTGTCTCCTCGTCGCTTATAAGACCACCCAACACCAGCACCTGGTCGTCTTTGATCAGCGCCTTGGTGATTACCGAGCGCTTATTGGTGATGATATCTGAAGCGGTTTCCACCGAGGGCGCAATCGATTCGGTGGTCTGTTCTATTTCCAGAGTAATCGAGTCACCTTGGTTAATACGCGGGGTGACCGTCAGGGAAATACCGATATCCTGACGTTCGATGGTAGTGAAGGGGTCGTCGGTGCCGGCCCCTGCGCTGGTTGCTTGGCCAGTTTTAAAGGGCACGTTTTGTCCCACTAATAACGACGCGGTTTCATTGTCGAGGGCGACAATGGTGGGAGTGGAGAGAATGTTGGCATTTTGGGAGGCGTTTAGTGCGCGAATAGCAGCCTGCAGCGAGCCTTTTTCAAAGTAGCCAAAGGTAAAACCCCGGGCATTAGGAAAGGCCAGCGTAGAGCCGTCGCTAGTGACTTTGGCAGGGGATAGGTCACCGAGGGCATCGACCGCCGCCACCACACTGTTGCCGGGACTGCTCACCCAGCTGACACCGATATCGCTAGCGACGTCGCCGCTTACCTCGACTACAAGCGCTTCCACTAACACCTGGGCACGGCGTATATCGAGGTCGGTAATCACCCGTTTGATGGTGTTCAACATAGAAGGTGGCGCATTGATGACCAGAGCATTGGCACTATCACTGGCCTCGATGGTGATCGAGTTACTGTCTTTTTGCTCGCTTTGAAGGCTGCTGGCCAGACTCTTTAATATCGGTGCGATCTCCGCGGCATCGACATAGTGTAAGTACACTACCTGGGTATTGCCTTGGCCGTTCAATGGCGAGTCGAGCTGGGCGATTAGTTTTTTGAACTGGCTGCGCTTGGCCGGGTCCCCGGCTAGTAAGATACTGTTGGAGCGTTCATCGGCTGATATGCTGAAGGTGAGGCCCTGGCCGTTACCATCTAGCGTTGAACTCAATGAAGCGAGGTTACTGCGAATGGCATTGGCATCGGCATGGAGTAATTTTATGACTTCTATCTCGCTGTCGCCGGCAATATCTAATTGCGCGACAAGTGCTCTGAGGGAGGCGATATTGCTGGCGTGATCGGCGACAACTAGTGCGTTGGTGGCAGCGTAGGGCTTGAGAAAGGCATCACTGCTAGCTAGGGGGCGCAGAATGTCGACCAATTTTACCGCCGACACATGTTGAATTTTCATTACCGTTACAATCATGTCCGCGGTGTTTGATTGCGGCGACAGGCTTAGTCCTGCACTCTTTGCCAGATTGATGGGAACAATTTTTAGCGCTTCTGCGGTTTCCACTGCGGCAAAGCCATGTACCTGTAGCACCGATAGAAAGACCTGGTAGGCCTCGTCAACACTCAGCGTGCTGGGGGAGAGCACGGTGACCTGGCCCTTCACAGCCTTGTGCACGATGATATTTTTGCCGGTGTTGTCCGCCACCCACTGGATCAGCGCATGAATATCAGCGTTGCGCATATTCATCGTCAAGCGGTCCGCAGCATAACTACTGGGAATTAAATACAACGCACAGAAAACCAGTGGCAATAGGCGGTAAGCAAATCTATACATAAATCAACCTTTGTTCTTGGAGCGATTGCGAAGCTCCTGTAGCCGCGTTTTAATTAATTGCTGGCGCTGCTGCGCACTCATTGATGTGCTGTCTAGCGACTTGGCCCTGGGGCCAGATTGATCGATAGACACACTATTGTTGCTGTTAGGTCTGGCGTTTCCCGCGTCACTGCCCGGGCTAGGGAATTTTAACACCTCCAGCTGCCCGTCTCGAGATAACACCACGTGATTGGGAAACACGCTGTGTAACTGGGTGTTGGCACCGACCTGCATATTGACTCGGTAGGTGCGGGTAACACCATTGCCGTCCTCGATCATGGCGCTGCCCTTCTCGGGGGTGCTGGCACCAAAGGCACCGCGCAGGATTAATTGCAAACGGGTAGAGGGCAATTTAGCGGCAGTGGGGCCCACCAGCGTGCGGCCAAATAGGTTGGCGGCGGTGATGGTCTTCGCATCGTACTGTTGTCCCTGGGGGGGTGGGCTCACTAGGGCTATCGTTGGTTGAAAATAAAATGTCAGGTAGCTGCGCCACAGCAGTTGCGTGAGCAGGGCCAGCAGGCACAGTGCTAGCGCAATCGTTAGCCAGCGCTTGTATTGGCGCAGGTCCAGTTCAGAAATATCTTGGATTAGACGGTTGAGCACGTCGTTACCTTCTGAGTTAACAGCATGTTTTTGCTGTTAGAGGGCCTTGTTGCAGCCCTCTGTTAATGGTGTATTGTGGGCACGGTCATCGGTAAATGTCGATAGCGGTAGCAGGTTTTTACTGCCATGCTCGCGAAGCCGTCGCCGAAGGTTTAGTATAGTTGTAAAATTATAGCGTAGTAACAAGAACTTAGGATTGAAAGTTAGTGGAAATTCAACTTAATTTTCAGTTTTGTGCTGCATCGCGCATCACCGCAGCTGATATAGGTGTCAAAATAGCCTCAGGTAAGGGGCCGTCAGCCCGTAATCGGCGCGCGCAGTGCGGTGGCGGTGATGGCGTTGCCACAGCTATACTGGTGTAATCACCAGCTAAAAAAAGATATACAAAGAGAGGTTACCATGAGTAGTAGCGGTGTTAGCCCACAGAATTTACCCTTTGGTTTCGCCAAGCGGCACGGTGTGTTTATTCAATATTCCAATGGCACTGCTCCGCTGTTGTGTCACCAGGCCAAACTGTCGTCAACGGCCTATGCCGAAGCGCGCCGATTTGTCGGCGCCGATATCGCTTGTCAACAGCTAGAGCAGCAGGAGTTTGACCGTTCCCTCGCCGCGGCTTACGAGCGCAACTCCACCGACGCCATGCAAATGGTCGAGGATCTCGGCGAAGAGGTTGATCTGGCAAGCATTGCCAGCGCCGTGCAGCCCACAGAGGATCTATTGGAGCAGGAGGGCGGCGCGCCCATCATTCGTCTGATCAATGCGATATTGAGCGAGGCGGTGAAAGAGGGAGCCTCCGATATTCATGTCGAAACCTTTGAGTCGCGTATGGTGGTGCGCTACCGGGTGGACGGGGTGTTGCGAGAAGTGGTCGAGCCCAAACGCGAATTGGCGCCGCTGTTAATCTCGCGGATAAAAGTCATGGCGAAACTGGATATTGCCGAGCGGCGAATCCCTCAGGACGGGCGCATATCACTCAGAATTGGCGGCCGAGAGATCGACGTGCGGGTCTCCACCATGCCCTCCAATATGGCTGAACGAGTAGTGTTGCGGCTGCTGGAAAAGCAGGCGGGTAAATTTAGTCTCAGCGCGCTGGGTATGCCGCGGCTACGGGATCAGCAATTCAGCCGACTGCTGTCCCGCCCCCACGGTATTTTACTCGTCACGGGACCCACCGGCTCAGGCAAGACCACCACCTTATACGCCGGCCTGTCTTCGATTAATAACAGCACAAAAAACATACTTACCGTGGAAGATCCTATCGAATACAACTTGGAGGGCATCGGCCAGACTCAGGTTAATGTCAAGGCGGATATGACGTTTTCTCGGGGGCTTAGGGCGATTCTGCGGCAGGATCCCGACGTGGTTATGGTCGGTGAAATTCGCGACCTGGAAACCGCTGAGATAGCTATTCAAGCCAGTTTGACCGGGCACTTGGTGCTCTCTACGCTGCATACCAATTCCTCCGTCGGCGCAGTAACCCGGCTGCGGGATATGGGCCTTGAACCGTTCCTATTGGCTTCGAGCCTGATTGGTGTGATGTCGCAGCGACTGGTGAGAATGTTGTGTGAACACTGTAAACAAGAGCAGCAACCCAGTATTTTGGAGCGAGAGTTCCTCGGTGATATATTGGAACAGGACGACAAAATATATAACCCCGTGGGCTGTGAAAAGTGCAATAACCTGGGTTACAAAGGTCGTACCGGTATTTATGAATTGTTGATTGTCGATGAACATATCCGCAAGCTTATCCACAGCGAGGCACCGGAGGAAGAGCTGGTCAAGGCGATGCGAATAAATAGTATGCAAAGTATCCGTTCCGATGGGCGCTCTCGTATACTCGATGGTATTACTACCGTTGAAGAGGTACTGCGAGTGACCCTAGAGGATTAACCATGGCTGCATTTTCCTACGCCGCGCTGGATAGCCTTGGCACAGAAAAAAAGGGAGTGGTCGAGGCCGATAGTACTCGGCAAGTGCGACAAATTTTGCGGGAGCAGGGTTTGGCGCCGCTGCAGGTACGGCAGGCGTTGGCGCCTCAGTCCGGGGGCGGCCAACTGTTTGGCGCTGGCCGGGCAGCCACTCTCAAAGTCGCGGAACTGTCGCTGATTACTCGCCAACTGTCCACCCTCATTCAGGCGTCCATGCCCCTGGAAGAGGCTCTTAATGCAGTGGCTAAACAGTCGCTTGGCGCCGGTGGTAGTAAGAAAGTACACACCATCGTATTGACGGTGCGCTCCAAGGTATTACAGGGACATTCGCTGGCCGACAGTATGGCGGACTTCCCGCGCGCCTTTCCCCTGCTATATCGCGCCACCGTCGCCGCCGGTGAACATGCCGGGCATTTGGATTTGGTGTTGAGCCGATTGGCGGACTACACCGAAAACAGTCACAACACGCGGCAAAAAGCCAAACTTGCGCTGCTCTATCCGTGCTTGTTACTGGTCATGTCGATCGCTATCGTTTCCGGTTTAATGGCCTTTGTAGTACCTGATGTGATTGAGGTTTTTAGTGGTCAGGGGCAGAGCTTACCGGGCCTTACGTTGGCGCTGATAGGTTTGAGTGACTTTGTGGTCAATTACGGTCTACTGCTATTGCTGACGGTGGTAATGGCGGTGCTGGGCTTGACTGCGGCTCTGAAAAAGCAAGACCTACGGCTGCGTTGGGACCATGCTATGTTGTCGGCACCGCTGTGGGGGCGATTTATTCGTGGCAGCGACACCGCCCGTTATGCCAGTACCCTGAGCATATTGACCAGCAGTGGTGTGCCGCTGGTCGATGCGATGAAAATAGCGGCGGAGGTGGTTGCCAACAGCCGGCTGCGACAGTTTGTCAAAGCGGCGGCCCAACAGGTGAGGGAGGGCGGTACGTTGCACACCGCTTTGGACCACAGTGGTTATTTCCCGCCGATGATGGTGCATATGATTGCCAGCGGCGAAGCCAGCGGTGAGCTCGATACCATGTTGGAACGAGTTGCACAGAGTCAGCAGCGGGAATTGGACAATCTGGTGGCGACACTGATCGGTATCTTTGAGCCGGTTATGTTACTGGTAATGGGGGTGACCGTACTCACTATTGTATTGGCCATTTTGCAGCCCATATTCGATATGAATCAACTAATTTGACACCGTGGTAGTGAGTTGCCGACAGCCAGACTAGCGTCCGTTGCGCGAGCCAGTAATGTTACAACATATTAGTTACAGCAGTGAAGTTACAGCACTATCGTACCCGCCTAGGTGGGGTTAATTAGGGAGATGAAAATGAATATCAATGGCAGCAAATCAGGTTTCACATTGATAGAAATAATGATTGTTGTGGTTATTATCAGCGTGTTGATTGGGCTCGTTGCCCCCAATATATTAGGCCGAGTTGACGAGGCTCGGGTTACCGCTGCCCAGGCCGATATCGGTACCATGGAGCAGGCGCTGGAAATGTACAAACTCGATAATTACCGCTATCCAACTACCGACCAGGGGCTGCAGGCACTGGTGCAAAAGCCCAGTGGCTCACCGGAACCGAAAAAGTGGAACCCTTCCGGTTACCTTAAAAAGGGCGTTCCCGATGACCCCTGGGGGGGGCAGTATCAATATCTCAGCCCGGGCTCCGCCGGTGCCTATGATCTCTATTCTCTGGGCGCCGACGGGCAGGAGGGTGGCGAGGGCTACGAGAGTGATATCGGTAACTGGGATCAGTAAGTGGTGATCGGCAAACGCGCTAAATTCGGTGCTGACCAGCCGGCAGTGAGCACTCATCGAGCTGGTTTTACCTTAGTCGAAGTGATGATCACCCTGGTCATAGTGGCGGTGATCGCGGGTATGGCGACACTGTCCTTTGGCAAGAATCCTGCCCGGGAGCTGGAGCGTGAGGCTGCTCGGCTGCAATTGCTACTGCAAACACTGAGTGACGAGGCTGTGATGCAGGGCGCTGAGTTCGCTTTGGCGCTACCCACAGAGGGCTATCAATTTTTGTCTTTAGATAGCGAGACCTCGCAGTGGCAAGCGCTGGCTGAAGAAGCCTACCTATTCTATGCGCTGGCTGCGGATATCACCATAACCGTGGAGGTAGAGGGCGAATCGGTCGAGGCGCAGAAATTGCTGCAACAACAGGCCGGCGCTAGTGGCCAAGAGGCGCTGCGGCCGGTGCTTTTACTGTTGTCCAGCGGTGAGACCACGCCTTTTCGCATTGCCCTGAGCCGCCCTGGAGCAGGGGAGTATACAATCAGCAGCGATGGCGTTTCGGGGATTTATATCCAATGAGCTGTTGGCAGTATGACCGGCCGGCTTCGAAGGGGGCCCGGCAATGGGGCTTTACCCTGTTGGAGGTACTGATTGCCCTAACTATACTAGCCATATCCTCGCTAGCAGTCATTCGCCAAATCGGCCAGAGCACGATCAACCTAGCTCAACTGGAACAAAAAACCCTAGCGGCGTTGGTTGCCGATCGGCGCATCGCGCAATACCGCATTGCCGAGAACTGGCCACCATTAGGTTCTGACAGTGAGCTCACCGAGATGGCAGGTCGGCAATGGCGAGTCGACACCGAGGTGGTGACGACCTCAGAGCCGCTATTGCGAAAATTAACGGTGGCGGTGGCCCTCGACTCATCGCCCAACCAAGCCGCGGGCAAAGTACCGCCGCTGACAGAATTTATCATCTATCGCGGGGCCCACTGATGGCTGTTTACTCGATAACAGGGGCCCGGCGCCGTTATTCCCATGGCCTGACCATACTCGAAGTTCTTATCGCTCTGAGTATATTTGCGCTAATTGGGGTGGCCTCTTATCGCATGCTGACCGGTGTGATTAGTGGGCAGCAGGCCACCACTGAGCACTCAGTCGAACTGGGCCGTTTGCAAAAAGCGATGTTGATCATGGGGCGAGACCTCGAGCAGAGCGTAGCGCGGCCGATTCGATTATCGAGCACCGACCCGCTGCCGGCATTGCAGATCAATAGTGGTGACGTCCAGTTGCAGCTGACCCGGGGCGGGCGGCGCAATCCGCTGCAGTTGCCACGTAGTTCGCTACAGCGCGTAGCCTACGAAATCGGCCCCCACCCGGATAGGAATCGCAGCGGCAGTCCGTTTTTTGGCGATGAGAGGCGCTATTTACTGCGCCAATACTGGCCCAATTTGGACCGGGCTGGACAGGTTGCCCCCCATGTTCAAGCGCTGTTGGCGGCAGTGGAGTCGATGGAGCTGCGGGTGTTCACCAATCGCGGAGAAAGGCGGCAATGGCCCCTAGCTAGCGCCGGTAAAAAGACAGCTCCAGGTGCAGCGGCAACTGCCCCGGAGCTGCTACAGGCGATTGAACTGAGTATCGAACACGGTCAGTTTGGCCAAATTGAGCGTCTATTCACGGTGAACTAGATGATGAGTCGGGGCGCGATTGCGCCACCCAGGCCTCACCCCAGCCGTCAGCGTGGCATTGCCCTGATCAGTGTATTGCTCGTATTTGCCCTTGCTACCGTTATCGCTAGCGAGATCATTGCTCGTAATGCGCTGGATATTCGTAAAACCGCCAATTACCTTAATAGTCAACAAGCCTATTATTATGCTCTGTCGGGCGAGGCCTATGGGCGGCAACTACTGTATCGAGATTTCAGCGAGACCGCCGGTAATACGCCCAGCGATGGTCTAGCAGACGACTGGGCACGGTTGAAACAGGGCTTTGACATCGACAATGGGTCCATGACGATTACTATTGTCGACCTGCAGGGACGCTTTAATATCAACAGCTTGCGCACAACCCAGGGTACTATCGATGCCGGGGCCCGCAATACGTTATCAGCGCTGCTGCGCGAGCTAGGCATTCGCCGGGATTATGCACCGGTGCTAGTGGATTGGCTGGATGCCGATGAGTTACCGGTAAAGGCCGGGGCGGAGGATAGCGGCTATAGCGCCCTAGGGTATCTTCCAGCCAACGCTTTGCTAGCGGATATTAGCGAGCTGCGGTTACTGCAGGACTTTGCAGCTGAGGACTATGAGTATCTGCGGGGTCATGTTGTGGCTCTTCCTGCCGCTATCGAGAATAGAGCCCGAACATACAATATCAATACACTTGATGCTAAACTAATCAAAGCGCTGGTACCGAGTATAGCGGCCCCAGAGCTCGAAAGAATCGAAGCAATACAGCAGCGCGGCGGATATACGACTGTGGCCGCCTGGGTTGAAGCCAGTAGTGCGCTAGCCGCTGTCGCCGGTCAATTGGGGGTCAGCAGCGAGTTCTTTGAGATAACGGTCACGGTGAAGTTTGCCGGCCGCAGCGCTCGGCTGGTCACCCAGGTTCAGCGGGTGGCCAAAGACGGTGATATTAGGGTACTTAAGCGGCAACAACTGCCGGATTAACGGGCGGCAGTGGTAATGTTACCGCTGTCCGCCAGCAATGATGAAGGCCTATGAGCGAACACAACAAGCATTTGCTACTTCGTATACTGCCCCAGCAGGCTGAGCTGAACAGTGCTGGCACCGTAGCCTGGAATCTGGTTGACGAGCGGGGCGAGTTAACCAGCGGTGTTAGCTCAATCGCTGAACTCGGGGTACAAGTTGGCGATGTGATAGCGCAGTGCTCGGTCAGCGTGATTGTCCCTGGTCTCGATGTGTTGTTATGCAATGTGGCAACGCCCACCAGCAATAGTCGGCAACTCAACCGCGCGCTACCTTTTTTGGTAGAAGAATTGCTGGCAGAAGAACTCGAAAATGTCCACCTCGCACTGGCCGAACCCCTAGATCTAAGCGCTGGTAATATCGATGTAATGGCGATCAGCCACCGCGTATTAATCCATTATCTCGACGTATTACACAGCAATAAATTGTCCCCTGATCGGCTTAGCCCAGATATTCTGGCGGTGCCGCGGTTGGGCGGCAGCTGGTCGGTACTGGTTGACGCAGAGGACATCATTATTCGAACCGGGGTGATGGCGGGAATGGTGGCGGTGGTCGACGATCTCGAGATCGTGTTTTCGTCTCTTGTGGCCCGCGACAGTAGCGGCGAGGCAGGCCTTGTAGTGACGGTTATCGCCAGTGATGGCGAGGCCGAAAATATCGAGCGGGCGACGGTGATCGCTACCTTTCTACGCGATAACTATCCGCTTTTAGAAGTGAAGGAGGACCGGTACCGCGAGAGCGTTTCTCAATTGCTGTTGGGCAGCTATCTGGCCGAATGTGACGGTCCGGGTACAAGTTCAGCTGCCAACTTCCTACAAGGAGGCTATCGTGTCACTGAGGAAAATAGCAGTGGCTGGGAACCCTGGCGACCGGCAGCATCGCTAGCAGCGATGGGGTTGATGGTTTTTCTGTTGTTCTCGCTGGGTAGTGGCTGGTATTTTACCGCTAAGGCGACGGCGTTAGCAGCGGAAAACAAGGCATTGTACCAGCAGTTATTTCCCAGTGAGCGACGTATTGTCAGCCCCAAAAAGCAGTTTCAAAATCACCTTCGACTGGCAGCTAGTCCCGCCGCCCACGGTTCTTTCTTGGCGCTGTTGACGCAGTTTACCGCCTCGGTATTTCCAGTGGCTGATGCCGCGAATGGGCGCAGCCCTGCAGCTATTTCGATGGTTAAATTGCGCTATGATCAGGCCGTTGACGGCCTGCACTTAGAGTTGCAAAGCAAGACAATTGATCAATTGGATCTGTTGAAAAATAATCTCGCCGATGTGGGGTTGCACGCGACGGTCAATTCCGCCACCGAGCAGGGAGACACCATGGTGGCCCGGTTGTTAGTGGAGCGCTTATAATGATGATTGAAATACTTAAGAATTCTGCCATGGTGCAGGGACTGCTGGAAAAATACCGAGCCTACAGCCAGCGCGATCGACGCATCGTACTGGGGTTGGGGGCAAGTTGTTTTGCTGCGGTACTGGTTTTTGGGCTTTTGCTACCGGTCGCCAGTTACAATGATACTGCACAAGTGAATTATCGTGCTCGCTTGGATACCTACCAGTTTATGCAGCAGAATAAGGGTGTATTCGATACTGGCAAAGAGGGGGCATCAGTACGAGACACTAATCAGTCGCTGCTGGGCTTGGCCAATACCAGTTCTAAGGCCTTCGGCTTTGTGTTTAAACGCTATGAGCCCGTGGGCGACAACGGGCTGGGCTTATGGCTTGAAGATGTATCCTTCAATCGTGTTGTATTGTGGTTACAGCGCCTTGATAGCCAGTACAATATTCATGTTACCGAAATTGTTGTAGACCAACAAAGCCGCGCGGGCATGGTCAATGTTCGTCTGGAGCTACAGGGGTAGTGCGCTGAATGTATCAACGCTATTTTGATCTTGCCGATGCGCCTTTTTCTATAGCACCGGATCCGCGCTATTTGTTTTTAAGTGAAAAACATCGGGAGGCACTTGCCCACCTGTTATATGGTGTCGGTGATCAAGGTGGTTTTGTACTGCTTACCGGCGAGGTAGGTACCGGTAAAACAACGCTGTGCCGGAGCCTTTTGCAGCAAATTCCAGCGCAGACCGACGTCGCCTATATCATTAATCCAAGGCAGAGTATTAACCAATTGCTGCAGTCTATATGCGATGAGTTGCATATCGAGTACCAACCGGGGCGCACTAGTCGCGACCTGGTCGACGATCTCAATAGGTTTCTATTAAGGGCTCACGCGGCTGGCCGCAATACGCTATTAATTATCGATGAGGCGCAAAATTTAGGGGTCGAAGTATTGGAGCAGTTACGGCTGTTAACCAATCTGGAAACCAATGAAAAAAAGTTACTGCAGTTGGTGTTACTGGGACAGCCAGAGCTCAGCGAACTGTTGGCTAAGCCGCAGTTAAGGCAACTGGCCCAGCGCGTGACAGCACGCTTTCACCTAGGACCGCTATCGAAAGCTGAGGTGGCACAGTATATTGCCCATCGACTGTCCGTCGCTGGTTGTGCCAAAACACTATTTTCCGAGGCGGCTGTCACAGCGGTATACCGCTCTAGTCGTGGTATTCCACGGCTTATCAATCAGCTATGCGATCGATCATTGTTGGGTGTTTATGCCACCAACGGCGATACAGTGACACGCTCTATTGCAAAAACCTCCTCCCGGGAGGTGTTCGCCTTGGGGGGTTCTTCCACGCGATGGCGCCCTGTCTATATCGCATTACTGGTGTCAGTACTGGTATTGCTGCTGAGCTTTTGGTGGCGCTCGACGCAAACTGCGGCGTCTCTTCAAAGCACAGTGGCGCTCGGCGTACTCAATGCCGGCAACGCTGGCGAGCACCGCGGTGATCGAGCTCTTAGTTATATATTGCACGGTGTCAGTGAGCGACGAATGGTGTCAGTTACCGGTGCAGTAAGTAGCATCGGCATCGCTGTAAACAGGCTCTAGAACGATGTCTTATATTCTCGATGCGCTAAAAAAATCCGACCGGGAGCGGCAGGACAATAGCGGTCCAACACTGCAAACCATACAGCGGCCGCTGCCTAGGGCCACACATCTTAATAGCCGTTTAATACTGCAGCTTGTTATTGTTGTTTTGTTGTTTCTACTGGCGTTGGCAGCGCTGTGGATTGTTAACTCAGGGGTTGCTAAGTCGGCGCCCCAAAATGCTGTTGCAAACGACGTCAGTCCCGCCAGTGAGCCACTGGCAGTGGTGGTCACTGAACCGCAGAAGCGCGTCACAGCGGTGGAATTGCCCGTTTTAGTGCCTTTTTGGCAGCTGCCGGACACTGTGCAACAGGATATTCCACCGCTGACGTTTTCGCTGCATATTTATGCAGAAAACCCCAAGCGCAGAACAATTATAATCAATAAAAATCGAATGACGGAGGGTGACAGAGTATTGCCCGAGTTGCAGCTGGAGAGTATTACCAAGCAGGGGGTGATACTTAACTGGAAAAAAACCTATCGCTTTAGTATCGATGTAGTAGAAGCATGGTAGCAAGTACTGGTCCCCAGTACGTGTAGCTAATTGTGAAGCCTGGTTGTGGTAATGCTTATTAGTTGCACCGCGGCTGTTATTGGGCCTTCACCTGCGGTTTGAATTCAATAAAGTCTTTTACTGAATTGACCGTGGTCGGCAGCTTATCGCTATTATAGTTTTCGCTCAATGCCTTAATGGAACGATATTTTTCCGCCGACACAAGCTGAGATTTCTCCGCCGTATCGATAATACTGGGGTGAATAAAAACCATTAAGTTTTTCTTTGTGGTCTGTTCAGTAGACGATCGGAACAGTGCGCCCAGCAGCGGTATGTCACCTAGCAGGGGTACTTTGCGCACAAGTTGCGACTGCTCGGTGGAAATTAGTCCGCCCAGTACTAATATGCTGTCGTTTTCGACCAATACTCGAGTTTTGATACTTCGTTTATCGGTGACAATATCGTTGGCAAATTGAGCCGAGGGGGAGACAGTTTCGATTTCCTGCAATATATCCAAAGTAATAGCGTGTTGCTCATTGACCTGGGGAGTGACTTTGAGGCTGAGGCCTATGTCTCGGCGCTCTATGGTCGTAAAGGGCGAGTCGGTGGAGGCGTCGGCAGTGGCCTGGCCGGATATCAGCGGAATATTGGAGCCCACCAATACTGCAGCAGTTTCATTGTCGAGAGTGACAATAGAGGGAGTTGATAGAATGTTGGCACCGGTTTCATTGGAAAGTGCATTAATAAGCATTCGTAACGAACCATGACGGTAGATGCCCAAACTGAGGCCCGATCCCGCCGCAGCGGTCAGCGCCCTGACCCCAAAATCGGTAGCGGCTTCGACGCCGCTGGTATTGTTTAACGCACTGTTCCACTCAACGCCCAGGGTTTCGGAATATGTTTGGCTCACTTCTACGATTATGGCCTCCACCAATACCTGAGCGCGTTTGATATCGATATCGTTAACAACTTCTGCCATTGCATCCATAATACTCGGCGGGGCGGTCATAATGATCGCGTTGCTGCTCTCGCTCATTTCGATGCTAATGGGGCCGTCGACGTCTTTTTTGTTGCTGCTATCACTTATCATTGCGGTGCTGAGACCGCGTAAGATGGGCAGCATCTCTGCGGCGTCCAAATAAGCCAAATGAATGACCCGGGTGTTGCCGCTACTGTTAATGCTGCGATCGAGTTGCCTGACCAAGCGTCGAATTTTCTCTTTACTGCCCTCGTCGCCACTAAGCAGTAAGCTATTGCTCCTATCATCGCTGCTGATAGCAAATCGACCGGCGCCGTCGCTTTTTAATAAACTCAGTACTAGGCCAGTGACACTTTTCGCCGATGCGTATTGCAGCGGGATAACCTCAATCGACAAATCACCTGATCGATCCAGTTGGGTGAGAAGCTGTACGAGACGCTTCACGTTCTCCATTTCGTCGGAAATCAGTAAGCTATTCGTTTCCGCAAGAGAGGCAATATAGCCACTGGGGGGAATAAGTGGTTTTATCAACGCGGAGAGTTTTTCCGCGGGTATACTGTTCGCGGTAAATACATAGAGTATTTGGCCACCGACTTGCTCAGGCTTGGTGAAGTCACGAATCAACTGACTGGGGGATGACTTGGCCATAGCGGCGGGGTAAATACGTAAAATACCGTTCACTTCCGACGCTGCAAAGCCGTAAATATCCAGTAGCGACAAAAATGTGCGATAGGCCTGAGTGACTGTCATAGGGGCGTTAGAGAGTACCGTCACATTGCCACGAACTCGAGGGTCGACCACTATATTTTTCCCGGTTTGCTCTGCTATCCATTGAATTACTTCAGAAATATCAGCGTTGCGCATATTCATTGTCAGCAGCTCGTCGCCCTGGATTGACTCTGCGGCGACGCTGGGAGTAGATGTTAAGACAATGACAATAACGGCAAAAACATGCGTTAAAAAGGGGAGTCGGATGGGTGAGTTTTGACGGCGCATAATATTCTGGATAATGACAGATGCTACAATTGTAGACTAGATCCTGGTGTCTCATCGCTCTTTTTATTAGTAATTCGTCGGTGCTGCGTCGACGACGCATAAACGCGGTACTGTCTGCTATCTCCGCGTGGTAGCTGTTGTGACGAGTATAAACCATTAAGTGACACCGCCGAAATCATAGCCGGCAAAAAATGTTCCGCAATTAACGTCTATACTGCTGTTGGGCAATAGATGCCGATAGCAGTCAGCACTAAAGGGTTTTAGCAGGCAGGCGCTGGCTGAATTGGATGTTTTGCTCAATGGCGGGCATATAGCCGGCGGAAGTATGGATAATAATCGTTTTACAGGGAGCGTAGGGTGAAGATTCTACTGGTTGATGATCATGTTATTTTTCGCGATGGGTTGAAGTTGGTATTAGATGGCTTAGAGGCGGGGATAGATTTTTTTGAAGCGGGCAGCTGTGCAGAAGCTTTGCACTGCATTGATGGCAACGTTTTCGACTTAATTCTACTGGATCTTCATCTGCCCGATTCAAGTGGCGAGCAGACACTGAAGGCAGTTTGTACGCAAATGGGGGGCTGCTCAGTTGTGGTGCTGTCGGGAGAGGACAGCCCGGCCATTATTCGCGATTCTATCGGCCAGGGCGCTTCGGGTTTTATTCCCAAATCGTCGAAATCGAAGGTTCTGACCGCCGCCCTGCGACTGATACTCGATGGTGGTGTTTATTTGCCGCCCAGCGCCCTAGACGACCTGCGACTGCCCGGTGGGCCCAGTTGTCACCGGACTCTGTCCAATAATATTCCGGTCGAAGATATAGTATCGCTATTGTCGGGGCGTCAACAAGAAGTGCTTATTCACGCGATAGAGGGAAAATCAAACAAGGAAATTGCCAGGGCTATGAATATCTCCGAAGGCACTGTCAAGTCCCATTTGTCCCAAGTCTATCGAGCATTAGGGGTCAAAGGTAGGGTCGAGGCGGCCTATGCCGCGTCGAAGCTGGGCATGGTTGGCAAAGTTATGACGCACTGAGAAAAGGCCGCGAACGCAATGCAAACATCAGACAAACACAGCTGAACAGTTGAGCCTGCCCTAGGGCCAGCTAAATACCCATGGTCATTGTTGCATCGGCACACTATTGATTGTTGCAGTACCATTTTTAGCCGCGCAGGCTAATTTTGACAAGCGGAGAGAATGGCCAGTTTTAAAGATTCCACCAGCACCGGTTTGTGTAGCACAGCAGTACCCGAGGCTTGAAGTTCGGCCAGGGGGCTTGGTTCGGTATCGCCGCTGGTGATAATAGTGGGCAACCCAGGGTAGAGTGTTCTCAGAAGCTGTACAGTCGCTAAGCCATTGTCCTTTTCGGATAGCTGGAAATCCAGTATTGCGACATCCGCTTGATATGCAGTTGTCGGTGACAGTGCCTGGCCAGTGTTTTCAGCTACCATTACCGTACAGCCAAGTATCTCCAGGAGCGTTTTCATTTCCTGGCAATTATCAGTATCGTTAATAAGTAATATTGTCAGGGCCGACCAGAACATGTCATCACTAGCATTGTTTTTTTTTGGCTCATCATGGCGAGAGCCCTTGACTAATTTCAAGCTAAAAATGGATCCGATACGCGGCTTGGAGTAGAGTTTTAGCTCGGCGCCAAGTAATGTGGTATGGCGGCGAACAATGGACAAACCAAGCCCTAAACCCTTGCGGCGATCAGCATTTTTACTGTTGAACTGAGCCCGATGTTTCCGTCTGTTACGGTCATCATCATAAAACTGGTGAAACTCCTCGAAGATAGATTCTTGGTCTTGCTCGGCAATGCCAATGCCAGTATCGATAATATTAACAAAGACATGATCGTCGGTGATGATGACCTGTATACTTACTTTTCCCTGATCGGTGTATTTAACGGCATTAGATAATAAGTTTCTCAGTACGCGCTCGAGTAAGTTGTTATCGGTAAATACAGCGCACCGAGGCGGGCAGTCAATCTGCATTGCAAGACTCTTAGCGGTGGCCAAGGGAAGAAAGTCGCTGTAGATACGCGCTAGCATCAAGGACAGATCGAAGTCGCCTTTGTTAACCGGCACGATCCCAGCGTCGAGTTTTGAAAGATCCAAAACCGCATCCAGTTGCGCGCCGAGCGATTCCACCGCCGTGGTCATACTGTCGGCGATATCACGGACGTTATCATCGAGGGGTTTCATTGTAAGTGCCGAGCAAAAAAGAGTCAGAGAGTGAATCGGTTGGCGCAGGTCATGGCTAGCCGCAGCGAGTAATCTAGCCTTTGAGGCTATATCACCCAGAGCGGCAGCTAACTCGTAATGTAGCTTGCTGTTGCTCTGTTCAAGGTTAATGCGTGCCTGTAACTGGCTGTAGAAAACGGGATGATTGCGGCGGGAGGCATACAACTGGCCGCTGACATAGATAACAACTACGGTGAACAATGTGTATTGAATAGAACTATCCGCAGGCAGATAATAGATCCACAGAGCGGCCAGCGGTATAACAACGGTAACAATATGGGTCAGCAGAAAGGGGCTGTAGCCACTCGCGCTGGCAATAAAATTCCGCCCGATGGCCGCTAATAACAATGCTAGGGCGATTTGCAATGGTGGTTCAAGCATTGGGAAATAAAACAACGACATGCTAAAGCAAATACTTCTGGCAAGATTAATGCCTGCTGCCAGGGTCATTTTCTTGCCGGGGGCGCATTGGTAGAGGCTTATAAATCGATTGTAAAATGGCCACTGAGCCGCCTGAAAAACGAGTGCCGCGATTAACCAGCTCGCCCAGTAAGCTGTACTCACCACCCCGGAGCCTAGATAGGCAATATAAAGCAGTGCGCAAGTGGTGGGCAGTAACGCGTTATTGAATCTGGCAATGATTTCTCGAAGCAGTTCTCGTTCTGTTGCTTCTTGCGCGGCTGTTATGTCGGAAGGTTCGTAAGCGTTGTTATATTGCATAGCTGCAAGTGATCCCTATCCATAGAGATTCAAAAATGGTGGTGACTACAGTGCATGCTAGTTAAGATATTAGCAAGTTCTAATTAATTTGTGCGCCGCTGTCTAACCCCTTTAGATTACCTTGCTAGGCCACATGACCTAGCCGTTTTATAGCCGTTTGGCCAATTGGGTGTTCGTTGAACGTGGTGCATACTCCGTTGCGTATAATTAGTGCTCCTTTGCAGTCGCCTGTCAGGATGACTCGTGCTGAACAGGAGCTACATATTTAACGGACTAATGCATTGCCGCGGAAAGTGGCCTTATAAATAAGGTGCTTTCTGCGACTAATGGCCCCTCAGGGACGAGGATCTACAGCGAGTAACTGTTTATTGCGGTGCTGTACAGTAGACCGATTGAACAGAATACTGTCAGCTTTGCAATTGCTTGCTCAGTAGAGTGCGGCATTTATAGTAAGAAAACGTTTGAATTTGAATACAAATGGGCGGCAATTCCGTTGCAGATACATAAGTCCAGCCCGGTTGCAACCGTCGCAAACATCCTTCGAAATTGACCGTGCGTGGCCCAGATCGACATCCAGTTGCTCGGTTTCGCCAGGGGCAATAGTTTGCTCCACTACTTTGTATTCGCGACATCCTTGGAGATCCATTCACTTTGCTGTGCAAGTATTTCTGCTTTCAATGCGAAATACATAGTATTGATTGTCACCGTCCCAAGCCCAGATTGTTATTGCTGAAAATGTGTAGTGGGAATCTTTGGCGTGGGCGGTGATAGTAGGAGGCTGCCGATTTGCATCATAAGGTCATTGATTTAGCCAAGATTATAAATTAGATTGTGGTGCGATATGCGTGGCCCAAACTCACATGTTAATTGCCCCTTTTTGAATGACAAATTCTTGAGAAATAGACTAGGAACAGACTGTAATGACATTGTTGAAAAAAATACTAACATACGCGATCTCATTGATTCTCGTTGGCATCTTTATTTTATATTATTGGTTTTGGGGAGCTCCGGTTGGTGTGAATAACTATATCAACAAGGTATCAGCTCAGTTATTACTGCGTTCTCCAGAGATACTGACAACTCTAGGCTTTATCGACAACTCGCTGCTGGATTTCCACAGCGACAAGCTCGACGCCTATGATCTGGCGTCGGACCAAGAAATGTTGTCCTTTTTACGTGAGAGTCGCGATTCGCTGGACAATTATGGGCCCGGGGGGCTCGCGGGGCAGGAACTGCTCAGTTGGAAAATTCTTGCTTGGTACCTAGACGATGTCATTCGTCAGAGCGAGTTTGAACACGGTACTTATCGTGTCAATCAAATCTCCGGTGTCATGGTCAATATGCCGCAGTTTTTAACCGATAGCCATCACATTGTGAACGAAGCCAGCCTAGAGAATTACATTTCTAGACTGAGGGAATTTGCCCGTGTTATTGGCGAAGTTAAAATGCGTGTTATGGATGATCGTGACCACGGCACTCTACCGCCGGACTTTATTATCGAAAAAGCGTTAGTTGCCATGCGCGCTTTTGCCGCCGAAGGTGCTGAGGAAAATCCTCTGGTCACTACTTTGCCCGCTAAGCTCGAGGCGCTGTCCGATATAAGCGCTGCCCGCAAGGCCGAGTTGTTTCAGCAGGTTGTTACTGCCGTCGATGAACGAGTGTTGCCGCAATATATCGAGATGATTGCACTGTTTGAACAGCTGCTGCCCTTAAGTGATGCAACAGCGGGTATTTGGCGACTGCCCCGGGGCGAGGCGATTTATATTGCAGCGCTGCGCTCCAATACGTCCACTAGTTTGACCGCCGATGAGGTACATCAGTTGGGGTTGTCTGAGGTGGGACGCATAGAAGCGGACATGGAATCAATTCTCACTAAAGAAGGGCTGGATAGTGGTTCTATTGTAAGTAGGGTGCGTCACTTGATGGCAATGCCGGCGCATAATTTCGCCAACACCGCTCAAGGGCGACTGGAGCAGATTGCCTATTTAAATGAAATTAACGACAAATTGATGGCAGGTGTAGCTGATTATTTTATTACCGTTCCACCTCAGCCATTGGAGATTGTCAGAGTTCCTGAGTACGCGCAGGACTCATCGGCAGGTGGTTATTATCGACCACCGGCACTGGACGGTTCAGTGCCGGGGCGATTCTATATTAATCAAAAAAACACCACAGACAATCCACGTTGGACATTGCCCTCCTTGATGTATCACGAAGGTTCACCGGGGCATCATTTCCAGCTATCGGCGGCGCAGTTGATAGAAAACGTTCCTTTTATACGCAAGTCACTGCCCTTTAACGCGTTTGTCGAGGGTTGGGCATTATATGCTGAACGCATTGTTGCCACAGACATGGATGTTTATCGGGACGATGCTCTCGGGGATCTGGGCCGGCTTCAGGCGGAAATGTTTAGGGCCGTGCGCTTGGTTGTCGATACTGGTATGCACGCCAAGCGCTGGACCCGTGCGCAGGCTATCAGCTATATGCTGGCCAAAACGGGGATGCAAGAGGCAGCGGTAATTCGTGAGATCGAGCGCTATGTGGTTTGGCCGGGCCAGGCCACCGGCTATAAGGTGGGTCAGTTAACACTATTGCGCATGCGGGCGATGGCCGAACAGCAGTTGGGCGATCGCTTCGATATTAGAGCGTTCCATGAAATGATTTTACTCAATGGCGCCATGCCTTTGGTTATTCTTGAAGAGTCAGTGAAATCCTGGATTGAGACTGTGAAAGTGGCCGGCTAAAAGGATTTTTCGCGTGCTTATACTACGGCGAAAATGGGGGGGTTCACAGACTAGAGCAACTGAA
>Ga0209395_1000814_pt1 | contig 45263 bp, 34 predicted proteins | sample GOMGulsemesocosm_3_FD_184635 | JGI IMG/M metagenome (GOLD analysis project Ga0209395, IMG submission 184635) | Methane-oxidizing microbial communities from mesocosms in the Gulf of Mexico - GOM9D Gulf of Mexico (SPAdes) (version 2) | ecosystem: Environmental > Aquatic > Marine > Cold seeps... | reverse complement strand
AATTTAGTGGTAAATCAGGACTATGTTGAACCAGGCTTTAGTGCGCTAGATAACGTTGATGGTGACTTATCTGCCAATGTTGAGGTTAGTGGCACAGTTGATACCTCAAACGTAGGTACCTATATTCTTAGCTATAACGTGAGTGATGCTGCAAGTAACCAGGCTATTACTAAAACACGTCAAGTGACGATACAAGATGTCTCTGCGCCAGTTGTTATTGCGCCAAACAATATTATCATTGCTGCGATTGATGCCTTGGGTACACCTATTTCAAATACAGAAATAAACGCATTTCTTATGTCAGCTAATGCCAATGATGATATTGATGGCAGTGTCGGTGTTGTTTATGACGCACCAGATATGTTTACGCTGGGTGTAACCACGGTATACTTTACGGCCATTGATTCAGCTAACAATGTTGGTAGCGCTCAAGCTACGGTAACGGTTGTTGATCAAAGCATTCCTGTGATTACCCTTCTTGGCAATACATCAGTAACTTTAAGCGTGAACGAAAGCTATACCGAGCCTGCCTATCACGCACAGGATAATGTAGATGGTGATATTTCGGCCAGTATTGTTGTCGTTGGCACAGTAGATACCTCTACAATTGGTACTTATACCTTAAGTTATAATGTCTCTGATTCGGCCGGAAACGCAGCGCAAACTAAGATGCGTCAAATTTCCGTGCAAGATGCTCAGGCCCCCGTCATCGTTGCACCAAATAATATTACGGTAGCGGCGACTGATGATAATGGCACTTTAGCAAACCAAAGTTCAATCTCTGCTTTCTTAGCTTCAGCTAACGCGAGTGATGATGTTGATGTGTTAGTTACTGTAACTAATAATGCGCCTAATACCTTCCCATTAGGTACAACTACCGTAATGTTCAGTGCAAAAGATTCTTCGGGCAATGTTGGTAGTGCTCAAGCAACCGTGACGGTTGTTGATCAAACACCGCCAGTCATTAACTTAACTGGTAATACTTCACTGACATTGAATGTTAATGATAATTTTGTTGAGCCGGGCTTTAGCGCTAATGACAATGTTGATGGTGATTTGTCTGCCATGGTTGTGGCTAATGGTGCTGTTGATACCTTTAGAGTTGGTACTTACACCTTAAGCTATGATGTGACTGACTCAGCGGGCAATATAGCACAAACACAAACACGCCAAGTGACAGTGCAAGATGCTCAAGCACCTGTCATTATTGCGCCAAATAATATTACCGTAGCTGCTACTGATGTTAACGGTACACTAGCCAATAATAGTGCGATCTCTACTTTCTTAGCTTCAGCGAATGGTAGTGATGATGTTGATATGGCAGTCACTGTCGCTAATGATGCACCCAGTATCTTCCCACTGGGAACAACAGTTGTAAGGTTTAATGCACAGGATGCTGCAGGTAATACTGGCAGTGCTCAAGCCTCCGTTAGTGTTATCGATCAATCGATGCCAGTGATTAATTTAATTGGCAATACTTCAATGACCCTGAGTGTGAATGACAGCTTTGTTGAGCCAGGGTTTAGTGCAGATGATAATGTTGACGGCGATTTATTGGTAAATGTTGTTGTTGCTGGTGTAGTTAACACCTCTGTGGTGGGTACTTACACCTTAACTTATAACGTCTCTGACTCAGCAGGCAACTTAGCACCAACTAAGACACGTCAAATTACCGTGCAAGATGTGTCGGCTCCCGTGATTATTGCACCAAATAATATTATCGTTGCCGCCGTTGATGCGTTGGGCACATCAAGTGCCGATACCGCCATAAGTGCGTTTTTACATGCCGCGAATGCTCATGATGATGTAGATGATACTGTTGTCGTCATGAATGATGCACTTAGTATCTTCCCTATGGGGGTAACTATAGTGACCTTTAGTTCAACTGACAATTCAGGCAACCTTGGTAGTGCTCAAGCAACCGTGACTGTTGTGGATAAAACAATACCAGTCATTAATTTACAGGGCAATACCTCAATAACATTAAGTGTCAATGACAACTTTGTAGAGCCAGGATTTAGTGCTCATGACAATATTGATGGCGACTTATTTTCTAAAGTTATAGTAAGCGGCGCTGTAGATACTTCAACGGTAGGCACATATACCTTAAGTTATTTCGTGACTGACTCTGCAGGTAATACAGCCATAGTTCAAAATCGTCAAGTGACGGTGCAAGATGCTGCTGCGCCAGTAATAATAGCCCCCATAAATATTACTGTTGCAGCGGTTGATGGCATTGGCACACCTATTTCAGATTCAACGATTCAAACATTCCTCAATACGGCTAACGCGAGTGATAATGTTGATAGTGAATTGAACATAAATAATGATGCTCCTTCGATATTCCCATTAGGGGTAACCGTTGTCACCTTTAATGCCCGCGACAGTGCTGGCAATGTTGGTGTATCGCAGGCGACGGTAAGTATTGTTGACCAAGCTAGCCCAGAAATTACCCTTCAGGGTAGTACATCAATCACCTTGAGCTTGCATGATACTTATACTGAAGCTGGTTTTAATGCTTTAGATAATGTCGATGGTGATCTTAGTAACAGTATTGTGGTTATCGGGGCTGTTGATACCAGCGTCATTGGTATTTATACCTTAAATTATACTGTGATTGATGCAGCAGGGAATAGTGCGTTGGTGAAAAGCCGACAAATAACCGTTCAGGATGCTCAAGCGCCCGTTATTACTGTGCCAAATAATATTGAGGTTGCTGCCGCTGATGCTTTAGGTACATCGGCAGAACATCAAGAAATAAGCACGTTTTTACAGGCTGCAACAGTGAGTGATGATGTAGATGACAACCTTGTTATTAGCAACAATGCGCCATTAACCTTTGCCTTGGGCACAACCTTAGTTGTATTTAATGCTACAGATAGCGCAGGCAATATTGGTACAGCCCAAGCATTAATCACCATTGTTGATAATGCCGCACCTGTTATCGCTTTAACTGGCGAAACGGTTCAAACTATTAACTTACTCGATTCATATATAGAGCAAGGCTTTAGCGCGAGTGATAACGTTGATGGTGAAATTAATGAGCGGGTAACTATTACCGGTGCTGTTGATAATACGATTGCGGGTGTTTATACCATTTTCTACGACGTTCATGACCTCGCTAATAATGCTGCAATTACTCAGTCGCGCCAAGTAACGGTGCAGAATTTAGCATTAGTTGACTCTGATAATGATGGTGTTGTTGATGAACAAGATGCCTTCCCATTAGACTCATCAGAGTCAGTTGATACCGATGGCGACAATATAGGTAACAATGCCGATAGTGATGATGATAATGATAGCGTTGAAGATTCATCAGATGCCTTCCCATTAGACTCATCAGAGTCAGTTGATACCGATGGCGACAATATAGGTAACAATGCCGATACCGACGATGATAACGATGGCATCTTAGATGATGAAGACGACAATCCGTTGGTTGCATTTTTTGATGACCAGTCTCCTGTATTCTCTGAATTAGAGCAACTAGTTTTTGAAGCTCAGGGAGAGTTAACTACGGTAGTACTGCCTTTGCCGATTGTTAGTGATAATTCTGCAGAATTACCTACTGTGACATCAAATCTGTCTGAAGGTTTAGCCATAGGTACTCACTTAGTAACATGGACTGCAATTGATGGTGCGGGTAATCAAAGTACGGCGGTACAAGGGCTAGTAATTAAAGATTCAACAGCACCTGTTTTTACTACCGTTGAAGCAATAACAGTCAACGCTGAAGGCCGCTTAACTGATGTGTATTATTTGATTAACGCTATTGCGGTAGACATTGTTGATGGTGACGTTTTAGTAATGACTTTTGATAATACCATGTTGCCTTCTGGCTCTCATGAGGTGCAAGTTGTAGCGACTGATAGGGCGGGCAATGAAAGTATAGCTACAGTACCTGTGACTATATATCCAGCGGCAAGCATTAGAGATACGTTATTGGTAGAGTCTGGTGGTGTCTATAATATTGATGTTAATTTAAGTGGTGATGCACCCAATTACCCAGTATCGATTAGCTATCAACTCTCTTTAAACGGTGAGCTGTTTGAGACTGAGTCACTTATTATTGATGAAGGTACCTCAGGTAAACTGTCATTATTGATACCAGCAGAACTGCAAACAACGGATAATTTGCTACTCAATTTAGCTGAAGCTGACAATGGCTTTGTTGGTGAATCAAGCCAAAGTCATTTGATCGTTATTGAAAGCAATATTGCACCACTGCTTAGTTTTACTATTAGTCAAAACGATCAGTTGGTGAGTATCATAGATCCTGGCATGGGGGAGGTAACGGTTTCGTTACAAATAAGCGATGTTAACTTCAATGATGAGCATGACATTACTTGGACAGATGCCAGTGGTAATCTTGCTGATGCAGTTGATGTTTTAACGTATCACATTGAACCAAGTACACTTGAACAAGGGACTTATAACGTTGAGGTCAGTGTCGTTGAAAATAATACCCAAGAGTTGTTATCGGTGACAAAGTCAGTGCAGTTTGTGGTTGAGCAGCTAGTTGAACTGGTCAGCAGTAGCGATAGTGATCATGATGGCTTTAGTGATAGTGACGAAGGTTATCGCGACAGTGATGGTGATGGTATTGCTGATTACTTAGATAACGATAGCAATCCCACCCGTTTGCCAAGCAGTGAAAATACTGAGCCAATGCAAACAACTGCGGGATTAACCATGTCACTTGGCTCACTTGTTTCTTCCCAAGGCTCTACCAGTAATAAGGCGAGTTTAACGGTAGCTGATTTAGCGCAACTTGTTGGGGATGATGCCGCAGAAACCCATGATGAAGGTGTGGTGGCGGTTACACCATTGTACAACTTTACAATTGATGGTTTAACTGAGCAAGGTGGCTCCGTAGCCGTTGTTATTCCTATGGCAGTAGATACTTACCTACCTGCTGACGCTACTTATCGTAAGTATAATGAACGGGATGGTTGGTTTACCTTTGTCGAAGATGGAAACAATAACATTAGTTCAGCACACACTGATATTAATGGTAATTGTCCTGCAGCCAATGATGAAAGCTATATATTAGGTTTAACCGAGGGGGATAACTGCTTCCAACTTATCATTGAAGATGGTGGTCCTAATGATGCCGACTATATTATTAACGGCTCAGTAGAAGATCCTGGCGCTATTGTGATAAAGGCTATTAACCATGCTCCTGAGGTAGAGATCACTGCGCCAGAATATGGTTACGCGGAAGGTACCAAGGTCACACTAACCGCGCAAGCGACTGATGAAGATGGTGATGAACTGACTTATTTCTGGCAGCAAATTTCAGGACCAGAGGTTATTTTTGACGATATTACCTCATCTACTGTTAACATCAATTTACCTGAGATTTTCTTAGACGAAGTGATTGAGATGCAAGTCACGGTATCAGATGGTGAATTCTCATCAACCAGTGTTACTAGCTTTAGGGTGGTGAGTTTGATTGATGCGGAAAGTGAAGCTCTGGCGGAACGTCTTAATGCCGGTACTACTTTTTGGTTATTAATATTACTTGTTATGGTCAGAGTGAAAAAAGTAAGAAGCTACTTACACGCGGCTTAGTCTCACACTTAATGACTGGAAATTTAAAGCACTTAACCTGCTAAGTTAAGTGCTTTCCAATTCTTGTAAGGACACGCATGGAAAAATTTAGACCTGTCAACCTCGAGTCACACCCTGATTATGATGCAGTGATAGATGAGGTTATCAGCCACGATTATGATCAAAAAATTATGGCTGAAGCAATTAAAAGAGCAAAAACTGAATCTCAAGCTGAAGCAATATATGTCGTGTTGAAATTACAAAATTCTTAGCTAGGTTTTAAGCGTCACGTTTATGTAAAGTTTCACCATAAGTTTAAAATAAAATAAATGAATACCAACTGGCGATTATTGCATAGTTATTGAATTTCAATGTTAATTGTTTCAATTCATTGAAGTTATGGGATATTAATGCGAATTAAATATGAGTGGGGCTTATCGTAATGCTAAAAATGTTTATAGCCGTATTTAATTGAGATATAACAAGAAAATAAACAAGGACTGTGATCTTACCCCGTTTTAGTGGACACCTTCTCATAACATTGAGGAGGCTAATATGCCTAGATATTCCCAACCTAGATGAATATGGTTTTATCCTGTTGATTTCAAAAGTAAAGCGGGACAAAAAATAGTTGTATTTTGCTCCATCCTCGCTTATTTTAACTAACTAAGTTTTGCCCTTAACAGGGCGTGATAAATACAAGGACAGTTCAATGAAGATTTTTAGTATAATATTATTATTTATTACCTTTAACACCTCTGCAATGGCTGTAAAAGGCGTCGTTGTGAATATACTTCCAGATAAATTAACCTTATCAATAGATTGTGAAGCCCAAGTGAAATTACAGCGATTAAAATCAGAGCCTGAAAAATTTTCGGTTGGCTATTCCTGCAAAAATGGAAGTTACTACATGGATTTTCGTTTAAATGATGTAGATATAGTCGCCGACTTTGAAAAAAACTCAGCTGAAGTTGCTGTTAATGAAACTATGTTTAAGACTTATACACTCTATGAAATACTAGCTAAAAGCGAAGATGGAGAAGAGTTTAAGTTTGTTTCATATTGTACCAAAGATGTTTGTCTTGATTTAGTTGGAGACTATGAGCAATCTGTTAAATCTTCTATAACGTCCCAGTTAAGAGGATAGTATTTTGAACAAGCTGTTATAAGCGGGACAAATTACCGTTGACTGGTTCCGTTACGCTTCACATTTTAGCCAAGTATTATTTACCCGTTATTGGGGTGTTATGTGCCAAGGAGGACTCAATAGATGTCTCAGCATGAAAAACTAAATTATGTAGAATTTCCCGCAAAAAATATTCCTGCAACAAAGCAATTCTTCCAGAAAGCTTTTGGTTGGTCGTTTGAGGATTTTGGGCCTGAATATACAGCATTCACAGATCAAGGAATTGATGGTGGTTTTTATAAATCGGATTTAACATCTACAGCGGCTAATGGTTCAGCCTTATTGGTTTTACTAAGTGAAAACCTTGAATTATCGCTATCTAATGTTGAGTTAGCCGGTGGGGAAATTACAAAAGCTATTTTTTCATTTCCAGGTGGACGTCGATTTCATTTCATAGAACCAAGTGGTAATGAATTAGCGGTTTGGTCAACAGTTAGCACATAATAAGCTTTTCAAGCGTGACAAATTAGAGTTGATTGGTTGTTCTGTTTCGCTGCGCTTCACATTTTAGCCAACTACAACTTTCCCCTTAACAGGGGTTATGTTTTTCAAAAGGATTGAGTATGAATCAAGTAAGAGGTTTTGTTCTTTCATTTGTAATAGTAATTATTACCTTTGTAGTTTCAGCAATATCTGCTGGTCTACTGGCTGATTTAGCTGGCATTTGGAAAAAACCAGTTATTGGTTCTATTGCTGCTTTTTGTGTCGTTGTATCTGCTTATGCCACAGCACCGAGCCATAAACTAAAATCATCAGCTGCTTGGTTAATTATTGGAGCTATTGCTGCTTGGTTTTTATCCAGTAATTCACCATACCCTGAAGATCAGCCTACATTAATTCCTATGTATGCAACCTATTTCAGTGGTTTTGTTGCATTATTAATATGTATGGTGTGGCACAATAAATATAACAAGAATTTAAAGCAGGGCAGCTAGCTATTTGCTCGATTCTGCTTCGTAGCATAATTTTTCCTCTTATTGAGGTGTTAGTTTTACAAGGAAGTTAGGTGTCAAAATTAAAGTTAATATTACTACTAATATGTAGTTCAACCTTCGTTTTAGGTGGCTTCTATCAAAGGCATGTATTAGCCTGTGAGTTTATTGAATATTCGGATTATTCTGAAATATCAGAAAATGTTTTTGTTGGGGCATCGTTTAATTTTACGAAGGAAGAGGAATTACTCTCCATAATTAGTCAAGGAAGAACAAGAGTTAATAATGTTTTTGGGGATATGAAATCAAACCCAAAGCTAGTTCTTACTTCAAGTGGACTTGAAGCATCTCATTTTGGTTCAAATGAATATGGTCGAGCATTGGGCAGTCCTTTTGGTGAATGTGTTATTCTCGGCCCTAAAGGGCAAAATGTTGATGTTGCTGCACATGAATATGTTCATGCGGAAGTTCATCATAGAGTAGGCTGGCTCAATCATTTTCTAAACGTTCCAACTTGGCTTAATGAAGGAATAGCTACGTTGGTGGACTATAGAAAAAGCTACTTATTAGAAAACATAGAGCTATCTTTTCTTGAGGCAAAACAGATAAAGACAAAGGATTTCAATTTTCAAATCAGTCATTATCAAGCTTCAAGGGTTTTAGCTAAAGGCATTGATAAATCTAAACTCTATGAAAATTTAGAAAAACTCAAGCAAGGTCAAGATATAAGCAGTGTATTTGCAATGTAAAACTAACATGACATTCAAGCAGGAAAAAAAGCAGTTGTTTTTTCTCCTCCTTCGCATATTTTAACCAACAATTTTAGCCTCTTAATGAGGCGTTATGTTTTACTAAGGAGGGAGCACTTGAAACTATATTTTTTTATTTCTTCATGTCTGTTCATTTCTTCTTGTGCAGTTGTTGCAGAAAAAGAAGTGTCCAAGAATTATAATAACTGCACTGTTAATACTCCTAGTTATAATATCAAAAAGGAGGATTTATCAGATTCAGAGGCATGTAGAAATGCTCACCCTGCTTGCTTACCTGTTTTAGGTATTTTTGTCCCTGCTATATCAACCGTAGTTTCAGGGAGTATTTATATTGTAGGTAATACTATTAATTGGCTAGAGTATCAAGGCCGTTGCGATCGTGAAACAATAGAAATAAAATCACAAGAACTTAAAGATAGCCTCGTTATATCAAAAACATAAAAAGAAAATAAACACGGACATGTAACAGTTGGCGGCGGTCCACTTCGTTTCACATTTTAGCTAACAATTATCAGCCCCTTTGTTCGGTGTTAGTTTACCTAAGGAGTTCAGAGTTTGTTAAAAAGGATTATTACTAAACCTCTTGAGTGGCACTTGTACTTTTTAGGGGGATTTGTTATTTGTTTGTTTTACCTTCAAATTGTAGTCACTCCAATTGTTTTTGTCGGTTTACTCGGCACTGTATCCTTAAATTTCCTCGAATATGATTCAGCATTAATCATTATTTGCTGTTGTCTTTTTATCGGTTTAGTCCTAGGTATACTCTGGGCGGAGAGAATTAGAAAAACTTTAGGTATTGTCACTTTTCATGCATATTTACTCTCTACACCCGAGATAGACGGTTGGAGAGATGGTAGTGGCAACAGGGTAAGAAAAAGGTAAACTAACAAGCCTTTAACTTTTGGATAACTATCTAGCTATGCGTACTATTTTGACAATCTTAATCGTTTTTTTATTTAGTGGCTGTGCCTCTACAAGCAATAATCACAATAATTTGTCTGAAATTGTCGATGATTATTTTAGTGTTTATTCTCAACGCATTGATTTTGAACGCTTAATGTCTTTCTACGATAATAACGCCCAATTTAAAGATATCATCTATGGAAATAGTCTCAAAAATAAGGAAGAAATCAAAGGGTTCTTAGCTTGGGACCGAGGTGAGTTTAAAGTTCTTTCGGGTGAACATGCTTTAACTGTTACAGAGCAAGTTTTTGGAAAAAAGAGGGTTGTGACTCAAGGTTTTTTTCATGAGTTTAGTTATGACGGGCAAGAATTAGGGCCGTGGTTGTTTGTCATTGTTCAAGAATTTAACGGCCAAAATAAAATAATAAAGCAAACCGATTGGATCAATTATACCCCTAGAAAAAACTTCCTTGGTGGCAAAAATATGAATGATGAACTTATAAATAAAGAGTTATAATAATCAGTTAAACAAGGACAAAATATATGCGAAGAACTGTTAGCTCAGGCTCTCACTTAGAAGAGCCTATTGGCTTTTCTCGCGTTTGTAGAATTGGCGATTATATTTGTGTTTCGGGAACGGCTGCAATTAATAATGGTAAAACGGTTCACATTAATGATGTATATAATCAAACTAAATACTGCCTTGAGCTTTCAATTACTGCAATAGAAGAAGCTGGAGGTAAGATTCAAGATGTCATTAGAACTCGAATTTTACTTACTGATATTTCTCGTTGGGAAGAAGCAGCAAAGGCGCATGGAGAATTATTTTTAACAATTAAACCGGCTTGCACTTTTGTCGAGGTTAGTCGATTTATTGATGAAAAGTGGTTGGTAGAAACAGAAATTGATTGTGTGGTAATCTAGTTGAAAAAAGGAAATTAACAAGGAAATGTAACAGGTGGCTAGGTTTAGTTTTGCTCACAATTTTGGCTACTCATTACAGACGCAAATCATAAATAAAACAAGATATTTTATTTACATAGGGTGAATAATGCAGCAACAATTAAAAGAAGCATTCAATTCTGAAATGAATGACGCTATTCGCTTATACGAAAAGAATGAGTTTGATTCTGCTTTTTATCATCTTGAACGAGCTCACATTCTTGGACAGTCATTTATCATTCCTCATACTAAATCGCACTGGTGGATGTTGAAAGTCGGTTTTAGGAAGCGTAATTTCAAAGATGTATTGGGTCAAATTACAAGAATAATTGCATCAATAATATTTTCTAAGATTTGGGTTCCATTAGGTAATACTGGTGGGTCAAATGTAAATCCATTAAAACCTATGCCAATATCTGATGATTTAAAGAAAATATTAGATAAACAAGCTGTAAACCATGGAGCAAAAAAATAGTTGTTTTGCTCTAGCGTCGCTTATTTTAAGCAACTATTAATCAGCCCCTTATTTGGGCATTATATCTCTTGGAGTTCGTATTGACTGTAGTGGAAACTGAAAGGTTACGTATTCGTAAAATTACTAATGCGGATGTTCAAGGACTCTCGAAAGTATTAGCTGACCCTAAGGTTATGAAATACTCTACTGTGGGGGTTCATACTGAAGAACAGATTCTTAAGTATGTTGCTAACTGCCAGAAGCAATATAACCTAAATGGTTTTGGACACTGGGCGATTTATGATTCTGCAAATACAGAGTTTATCGGTGTTTGTGGTCTTAATAAACATGAGTTGGAGTCAGAAGACGTAGTCCATATTAACTACCGTCTTGCTGCTAATCATCAAGGTAAAGGTTATGCTATTGAATCTACGTTAGGAGTATTAGATTTTGCAAAGAACTCATTAAATCTAGCGTCTGTGTATGCACTCATCGAACCCGAAAATATAAGTTCTGTGAAAGTTGTAAACCGAACAGGTTTTAAGTTCATTAAATCTTCTGATTTTCGTGGATTTAAAATAGACGTTTACCAAGTGATTCTATAAAACGAGATATAGCCAGCAATTAAAGCAGGACGTTATGTATTTCTGCAATTTCGGAGCATAGAAGGCATTGAATCAATTAACTGAGAAATCCATAGGTTGTCCTTATTGTGGCGAGATGATTGAAGTTCTCATTGATTCATCAGACATGGAACAGCGCTACATTGAAGATTGCCAAGTATGTTGTAAGCCCATAAGCTTTTTGGTTTCTGAAAGTGTTAATGGTGAGTTTACACTTAGTGTTTATAGTGAAGATGAAGGCTTTTGATAAAGACATAACAGCAAATTAGCGTGACACGCAACAGGTGGTTTCGTTCATTTAGTTCATTCCGTTCACAATGATGGTTAATTATTACTTAGCCCGTTAACTGGGCATTATCGATACAAAACCAAAACCAAAACCAAAACCAAAACCAAAACCAAAACCAAAACCAAAACCTAATTATCTTAAACTTCCTCACGCCAATGTCTTCTTATTGGCATTATCCTTCCTTAAAAGTCAGTCCGCTTTGCCGCTTTATATTCTGAGTGCATAAATGCCCAAACGGATATGATACCAACGGCAGCAATCAAGATTAGCATATTCATAAAGCTTGACCAGCCACCGGAACTATCTGCCAGTCTTCCCCCAATAAAAGCAAATGTTGCACTGGCCGCAAAGCCGAATGCATCAATTAAACACACCAACGTCGCACTATGGGGGCCGCCGTATTCAATAGAAAATATTGACATGGGTAGGTAATAGGCAGGGGAAATTGAAAAAGCAAATAAAAAAATTGCGCCCAGTGCCACCAAGTAGTTCGATTCAGCGTTCAAATTAAACAAGGGTAAATACTGCAAGGTAAGCACGCTCAATAAACTAAGAATCAAGGCTATGGTTAATACTGTCCTTATGCCTCTCTTTGAAAATTTGTCGTAAAACGCGATTGAAGCTAAAAGCCCGATTAGAGAGCCAATGGGAAATACGGTAGAGGCCATTGCGGCCTGTGAGGGTGTTAATTTGTAGCTTTCCATAAGATAAATTGCAACAAAATCCAAAAAAGCCATCATGCAAGTAAGCACCATTAACATGATTACCACTAGCCAAACCCTAGGGCTTTTTGCAAAATCCACTAGGCCAGCCAAGGTACTGGTCCCTCGGAGCGGGTGATTGTATTTGTTATCCAGCGCCTGTTTTGAAGCAATGCTCAGGTCATTATTATCGGCTTTGTTTTCATCCTCTTTGAAAAAAGTAGGGTCTTCGGGTTTTTCTTTTAAGTAAAAATAGCAGCCAGCAAAAATGATGAAGGCAAAAGCCGCCGCGATGAACGCTACCATTCGCCAATTCAAGAAGCTCAACAACCAACCGAAGAACAAGGTAGCCAACACTACACTAAATCTCGAACTGGTAGCGAGAATGCTCCACACTCGTCCATAATTTAGCGGATGATACCACTCCCCAATCAGTTTTGTCATACCGGGCCAGCCCGAAGATTTTGTGCAATAAAGTAGAAATGAAAAGCCAGTAAAGGCCATCAAATTTGGCGAAAGCCCAAATGCTATGATAAACATAGCGGTAAGAAAAATACCGATTAAAAAAGTAAAGCGCCCACCAAACTTATCGGCAATGGGTCCCCAAATGAGCTTCCCAATCAGCGCGCCTAAGGTGCCATAAGCCGCAAAATCACCAATGTTTGTCTTTGTTAAGCCCAAAGTCTCATCAACAAGCAATGCAGGGCTGAGAATGGTGACCATTTGACGACAAATCATCATAGCGGCATAACCCAGATACATGGAAATGATAATATTTATTTGCTGCGGGGGTCGGTTAGACATAATCACTCTATGAGCTGTCGTCAATATAGCCACAAAGTGTTTCTATAAGGGTTAGTGTTAATTTTTATGCTTTAGTTGACACTAGGTTATTCAGTTACTTTCGTCAACTTTGTGAGCTTAGTGTGAGCAGTTTTTCAAATATTTATGTCCGCTTACCTATCGATAGAGCAGCCACTCCAATTCACTTCCGTATATTCAACTAACCAATAGCTAAATTCGCCTTAGTTTTATAAAACTATTTGGCCTAATACTTAGCCACTCCTCGTTGCCTATTAACATCTGTAGTTAATACGTATTTTTCACTACGTTGCTCGATATTACTGAGTGCTTTACACAGAAAAAACTATTTTATTTTTATCTAAATCTCTCGCATAAGCTGAAAACTTAGGCCCTCGTTGACCTGGCTCTCCCTCACAAGTACCACCCAATTCAATAACCTTTTTATGAAGCCTTTTTACTTCTTCGATTGAGCCAACATTAAAACCAATCATTGTTCCATTACCATTACTTGCGGGCTCCTCATTAAAGGGAGTCGCTATTGCAAAGGCAAAATCTTCACATTGCCAAAAAGTCATTCTTTCGGTTGATAAAACTTGCTGAAGTTCTGTTTGCTCGAAAAGTGAATCATAGAACTTAATCGATGCTTTCATGTTGTTTGTACCAAGAACACAATAGTCCATTTTCATAATTATTATCTCTTATTTTAACAATGAGTTAGGCGGGATTTGATGTTACCCAGAATTGACTTAGCATAGTATATCCATGCAAATATTTGCAGACAATGCCCGTAATTGCATAGCGGACATGCGTAAATGCATGGATAGTCAATTATTTTACCGCTTGAGACTGTTTTATGCACTCAGTTCAGCGGCTAAATAATCAAATACCACGCGTAATCTACGGCTAGTTTTTAACTCTCTATGTGCAACCAACCAGGTCTCAGTCTCAAAGGCCGGGAATTTGGGTAAAACTCTGCTAACTAACGGCTCTGCATCGCCGATATCAGCCATCATAAAGCCAATGCCTATGCCGTGTTTAACCATCTGCCATTGGACAAGGTGATTGGCAACAATTACCGGGAAATTACTTGAACTTAGGTCAAAACCAAACTTGTTAAGGTAGGAAATCACACTATTGGAGCGATCAACCCCGAGGAAGGTTTCATTATTTAAATCTTGTGGGGACAGTTGATGCTCAAGGTTTTGTAAATAATTCTTAGAAGCGTAGAGATGACCTAACGTATTTTGAACACGCTTGGCGATAAGTTCCTGCTGAGTTGGACGATAATTGCGGATGGCGATATCAGCCTCACGGCGCGACAAATCGCTAGTATCGCTTGAAGCAATTATTTCTATTTCAATTTTGGGCCATTGTTTACGCAGTTTTTCTATGATGGGAGGAAGAATAAAGGCCGCAACCATCTCTGTAGCACTTATACAGACAATCCCTTCAACGGTCTCAACATGACCCGATGCCAATCGTGATAAATTGGTTGCAGCGTCTGCCATCGTTTTTACTTGTACCATCAAGTCAGCCCCACTTTGTGTAAGTACTAATCCTGAATTTGTCCTTTCAAATAATGAAACACCTAGCTCTGCTTCCAGCGCAGAGACTTGCCGACCAACAGTAGGTTGGGTCATATCTAGGGCTCGAGCAGCTGCCGATAGTGAGCCTTCTTCCGCAGTGACAAGAAATGCCCGTGCTCGATTCCAATCAAACTTGATAGCGCGTCTATCCATACAATTATGTATATCCCATGTGTGTTTTTTAGTCTTGTTCAGCTATTTTTGCACAGATATTATCAGCGTTAACCTAAATATACGACTCCCAACTTACATAATAAAGGAGAGCGTAAGATAAAAAAGTTAAGAAATTAGCTTTGTTGACAGAAGTAGTGGTAACACCATTATTCGATCTGACGGATTCAGTATGGTTATGGTCAATATTTTATAGTCTTTATCTCTCTTTTAGGGCGAAAGCGAGGTAGAGTAGTATATTCGACTATATATTATCGTACTGGAATTAAGATATACATGTTGGCATTATCCCAAGAGCAGGTATTAATGAAATACTCAAACAGATACATTGAGTAAAACAGTACTCGCCAATTTCTTTCTGAGCTTGGCCATTAACACGGGAAAAACTCGATTTATCCGATAGGTTTCTCGTTGTAATTCAGTGAGTAGTGAAGGATTAGTTTTATCATTTAATATTGATCCAATTAAGTTAACTTTTTTCAATTTTAACTTTTCAATACCTTCTTGTATCAAGCTTTCAGGTGTTTGTCCTGCTTCAACCACCAGCAAGGTACCTTCACAAACGCCACAAATTATTTCTGCGGGGATATTGCTTTGGTTTAATGAGGTTAATGCTGAGGTATCAAAAATAATGCAATTAAAATCGTTTAACCAACCCGATATTGCCTCTAATAGCAGATTGGCTTCTCGATATTGGAGTACATCACTCATATTTTTAGGTGCAGGAAGTAAGCTATAGCCTTTACTTTCGATGGTGACAATTTCATTTTCAATAAGCTGATCGGACATCGATAAACGTAATTTATCAGATAATGCAGGGTTAAAAGTATTCATTTCAACCAATAAAACTTTTTTTCCAACAAGTTGTGCGCGTTCAACTAAGGCTTGGGCGATGGTAGTTTTACCTTCACCTGCCTTTGCTGAGGTAATAGCGAGGGTTTTATAACCTGAGCCAATGGTTTGATTATATATCGCTTCAACCTCAGCGTAATGAATGGGTAATTCTTGCATGTTATAATCCTCCTATAATGGCAACAAGTGACACTATGCTGACCATGTCTTTGACATTATCCATAAATACATTCCAATCACTTTGAGATGAATCAGGTACATAAATAGTATCTCCGACACGAACCAAAGGCAGGGTGTTAAAGTTGGGGTGTTCCATAAATTCTTCTAAATTAAAAATACTACCAACATTCTCTTCTGATTTACTTCGTGAGATATTTACCACCATAATTTGCTCAATATCTGCTGTTTGTGTCGGGCCTCCTGATTCAGCTAAGATATCTAAAATGGTCATGTCGGCACTAAACTGATAACGTCCGGGGTTTTCTACCGCGCCAATGATGCGGATAGTTTGCTCCTTTTTATTATCTATCCAAGGTTTATTTCTTTCTGGTACATAGATGGTATCACCGGCCTTAACATGGGGGATTAACGTTTCATCGCCTGTTTCAAAATACAGACCTAAATCAAGGGTCGATACTTTACTTTTAAAATCATTGCGGTGAGTAATTTTTATATGATGAATATCCGCATGTTGGTTTGGTCCATCTGCGGCAGAAAGTATGTCGAGAAAGTGCAATTTATTATTAAATGCATAACGACCTGGTTGACCCACTTGACCAAAGACATAAATAGAGGATTCTTGAGATTGACGTAACCATCTGGCTTTATTGTCAATTACATCTCGTGGCCGTTCACTGATGATGATCGTGTCACCGGCAGCAACTTTTGGTAGCAGTGAAAAGTCGCCACCTTCAGTAATGAAGTGGTCTAAGTCGAAAGGTGCCATTCGTTTTGTCTCACCCTTTTTTATTACTCTTACCTGAGACATATCAGCATCTTGAGTTGGACCTCCAGCATGAGCCAAAATATCGAGAAAGGACATCTCATCTCCCCATTCATATCGACCAGGTTTTTTTACTGCACCCATAATTCTAATTGACCTGTCAGGGGTTATCTTAAGCCATGACTTTTCATTCATATCGGTTTTTTCAGGGACAAAAATAGCATCACCTGGAGATACTTTGGGCGGAATTACTTTTGTTAATCCCTCGGTATAAGCCTGTAAGTCAAAGGAATCTACTTTTCCTGTTGTGCGGATAATTCGTATTTTTCTAGATTCGGCAAAACGCGTAGGCCCACCTGCATTCGCTAAAATATCAAAAAATGCAGTGCCAGCGGGTGATTCGTATGCGCCTGGTTTAAATACTTCACCCATGACATATATGGTGCGTAAGCCACTTTTAACTTCTTCTTCTTGGATGGGAATAAATAAGGTAGAGCCAGGCGTGATTTTTGGCATATGTGAAGCATCGCCCGTATCTAAATAAGTCTTTAAGTCAAAAAGTTGTGGTGTGCCATTGTTAATTACTCTGATGTGTTCTACACCGGCGTAACGAGTTACACCACCGGCTCTCATTAACATATCAACCACGGTATTGCCTTTCTTGAAGGAAAATACACCTGGCTTGAGTACTTCACCAAACACTTTGATAGCAGTCTCTGCTTCTGAGCCATCACCACTTGCTGAGAGGGTTGCTGCATCAAAGTCCATTTGAACATTACCGATTAGCGGTGAGGCAGGGACAAATATGATATCTAAGGGGGCTATTGGTGGCAAAATTGAAAAGTCGCCAGAGTCTAAGTACCTTTTATAATCAAAAGTTGTTTTTATACCCTGACGATTTAGCTGTATTCTGTCTAGTTGAGCACCAGAACGCGCACCTCCAGCTTTTTGTAGTGCCATTTGTACATTACCGTCTTCAGGTAAATCTACCATACCTGGGTTATTGACAAAGCCAAGTACCTGGATGGGTACTCTTCTTTCAATTAAGTATATTTTAAAGTTATTGATGGCACGGTATTCTTGACCTAATAGGTCAGCTAAGTCTTTGGTTGTTTTTGAGAGTGTTTTACCTGCAATGGTAACTTTACCCACTTCAGGTAAGTTTATTGTGCCATCTCGCTTTACTTGAAAGGCTTTCTCAAAATCTTCTTCCCCGGGGATTTCTATTTTTAAAACATCACCAGCGCGAATGGTAACTTCGACTTGCTGAGCATGACTTAGACTAATAAACAGACACAACAAAAGACTTATTATTAATTTAATCATGGTATCGCTCCTATATAGTTTTGTTATCGCGCTTATCTAAAAATAAGGTAATAGATGTATGGCGATTAAACACTCTTGAAACATCACTTTGCTCAATTTCCCTGATATTTTCTTCTCCTTTGTTCTCCATAACAATGTGTGATGCTGCAATTCCTCTGTCGGTAAAATATTTGGCTACGCTGTTTGTTCGTTTATTACTTAACTTCATGTTATAACTGGCGCTGCCTTTACTATCTGTGTGTCCTCGAATAAGTAACTTTGATTCAGGGTATCGCTTCATTAACTGCACAAGGTTGTTTAACGACGGATAATAGATAGGTTTAATTTTGTCTTGATCAAAGTCATACAAGGTTTCAGTGATAAAGATGTCTTTTGGCTGTTCACTTGCTATTGAGGGTTTCTTACATTGCTCAAAGTTACCCTCACTGTACCAGCGTTTTAATACCGTTTTTTTGTTGGTATAACCACAACCTAAATGACCGTTTATGTACATGTTAATACAGCGAATTTTCCTTATTTGTCTATCAAGTTCTACTAGGGTTATAAAAGCATCCTTGTTCATCCTAGCTTTATGTTCATTTGAAGCCTGCGCTAAGAATGATTGCGCTATAGATAATTGTCCTGAAATACAGTGTTTAGTGTTTTGTTGCTCTAGCATTAAGAGCTGAGACTCGGCGCTGCTGATATACAAATGTATTTGCGCGTCATCAAAACGCTTTGATGTCTCAGCTTGAGTTACTAAACTTTCGATGGTGTTATTTTCGGTATCTTTTGATTTTGATAAACTACAAGCTGTCAATGGCATGACAATGAATAGTGATATCAAAATAGCCCGGGTAAACATCAGCTGGCAACTTGCAAGTTAGGTGATGTTTCTAAGTAACAGTCGGTAGTTGGATAACAGTTTATGGTTTTGTCTAAAAAGAGCATTTGAAATAACTCTAACGGTTGCTCTGTTAAGCCAGTAACTGAAACACTAAAGCCTTTAGCTGCCATTCTTTTATATAAAAAAACGATTGCACCAATACCTGATGAATCGATAAACGGAACTTGTTCTAGATCGAAGATGATATGTGTACTGAGTTTACTGTAGCTTTCAATATCATCTTTCATATCATTTACCGTATCTGCATCAAAATCTCCATTGAGTTTAATAATAAAATCGTTATTTAGTTCATAAGTTTGATTTAACATAACAGACCCACCATTTTAGTTAGTACAATTTAAGTTAGTTCAATGGTAGGGTTGCAATGTATGAGCCACTTTTATTTTTGTTTTAAAACAATGGTTTATTTGGTTTGTGGCGTGATGGTGGGTATGAGATCTTATTGTTATGCAAATTAGCATGCAAATTGCGAATTATAAAAGCGCATTTTACTACTGAGGTTCGTAATATGCGATGAGTTTCGGTGGAGAAGGTATAGTCGGGAGAAAACATTACTATAGGTTAATTAACTCCATCAACTTGCTCCTGTATGGTTGGTGTTTATGTCTACCGTTTTCATCAGCAGGAAGATCGGCAATGATATAAGGCTCGCATAATTCAATAGGCTCAGAGACTCTATGGCGAGGAATTAATGTGTGAACTGTTTTTGTTATGCCCAGATTTTTAATGAATTCAAGTTGATAATGGGTATTATCGTATCGATTGTTAAATTCACCTTGCACATTGGTTATAAAATATATCTTCAGCTTTTTATTGTTATTAATTACCCTAATGACTTCATCCATTAAAAGGCTAGGTAAAGTGCTGGTATAAAAACTTCCGGGAGCTAGAAACAAAACATCAGCATTGCTTAAGTTATCTACTACTTCATCGCTTGGCTTAACCTCAGGTATTAAAGTTAGTCTATTAATACCTTGATTAGCATGGTCGTCAACCTCTACTTCACCAATATAACAATGCTCTCCAGCATGGCTAATTAGCTGGGTGACAGCGTCAGACATAGGTAATATATTAGCTTTAATATCTAAAAACTCTCGCATCACCTTTACTGATTCTGTCGGCCGAATACAAAGCGAGTCAACAGCGCAAAACATCAAATTTCCTAAGCTATGACCAGATAAATCTCCTAACTTATCGAAACGATATTCAAATAACAGCGATTTTGTTGAAGGCTGTTTACTGAGTTTTGATAAACAATAGCGAATATCTCCCCAAGAAATGGTCTCACAGCTATCCCTTAAACGACCCGTTGAACCACCATTGTCTGTGGTGCTAACAATGCCGGTTAGATTAACAAAATCAAAGTCATCAATAATTTCTAATAGATGCCCTAAGCCATGGCCTCCGCCAATGCAAGTCACATTAATATCTGTCATCGCTTTATTGTCCTCGACCTAACACCATAATTACTATGGTTTTAAATATAATATTTAAATCCATTAACAGCCACCTATGTAGTTTAGTAAGTGATAGCGAGTATGCAAAGTCATAAGCGATTTTAGTTTTAACGTCATCAATACAGGTATCATAGCCTTGATTTACTTGTGCTAAACCGGTAATCCCAGGAGTCATCTCATAAGTACGCTCAGAATAAAAAGGGATCTCTTTGTCGAGTTCTATCACGATTTCAGGCCTTTCAGGTCTTGGCCCAATAAGTGACATATCACCTTTAATAACATTGATAAATTGAGGCAATTCATCTAGCCTAACTTTTCTAAGGAACTTACCGATAGGTGTTAGTCTACTATCGTTACTTGTTGCCCAAACCGCACCTGAGCCTTTTTCGGCATCATTAACCATAGTGCGAAATTTTATCATTTTGAAATGTTTAACTTTGCCTGCTCTCATTTTTCCTACTCTTAATTGGCAATAAAAAATGTCTCCCGGTGAGGATAACTTAATCATTAAGGCTATCACCACAAACACGGGTAAAGTTAATAACAAACAAGTAATAGAGAACGTTAAATCGATAGCTCTTTTAATTAGGGTAATGCTTGGGTGAACGTAGCTAATATGTTTCATAAATACTCCTAAATTTTTGTCCAAATTTTTTCTTGTAAACCAAAGATATATTTTAAAGAGCCTTTTAAGGCGACCCAGTAACCATTGACTAAGTAACAAATTAACTTTAATACATTCAACTTAGGTGAAATGTGAAATACATTGATGAGCATGACAATGCTATATAAAAATAACTGGCAAAATAATAGTGATAAGAAGATAGGGTGAATGGGGGCAAGATAAATATTGCTACTAAATATAACCACCAAAATAAAAGGTGTTACTGCTCTTAAAGCCTTACCTGAAGCAAAATTTATCGCATTCCAGCCGTATTTAGGTGTAAGTAACGGTAAAAGGTAAATAAGTTGTTGGAAGTTACCTGCTGCTATCCTTAAACGTCTGCTCATATCTTGATCTACGTTGACATGTTCAAGCTCAATGGCGGCGACTCTTGGTTCATATATCACCCGATAACCTTGTTTAATGACATTCATTGGAATTAAAAAATCATCATTAATACTGTCAGCAGGGATGTCTTCATAACAGGACTTTCTTAGTGCATAAAAAGCACCATGAGCACCTAAAACACTGGCAATCGAACTTTCTCTGGTTTTTACCATTGATTGATATTTCCAGTAATATTGTTCTCCTGCACTGCCTTTTTCAATAAACTGATAAGCACCAGAAACCGCACCAACGGTTGGTTTTTCAAAATGGCTATCTAACATAAGTAAGCTATTTACCGGCAATAAAGCAGAAACATCACTAAAGACAATATTGTCGAATTTTGCTTTTGCGACACCATCTTTGAGCACGGCAACTTTACCTCGGTTCTTGGTAAAGTTTATTAACTGACAGTTCAAATCAACACAAGCAAGTTCAGTGAGTGTTTTCATAGCAATATCATAGGTTTCATCACTACAACCATCACAGAGAATAATTAATTCATAGCGATCACTTGGGTAATCAATAACACTTAAATTTCTAATTTTTTCCGCAATATATTTAGCCTCATTAAAGGCCGGAATGATAATTGAAAAACGATTCAATTTTTTGTCATTAGTACTGAAAGTGTAATGACGGTTTTTTATTTCAGGTTGTGAATTTTTTTTATTTTTAGCGATTAACTTAAGCGCTATTGGATATAGCACATGATGATAGACCACCAAAAATATTGCCACAGCGAAGATATAAATCATTATTATGTCTAACATAACTTCCCCCTTAAATCTGCTTGAAGTAAAGACACATATCGTTTGATCATTGTGTTGATAGAGCGTTGTTTTTCTATAAAAACTCTGGGCGATGGAGTGTTTTTTTGCTGAAGTACCTGGGTTAATGCTTGTGCTAATAATAAGGGGTTATTTGGTGGAACAACCAGACCCGTTTCACTGCAAATCGCCTCTTTGCAGCCACCAACATCAGTCAATACCGCAGGCACGCCACATGATTGAGCTTCTAAGGGGGATAAAGGCAAACCTTCATCACTTGACGATAAACAAAAGACATCAATTAGTGGATAAAATCGGGTCATGTCTTCAATATGTCCTAAGAAAAACACTCTATTATCCAACTTTAGCTTGCTAACTAATTGTGTTAATTCATCTTGTAAGCTACCAGTGCCAGCGAGTAATAACCCTATGTTATCAGGTAGTTGCTTCAAGGCATTAATAAGTATGTGGTGAGCTTTCACTGACTCTAACCTAGCAGCACAACCGATAAACTTTAATTCAGTTGGTAGGTGAGCCTTTTTGAGCAAGTCTTTCTTACTGATCGTTGATGGTCTGAATTTTTCTGTATCAACGCCATTAGTGATGACTATTGGCTTTAATGAAGTATTTTTCGATGGCATTAATTTATTTATTTGTTTAGCAACAAAATGTGCATCAGCAACATAGATAGGGTTAACTAAGCGCATTAATATTTTTTGTAAAAACCTCGCCTTAACGTTGGCTAAATGCCAGGCATCATGCTCGGTATGTATGAGGTTCTCAACGTTTGCAAGTCTTGCTGCGACACCACCATAAACTAATGGTCCTATATGATGGGTATGTACATAGATAGGGTTAACTCTTTCAAAAAAAGCTTTTAACTGAGTAAATATATTAGCTTGCCACCCAGGTTTTTTATTTAATACATGAATGAAATCGTTAAATCCGTCGATATTATTCCAGTAACCTTTAACGTTATGATGCTCTAGTGAAATAATATGCACATCAAAAAAGGGCTGTGCGGCGCGCTGGAACTCTAGGGCAAAACTTTCTATACCACCGGGTTTCAAATGTTGTACTACATGAACAATGACAGGCTTCATAGCATTTCTCCTGAAGTTTTATTTGTGGTAATTCGGGGAACCCTTGTAATGACAGGGGCTTTGGTAAGTAATTCAAGTTGATGTTTAGCACGAATGGTTGTATCAGTCAGTTCAGCAAATAAAGCTAGGCCTCCACCTAAGCTGATTCCTCCTATGATGCCGGCCAATAGAAAAATAGACAGAGGGAAGTTTGTCGGTGCGCTAGGTTTATATGGCTCATCAATTATCTTGATTCTTTCTGGCTGTTCAAACTTACCAAGTGCTCCGGTAATTTTTGCTTTTTCAAACCGATAGAGTAAATCACTATATAAATCACGCTTTACTTTTAGGTCCCGCTCTAACTCAAGTAACTGTCTTTCCATTTCCCCGGTACCTGCGAGAGATGCCTTTAACAGGGTTGTTTGTTTTTCGATGGAGTTTATTTCTTCTTTTATCTGCTCGACGTGACCATCAGAAAGTTGCAGCTCTTGAAGTTGCGATACTAACAATAAGTTTTGATTATTATCAAGTTGACCAACTTGCATATTATTGGCAACTTCCCATAAACGATTTAAGTCACCTTCGTTCATTTTGTATGATGTTTTACTTTGAGTTTCTCGTTCATCTTCGAGTTGATTTAGTTTTCTAAGCGAGGTTTGTACTTTACTATGGTTGTCAGTGTACCGAGATCTCAAAATAGCTAATTCGCTTTTTGTACTCACTATGTTTTGTTCTATTTCGCTCATTACAGGATCTACTTGAGCAAGCCTGGTTCTGATGGTTCTCTTAGCGGCAATAGCACCTGATAAAGCTATTTTACGCTGTTCAAGTAAGTCATTTAATTGGCCAAATCGGCTGCTGTTTGCGTTGTAAAGTCTAGGTAAATGCTCTGCATTGTATTGTTTAAATTCAGCTAATCTAAGCTCTGCTGCTTGTAATTCAATTGCTTTTATTTTTAGTTGACCGGTTAAAAATGATTCTGATGCATCGAGAGCTGATAATTCTGGGGCCAACAATTTCTCTACAAAGCGTTTTCTAACCATGAGTAACACGTTCACAATATTGTCAGGTGAGTCAGTTTGGTAAACAAGCTTAACGAGATCTTTACCGATAAGTTTCACATTAAGCGCAGAGGATAACTCCTTCACTAATGTATCCTTTTGTAAGTCACTAGACTCCTCGTCAATAAGTGCTAAATCTTGTGCGACATTGATCAACATATGCCTACTGTGAAGTAGGGTGTCTAAAGTTGTAATTCTGTTTTCTAAGTCTGTTGATACTGACAAGTCTTCAAGAAATGGATTCATTTTGGCACTTTCTTGTACCAATATAGTGGTATGTGCCTGCCAATTTCGGGGCGTAATGAAGCTAATTATTACGGCAATAACTGGCAGTGCTATTGCAGGGAAAACAATCAAATAACGATAGCGCCAAATTGCCGCCAAAATAAGATGAATGTTGATAATTATTGAAGTAGTCATCTTAGGCACCAACCATCAACGTAATAGTGTCATTTGTCAATTTAGGCGCAAAGTTAATGGTTATCGCCTTATTGAAGTGAGTAATATACTGATGAAGTGCTTTAGCGCGCTCTATGGATAGGTTTAATTGCTTTAGGTTATCGGCGCCTTTAGCGGGGGCTATATTGATAACGGCATGCTGCTTCTGTGTTAATAGCTGGGCAATTTTTATTTTATCGCTGTAGTTTAATTCTTTATCGTTTAACTCATAACTAAAGGTGTATGTATGTTTGACTACTTTTTGTGACATACGTAACGCTTGAATGTTCATTAAAACTTTTTTGTTAGCAACACGACCTTTTTGCTGATTCTCTTCTTGTTCTATCTGTGTCAAAGCGTCTGACATTGTGGTAGAAGTACAGCCTGTACTCGCAATGAATAGAATAGATAAAGTACAACTCAATAATAAATGTTTCATCGGCTATTACCTTAGTTATTCCCTATTTATTTAATGGTTACAAGTTGTGTGCCAATAAGTATCACATTGTTAAATAACGTTTTTTGTTAGTGGTTGTCATAGTTGTATTAATTCTATTAGCTTTTTTGCATTCTGCATTTTTAAAATGCAATTTAATTAGGGTAGGTGAGATCAGGTTAAGGCCGTCCAGAATAAATCATAGGAAGGATATTCATTGAAAACAGAGCCATATATTCTAATACAGCTCCACTGAGGCATTAAAACTCTATTGGCCACTGTTTACCGTATTCAGCAATATTCCAATAGCTAGTAATCGGTTGGGCACCTTCTTCAATTGGCCAAATTTGTGCAATTAACATTAACTCCGACGCACTTAAGGATAGGGTAAATTCTTGCTTAGTTATGGTAATTTCTGTTCTTAATTTGCAACTAGCATAGTTAATGTTAATTTCATTATTTTTGTCATCAGTAGAGAAATCAGTGCATATATTAATAAAATAGCGGGTGCTTGTTGATGTTGAAGCAGGAAGTTTGACTCGTAATTCATTGGAGCTACTCAGGTCAAAGCTAGGGTCGCTAATTAGCTCCTCAGTGATGATTGTTGCTTGTACAGGGGTATCTTCTACAGGCGGGGTTGTTGTTACTTCTACAGCTGTTTCAACTTCAGTTGATGTTGATTCTTCACTACCGCCACCACAGCCAGCGATCGATATTGCACTTATTAATGCGATTATCACGATTGAATGAGTTTTCATTGTTACTCTCCTTTCAATTTAATTCAAACCAGTTCAGTTCAGTAAAATCAATACAGTTTATTGCTATTAGCATTGCTTTGAGAAAACCAACGGGTTGCTTTATTGCCGTTACTTTCAACAAATTCTTGAAAGTCAGGGTAGGCTTGTAAAATATCAACCATTTCACTTGGGTGTTTCCACTCTTCTTGTGAACCAGGGTTTATTGCAAGTGCCCAGGGCAAGCCATTACTTGTTTGATAGAGGTAGTTAGCTGATACTTGTGTATTGTCATCGGCGAGACCAAATAAGCTGTGATCTGCTTTTGATGTGGGTATTTTATTCTTTAAATGGATTTCTAATGGTCGACCTGGATGAAAAAACAAATCGCCGTGGTAAGTGCTATCTTGCGCAAATATAAAGGGATTATAAGGCGCTTCGGGGAACTGTTCTAGGGCAATAGGAGTGATAAAAGGTACTGTAACACTAAAAGTCATTTGGGAGGTATTGCCACAATTTAGTTCAGTTTTATAGTAATCACACGCTTGAGTTAGTTGAATATGACTACGTAAGTCATCGGTAATTTGAATAACTAAATATTCAGTACCTTCTTCTATCGCGCTGCTCTCTTGAAGAACACCATTAATTTCAAATCGCACTAAGCTGGCATCGACATTACTGGGTAATATATTATCTAACTGAATGGCAAAACCATTATGATAAGATGCACCTAACGCCCTTACTTCTCCATGAAATTCTATTTGTTTTACTTGATAACTATCAGTTAATAGTAGTGATGACTCTTGCAAAATCACCACATCATTCAGGTCATAATCACCTTTTTCAGGCCAGTTATCTTCAAAAGCAATATAGTAAGGCGTATCTTGAATTTGACTATTTCCTGCGTTGGTAACCAGTACTCGGTAATCTTCTACTTCACCATCGGAGACACCGCCACTGGCAACAATAGAAGCAACAGAAGTGAATCTTGCTCTGCTCCATGTAAAACCATTGAGAGCCGTTAGGGGAGTATTAACAAGAAATACCTCAGTGCTGTCAGCCATATATTTATCGGATATTAGTTTTTCGTCTTGAGAAAACTCACCGTCTCTATTCCAGTCTCCCCATACATTGAGGTAGCCTGCGCCAGTAGCTTGTACTTGAATAAGGCTATCACTGCCAGCAAGTAAAGGTGTTATAAACACAATGCCATCGTCCTCATCTGTTTTGGGATACACATTGGCGTTATGTTCAGTAGTTACACTACTACCTAAATAATTATTGCTAACGGCATGTCTAGCGCCATTACTAAATAATGTTGTGCCGTAGCTATCAGGAGCATCGCCATAATCAGCTGTTGCAGCAATGGATTCATCAACAATAGGAGCAATGGCACAACGTGCGCCGTCATTTTGTGAAGCACTGGGACCATAGGCAAAAAAGGTAGCTAATGGACTGGAGTCTGCTACATCAATAATAAATACAAAACCATCGCTATTTCGACTGATATATAAATTGCCATCAACATCAAAATACACAGCACCAAAGGTACCCAGCTCCCCAACATCCCCGAGGATAGTAGATATGCCAGTAGTCGCATTTATTTGATATAACAAGCCATTTTTATCAACGGTGTAAAGAAAGTTATTACTAGGGTGAAAAGCAAAATCAAAAATTGGTAGTGATAATGAAAGGCCATCAATCACTTTATTTACTTGCAGGTATTCACTTGATTGTTCATCTAACGAAACTTTATAAAGACCATAAGCAGAGCCTTTTTTATAAAAGTAATAGCTATTTTCAGTGAGTGAAGTATCACCCACAAAAAAGTTAACGCCGGGGTTATCTATTAATGTAAGTGGTGTTGCTTGATAGTTGTCATCTATTTGAACCAAGGTACCCCATTCGTAACCCCAGCCATAGATGTAATTGTCATGAAAGTTAAAGCCAATGGCATTTATTTTATCACTTGTGCCTAGATTTCCAGATAGAAGCTCGTAATTACCGGTAACTAGATTAACGCCATAAAGTTGTGCAACCGATTGCTGCATAAGAAACGCTTTAGAAGGACATGTTTCAAAGGGAGCTGCATTAAGTGTTCCATAAAAAAGTATCAAGGAACTTAAAGAGAACATGAAAAAGTAAAACCTAGTGTTTTTTAAGTGCAGCATAATAAAACTCCATAGAATATATATCGCCTATTCATTAGGGAGCAAGGAGCGTTCCAGTTTTATCCTTTATATTTTTCAAGTAGTTAATGGTTTTTGATAGTGGGAGAATTGCAAAATGCAAAGCCTAATTCATTTTAGGAATTAGGCTTATATTGGAATAGGTATATTGACTTATGGGGATTGAGTTTAGTTTAAGTTACCAACCGAGCTTTTTACGGTAGATGGTAGACGGGCTAACTTCTAACATGGCTGCTGCTTTGGGGATATTTCCCTGACAATATAATATTGCAGCCTCAATAGCATTTTTTTCTACTAACCAAAGTGGTTGAATAACAGTGTTATTTTCTGTTTCTCCTTCATTATTGCTAGGGTGAATATTTGATGGTTGTATGGTAAGTCTAGGTTGTATAGCGGTGTAGTTTTTCACGGTAGTCGATAATGATTTTATTATCATTTCAGACCTTATCTGCTCACCACTATTTAAAATCACCATGCCATGAATGACATTTTCTAATTGGCGAATATTACCAGGCCAATCATAAGCACAAATTATCTGAATCGCATTTCGAGAGAATTTTTTAAAATGCTTATTTTCAACCTTGTTATATTTCTTCAAAAAGAAACTGGCAATATGTACTAGATCGCCACCTCGTTCTCTTAATGGCGGTAAAGCCATCGTGATAACGTTAAGTCGGTAATATAAATCCTCTCTAAACTCGCCGTCGATAACAGCATTGCTAATAGACGTTGAAGAAGCTGATATGATTTGTGCATGAAATTTTAAAACTGTATTGGTACCAAGGGGGGAAAACTCACGCTCTTGAACAACACGGAGTAGCTTTGCTTGTAAAGGTTTTGATAAGGTTGTAATTTCATCTAAAAATAATGTGCCTTGTTTGGCTGCAGAAAATAATCCGTCTTGGTTAGATATTGCGCCAGTAAAAGCCCCTTTAGTATGCCCAAATAATTGAGACTCCATTAAATTCTCACTAAAATTTGCACAATTGACTGCAATAAAAGGCTGCTCTTTATGATATCCCTCTAGGTGACAGGCTTTAGCTACCAATTCTTTACCAGTACCCGTTTCACCGGTAATAAAAATGGGGGCATTAGTACTTGATGCGTGTCTAATACTATTAAAAAGCTCATGCATTGCCTCATCTTCAGCAACAATACCATGAAAATTTATTAACCCAGATAATGGTATGTTTTCTTCATTTATTGAAGAAATATTCTCGATTTCTTCTCTGGTTAGTGCTTTTTCAACGACAAATTTAAGCTCTTTATTTACCCAAGGCTTACAAATAAACTTATCTACCACACCTGAACTAAAGGCGGCGGAAACTAAATCAAAATCCTGATAGGCTGATAGTATTATGCGTTGTGAGCTTGGCCAGCGTTGTTTAATATGCTCTAAAAGATCGCAGCCATTCATATCTGGCATATGTTGATCTGAAATTACCACATCAGGTTGATTTGATTGACAATACTCTAAAGCGGAAATAGGTGAATTAAAGTCAACTATTTTTGCATCAATACTATGTAACGCTCTTTTTAAAGCTTGTAATATGTTGATATCATCATCAACAAGTAACAGAGTAGGTTGGACTGATATACCGTATTGTTGTTCCATAACTCACGACCAAATTAAATAGTTGTTACTTTAATAATAGAAGAGTATTGCAAAACAATAAAATTTATTTGCAATTTGCGTCTTGTTATAAAAATACTCAACTATATTTTAAGTATTAATGCAGTAATTATTGTTATAGTGAGTAAGCAGATTCAGCAGGGACTATTATATGGACAAGCCTACATTACTTATTTTGGATGATGAAAAAGAAGTACTTAATGCCCTTAACAGAGTATTACGTAAACATTTTCAATTATTCTTGTTTTCAGATGCAAATGAAGCGATTGGCTTTTACCAAGATAATCCCAACATACCGCTTATTCTTACTGATATGAGAATGCCGGTCATGGATGGTGCTACCTTCCTAGGAAAAATTATCGATATTAATCCGCACTGTAAACGTTTTTTGCTAACGGGGCATGCGGATATAAATTTAACGGTAAATGCGGTTAATGAAGGTAAAATTTCGCACTACTTTGCAAAACCATGGAATAACGAAGAGCTCATTTCTGAGCTACTCAGTGCCTATGAGTTACACCTTAATGAAAGAAAAACCAAGCAGTTACTAAAAGTTAATTTGGCTAAAAACGCTGAACTATCGCTAATTAACAGTTCGCTTGAGTTGGAAACCAATAAAAGCAAAAAGAAGCTACAACTTGTTTCTAAGCGAGAAGCTAGCAGTTTTGTCAGACTTAAAAAAACCTTTTCAACTTTTATAGATATTTATGCTGAAACTATTTGTTTGCATAATCAAGATAATACACGACATAATTTTCGTGTCGCCGCTCATGCACGCTTGATAGCCGAAAAAGAGGGGTGCGATAAACTAACAACGTTTCAAATTTACATTGCGGGTTTGTTATACGAAACTGGTAAATTGGCACTGGAGCAAAGTTTACTTAGTAAACCCGTTGGTACCATGTCACAACAAGATAAACGCTTATACAATGGTTTTTATCAAAAAAGCTTTGAATTGCTTAATAAAGTCGATGAATTATCTTTTGTTGCTGAAATAATAAAGCATATTCCCGAAAACTATAATGGCTCAACTGCGCCTGAGCATCTCGCAGGGGAAGATATCCCTCTTGGCTCTCGTATTATAGCCATAGTTTCTATGTATGATAATTTAGTTAATGGCCGTCAATTCTTGGCAAAAACGTCGACTGTTGAGGCAAAATTTCGTCTTAAAGAATCAACAAGTAGTCTATTTGATCCTAGTTTAGTAAATCACTATTTAACTATACTGGAGGAGCGGCCTGATCCAACAGAAGGGAAAGTTGAGTACATATTAAATAGTGTAGATTTGAGCGAAGGTATGATTCTAACTAGAGATATTGTTAATACGGATAATAATGCTATGTTGACTAAGGGTACTAAACTTGAACGACATCATATTGATAAGCTGATTGATATTGAGAAAGAGCAAGATGAATTTTTTATTATCTATGTTCATTAACGTTTAAAGCAGTATCATTCTCTGGCAGTATCCTACTTCCAACCAGTCCTCTATAACCCACGTTTCTTCAATACAAGAGCCTATTTTGTTAGGTAATTAGAAAAGGAAATTGCTATTCTAACGCTCTTTCTGGTTATTAATTGTAACAGCACATATAATAAATAAGTGCTGTTTATCAAAACATTTTAGCATACAAATTTTTTGCCCAATTGAGTGCATTTTCAATTTGGCCTCAGTTCAATCAGGTTTTAGTTCATAGATGACATACTCTCATTTAAAAAAGAAATTGTTTTTTTTAGCGCTATTCCCTGTGTTAGGCATTGTGATCTTTTCTTTTATATCTATAAGTAACGCACTGAGCACAATCAAGAAAAGTGAAAGCGTAATCGGAATTATAGAATTCACTTTTATTAATAATGCACTTGTACATGAATTACAAAAAGAGCGGGGTATGAGTAATGTGTTTTTTTACTCGAAAGGGCAGCGCTTTGCTAATGAGTTAATAGCACAACGTAAAACTAGCGATCTAGTGTTGTTACAACGAGATAGCTACCTTGAAAAAGTAAAAATATTAAATATCCTGCCAGATAGTCAAGTAAATTTACAAGGCATTGAATTGTTAGCTGAAACCAGATCGAATGTAGATAAATTTTTAACTACATCGACTAGTATCATAAGTTATTATTCTATATTAAACGCTCAACTTATTAATACCATTTTCTCTGCCACAGATTTATCTAGCAACGGCGATATAAATAACTTATTGCATGCTTATCATAATTTAGTGTTCAGCAAGGAGTTTGCTGGTATTGAACGTGCCTTGCTAGCTGATATCTCAAGTGTTGATGGTTTCAACCAAGCTAAGATCTTAGCAATCACCCAAATTAGAGCTAAGGAAGCAGTTCATTTAGCCTTGTTCTATAAGCTCGCTAATAAATCGGTAAAGCAGTTTTATCAAAAAGCGATGACACATGACTCTATTGCACAAATGGGACTGCTTAGAAGTGAGAATTTAAGTGATATTACCAGTAGAACCTGGTTTTATGATGCCAGCCAGCGGATAAATCAATTACAGCGTGTAGAAAGGGAAATGACACAGTCGCTATTATTAAAATTACATAAGTTAAGTTCAGAAGGTAAAAATGAATTAATTTTTAGTGGCAGTTATGGCTTTTTATCAATCATATTAACCGTATTACTTTTTATTAGGCTCCTTGTGCAACTTGCAGAAGAAGCCAAGTATAAGCAACAGTTGATAGAGCAGAAAGAAGAGTTAAATCAATTTAAGGTTATTGTTGATAACACCCTAAACTCTGTGGTCATCACTGATCCTCAAGGTGTTATTGAATATGTTAATAAGCGTTTCACTGAGATATCAGGTTATGCTGCTAAGACGGTGATAGGCGGCAAACCGAAGTTATGGAGTTCAGAAGAAACTCCGCCAGAAGTCTATGCTCAACTACATAGCACACTTAAAGAAGGGGATTATTGGCAAGGAGAGCTGAAAAATAAGCACCAAGCTGGAGGGATGTACTGGGCCAGAACTACAATGTTTCCAGTAAAGTCATCGAAAAACTGCATTACTAAGTTTATTTGTATTCAAGAAGATGTTACCCAGCAAAAACATGACAAAGACACTATTGAGCACTTAGCAAACCATGATCCCTTGACTGGTTTGCCATCATTACGTTTAGGGAAAGACCGCTTAGAACAAGCGATTCTTGCTGCACAGCGTCATAATTTAACTGCTGCGATTATGTTCATTGATTTAGATGGTTTCAAGCGAATCAACGATGAATTTGGTCATGATGCAGGGGATCAGGTATTAATTGAAGTAGGCAGACGTATTGTCGCTGAGCTACGACAGACAGACACTGTAGCTAGAATTGGTGGCGATGAGTTTATTGTTATTATGACAAATATCAAAAAGGAAAAAGCAATAAGCCAAGTTGCAGTGAAAATTATTAATAGTGTTAAGGATGACATTCCTTATCAAGGCACTCAACTAGGAGTCACGGCAAGTGTCGGCATTGCCAAGTATCCTCTTCATGGCACAACTAGCACTGAGCTGATGAAAAATGCCGATAAAGCAATGTATAGCATTAAAGAATCAGGTAAAAATAATTACGCTATCTATGCAGACTAGGTTACTTAACTAACAAAATGTTTGGACGTTAATAATACCAATACCAATACTAATACCAATAAGTTACATCCTCCATCTCCTGGTGATATTCGATGTTTTGAGCCCTTGTTTATCTTTCTTTAATATCTCGAAAAGTCTCTCGGTCACTTTATCTAGCTGTAAAAAGTAAATACTTAACTACCCCATAATTTTCTTCAGCTGCGCTATTTATTTCTGCCGCTTGAACAATAATTTCAGATAAATCAACTTTTCAGCCAAATTACTGATAACTAATGATCTTTTTAAATCATCTATAAATCATCTAGGCTGTTAGCTTTATAGTCGAACCTTACTTTCTAAATCTTGTGACTTAATTCCGGGGATGAACATATAGTGCAGTATTAGCAATACTTTAACTGTTCTATGTCTTCTTAGGTGCGATAAAACCACTTAAAAACAACAAAATCATCCAGCATAAATTATCAAAAAATCACACTTTTTGACGTATTTACACCTAAAGCATTAACCCCATATATTGTATACATCTCAGGGATTGAGTTAACCAAAATAATAAAGATAACAACAAATAAGTTGGGCAGTAAATTCATCGAGAGGGTAAACGCAATGAATTTAGAACCACTAAAACAACTGAAACAAATATATTGGAGATGTACACAATGAAATTTAGAAATACCCCTATTGCGTTAGCATTATTCGCCGCATTATCAACACCCCATGTCTTGGCAGCAGACGTAGCAGATGAAAGTAGTGAGGAAAGCGTTGAGCGCATCGTCGTTACTGGCTCAAAAATCGCTAGACTTGGCGTTGAATCTGCTGCCGCTGTAGTATCTATAGATGCTGCAGATTTAGCTATTACCGGTAATATGAATATTGCTGAAACACTAGCAACTCTACCACAATTTGCCATGGGTATTGACTCTACAGGCAGTGCATATACACCAGGAGATGTAGGACTATCTACGGTAAACTTACGTAGCATGGGTACACATAGAACATTAGTATTAATTAATGGTCGCCGTCCAACTCAAACGGCAGATGCTTCAGGCCGATTGGTGACTGATTTACAAAATATTCCAGCATCACTTATCGATCACGTTGAAATATTCACTGGTGGCGCTTCTGCAGTTTATGGCTCAGATGCATTAGCTGGTGTGGTTAACGTTATTTTGAAAAAAGACTTTGAAGGTCTTGATATTAATGCCCAGGCATTTTCTACCGCTGAAAGTGACGGCGAGACACAAGCTTTTTCATTAAGTTATGGTAAGAACTTTAATGAAGGCAAGGGTAACGTAGTGGTGAGCCTTGATTATATAAATCAAGAGGAAATGACATGGAAATCTCGTCCTGGTTCACAAGCACAATCGACATATGTTAATAACCCTAATGACTCAGGACCAAATGAGGTTATTTTAAATAACGTCGGCTGGGCTGATTACAATGTTGAGAGTGAACGACCTACTTTTTATAATTATAATTCTGGAGAGTATTTTCAATTTAACCGTAATGAAGATGGTACTTTAGGAGAGGGTTTTTTAGCCGTTAGCGATGCAGAATTATTTGATTATTATAAACAGTCACATGATAACAACCCAAACATGTATTCAAGTGTTGCTGACAAGCAACCAGTTCAACCCTACAATAGATTAAATTTAAATTTACACGGTGGTTATGAGATTGCTGATGATATCTATTTCACGGCTGACTTGAGTTACAGTAAAGTAGACAGCGAGATCACACTTGACCACGATTATATTTATAGTTGGGACGGGCGCGTAAATATTTATGATGCACCGTTTGATATGCCAGCAGAAGTTATAGCGGCTGCAGAAAGCATAGGTACCGAAAATATTCGAATTCCCTATACCTTTAATGACTTTGGTCCCAGAAGAACTGAAGTCGATCGTGAGTATGTTTCAGCTGCTTTTGGTTTAGAAGGTGATCTTGATAATGGTTGGAGTTGGGATGCCTATTTAGCCCTAGGTCAAACAACGGCTGATCTGACTGAATTTAACTCTTCATACACAAATCGTTTTGATGACTTTGAACTGATTGGTGCATGTGAAGAGACTAACTCATGTGCTGTTTTCAACCCGTTTATGCCTATGTCAGCAGAGACTATCGATTATTTAAGGCTTGACCCGTATACCGATAGCACCGAAACCTTCCAATACACAGTCTCGGCAGGGCTTACGGGGGACATACTTACATTACCAGCGGGAGATTTAATGTTCTCTACTGGGTTTGATATAAGACAAGAGGGCTTAAAGGCCACGCCTTCACAAACATCAATTGATGGTCTAAACCATGGTAGCACCAAAGCCGCTTCTGACGTAGACCGAGATATTCAAGAAGTTTATATTGAATTAATTGCGCCACTTGTTACCGATGTTATGTTGGTGAAATCACTTGAATTTGAAACTGCATATCGCTTTGCTAATTACACATATGCAGGTAGTAATGACAGTTGGAAAGTTGGGCTTAATTGGGCTGTTGATGATAGCCTTCGCTTAAGAACAGTTTATTCAAAAGCCGTACGCGCACCTCAGCTAACTGAATTATTTAGACCTGAATCAGTCGGTGAGTCTCGTTTTATGGACCCTTGTGATGTTGATGAATTGGACAAAGGCTCATCAGATGATCCTGCACTACGTGCAGAAAATTGTGCCGCATTGGGGTTACCTGCTGATTTTGAAGCAGCAACACGTATTACCGGTGGTGTTCAAAGAACGATCAAGGGCAATGAGAATCTTAATGTAGAAACTGCTCATACCTTAACCGCAGGTATCGTTTTTACCCCGGTATTTATTGACAACTTTACTTTATCGTTCGATTATTATGATATTGATTTAGAAGATGGTATTGGCCAATTTGGAGCAGAAAAGACGACTGAAAACTGTGTTGATTCTAGCTCAATATCTAATGCTTTTTGTGCTGAAGTAACTCGTGGTGCAGACGGGAATATAACTAATGTCAATGATACTTATGTCAATGCCAGTCAAATGCGTCGACGTGGCTTAGATATTCAGAGTTATTATCTACAAGAATTAGCCGAATTTGGTGAAATTGACTTTAACTTATACGTTACTCACATACTTGAGAGTTCACGCGCTGATTCAGATCTCGAGAGTGATGAAAGAGAAGAGTTTGTAGGAGTAAATGGTACACCTGATTGGAAAGGAAGCCTTAGCATTGGTTATACGTACAATGATTTAAGGGTTAGCTGGCAAACAAACTATTCATCAAGTGTATTATACAAACGAAACAAAACCGCTGAAGATTTTGAACAACATGAATTACCTGCTTCTACTTTGCATAACCTAAGAGTTGGTTATGATGTTAATGATCAAACCAATGTTTATGTTGGTATTAGCAATGTTGCCGATAAAGATTGGTTAGGAACTCCAGGTACGAGTAGTGGCGGTTCTACTTACCCTATTTCAGGTCGAGGCTATTATGCTGGTGTTAACTTAAGCTTCTAAATAGTCTATATTAGATAATATATTAAAAGCACAAGCATACAAGGCTTGTGCTTTTTTAAATATTTATTTAGCTTATTATTATTTTGTTACCAACCACTTTATTCATGTTAGTACTTAGTGGAAGTTTCAAGACCAATAAAAGTTATTTTAGTTGCGCAAGTTAGTGGTTAAACATACAAAAGGTAGCCAATTTAATTTGGTTATTTAACGATTAAAGTAGACTAATGAAGGATATATGAATTTAGGGATTAAATATTAACCAAATTATTCGCTTTGGTTAAATAAATAGTAATAAAGAGAGCTTATAATAATAATGATGATTGATACTCAACAACCATTTAATCTCGCAAATGTAACCATTAATCCAACAACAGATGAAATTAGTTTCGAAGGTCAAACCATTGAGATTAAATCGATGGCGATGAAAGTTATTTGTTATTTTGCCGCTCGTTCTGATCAGGTTATTACTCGAGATAATCTTAGAGAAGATGTTTGGCAAAATTCAACCGCTTCAAACCATACTATCAACAACCATATTTATAGCTTACGTCAAACGCTAGCTAAATTAGATTCTCAGACTAAATTTTTTCACACTGTCACAGGTAGTCAAAGTGGATACAGACTGATTGCTGTAGTAACTCAGAACCCTCCAACACCCGTTGCGAATAATGAATCATTAACATTAGAAAACCCTGCTGCTGAGCACTCTCTTAGTGTCAACACAGAAACTAGTAGCCAGAATAATCTGTTACCAACAATAAAAAATGAAAGTAAGAGCTACTTTTATTGGAAAGTATTGTTGATCAGCTTATTAATGGTAATTTTAGTTTTGGTTGGGGGGAATTACGCTTTTAAAACAGAGATGGACTATCAAAATACAACTATTTTAACTACGCAGCAGGGAAGGGAGCAAAGCCCAGCCATCAGCCAAGATGGTGAACTAATTGTATATTCAAATCGTTCATCAAGAAGCGCTACTTGGGAGTTATATGCCAGTCGCATGCAAGCACCTCTTCAAGTAAAAAAGGTATTTAAAAGCACAAGAAATGGTGACAATTTTGTCAGTATCTCACCAAATAAACGGCACATTGCTTTCATACGTTACACCAAAGGGACAAAAGGAATCTACATAGCAGATTTCAATGAAGCGTTATTAACAGCAAACAATGAAAAGCTAATTATTCCACTCAATGAAACGAACCTATCTCCAGCAATTAGTTGGTTGGATGACAGTCAATTTTATTACAGTGCTAGCGAAGCTGTATCGGCTCCGTTAAGAATCTATTTATACGATCTCGCTTTAGATCGCTCTGAACAAATAACCTCGCCACCTCTAGATCTATTTGGCGATATTGGCAATTTAGGCGATTATGCCGTTATGGTATCACCCAATAAAAATTGGCTGGCTATTATGCGGTCAAAGAAAAATGCCGGTTATCAATTATATTTATATGATTTGGTCAATAAAGCTTTAGTCGCTACAAAAGTTGAGAGCCTGGAAGAGCGTTTAAATATAAGTTTTTCTGATGATAGTAAAGAAATTTATTTCGTTGATCAGCAGGGATATTTATCAAGCTACCATCTGCAAGAGCAAACAACAGTTAAATTGTCTGCAAAGCAATACCTAGGTTACTGGCCATTAAAAGTTCCCAAGAGTAACCAGTTTATTATGCAGCAAGACTGGGGACTATCCTCGTTAACCACTCAAATTATCAAAATTAATAACCCAATAGTAGGAGGAGACGGTACAGCAGAAGTCATTGTCAATAACAACCTATCTCTTCGTGCTATTGCTGGTATAGGGGACGATGGGTTGATATTTGCATCAATTAAGCCTAATTATCAAGTTGAGTTATGGAAGTTTAGTGAGGGTAAAGCGGCCAAATTGGTAGAGTTTAATGAAAAGCCTGAATATAGATATCCGTTGAGTTTGCATTGGCAAAAAGGTACTCAATCTGCTTTGTTTTCTATCAATAAAACTTGCCGAATAGTCAATATAAGCACAGGTAAAGACAGCCCATTATGCCCCGATAATGAAAACTTTTATGCGGGAAGGTTTTCCTATAACGGTAAAGATATTTATCTGCCCGGCTTTGCACAAGGTAATGCACGTGCGGTAAAAATGGGGCGCACTGGTTATCCAATTAATGACTTGCCACAATTAGCGCAAGCCAACCTAATTCATGAAAATAGCGATGGCAGCTTCTATTATTCTAAAGAGCAAAGCTTTGATATTTATTATGTTAATGCCGAAGCAGGGCAAGAGAAAAAAATTATTGATCGAACTTATATTAATAATCGCTATTCAGTTAATGACTTTGTTGCTGTTGATAAAGGCATATATTTTATGGATCGAATAGCCGTTACTAATAATGCTATTTTTTATTATGACTTTGCCACGCAAAAAACTACTTATGTTGTCGACAGTAAAGACAATTACCCCAATATCGTTGTTAGTGAAGACGAAAAGTCTATTTACCTTATTGAATCTGTGGACAATAACACGGGATTACTCTTAATAGATTAATAAACGGTAGGTGACTTTATTCCACATTAATAACAAGCCTTGTTGTTAATGTGGAATAATCAGTAATAATTTCTTGTCAACTATTTGATTTAAGAGAGTTTTATGATGATGTTCTTATTTGATGACGGCCATTAATCATCTATTCATATCCTGCACCAAGATGTATCTACCTGTATTTGTTTAACTTTGCCTGCTCTTTTCATGTTCTGTATTGATAGTGTAAAAAGAGTTAACGGGTTAATTGATATAAAGTTATTGCTAAAATATTGATAGGGTAAGGCCATTAAGTTACATATATAGCCTCACTTCGATACAGATATAAGCAATAAATAATGATGCAAAAAAAACTTCTTTCAACGGCACTGTTTTTAGGGATAGTAACCTGTTCATGTACCAGTGAGTCAACCGCAGAAATTGATTATTCACAACCCAGTACCAGTAATGAAGCCAATGATGATACAGCCTACGAGACTTCAACACTAACAAAGCAGCATGTTTGTAATGCCGAAATTCAGATTTATGCTGAAATACAGATAAATTTTGATGATATATGTCAAAGCTTGACTGAAGTAGAATCGCTATTTTTTGAGCGCTTTGGCTCTGTGCCAGTGGTCGGAGATTATAATAATAATCGTGATTTATACATATATAAAGATAGACAAAGTTATTTAGCCGCAGGCTTTCACACTGGCTCATATGGTAAATATATAGAACAAGACCCTAGTGATCCAGATAGCCATGGCGAAATATACTCTTACCTATTAGAAAGTGGCAATATTAAAAATCAAAGTCATGAATATATTCATTATCTAGATGGGCGTTTTAATAAGGATGGGGATTATCATGCGACAGACATGGCTGCATGGTGGAGCGAAGGGACTGCTGAGTATATCCAACACCTTCATTGGCAAAAGCCTTCTACTTATATTAAAGAAAGTATTAGTTATTATGGTAGTGATTTTTCCTTACAAACCATATTTTCTCTGACCAAAGATGACTATAAAACAGATTTTTTTAATCTTGTTTATGACGGAGGTAATGTAGCTATTTGCTATTTTTTACAAGAAGAGCCAGCAGCCTTAAACACACTTCTTTCATACTCTCGTTCAGGAAATTGGTCTGCTTGGGCAAGTGAGCTAGATAACCTTACCTCTATTTATAGTGAAGACTTTGATGTATTTGTCAGTGATATTTTCACCGATAAGAAAGTGTGTCACCTTAATAAAGCTAAACCAGAGTAATAAGACTAAGTCTTCATCAATATTAAAGTGTCGAAACAACAAGGGGGTATAATTTAGTATCATATTTTATCATTGGAATGTGACTCCCTATCTTTTTAACGTCAACACCTATTTTTTAATCGTTTTGAATAATTCTATTTATTTCAATGAAGTAATGATTTGAGCGATTAATCACGTTTAAATCATTAATATCATCTCATTAAAATGATTGATTAATCTATCTTTTTGATGGCTTACAACGGCATGATAAATATCATATATTTTAACTAGTCTAAGCCTGCCTTACCCAAGTTATTTATTAAATTAATATCAGTAGCGTGTGTATATTACCCATTAGGAAGTTTGATGCCTGAGTCAATTAAAAATCAGTATAAAACGATTACCCAACTTGTTGTTGAAAACCTTCGAGACCGAATTTTAACCGGACAGATAAAGCCAGGGGAAAGAATAAACCAAGACGTTATAGCAAAAGAGTTCAACGTAAGCAAAATTCCTATTCGAGAAGCCCTGCAGTTATTAAAGGGCGAAGGTTATGTTTTAATTGAGGCAAATAAAGGTGCTATTGCTTCTATCATTAATTTAGAAGAAATTGATGAATTATTTGCTTTAAAAGCACTAATAGAAGCTGACATGTTGGCAGCTTCAATCCCCCTTGTTTCAGATGAAAAGCTAACGGAAGCAAAGAAAATCATTGAGCAAATCAATTTAGCCTCTTCAGCTCAGCAATGGAGCCATTTGAATATAGCGTATTACAATTGTTTATTTTCTGGGATTCGGCGCCCACAGACTGATGAAGTACTTAGCATCATAAAGACAAAAATAGAGCGATTTAATTATGCTTGTTTTATGGGGATAAATAAAACCAAACAAACCCTAGCGATTTACAAACTATTAGACCACTGTTTAGAGCGAAAAGTTGACCAAGCAGTTGATCAACTTAAGCAACACCTTTGGGATACAAAAGATGAAATCAAAGCATTATTATAATCAGTGTAATTGATGTAAGTACGGTATCGAAAAAACACTAAAACGTAATGAACATGATTCCTTATTTTATTGATAGCAATTTCACAACGCTAAACACACAAATGTGTCAACTTACTTTCCCCAAAGCCTAACGGGGTTCTACATATTACCAGTCAACATCAATACCGTAAGAGATGACGAGTTTAATATCACTGTCTGTCAGATTAGTTTTAGTAGCAGCAAAAGTGAAGCCACTTTTGCTGCTACTTGCGCCATAATCGACAAAAGGTTCACCGGCATAAAATTCATATGTGCCAGCTTAAATATGCAGAGTTACAGTGGTATCTGCAGAAAAGCTAAAATCACTATCAAGTGAAAATACCTCCTGATATTCACCGTTTTTACTATATTTGTTCGGTTAGTTATTAGGCAGCCTATTGATTAGATGACTTTAAATTCAGAAGATTCCTTTTCCAATTCTGTCGCTAATCGAGCAAGCTCAACACTTGATTCCGCTATGTTTTCTGCAGCTTGACTCGTCTCAGTTACACCGGTATTTAAAGTTTCAATATTTTGTAAAATCTCATCAACAACAACTGATTGCTCCTCTGCTGCGGTAGCAATTTGAGCACTCAAATCACTTATCTCATTCATATCACCAGTGATAACCTGATTTAAATCCATCACGATTTTTGCATTTTCCTGTACAGAATTTGCTTGAGTAACGCTATTTGCCATTTGATCTACAGACGAATTTGCTCCAACCATAATCATATTTATCATATCGTCAATTTCCTTGGTTGAATCTTGTGTTCTTTGGGCAAGTTGTCTTACTTCATCGGCAACCACTGCAAAACCACGGCCTTGTTCACCTGCTCTAGCTGCTTCAATGGCTGCGTTTAACGCAAGTAGATTAGTTTGGTCGGCAATACTTTTTATAACGTTAAGAATATTGACCACTTGATCGAAGTCGCTTCTTACTTTTTGAACACTTTGCTCTGATTCTTGAATTTGTCCTGACATATTTATGATTGATTGATAAGTTTCATCTAGCTTATTTACACCATCGTTAACTTTACTTTGAATATTATCAACCGCAGAGGAGGTGGTTGTTGTACTTTGTGCAACTTCATTAACGGTTGTTCCCATTTCTTGCATAGCAGTAGCGAGTTGCTCTGAAATTTGATGTTGTTCGTTAACGGTGGAACTTGTCTGCGTGGTAATTGCGGCTAGCTCTTCAGAAGTTGCTGATTGCTGTATTGCAATGCCTGAAATATTTTTAACCATTTTCGAAAGATTTACTATCATGTGGCTAATGGCGCTTTGTAGTTGTCCCACTTCGTCATCTGAATTTTTAATGACAGATACGGTTAAATCACCACTGGCAACTTGCTCTGCAATATCCGCTATCTCAATAATGGGTGTTGAGATCCGCTTAGCAAACCAAAAGCCAATTAATGCGATAAGTATTGTAAATATTAGCATGAGTATAATCATGAAAGTGGTATTGCTTCTAATTGAAGCAAAGGCTTCTGGTTCATCGATTTCAGATAATATCGCCCAATTAAAATTTGAGAATTCAATACGGTCGAAAGATGAAAGGACGGGATTACCATTGTAGTCGATTATAATATCGGTACTACTTTCTCCGTTAAGTGCTCGCCTTGCTGCATCTGTGTCTACGCCATTGGTGGCTATAGAGCCCGCGAAGCTAGCAGCCACTGTGTGTCCTTTAGGATCAAGAAATGAATCACTGCGCATTCTAAAATCATCACCCACTAAGTAACTTTCACCGGTCTCTCCCATACCTTTTCTGACTTCCATAATTGCTTGGATGCCCTCAAGTGGTAATTGTAAAGCCACATAGATGCTTGGATCATTGTTATTATTTAATATAGGTTGGGCAATAAATGAGGCAGGGGCATTATTACTGGGTGCATACGGGGCAAAGTCGATAAAACCATATTGTTTGCTAGTACTTATCTCTTTGATAAGGTCCCCTAGGTTAGAATTGGCATATTTACCCGTTAAAATATTGGTATTGAAATCGGCTTCTTTAGTGACAGTATAAAATATATGGCCATTGGGATTAATTAGAAATAAGTCGTAGTAACCATATTGCTCAATATAGCTTTTATAAAAATCTTCGCTGTTAGATGTTTTAGGGTTAAATGCCTCAGCAACATCAACCTCAGAGATGATTGCCCAGCGAACACCGCTACCCATATCAATATAGTCCCAACTACTTACAACGGCATTATTGTTATAATCCATTATAACGTTAGTACTTTGTTCACCGTTTAAAGCATTTATCGTTGCTTGGGTAAGTATTTTATTATTACCCGCGAAAGAGGCTTTTACTGAGTATTCTTCAGGATTCAAATAAGAGTCTGAACGCATTAGGTTGTCTTGACCAACTAAGTAAGACTCGCCTGTTTCGCCCATGCCTATGCGGTTACCTAAAATGCTTTGAATTTTATCAAGTGGTTGCTGATAAGCGATATAACCAATACGGGTTCCTTGCACTTCTATCGCTTTTATCGCAAAAGCGGCTGGATCATTATTACTGGGCTGATAAGGTAAGAAATCAGAAAATAGAACGTCTGCTGAATCAGATTCTTTTGCAAGCTCAAAAGCAGTATAAAAAGAGCTACCTACTAAGTCTTTAGGGATCTTTTGTCCTAAGTCACTTTCTCGGGTGACAGAATAAATTATTGTTCCTCTGGTACTGATAATAAAAAAATCGTACCAGCCAAAATGAGACAATAAAGGCTTATATTCTTTATCGTACTGATCAAGTAATTTGTGCCATTTTTTTTTATTGGAGAATACTTCAGTAAGTGTGCGAACTCTTTTTTGTAGTTTTGTGTCGCTAGCTAATAGAGTTAACTGGATATTATTATTATGAAAATAATCTTGAAGTTGTGCTTTTTTAAGGTGGTTTACCGAATTGAGTTTAGTAAAAGCCTGCTGCTGCATGGCATCAGCGATATTAACCAAAACGCCCATATCCCCCTGACGTTCAGCAAAGTAGTTCTTTATTGCTTGCTTTTTTATTTGGTTGATAGCGGTTAATTGACTGTAGACTTTATCCGTTACATCAGCAGAGCTATTTAGTGTAGATATGATGCTAATTATTACCGCAGGTACTAGCCCTAAAACTATAAACACCAAGGTAAATTTGTTTTTAAGTGTATTAAGGTTAATCATAAATCACCTGTGAAAAGTAAAGGCTATTTATATTATCCTTTTATCATTGGTTAGCGTACTTCCTATACTTTACAGCCTAATCAATCATTAATTCTTTTGAGTACAGACCTTCAATAAATGATGTCAGTTTATTTAAACTACGCATTTATGGATCAAATATCAGCTAGGCGATGGTACTCTTGCATTTAATAGCGTTATCGGCCTTTATTAAGTCATACACTACGCGTCAACTTGTATGGAAACCGTTATTATTAACCGTGGTACAGTTATAAATATAGGTTATAAATTATGAATACTGTTACTTTTTAATCAAAGACATAGATATTAATGGTTATTAATAAATCTAAGTTGCCTTTAGCTGTCAATATAGACTTATCTAAAGCTATTCTCCCTTGTAAACACTTGCTATAATGCGGGCAACTTTGTGCGAAAAAACGCACCTTATACCCAGACTTTTAGGTTATTTTCAGAGGTTTATTTTCATGTCGGA
>Ga0209395_1000813_pt1 | contig 45279 bp, 14 predicted proteins | sample GOMGulsemesocosm_3_FD_184635 | JGI IMG/M metagenome (GOLD analysis project Ga0209395, IMG submission 184635) | Methane-oxidizing microbial communities from mesocosms in the Gulf of Mexico - GOM9D Gulf of Mexico (SPAdes) (version 2) | ecosystem: Environmental > Aquatic > Marine > Cold seeps... | reverse complement strand
ATCGAACAGAGAAGTTAAGCCTATTAGCGCAGATGGTACTGCCCCTGGGTGGGAGAGTATGTCATCGCCTTTATTTTAAATCCTCAATTATTTAGTTAATTGAGGATTTTTTTTGTTTGAAAGAATTGCAATACGTCCATATCTAAAAGGAGCGAAGACAATACGCCCTTACGCTAGAGACGTAACATGCCATGTCTCCACAATGCAAGCAGCGTATGTACAGAGCATGTAACGAACATACGATGGCTTAATTTCGATCAAATAGTATTCTTGGAAATCTATATTGGATCAAGTAGTATGCTTTGGGAGCGATGATCTTTAGGGAGGCAATTCCAAATTGAAACATTAACTTAACATCGTTTTTTAAAACAATATCATTATATAGTTTTCTGCGATTTTTTTAAGACTTAGCTAAATTTGATGCGGTGCTTGTCCAATTCAATACCCATATTCAGCATAAAATTAGTACCAACGATTAAATCTTCTATAAGTGGGAGTATGTGCTCATCTACTTTTAAGCAAAAATCAATGAGTACAGAGGTGGTTAGGATCTTATTTCTACGTTTCCCTCCGCAATTCTCGCAATTGCATGGCGCATGTGAATTACGAACGACAAGAAGTAGTGCCTCCATATCTTTTCCCGTCATAAAAACTCCAACAGTGCCTATCACCATTTGAATGTTATGCTTTATACTAGGACCATGTGATACACTATAACAACGGCCGTATTCATTTTCGTAAATCAATTCCATACTTATATTTTTTGTGTCGAGTTTAAATTACAAATGAGCAACATAAGCTCCATAGGATACACTAGCTTAAATTTACGCTTCTAAATGACATTATTTAGAATAATTCTTAATAGCGTTGTGCAAATATAAGTTTTATTTTGAATGAATCTAAATAAGAATGTTAAAATTAGGAATGAGATGTTTTTTTATTCAATTTGTCTGCTGTAATTATTCTATGCGTATAGGAATTAATTGTCAGTCTAACATATCTTTTATTATTCGTGATATAAATATTTTTACCTTTTTTATGAAAATCAGATATGTCTGTTTCTGATATGATTGCAGAAATCATTTCTTCAATGTTATCTTTAGAAAGTTCTGTGCCAAGTTTCTTGTTGATGCGTCCATAAACAAGTGCTGTATAGCAAATTTTGTGTAGAATTTCTTTTTTATAATTGGTCATACGTGCTTATTTGTGTTTAAATATCAACAATGGTACGCAGTAGTTGTTTTGTTAAAAATATTCAATTTTATTTGATTTTAAAGAGGTCTTGATTTTTTTATTTCAGGTCTTTTTGTGTGTTTAAAATGTAGCTTCTATTTAATGAACCCCACTTCAAAAAACATAAATTCAAATTCACGCGAAAGCAACAGTATAAAACCTGCCTTTTGTTAGTAAGCTCAGTTATTGGGTGTTTTAAAGAATTCATATTGGGAAGTTAAAGGACTTGTTACATTATTTTTGGTCGAGTGTATATGCGTCTTTTTTAATTCAGTTGTATATAAAGTAATTGCTTTTTTATTCGCTCTAAATTGTCTTCTCTACACTTTTGTTTTAATGTTAAAAGAGGATCTATGCTAGGCGCTTCTCATTTAAATTGAGCGCTTTAACTTGTAATGATTAAATGAACCAACTATTTATTCGTAATGGATTTGAATTACTCTTTAGGCACTTACTATTTCTTCGGGGAGTTTTTTTTTGTATAACTTTGCTTATCCCTTCAAATAGGTTGTACTATTTATGTTATTAAAAAATAAAATTACCTGGTCTTTATTAATTGTTTTAAGTGTTCAAATCTTGAGTGCTCAGGAAATTCCCTATTCCCAAAACTATACAATTTCAGAATACAAGGCCGATAATCAAAATTGGGATATTTTTAAGGCGGATAACGGAAAAGTATATGCGGCAAATAATAAGGGGCTGCTGGAATTTGATGGTTTAAATTGGGACTTATGGCAGATGCCAAATGGAACAGTGGTGAGGTCGGTAATGACAGAAGGGGACAGGATTTATGTCGGTTCTTTTGAGGAGTTTGGCTTTTGGGAGCGAAATGCAAAAGGCACTCTTGATTATACCAGTTTAAGCGCAAATTTAGGAGAAAACCTTCCGCATAGTGCAGAGGAGTTTTGGCAAATAGTCAGGTATAAAGGAACGGTAGTATTTCGATCTTTTTCTGGGGTGTACCAGTTTAGTGAAGGTAAGGTGGTTCATTATGAATTGGGACGTACGGTCATGCATTGTGATGTAGTAGGGGAGGATTTACTGATATCAACCTTAGAGGGTAGGATTTACAAATTGACCTCCAATGGTTTTGTAGAAATTTTCTTTTTTGAAGCGCTGAGAGATGTCAAAGTAATTTCTATAGATACGACGAGTTCGGGTGAATTATTTATTTGTACGGCATTGAAAGGATGTTTTTTACAAGTTAAAGAGAAACTCATTCCATGGAAATCAGAAATTAACGTACTTCTTAAAAAACAACTTTTGAACAGGTATTCTCGATTGGAAAATGGCAATCAGTTTTTCGGGACCATAAAAAATGGAGTCTATCTTACGGATAGTTCGGGCAAGTTACTATATGCTATAAATATAGAAAACGGTTTGATGAATAACACCGTATTGGGGCAGTTTATAGGAGAGGATAATCAACTGTGGCTTGGGCTTGATAATGGTATTACAAATATAGATATCAGTGTGCCATACTATTTTTATAGCGATACCACGGGGAGTATTGGGGCGGTTTATGATGTTATAAATTTTAAAGGAACTATTTATATTGGGAGCAATACAGGCTTATTTTATATAGATGCAGCAAAAGAATTGCAATTTGTAAATGAATCTCAGGGACAGGTTTGGGATCTACAAGAGGTGGATGGTGCATTGTTTTGTGGACATAATAACGGAACGTTTATAGTGGAAGGAAATACCATGAAGCGTGTTTCCATTCACACGGGAGGTTATGTTATAAAAAGAATTCCAGAGCAAAAAAATCGTTATCTGCAAGGAACCTATTCTGGTCTGGTGGTGTATCATAAAGAAAATGACGAATGGAAAACCAACCATTTAGGAAGTCGCTTCAAATTATTGAAATATTTGGCTTTTGAAAATCAATACACGGCATGGGCAGCACATGCCTATAAAGGATTGTACAAAGTGAAATTGGATGCGAATTACGAAAAAATTATAGATTATAAAGATTATTCAGATAAAGGGCTTTGGTCTAGTTACAATGTAAAAGTGTATAATTTTAATAATGTGATTGCTTTTCATACCGAAAAAGGTTGGCAAAAATACGAACCCTTATTAGACAGTATTGTTGGCTATGATATTTTAAACGAGAAAGTAGGAGCAAAAGGTTATGTTATTTCTGAGGATGATCTTAGGTTGAAAGTACTCAAGATGGAGGATGTAATTTCTGTAAAGAGTGGTTTAAATACACAAAGTGATATCATCATACCTAATAAATACTATAAAGAACGATTAGTTTCAGGAAATGAACGTATTTCTAAGTTGGGTGATTCATTACTTGCTCTCAATTTATTTAATGGCTATATGCTTATTGACCCTTCTAAGGTGTCTACGAATAATGCTGTAGAGCAGCCTTATTTTGAACGGGTGTCTGTAGACGGAACTTTGGTTCGTTTGGATACATCGGAAATTGAATTGCCTTTTAAGAATAATAATATTGCTTTTAGAATTGCTGCTCCGAAGCTAAAAAATGCCGTATTGCAATACAGCCTTATTAGCGAAGATATAGATCCTGTTTGGTCAGAACTTAAACAAGGGAATATAAACTTGTCAAACCTCAGTTATGGTAAGTTTTCGGTAGAAGTTCGCGCTATTGACGAGATAGGAAATGTGTCCAAGAGTGCCTTTTTTAATTTTACGGTCTTGCCTCCGTTGTATAAAAGTAATGCGGCACGTATGTTATATCTTGTCTTATTATCGTTGCTCATGGCGATGGCTTATTTATGGTATCGAAAGAAAATTATAAAAGAAAAAAAGTCCATGCTTTTGGCCTATGAAGAATCGCAAAAGAAAGCGATGGAAGAAAAAGCCATAGAGAATGAAAAGGAGCTAGTAAATGTTAAAAACGATTCCTTAAAAAACGAAATAAAATTTAAGAGCAAGCAATTGGCGAATACCGCGATGGCCTTGGTCAAAAAAAATGAAGTCTTACTGTCTTTAAAAAAGGAACTTATTCTGAATAAAGAGAATTTCTCAAATACACGCTCTTATAAAAAGTTGGTCAAACAAATCGATTATTCGATAGAACACGAAGATGAATGGGGAATATTTGAAAGTAATTTCAATCAGGTTCATGACGAATTTTTTCTCCGTCTTAAAGCTACATTTTCAACATTGACCAATAAAGATTTAAAGTTATGTGCCTTTATAAAAATGAACTTATTAAATAAAGAAATGGCACCGCTTTTAAATATATCTGTACGTGGTGTTGAAACTCATAGATACCGATTAAAAAGAAAACTATTGTTAGAGAAAGATCAAAATCTTACTTCTTTTCTCCAAAACTTCAATTAATTGACGTTGAATTCAGTCACTTTTTAATATTTTTTATACGTCACTACTACGTCATTTATGATACAATAACGATTGAATATGTGGTTTTTCGCTGAGAAACCACACGTCATTCCGTGTTTTTAATCTTTTAACTAAGATGGCGTAACTAAAGTGTAAACGAATTTTAATATTAAAGAGAAAACCCAAGTAATTTAGTCAAAACTAATTTTTAAAATTTTATATAATGAAGAATAAAGTATCATTATTACTTTTACTCCTTTTGAGTTGTGTTAGCATTTATGCACAACAAATAAAGGTCTCAGGTACGGTAAGTGATGTAAGTGGGAACCCACTTCCTGGAGCTTCTGTAACCGTAAAAAATCTAACCATTGGTGCACAAACCGATTTTGATGGAAACTATACGATAGATAAGGTACCGGAAGACGGCACTTTAATTATTAGTTATCTTGGCTTCACTGATGTTGAAGTAAATGTAAATGGACAACATCAAATAGATGTGGTCTTAAAAGAAGACGCCCAAGCTTTAAATGAAGTGGTAGTGGTGGGATATGGAAAAATGAATGTGAAGGATTTAACGTCTTCTATCACCATTATTAAATCAGAAGAAATTTCAAAAACACCCACTGGATCGGCAATGCAATCACTACAAGGTAAAGTTGCAGGGTTACAAGTAGTGAGTAGTGGAGCTCCAGGATCGAGCCCTACCATTCGTGTTAGAGGAATTGGATCCTTTCCTGGTACGGGAAATACCAATCCATTATATGTAGTAGATGGAATGTTTTTTGATAATATTGATTTTTTAAACACCTCTGATATTGTATCTATTTCGGTATTAAAAGATGCCTCTGCAGCTGCAATTTACGGTCAGAAAGCAGCCAATGGAGTTGTTTTAGTAACGACTAAATCTGGAGGGTATAATAAGAAAACGGAAATTGTATATGATGGGTATTCTGGTGTACAGGTAGCTCAAAATGTACTGAAAATGGCCAATGCGGAACAGTTTACAAGAATGGCTATAGAATCTGGATCTCCTGCGGATGTGAGTTTTGTTTTAAATGCGATGGAACGCTATGGAAGAAGCAGAATCAATCCTGATGTACCCAATGTGAATACTGATTGGTATAAAGAAATTATTAGAAATGCAAAAATTCAAAACCACAGCATTAGCGTTTTGGGAGGAAGTGAAAAAGCGTCCTATGCAGTAGGTGCAAATTACTTTGGACAAGAAGGCGTTCTCGATACAAAAAATGAGTATGAGCGTTTTAACCTTCGTACAAAATTAGATTTTAAAGCAAATGATTGGCTTACTGTTGGAGCAAATATGATTTTGAGTAATGCTACAAAATTCAGTCCGGAGTCTAGTGCTTGGAAAGATGCTTATTTTGCAGTGCCTATTTTACCCGTTTATGATGTTGAAAACACCAATGCATGGCCTGTAAACTATGCCAGTGCACAAAGTATTGGTTATAGAGGTGGACAGAATCCTTTTCCTTCTTTAGCATTTAACAATAATAGAACGAAGTCTAGAAAGATGCTAGCCAACTTCTATATGCAGTTTGAATTAATTCCAGAAAAATTATCGTTTAAATCAACATATAATCATAGTTTCACTTCTTTTGACGTTAGAAACGTAGCTATCCCTTATTATATTACGGACGGTTTCCAACGACCAATTTCTTCAATTACTAAAAGAGCGGAAACATTTTCTAATCAAATATGGGACAATGTTTTAACCTATACCGATAGTTTCGAAGATCATGATCTTACCGTGATGGCTGGATCTTCTTTTGTGGATAATGCCTGGTCTATGCTTACAGCAAGAGGAGAAGAAATTGCTTCTATCGACCAAGAGGTTGCTTGGTATCTTAGCCAAGCCGGAACTATAAATGTAGCTGATGTTAGTGATGGCGGAATGAGACAATATGGGATGTCGTACTTTGGTAGGGTTTCTTATAAATTCAATAACAAATACTTGTTATATGGAACTTTTAGAGCGGATGGATCTTCAAAATACCAAGAAAAATGGGGCTACTTTCCTACCATTGGGGCAGGTTGGGTACTTTCAGAAGAAAGCTTTATGCAAGATGTTGCGTTAGTCGATTACTTAAAATTACGTGCTAGTTGGGGACAACTAGGGAATAGTAGTGTGGCAGCTAGTGATGGTGCTAATACAACTTCAGTCGTAGATACGGCTATTGACGGTTCGCTTGTTTCAGGAAACATTGCTTCTAGTTCTTTTTCTTCTTTGACTTGGGAACTTACCGAAGAAACCAATATTGGAATTACCAGTAGGTTGTTTGATAATAGATTGAGTGTAGATGCCGATTATTTTATTCGCGACACAAAAGATGCCGTGATTCCAGTAGAATTTCCATTGATAGGAGGTTCCATTAGAAAAAATGTTGGTTCGCTAAGAAATGCTGGATTGGAATTAGCATTGAATTGGAATGATACTGTTTCTGAAAACTTCAGCTATAGCATTGGAACAAATATGGCCACTTTAAAAAATGAAGTGTTAGACCTATATGGACAACAATATATAGATGGTGGTTCCGCAGAATTTCGTCAACGTTCTTATGTGGGGGAATCAATTCTTGCTTTTTACGGAAGAGAAGTAATTGGAGTATATCAAAATGATGCTCAAGTTCAGGCAGATCCTATTGCTGTAGAAAATAATTTACTACCAGGAGATTTAATTTATAAAGATCAAAATAAGGACGGTTTATTAAATGATGAAGACCGTGTAATCTTAGGCTCTTTTTTACCAAGTTTTACTTATGGGTTTAATGTTGGATTTAATTATAAGAATTTTGAGTTTAGCACGAGTATGATGGGGCAAACGGGGAATAAAATTTTAAATCGCAAACGAGGAGAAATCATTTGGACAGCAGATGGAAATTTGGATGCAGACCTAGCGATCAATCGTTGGCATGGAGAAGGGACTTCAAATAAATACCCTTCGGCTGCAGGATTGAGAAGAGGATGGAACCAAAAGATGAGTGATTATTTTGTAGAAGATGGATCTTATTTTAGAATTCAAAACATTCAACTGGCTTACAATTTGAATAAAAATCGTCAAATGTTTGGTGTAAATATTCCTGAATTTAGAGTCTCTCTAACCGCAGAAAGACCATTTACCTCATTTAAATACAACGGATTTAGTCCAGAAGTAGCTAATGGAGTTGATACGCAAACGTATCCTATTCCTGCCGTATATACCCTTGGAGTAAATATTAAATTATAAAATATAGCATGATGAAAAATATTATTAAAATTACTGAGATTGCTTTACTGGTTGTCTTGCTGTTGGTTGCAGCAGCTTGTCATGATAATTTGGATGAGTTAGCAGAAAATAAAACCTTTACTGGAGATACGGATTATTCGAATTCCTCGGATATGATATTACCATTGTACGGAGCGTATGAAGGATTTCAATCACTTGAATGGAATGTGTTTCCTATAATTTCTGTGAGAGGAGATGATGTAAATGCTGGAGGATTGGGAGATCAACAGGATTTTGCGGAAGCTGATAAGTTCAATTATAACAAAGATTATTGGATGTTTAATTCGATGTGGGAAAACGTATATAAGGACATCCTTATCATGCATTCTGCAATAGAACAAATTGAATTATACGCTGAGAATGGAGGAGATGTTGCGAAGGCAAATCAATACATTGCGGAAGCAAAAACCATGAGAGCCTTTTTGTTATTTCAATTGTCTCGTGTTTGGGGTGATGTGTTTATTACTCAGAGTTCTGACCCAACAGAAATGCTTGTATCTCCTGTTGCTACTAAAAAAGAGGTGATGCAACATATTTCAGATCAAATGGATGCTGCTATGGAATCATTGCCAGCGGTGCACCCAAATAGAAGATCAGATATTAGAGGAGGGATTACAAAATATACCGCATTGGCAATAAAAGCCTTGGCGAATCTTGAATTGGAGAATTATCAAGCGGTAGCCACTGCCACTTCTGAAATTATTAATAGTGGTGCATTTAAGTTGGAAGCTGATTTTTATGAATTGTTCAAATTAGATGGTAAGCTTAATGATGAAAATGTATTAGAAATGCAATTTTCTGATTTTGGACAAAGTGCAGGTATTAATAAAGGGCATTTATTTGCTTTTTATGGACCTGAAAACTGGACCCCAAGTGTAGAAGGTGCAAGTAGTGGATGGGGGTTTTATGAACCTAGTCTAAAGTATATTAAGTTTATGCTGGACAGAAATGAAACGGTACGTTTAGAAACTAGTGTACTCTTTACAGACAGAGGGATTGACGCGATTAAATCAGACCCTAACTATGCTACTTTACCAAGTTGGATTTCAAATACAACAAGAGATGGAGATATAATTAACGATTATGCGCGTGCTTTGTTTTCTAGTGGGAAACATTATTTGCCTTCAAATCAGTTAACGCCAGGACGTACAGATTATGGAACCAATAAAAATATTACCTGTATTAGATATGCCGAAATTCTGTTAATGCATGCCGAAGCGATTACTTTAGGAGCAAGTGCGGATGGAATGTCTGCAGATGAGGCGGTAAATATTGTTAGAAACAGAGCGGGTTTAACATCATTATCAGGAGTAACTACAGATCAAGTATTGGAAGAGAAATTTGCAGAACTTGCCATGGAGTGGGGGACGCGCTATTATGATTTGGTGAGGTTGAATAAGTTGGGTGAATTGTCTTATGAAGGGAGAACTTTTTCGGAAGACAAAATCTATTTACCCTATCCACAGGTTCAAGTTGATAAGTTACCAGTTTTAAAAGGTAAATAATATTAAAATACAGAAAGATGAAAACATTAAAATATATTTTAGGCATAGTCCTAGCTGCTTTTTTGATAACTGCGTGTAATGACGGAATCGATGATATTACAAAAGTAGATCCTGGAATGGATGCCTCGGCACCTGTAGTTACTATTATTTATCCTACAGAAGGAACCGCAATTAAAGTACAAGAAGTGATCACTTCTATTGCTGTTGAAGTGGAGGTTAAAGATGATATTGAAATAGAATCAATAACACTTTTAATGGACGGGACCTCGTTTGCTGTTTTTAACGAGTTTTTAGATTATAGAAGATCTTCTGAAAAAGTCACCTACGATGGGCTTACTAGTGGAGCACATACTTTAACCGTAGTTGCGTTGGATTTAGATGGAAAAGAAACTACTGAGGAGGTTAATTTTGTAAAAGAACCACCTTACACTCCATTGTTTGCTGGAGAGACGTTGTACATGCCTTTTGATGGGGATTATATGGATCTTGTAGGGATTACCCTTGCAGACAAAGTGGGGACACCAGGTTTTGCAGGTGAAGGTTTTGTAGGAACAAATGCTTATGATGGTGCTACGGATGCTTATTTGACTTTTCCAACAGACGGATTAACAGGAACTAATTTTAGTGCTGCTTTTTGGTACAAGGTAAATGCAAGTCCAGATAGAGCAGGGATATTGGTCGTTGGTGATAATGCCGATGATAGAAACCAAGGGTTTAGATTGTTCAGAGAAGGAAACGAAAATGAACAACGATTGAAATTAAACGTAGGTTCTGGTGATGGTGAGTCTTGGAATGATGGTGGTGTGATTGATGTTACGGCCGAGGAATGGGTGCATGTGGCATTTACTATTTCTGAAACAAAAAGTAAAATCTTTTTAAATGGAATAGAAGTGAATTCAGCAGATTTAAGCGGACCTATGGACTGGACAGGTTGTGAGAAGTTTACTATTGGTTCTGGAGGTGAAACCTTTAGCTATTGGGATCATAAATCGGATAGTAGTGTAATTGATGAGTTGCGCTTTTTTAATACAGAACTTTCATCAAATGAAATTCAAGCAATGATCAGTACATTTAAACCTTACGAGTCTTTGTATGCAGATGAAACATTTTTTATGTCCTTTGATGGAAATATTACGGAATCTAATTCTAGTATAGAAGCTACCGTTATTGGCGATACAGGTTTTGCAGGTGAAAGCCAAAAAGGAAGTGATTCCTTTGTGGCTGGAGAGAATTCCTATCTTACATTTCCTACAGATGGATTGCTAAGTGAAGAATTTACCGCTTCTTTTTGGTATAAAGTTAATGCAACACCAGATAGAGCAGGAATCTTAACCATTGGAGCTGAAGATGAAAATAATCCTGATAATATGAATAATCGTACCAAAGGATTTAGATTTTTCCGTGAAGGTAATGCAGATAGTCAGACATTTAAATTGAATGTTGGTTTTGGAGATGCCGATAGTTGGTTTGATGGTGGAGCAGCAGCAACTATTGAGGTTGCATCAGCTGAGTGGATACATATGGCGTTTACCATTAAACCAGAGGAAGTTATTGTTTATTTCAATGGTGAAATTGTGAGTCAAGGTGAAATTACAGGTGTTGATTGGACAGGCTGTGATATTATTTCTATTGGATCCGGTGCCCCGAGATTTTCAGAATGGGGACATTTATCAGATAATAGTCCTATGGATGAGTTAAGACTGTTCAATAAAGCGCTGAGTCAAGAGGAAATTAAACAGATTGTAGCAAACGAATCTTAAAAGAAAGAATTAATAAAACAATCATTTTTTGTTTGAAGTTGATCTTCAATTCAACTGTACTCTTCATCGAGTACAGTTGAAATTGATAAAATAAAACCTGTATATGAAAAAATCTACCATTATAGTAAGTATCATTACACTGAGTCTTTTATTAAGTGTCAGTTGTAAATATGAAAAAAATAATTCCCCAAATAAAAGTACTGAAAATATAAAAACAGCAACTGACGAAGCGTTGTTGGAATTGGTTCAAAAACAAACATTTAATTATTTTTGGGATGGTGCAGAACCAAATTCTGGACTTGCTCCAGAACGAATTCACTTAGATAATAAGTACCCAACATCACCAAAAAATACGATAACTACTGGAGGGTCTGGTTTTGGACTTATGGCAATTTTGGTGGGAGTTGAACGCTCTTTTATCACTAGAGAACAGGCCTTAACTAGATTTGAGAAAATTGTAAACTTCTTGGAGAAAGCCGATAGGTTTCACGGTGCTTGGCCGCATTGGATGAATGGTGAAACAGGAAAAGTGTTGGCTTTTAGTAAAAAAGACAATGGAGGAGATTTAGTAGAAACGGCTTTTTTAGTGCAAGGGTTGTTGGCCGTAAAAGAGTATTTTAAAGGAGATGATGTTCGCGAAAAAGAATTGAGGAATAACATTCAAAAACTATGGGAAGAAGTTCAATGGAATTGGTATACCAAAGGAGGTGAGGATGTATTGTATTGGCATTGGTCTCCTGAATATCAATGGCAAATGAATTTTCCTGTTGGCGGATATAATGAAGCCTTGATTATGTATGTTTTGGCGGCGGCCTCTCCAACCTACCCAATCTCAAAAAGTGTTTATGAAAAAGGATGGGCAAGAAATGGTAAGATTGCACAGGATACCGTGTATTACGGATTGGAAACAGAATTGAATCATTTTGAACATGACAAGGCACCAGTTGGCCCACTGTTTTGGGCGCATTATTCTTATTTAGGGCTTAATCCAAAAGGTCTAAAAGATCAATATGGCGATTATTGGAAGTTGAATAAAAATCATGCTCTTATCCATTATAAGTATTGTATTGAAAACCCTAAAGGTTTTAAGGATTATGGAGAAGATTCATGGGGCTTAACATCTAGTTATTCCATCAAAGGTTATGCTGGACATAGACCAGGAAACGATCTTGGAGTAATTTCTCCTACAGCCGCTATGTCTTCCATAGCTTATACGCCTAAAGAGAGTATCAATTATATTAGAAGTCTGTATACAAAAAAGGATAGCTTAGTAGGAAAGTATGGACCATATGATGCCTATAGTGACGAACATAATTGGTATGAGAAAAAATATTTAGCCATAGACCAAGGCCCAATTCCTGTGATGATAGAAAACTACAGGTCTGGATTGTTGTGGGATTTATTTATGAAAAATAAGGATGTTCAACGAGGCTTAATTAATCTAGGTTTTACAAGCCCATATATAAAAAATGATGAGAAGAATTAATTTAATATTGATCGTAATTTTTGTAGGGATTATTTCCTGCAGTGAGGATTCGGAAGTCTACGAACCTATTGTTTTTCCTGGCGATGAGGAGACAATGCTAACAGATACCGAATTATTAAACATAACGCAAAAGACAACCTTTAACTACTTCTGGGAATTTGCTGAAGAGCATTCGGGAGGCGCCAAAGAACGTTATCACCCAAGTCAACCAAATTTGAATAAGGACGTAGTTACTACTGGTGGAACTGGTTTTGGGATGATGAGTATTCTTGTGGGGATTGAACGTGGTTTTATCTCTAGAGAAGAAGGGTATAACAGATTGGAAAAGTTATTGAATTTTTTAGAATCGGCGGATCGTTTTCATGGAGCTTGGTCACATTGGATAAATGGGACAAATGGTAGTGTAATACCATTTGGTCAAGACGACGATGGAGGAGATTTAGTGGAAACTGCTTTTTTGGTACAAGGACTTATATGCGTAAAAGAATATTTTAAAGAAGGGACTTCCATTGAAAAAACCTTGTCTACTAAAGCAGATGAATTATGGAAAGGTGTGGAATGGGATTGGTATACTCAAGAAGAGGATGCCTTGTATTGGCATTGGAGTCCTAATTATGGCTTTAGTAAAAACTTTAAATTAAGTGGATATAACGAAGTATTACTGACGTATGTATTGGCAGCATCCTCACCTAATTATAGTATTAATAAAGAGGTTTACGCGAATGGATGGGCGTCCAATGGAGGTTTGAAATCTAATAAAACAAAATATGGTTTTCCTTTATTGGTGAAACATAATGGGGCTCAAGAATATGGTGGTCCACTGTTTTGGGCACATTATTCGTACCTCGGATTAAATCCAAAAGGCCTTACAGATGACTATGTAAATTACTGGGATGTAAATGTAAATCATTCCAATATAAATTATCAATACTGCGTTCAAAACCCACAAGGGTTTGTTGGATATGGCGCTGATTGTTGGGGACTAACAGCGAGTTATTCTCGCAATTCGGATGGAGGTATCGGTTATTCTGCTCACAGTCCTAATAATGATTTAGGTGTGATATCGCCAACGGCTGCATTAAGCTCTATGCCTTATACTCCTGAAAAAAGTATGGCCGCGCTGAGGTATTTTTACAAAAATAAGGACCAGCTCTTAGGTCCAGCTGGTTTTTATGATGCTTTTAGTCCTCAACATAATTTTTGGGTTGCAGACGCTTATTTAGCAATTGACCAGGGTCCTATTATCATTATGATAGAAAATTATAGAACGGGTTTATTATGGAAACTCTTTATGCAAAATGAAGAAATACAATCAGGACTTCAAAAATTAAATTTTAACTATGAGCTATAAAAAGTCAGCGTGCCTCGCTCTTTTAATATTTAGTTTTTTCTTAGTGGAAGCCCAAGGTTCAAAATTGTACACAAAAGAAATTTATACACAAGCCAAGGATACACTTCTGTATAGGATGATGCTCCCGGAACATTTTTCTGAGTCTAAACAATACCCTGTAGTATTGATGCTACACGGCGCAGGTGAACGAGGAAGTGATAATGAAAGCCAATTGGTGCATGGGAGCTCGTTGTTTTCTGATAGGCGTTGTGAATTTCCTGCCATCGTTATTTTTCCACAATGCCCAAAAAATGATTATTGGTCCAATGTGCGTGTTGATAGGTCAAAAATACCCTTGGATTTTGTGTTTCATTATGATCAAAAACCTACAAAATCTTTGCGTTTAGTAAGCGCTCTTTTAGACTCCTTGTTACATAAGAACTATGTAAAAAAGGATCAAGTTTATGTGATGGGCTTGTCTATGGGAGGCATGGGTACGTATGAATTGTTGTTTAGAAAACCAACTGTTTTTGCTGCGGCAATTCCTATTTGTGGTGCAGGAGATCCGGAATATGTACGTGGCTATGCACAGGAAGTTCCTGTTTGGGGATTTCATGGCGCCATGGATGATGTGGTGCACCCTCAAAATACCTTAACGATGATTTCTGCAATTCTTAAAGCAGGAGGGACACCAAAATTAACAATTTATGATACGGCAAATCACAATAGTTGGGACCGAGCTTTTGGAGAGCAAACATTGTTAACATGGTTATTTTCGAAAAAACAATAAACTGTAAAATATAAAATATAGAAATGAATAAATTTGTTAAAAATTGCGTGATCATTGGGATTATTGCGATTGTAACTGCTAGTTGTAAAGTGAATAAAAAAAATGATTCCAATGCTGCTACAGTTATAGATATGAAGGTGGATTCCGTGTTAAATTTGATGACTTTAGAAGAGAAAATCGGTCAATTAAATTTACCTGGAGCAGGAGATGTTACAACAGGTCAAGCCAAAAATTCGAATACTGCAAAAAAAATTGCAGAAGGGAAAGTAGGTGGCTTGTTCAATATTAAGTCGGTCGAAAAAATAAAGAAAGTTCAAAAAATTGCCATGGAGGAAAGTCGTCTGAAAATACCACTTATTTTTGGTATGGACGTGATTCATGGTTATGAAACTACTTTTCCTATACCATTAGGATTATCAGCTTCTTGGGATATGGATCTTATTGAAAAAACGGCTCGAATTGCTGCCGTTGAGGCAAGTTCAGATGGTATTAATTGGACGTTCTCTCCAATGGTTGATATTTCTAGAGACCCAAGGTGGGGACGTGTGTCAGAAGGTTCTGGAGAGGATCCTTTTTTAGGTGCACAAATTGCAAAGGCCATGGTAAAAGGATATCAAGGGAACGATTTGACAGAAGAACATACTATTATGTCGTGTGTAAAACATTTTGCATTGTATGGTGCTCCGGAAGCAGGAAGGGATTACAATACGGTGGATATGAGTAGACAACGTATGTTTAATGAATATTTTCCGCCTTATAAAGCCGCCATTGAGGCAGGTGTTGGTTCCGTGATGGCATCATTTAATGAAGTTGAAGGAATTCCTGCAACAGGTAATAAATGGTTGTTGACCGAAGTGCTTAGAAATCAATGGGGTTTTGATGGGCTGGTAGCGACAGATTATACCGGTATTAATGAGATGGTAGCGCATGGAGTTGGAAACTTAGAAGAAAGTTCGGCCATGGCTTTAAAGGCCGGAACAGATATGGATATGGTTGGGGAAGGTTTTTTGACGACCCTAGAAAAATCACTAGAGGAAGGAACAATACGTATGGAGGATATTGATAAAGCGACCAAACGAATTTTAAAAGCAAAATTTAAACTCGGACTTTTTGAGGACCCTTTTAAATATTGTAAAGAAGAGACCCCTGAAAGTAAAATATTTACGGCAGAAAATAGAGCTTTTGCTAGGGAATCAGCTGCTGAAACGATGGTTTTATTAAAAAATGAAAACCAAGTATTACCGTTGAAAAAATCAGGTAAAATAGCATTGATTGGCCCATTGGCAAATACAAAGGAAAATATGGCAGGTACTTGGAGTGTGGCCACAAAGCAAGAGCGATCTATATCCTTTTTGGAGGGACTAAAGGCGGTTGTTGGAGATAAAGCGACCGTGCTTTATGCCAAAGGAAGTAATTTAGACTATGATGCTGCTTTTGAGAAAAAGGCTACAATGTTTGGAAAAAGCTTGCATAGAGATGATAGAACTGCGAAAGAATTATTAAATGAAGCGGTTCGTATTGCAGCAAAAGCAGATGTTATAATTGCAGCATTGGGAGAATCTGCTGAGATGAGTGGAGAGTGTAGTAGTAGAACAAATATTGAAATTCCACAAGCACAAAAAGACCTTTTAAATGCTTTATTGAAAACAGGAAAGCCTGTGGTATTAACTTTGTTTACAGGGAGACCATTGGTCATCGTTGAAGAAAGTGAGAGGGTTCCAGCAATACTTAATGTATGGTTTCCTGGGAGTGAAGGTGGTTTGCCCATAGCAGATGTGTTGTTTGGCGATGTGAACCCTTCAGGAAAGTTAACCGCTACGTTCCCTAGAAATGTAGGTCAAATCCCCATTTTTTATAACTATAAAAATACAGGGAGACCTTTAGAAAATAATGAAGGGAAATTTGAAAAATTCCGCTCAAATTATATCGATGAGGTCAATGATCCACTATATCCTTTTGGATTTGGATTGAGCTATACTAGTTTTAGCTATTCTAATTTAAAAGTAAATAATAAGAAAATGAACCGTAGTGGAAAGGTAATAGTCTCTGTTGATGTAAGTAATACAGGTGAATTTGATGGGAAAGAAGTGGTGCAATTATACCTGAGAGATGTGGTAGGCTCTGTTACAAGACCGATGAAGGAATTGAAAGGATTTCAGAAGATTTTCTTGAAAAAAGGAGAGACGAAGACCGTTACTTTCCAATTGACTGTGGAGGATTTAAAATTCTATAATTACACAATTGACTTTGTTGCAGAGGAAGGAAAATTTGAAGTTTTTGTTGGGGCTAGTTCTGTTAAAACCATCAAAGAACAGTTTGAATTAGTACACTAATAAAAAAGATGCTTCGAAAGTTTGTCCTAGTTTTCCTAGGAACTAAAAATAGATTTATATGAAAAAAATTGTATTAATGCTCATGTGCTGCTCTTTCTTTGCAGCCTTTGGGCAAGTATTAAAATCACCATCAGAAAAGTTAACCTTACGTTTTTCTTTAGATGTAAAAGGAGTCCCTGAATATGAACTTGATTTTGTCAATTCAAGTGTTGTTTCAAAAAGTAAATTGGGAATATCATTGAAAGGAGAAACGTCTCTTGTAGATGGATTTAGTGTTTTAAACTGGGAAACAAGTGCGGTGGACCAAACTTGGGAGCCCGTACTTGGTGAGCAGTCTGAAATCCGAGATCACTACAATCAAGCGAGCGCAACATTACTTCAAAAAGAGAGCGGTAAAAAGTTGATCATAACATTCAGAATCTTTGACGAAGGCCTTGCTTTTCGCTATGAATTCCCTACAGAAAAAAAGGTGAGGTACTTTGTAGTGTCTAAGGAAAATACCGAGTTTAATTTAATAGGCGATCATAAAACATTTTGGATTCCTGGAGATTATGATAGCCAAGAATATGTTTATAATGAAACCAAATTGTCTGAAGTGGACAATCAGAAATTAGACATGGATAACGGGATTGCCTTAAAAAGTATTGATGGACGTTATAGAATACAGTCTCCTTTAATGATGAAAACCAAAGAGGGGTTGTATGTGAATGTTTTTGAGGCTGCCGTGATCAATTATCCCGTAATGCATTTGGATTTAAATCCTAAGAACTTTCAGCTAAAAGTAAATTTAGCTCCTAATCCTATTGGAGATAAGGCCTATTTAAGAACTCCATCGGTCACCCCATGGAGAACGATAATGGTGAGTGATGATGCAAGGGATATCGTAAGTTCTAAAATGATTTTAAATTTAAATGACCCCAACGTTATTGAAGACACCTCATGGATAAAACCGATGAAATATATAGGGATTTGGTGGGAGATGCATGTTGGAGTTTCTACATGGGATTATGCCGGTGGACAAAATGCATTGAATGCACAATCAGATGACTTGATCCCTTCAGGGAGGCATGGTGCAACTACTGAAAACACAAAAAAGTACATCGATTTTGCTGCAAAACATGGCTTTGATGGTGTGTTAGTAGAAGGATGGAATGTAGGTTGGGAGGACTGGTTCGGAAATTGGAAGGAGGATGTATTTGACTTTTTAAGTCCGTATCCTGATTTTGATCTTAATGAAGTAAGTACTTATGCAAAATCAAAAGGGATTAAAATGATAATGCATCACGAAACCTCTGGATCAACAGCAAATTATGAACGTCATTTAGACAGGGCCTTTACGCTGATGAAAAAATATGATTATCCAGCTGTAAAGTCTGGGTATGTTGGAAAAATAATTCCTCGTGGAGAATTTCACGATGGCCAGGCAATGGTGAATCATTTTAATTTTGTCGCCAAAAGAGCTGCTGATTATAAAATCATGCTCAACTCTCATGAGAGTGTGAGACCTACTGGTATAAGTAGAACCTACCCTAACTATTTTGCTGCAGAGGCGGCGCGAGGGAATGAGTTCAATGCATGGAGTTCAGGAAATCCTCCTGCTCATGAAACCATTTTGCCGTTTACAAGACTGTTAGGTGGTGCCATGGATTATACTCCTGGTATTTTTGAAGTAAAAATGAGTCATTATGATGCTCAAAGTACAGCCCGTGTTCAGACGACTTTGGCGAAACAGTTGGCACTTTATGTAACGATGTATTCGCCTTTACAAATGGCTGCTGATTTACCGGAAAACTATGAGAAATATGCAGATGCTTTTCAGTTTATCAAAGAAGTAGCTTTGGACTGGCAGTCATCCATTTATTTAGAGGCAGAACCAGGTGATTACTTAACAGTGGCTAGAAAAGAAAAAAATTCTGAAAATTGGTTTATAGGTGCTATTACGGACGAAAATCCTAGAAAAACAATACTAGAACTTTCCTTTTTAAGTCCTGGTAAAAAGTACCAAGCGACTATATATAAGGATGCTAAAAATGCAGATTGGGAACGCAATCCTAAGCGTTATGTAATTCTAAAAAAAGTTGTTAGTAATACATCGAAGATTAAGTTGAAATTGGCTCCAGGTGGTGGTGCAGCTATTAGTATTATACCTATAGATTAACTATAATTTAAAATATTAGATTCGTGAATAAAAAAATATGTTATCAAATTATATGGATGATACTTATGGTTTCATCTACGATAGAGGCGCAGCAAAAAACCTATTGTAATCCTATAAATATAGATTATGGTTACACGCCCATACCTAATTTTGCTACCCAAGGGAAGCACAGAGCTACCGCTGATCCAGTTATTGTAAATTTTAAAGGAAAGTATTTTTTATTTTCTACAAATCAGTGGGGGTATTGGTGGAGTGAAGACATGCTTCATTGGAATTTTATTTCTAGAAAATTTCTGTTGCCTCAACATGATGTCTATGACGAATTATGCGCTCCGGCTGCTTTTGAAATGAATGATGAATTGTATTTAGTAGGTTCTACTCATGGACCTGATTTTCCAATTTGGAAGAGTAAAGACCCTACTACAGATACATGGGAGATAGCAACAAAAGCATTGAAAGTAGGTGCGTGGGATCCTGATTTTTTATATGATAAATCGTTGGACAAGTTGTTTTTATACTGGAATTCTAGTAATGAGTTTCCTTTGTTGGGGACGGAGTTGGATGTAAACACTCTGCAGTCAGATGGAAATGTGAAGCCAATGATTTCATTACATCCTGAAGACCATGGATGGGAGCGATTTGGAGAGTATAATGACAATACTTTTTTACAGCCATTTATGGAAGGGGCATGGATGACAAAATACAAGGATAAGTATTACTTGCAATATGGTGCACCTGCAACTGAATTTAGTGGATATGCAGGAGGTGTGTATGTTAGTGACCATCCCTTGAGTGGATTTTCATATCAAAAGCATAATCCTTTTGCCTATAAACCTGGAGGTTTTGCTAGGGGCGCTGGGCATGGAGCTACCTATCAAGATAATTTTGGAAATTGGTGGCATGTATCTACGATTGTTTTGGGGGTGAAAAATAATTTCGAACGTCGTTTGGGAATCTGGCCAGCTGGATTTGATGGGGAGGATGTTATGTATTGTAATACCGCCTATGGTGATTACCCTACATATTTACCTCAGAAAAATGCAGATCATATTCGTGGATTATTTGCGGGGTGGATGTTGTTAAATTATAACAAACCAGTCCAAGTTTCTTCTACTTTTGGAGGGTTTCAAGCGAATAATGCCGTGGATGAAGATTTAAAATCATATTGGTCTGCTAAAACAGGAGACAGCGGAGAGTGGTTTCAAACCGATTTAGGAGAATTATCTACGATAAAGGCAATTCAAGTAAATTTTGCAGATCAAGATGTTGAGTTTTTGGGGAAATCATTAGGCGTAAGTCATCGGTATAAAATATATAGTTCTACTGATGGAAAAAAGTGGAGTGTACTTGTCGATAAAAGCAATAATAAAACGGATGTGCCGCATGATTATATAGAACTCAAAAAAACGATTAAAGTGCGGTATTTAAAGTTGGAAAATTTAGAAATGCCAACAGGCAAATTTGCTTTAAGTGGATTTCGAGTGTTTGGGAAAGGACTTGGAAATGTCCCTGATAGTGTAGCTGATTTTATAGTCCTTAGAGCTGATCCTGAAAAATATGGAGAGCGCAGAAGTGCATGGCTTAAATGGAAGCAGAATGATGCTGCTGATGGTTATGTAATTTACTTTGGGAAATCACCGGATAAATTATATGGTAGCATTATGGTATATGGACAAAACGACTATTTTTTCACCGGAATGGATAGAACAGACGCGTATTATTTTAAAATAGAAGCGTTTAATAATAATGGGGTGTCTGAGAAATCAGCCATTGTCAAATCCATATAGACGAGGAATACTTACTAAAAACTTTAAATTGAATGCAATGAGACTACATAGACTTTTATACCTGATAAGCTATCTGTTCATATTCGCGATTTCTAGCTGTACTTATAAGACTGATAATACGGTTGGATCTAGTGCTAGTGCGGAATTAGAGATGGATGTATTTATAGATAATTTACTTAATAAAATGACACTGGAGGAGAAAATTGGACAAACAGTGCTATTTTCTGCTGGCCTTGATATTACAGGGCCTACTTTAGATAAAGATTATGTCACCTATTTAAAAAAGGGGATGCTTGGGGCAATTTTTAATGTTCATGATGTAAAAGGATCAAGGAAATTTCAAAAAATAGCCGTGGAAGAAACCAGGCTTGGCATACCATTGATCTTTGGTTATGATGTGATTCATGGTTATAAAACCATTTTTCCAATTCCATTGGGAGAGTCAGCGTCTTGGGATTTAGAGATGATAGAAAAAACGGCACGTGTTTCTGCAGAAGAAGCTTCCGCTGCTGGTATTCATTGGACATTTGCACCTATGATTGATGTCTCGCGCGATCCGCGATGGGGAAGAGTATCTGAAGGAGCAGGAGAGGATGTGTATTTGGGAACACAGATTGCTAAGGCGAGGGTAAAAGGGTTTCAAGGGGATGATTTATCAAAACACAACACCATTTTGGCCTGTGCAAAACACTATGCCGCCTATGGTGCTCCACAAGGAGGAAGAGATTATCATACCGTAGATATGTCGGAACGCAGGTTGAGAACAACGTATTTGCCTCCCTTTAAAGGAGCTGTTGATGCTGGTGTTGCCACATTTATGACAGCTTTTAATGAATTGGACGGTGTGCCTTGCTCGGGATCTAAATTTTTACTCACAGATGTATTGAGAGATGAGTGGAATTTTGAAGGTTTTGTTGTTACAGACTATACTTCAATAAATGAAATGATTCCTCATGGTTATTCTAAAGATGAAAAACAAGCTGGTGAGCAAGCAATCAATGCGGGAGTGGATATGGATATGCAAGGAGGTGTTTTTCTGAGAAATTTAAAGAACCTTGTAGAAAAAAAGAAAGTTTCGGAAGCTAAAATTACCAAGGCCGCTAGGAATATTTTGGTGATGAAATACCGTTTAGGACTTTTTACGGATCCTTATAAATACCATGATGTTCAGCGAGAAAAAGAGACGATGTATAAAGAAATTTATATGGAAACAGCCAGAGATATGGCACGTAAATCATTTGTTTTACTGAAAAACAACAATCAAGTATTGCCGCTTTTAAAATCGAGTAAAATTGCGCTGATAGGTCCCTTGGTAAAAGAGGAGGGTGATATCATTGGTTCTTGGGCCGCTCAAGGAGATAGAAATGGTAAAGCGATTAGTGTTTTTGAAGGGATAAGCAACATGCTGGGAGGTAATGATAATGTTTTTTATGCAAAAGGATGTGATATTGATACCCGTGACACTTCTCAATTTGACACCGCTGTAAAAGCAGCAAATCAAGCCGATGTAGTGGTGATGGTTTTAGGTGAAAATGAGGGAATGAGTGGAGAAGCATCTAGTAGAACTAATTTGGATTTACCTGGAGTTCAAAAAGCATTGATCGCAGCAATAACAAAAACAGGTAAACCGATCGTACTTGTACTAATGAATGGTAGACCATTAACACTGGAATATGAGAATAAAGTATCCGATGCCATTTTAGAAACTTGGTTTCCGGGCACCATGGGGGGCGCAGCAATTGCGGATGTATTGTATGGATTGTACAACCCTTCGGGGAAATTACCAATAACTTTCCCTAGAAACGTAGGACAGATTCCAATATACTACAATGTCAAGAATACCGGAAGGCCTTATAATCCTTCAACACCTGAAGATAGTTATAAATCACGCTATTTAGATGTTCCTAATTCTCCTTTATATGTGTTTGGTTTTGGACTGAGTTATACTGATTTTACATATGCTGATTTGTATATTAATAAAAGCGAATTTATGTTTGGAGAGGAGATACAAGTATCAGTAAAAGTAAAAAATACTGGTAAGTTTGACGGAGAGGAAATAGTGCAACTCTATATTCAAGATTTGTTTGGAAGTGTTACAAGACCTTTAAAAGAGCTCAAGAAGTTTAAAAAGATTAAGTTGAAACAAGGAGCTTCCAAAACAGTGACTTTTACGTTGACATCTAAGAACCTTGCCTTTTATACACAGGATATGTCGTTTAAAGCGGAAGCGGGAGAATTTAAACTTTTTGTAGGAACCAATAGTCAAGACTTATTGGAAACAAACTTTATTTTAAAATAATAATGAAACAATTAAAAATGAACAATTCATCAAACAAAAGAATTAATATTTACTTTATTACTATTGTAATTACGTTAGGAGGCTTATTATTTGGATATGATACAGGAGTTATAAACGGAACTCAGTTTTATTTTTCAAAATATTTTGAATTAACGGGAGCATTAAAAGGGTTTATTGTGAGTAGTGCTTTGTTAGGAGCCTTGGTTGGTGCAGCATTTTCTGGTGTGCTAAGTAAGTCTATCGGTAGGAAATATTCTTTGATTATAGCTGCATTTCTATTTGCAATATCGGCTTGGGGGTCAGGTTTACCTAGTATATTACCGGAGTCTATTTCTTTAATGGTGTTTTTTAGAATACTTGGAGGGATCGCAATTGGAATGGCATCCATGAATGCTCCTTTATATATAGCCGAAATTGCACCTGCAGAAAAAAGAGGTAATCTGGTTACATTTTATCAGCTCGCAATTGTTATTGGGTTTTTTGTGGTGTTCTTAGTTACTTATTATATAGGAAACGATATGAGTGAAGCAGAAAATATAAGCACTGGTTGGAGGTATATGTTTTGGTCTGAATTAATTCCTGCAGGATTGTTTTTTGGATTGCTTTTCATGGTTCCTAAGAGTCCACGTTGGCTTATGACAAAGGGGAAAGAGCAAGAAGCTAAAATTGTGTTAGAGAGAATTCATGGGGAACAATTAGCGCAAATTGAGTTTGCTGAAATAAAAAAGGCTATTTCTTCGGAAGGGACTACTAAGAAAACTTCAATTTTTTCAAAACCATTACTTCCTATTATAATTATTGGGACCGTGCTTTCGGTATTACAGCAGTTTACAGGGATTAATGCAGTGTTGTACTATGGAGCTGATATTTTTGAGCAAGCGCTTGGCTTTGGGCAAGAAGATGTTTTGTTACAGCAAATCCTGTTAGCAAGCGTCAATTTAGTATTTACATTTATAGCGATGTTTACCGTAGATAGATTAGGTAGAAAACCTTTATTAATGATTGGTGGGTTTGGAATGCTAATTGGGTTTCTGATGATGGGCTTTACACTGTATTTTAGTGATTACTCTCAACTAAATTCAGCGGGGTTACCAACAATATCATCCGCTGAGGGAATCATATGTTTAATAGGGATTTTAATTTTTATCGGGGCATTTGCAATGTCCATGGGACCCGTTGTTTGGGTGATATTGTCAGAAATATTTCCAAATAGAATTCGAAGTGTAGCCATGTCTATTGCTGTTGCTGGTCAGTGGTTAGCAAATTATTTTGTGTCGCAATCTTTTCCTATGATCGTAGAAAGTGAAGCCAATAAATTGCAGGTAGACGGAGGTCTTTGGAACAATGCTTTACCTTATTTTATTTTTTCTGGATTTATAGTGTTAATAATTGTTTTCGTTTGGAAATTTATTCCTGAAACTAAGGGGAAAACATTAGAGGAGATGGAAAAATTGTTTAAAAAATAATTGTGATTCATGTCGGAACACAATTTGATCAAAGCCTTACAGAGATGTAAGGCTTTTTTGTTTTTGCTCAAGTCAAACATATTTACATCAATTAAAAAATTGGGTAGTCATAGAATTTCCATTTAGATATTCAATCACGTATATTTTTCATGAAATACGCAGGTGTTTTTATTCATTCAGACCTTGGATGAAAATCATAGCATAGTTAAGTGTTGTTCTTACATAAAAAATATTACTTAAAAAGGTCGTTATAGGCAGGGATTATTAAAAAAATAACATGTCAAAATGAGTTATGTTGCTTATAAGTTTATCTGTATTTCTAATTCTCATAGTTTCCCAAGCCCCGAAAAAAAACGATCTATACGAAGTGTCTTTTTGATGTCATTTGTGTAAGAATTGATGTGTAAATTAAAAACATACTATGTAGAAGGTTTTTGAAACCCAATTGGTTGTTTAGGCTTTTTTAGGAGTTGTTCGTATGCTTATTTCTATAAAAAGGGTCTGTAAAAGGCCTCAAATGTTCCTAGAGTTACAATTAAGATTCTTAGTAAGGTCGGTAGTTGTGCGCTAATAATTACCGTTTGTTTATTTTTTCGCGCTGTTTGTTTGTTTTATTAGTTTTTTTATTTAAATTTAACATGTGTTAGGTTAAGAGTATTTAGAATAAAATTGACTAGTAAGATTCTGTTTTATTATAATTGTTTTTACAAGGATTTACCGTTAGTTTTTTGCTAATTGTAAAAAGAGTTCTCTTTTGATTGCTCCTCCTTGGTTTTGTTTTTTATGGTGGGAATTTATTATTTATATGGATAGTAAATTACAGGTAAAAGACTTTAAGATCTAAAACTATTTAATGATAATATTGAGCTTATACCCCCAAATAATATGAATAAAAAACTACGCAACAAATTAGGGCGAGAAACGATAAAACGCACTAATTTATTTACCCTATTTTTTTTTAGCTTATTACTTTTTTTTAGTTTTCAAAACAAAGGCTTTTCCCAGGATGCAACATTAGAGGCGGATGGAGTGTCTGTTATTTGTAATGGAGCTTCTACAACATTAGAAGTTATAATAGGAGCAAGTGTTGGTCCTTATAGCATCGTGTATTCAGATGGTAGCAACAACATTACAGTGAATACTTATGCCAGTGATGGGGATCCTGAGAGTTCGGGCTATGGAGGTGATCCCATAAGTGTTTCTCCTATAGTTACGACTACCTATTCATTAATAAGTGTCCATGATTCTTTTGGAACTTCTTTGCCAGTAAGTGCGGCAACCATTTTGGTAACAGTCAACCCATTGCCATCTGCTATTGTGACCACTGTAAATGCAGGTAACCCTGTGTGTTACGGAGCTGATTTTACGATTTCGGCAGTTGCCACCAATGGGAGTACTTATGAATTATGGGATGAAGCAAATTCGGTAAAAATTGGGGACCTACCTTATAATGCAACTATTATATCAGCCACCAACTATACCGTGCGAGCAATAAGTACTGCGAGTTGTGTAACAGCAGTACCTTTAACAGTTGCACTAGAAAATATTATTCCTAGTATTTCTGGAGAAGGAAATAAAACGGTGAATCCAGTAACGGGGACTTGTACTACTGTTTTACCAGATTATACAAACACTGTTACCGTTACGGATAATTGCTCATCTGTTGGGAATATAACCTTAAGTCAAAGTCCAGTTGCGGGGACTAGCATTAGTGGTCATAATACGGTAGAATCTGTAGTTATTACGGCGACTGATGAATCGGGCAATCAAAATACATATAATTTTGATGTCACTTTAGTTGATAATATAGTTCCTGAAATAACATGTGTAGAAAATCAGAACATTGCTGCCAATAGTGGTTGTTCTTATGTACATAGTGGAACAGCTTGGAATGCCGTTGGAACAGATAATTGTGAACTTTCGACTTTAGTATATAGTTTAAGTGGTGCTACCACAGGAACAGGAACGGATTTAAATGGGGTGACGTTTTTACCAGGAACTACTACGGTTACATGGACCGCGACGGATAGTGCGGGGCTAGAGGCTTCTTGTAGTTTTGATGTTGCTATATCAGATTCAGAAAATCCTACAGTGAGTTGTGTTACAGATAAGATAGCGACTACAGACGCTGGTTTCTGTACCTATACCCATGCCGGAACTTTATGGAATGTTACCGCTGCTGATAATTGTGGAGCGCCTTCAGTTTCTTATGTTTTAACAGGAGCAACGACAGCAACTGTAGCAACAACATTAGATGGTGAGGTTTTTAATAAAGGAATTACTACGATCAATGTTACTGTTACGGACGGAGCTTTAAATACGGCAACGTGTAGTTTTACCATCACAATAAACGATACAGAAAATCCAACAATGGTGGATTTACCCGAAAATATTCTAGTAAATAATGATGCTGATAGCTGTGGAACTGTCGTTACTTGGGCAGCCCCAACAGCAGCAGATAATTGTACTGGGCAAAGTATTTTACAAACAGCAGGGGCAGTAAGTGGTTCACTATTTCCAATTGGAGATACTACTATAACCTATACTGCAACGGATGCAAGCTTAAATACTTTTGAAGATAGTTTTACAATAACAGTTACAGATAATCAATTACCAACAATAGCATGTCCAGCAGCTATTTCAAAAAATATTGATGCGGGAGTTTGTGGTGCTGTTGTTGTGTATACACCTCCAGTAGGAGTGGACAATTGTCCAGATTCGATAACGACGCAAATAGCTGGTTTAGCAAGTGGTGCAACTTTTCCTGTAGGAGATACCGTAAATACTTATAGGGTAACGGATGCTTCTGGAAATGCAGTGACCTGTAGTTTTACAGTGACCATTACAGATAATGAAAACCCGACGATTGTTAATTTGCCTTCTCCTATTTATGTAAATAACGACAACAATAGCTGTGGTGCAGTTGTTTCTTGGGTGGAGCCAACCTCTGCTGATAATTGTTCGGGAAGTAGTATTGCTCAAACGGTAGGTTTAGCAAATGGTTCTTTGTTTCCTGTAGGGGAAACAACAATCACGTATACCGCTACCGATGCCAGTTTTAATTCTTCTGAAAGTTCTTTTACAGTGACGATTAGTGATACGCAAATTCCTGTAATTACAGGATGTCCTGCCGATATCACAAAATCAAGTAATAATGGATTGTGTACAGCGACTGTTTCTTGGACAGAACCGGCAGCAACTGATAACTGTACTGCAGAAGGAGATTTGGTTTGGACTAAATCTCATACACCAGGAACCTTGTTTAATTCAGGAAGTACCACTGTAACCTATACGGCAAGAGATGAAGAAGGTAATGTTAGTGCAACGTGTAGTTTTGATGTGATCGTTGTGGACAATCAAAAACCAGTGATAAGTAATTGTCCTAGTAATATATCACAAAGTGTTGATGCAGGACAATGTGACGCGGTTGTTACTTGGACAGAACCAACAGTAACGGATAATTGTACTGCTGTAGAAACGTTGGTTTGGACAAAATCACATCTGCCTGGTGATACTTTTTCGGTAGGAACTACCACAGTGACCTATACTGCAGAAGATGCGGATGGAAATGTAAGTAACCCATGTACATTTGATGTTATTGTTTCAGATGATTTAGCTCCAATAGCCCTGTGTAAAGCAGCTACTTTAAATTTAAATGCTTCAGGTGTAGCCACCTTAACGGTGTCCGATGTAAATAATACCTCTTCAGATAATTGTACCACAGCAGGGAGTTTAATTATTACCTTAAGTAAAACACTATTTAATTGTGCCGATAAAGGAGACAATATTGTAACAATGACTGTAAAAGATGCTTCGGGAAATACAGCTACTTGCGATGCAACAGTGACGGTAGTGGATGCAATTTTACCTGTGGTTTCTGCCACAGCAACTACCATTACTTCTACTAGTAATGCCGATCCAGGTTTGTGTCATTATGTTGTAAAAGGATCTGAGTTTGACCCAAGTGTTTCTGATAATTGTTCTGGTACCGTTTTATCTTATACCGTGTCGGGGGCAACTACATTGTCTGGGACAACTACATTGGCAGCTCAAAATTTACTTCCAGGAGTGAATGTCATTACTTGGACAGCTTCGGATGGTACGAATACTTCTACTCCTTTAACATTTACAAAAACAGTTGTTGATAACCAAGCGCCTATTATTTCGAGTATTGGGAATCAAAATAAAAACACAAATTCAGGTTGTGGTTATGCGGTTGTAGGAACAGAATTTGATGCTACATATGCTGATAATTGTGCCATTTCATCGGTAACATACACTATAAATTCTGATACACCTGTGGAGGCAACGACACTTGCAAATGTTGTAATTCCTAAAGGAATAAATACAGTTGTTTGGACTGTTAGTGATGGAACAAATACAAGAACAAGTAGCTATAGAGTGACGGTGGTTGATACAACTCCTCCTACAATTTCGGCTATAAGTGATATTACTACCAGTATTTCAACGGGCTGTGATACCGTAGTTTCTTGGACAGAACCTACACCTAGTGATAATTGTGAGGTTGCTATTTTTGGTCAGGTTTCTGGTCTAGTGAGTGGTGCGTCTTTTCCTGTAGGAACGACCTTAGTTAGGTATAGAGCAATAGATGCTGTGGACAATACAACTTACATGAGTTTTAATGTTATTGTAAAAGATCTAACTCCACCGGTACTAGTTTGTCCTGAAGTTAGTGCAGGAGTACAAAGCACTTCAGAAAATCCATTTGTTAAAACAGCCGAAACAGGGCTTTGTTTTTATACTGTGGTAGGGACGGAATTTGATCCAACAACGGATGATGGTTGTGTGATAAACGCAGCTACAAATTCATTTGATGGAACAACCACTTTGGAAGGTAAAGAAATCCCTGTTGGTCTTAATGCTATTGTATGGACAGCTACGGATGCTTCAGATAATACCTCGACATGTACGGTTTATGTAAAAGTAAATGATACACAAGATCCAACCTTTACACAGGCAACTGGTGCACCAGCATTGAGCTATAGTTATGACAGAACAACGGATCCTGGAACCTGCTACTTTACCATCCCTGATACCGCTTTTGATTTAAGAGATGTAATGGATAATTGTAGTGCAGAAATTCCTACCTATATAATTACTAAAAATGGAGTGACAGAGTTTACAGGAGCAGGTACCTTATCAGGAATACAATTGACTAAAGATACTGCGTTTCCATATGTGATTGTGTGGACCTTGGATGATGTAAATGGAAATTCAGTGAGTTCAACAGCATTCACTATTTCAGTCTCAGATAACCAACCACCAAGTTTTGTATGTAAAGGAAATGAGGTGAGAAGCATTCCTATAAATGAATGTGATTTTGTAATCAGTGGTACTGAGTTTGATCCTATAAGTCTTGTTGATAATTGTGATGCAACAGAAAATTTAACTATTTCTTATACCCTCGACGGAGTTTCGGGAGGTGTTTCAACAACTTTAGCAAATAAGGTTTTAACAGGAGGTGTTCATACGGTAGTTTGGACCATTACGGATACAAGTGCGAATACTGAAACTTGTACTTTTAATATCACTGTTGTAGATCCTATATCACCTACAATAGCAACAGTGACCAATCAAACTAAGGATGCACCATCTGCTAGTTGTTCTTATACAACCGTTGGTACAGAGTTTGACCCAACCTCAGTTACAGACAATTGTCCTTCAGTTTCACTTACAAACAACCAGAACAATACCGGGTCATTGGCTGGTTTTGAATTTCCTGTAGGAATTACAGTAGTGGTTTGGTCTGCAACGGATGCCGCAGGAAATGTTACGACTATGGAATATCAGGTAGATGTTCAGGATGTTACCGCACCAGACTTTACCTTGCCTTTAACAGCGAACAAATCAACGGACAGTTCAGGTTGTTATTATACAGCTAGCGGAACTGAATTTGATCCGCAAGCTATTTCAGATAATTGTACTTCGGCTAATTATACCATTATTAATGATTATAATAATTACCGTTCTTTAGCGTACGAAAATTTCCCAGTTGGAACGACATCGGTGGAATGGAGCGTAAAAGATAACTACGGAAATGAAACATTGAAAACAATTGTTATTACTGTTGTTGATGATGTGGCTCCAGCTATTTCATGTCCAGGAAGTACTTATACCCGCGTTTATGATTACGGGCAAAATTATTATACCGTTGGGACCAATGAATTTAAACCTGTAGCTTTTGATAATTGTGGATTAGCGTCTTATACAAATAGTTTGAATGGTACTTCCAGTATCAATGGAACTCAGTTAACGGAAGGGACACATACCATTACTTGGACAGCAACGGATGTTTCAGCTGCGAGTAATGTGACAACTTGTGATGTAGTTATAAATATTGTGTCAGATTTATATCCTCCTATTACTTGTATTGGAGATCAATCTAAAAGTGCAAATTCTAGTTGTAATTACCTTCAATCAGGAACAGGGATAAATGCAACGTCAACTTCACCTGGAGCAACATTAAGTTTTGTGACTTCCCCTGTGTTGACAGTAAAACCAAATTCCCCAACATCGCTTGATGGTGCTGTTTTTCCACAAGGAACAACCCTAGTTACTTGGACGGCTTCTCAAACAGTTGATGGTGAATTGTATACGAATACGTGTAGTTATTATGTATTTGTTACAGATACTACTGATCCGATAATTACACCGCCTTCTGATATAACAACGTCTACAAATTCAGGGTGTTATGCTACTGGAGTAGATTTAGGAACACCAATAACAAGTGATAATTGTGACGTTTTACAAATATGGAATAATAATGATAGCACCTATGCTATAGGAACTACTACAGTTACTTGGTATGTTGAAGATATTCATGGTAATATTTCATCTGCAACACAAGATGTGACTGTGGAAGATGATGACGCACCAACATTTAATTGTGTGGGATCTATCTGTAGGCAAGTAGATGATGGACTAATTTATTATACGGTATTTGATCATGAGTTTAATCCGTATAATGTTTGGGATTGCGCTGCTTTTACAATGACCAATGATTTTAATAATAGCAATACATTAGTAGGGGAGCAATTTCCAATAGGAGATACAATTGTTAACTGGACTTTTACAGATGCTAAAAATAATGTCTCATCTTGTGCCACAACCATCACTATAAATAGTTCAGACTTTCCATCGGTAACATGTCGTGGAAATGCAACGAAGTCAACAGATTTAGATGAGTGTACATACAGTGTACTAGGGACAGAGTTTGATGTGACGTCTTTAACATCAGGGACAACTTTAACATATACGCTTACAGGAGTAGGAGCTGAAACACCTGCCAATAATACTGGAACAACACTTGCAGGAGTTGCTTTTAATAAAGGAACAACTACGGTAAGTTGGACAGCAACAAACGGAGGTGATACCAATGTGTGTTGTACTTTTAATGTTTATGTTTATGACAATCAGGATCCTGTGGTAACTTGGCCATTGGATGTTGCTGTGAATGTAGATGCAGGAAGCTGTACAGCAACTAGTGTAGATTTAGGAACCCCAACCGCAACTGATAATTGTGATGCGCCATCAGCAGTTGTTTATTCAAGAAACCCAAGTGGAACTTCTTTTGAAATTGGAACCACCAACGTATACTGGACAGCAAGAGATACTAGAGGTAATTATGTGTACCATACACAGGTAGTAACGGTAACAGATACTATTGATCCAATAATTACATGTCCAAGTGAAACTTATTTTAGAGAATATAATAGTGGCGCAGTAAATTATTATTCAGTAATAGGTGGTGAATTTACACCAGCAGTGAGTGATAATTGCAAGGTGACATCATATACAAATAATTTATCAGGAACAGGTTATTTAAATGCAAGACAATTAACACTTGGGGATCACCCAATCACATGGACGGCCACAGACATAAGTGGAAATACGGCCGAATGTATTGTAAATGTAACCATCGTTGATTCTTTTGAACCTATTATAAAATGCCCTAGTAATGTTTCTCGTACTACAGTAACTGACGATTGTTCGTATACTGTTGGTGCTGGAATTACCACATTTGATGCTGTCTTTAAATCGGTTTCAGGTAGTTCTAGAACAATGACACATGATCTAGCAGGTGCTCCGTCAAATACAACTTTGGCAGGTGCAACCATTCCAAAAGGAACAAATACCATTACATGGACAGCTAGCCAAACAATTAATGGAACAGTATATTCAAATACATGTAGTTTTAATTTTACTGTAATAGATAATGTTCCTCCAGTTATTGATGCTTTTAGTGATGTTATAGTAAATCTTAGTGATGCTCCAGATGTAGAGACTTGTGTTTATACGATGACATTGACGCCTCCAACCGCTACAGACAATTGTAGTATACCTGCTAATATTACAATAACAAATGATGCTCCAGCGAAATTTATTTTAGGAGCAACCAATGTGAGATGGGAACTAACAGATGAAGCAGGGAGTGTCTCTGTTCATACACAGGTAGTTACAGTGGTTGATAATGAAGCACCTGTTATTACAAATTGCCCAGTGGTAGACTTGACAGCTGAAGCTGTTGGGAATACATGTCAATCTATCGTTTCTTGGCCTCCATTAATAGCAACAGATGCTTGTAGTGGAATGAAATCGTTTACTTCTTCACATTCACCAGGAAGTTTATTCAGTGTTGGGACAACAACGGTAACCTATACCGCTACAGACAGTAATGATAATGTATCAACCTGTTCTTTTGATGTTGTGGTAACAGATGCATTGCCAACCATAGGATGTATTACCGATAAAACAAAAGTTGCTGATGCTGGTACTTGTTCTTATAAGGTATTAGGAAACGAATTTGATCCAACATCATTTTCTGATAATTGTACCAATCCAACAATTAGTTGGAGTTTTACACATCCTGAAACAGGGTTGCTTGTAACAGGAAATAATACACTTTCAGGAATTAGTATTCCTAGAGGAAGTAATAATGGTCCTGGAACAGGTGAAATTGAAATTACTTGGACGGCCACAGATTCTGGTGGACAAACAACAAGTTGCTCATTTGTAGTAACAATCCAAGATGCCGAAGCACCTATACTTGTGGTTCCAGGAAATCAGACACGTAGTACAGATGTAAACAAAAACTATTATACCGTTGTAGGAAATGAATTTGATGATGTAACCGCAACAGATAATTGTGGTATTGTTACTAAAATTGTCAATGAATTTGGACTTACAACACTTGCAGGAAAACAATTAACACTAGGAGAAAATAGTATTACTTGGGAAGCGACTGATGATAGTAATAATGTAAGTCAAGCAGTGTTTTTTGCTTATGTAGTGGATACTGAATTACCAAGATTGATTACGGCACCACAAAATATTACCGTAAATACTCTCAGTGGCTGTAGTGCTTCCGTTTCTTATACACCACCAGTAATTAATGATAATGTTACTTTAGTTGGAGATTTAATAACAACTGTTTCTCCATCATATGCAACACCTGGATATGTTTTCCCTGTAGGTGTTACCCCTGTTACTTATTTAGTATTAGATGAAGCAGGAAATACTTTTTCTTATACTTTCGATGTAACTGTTGTTGATAATATTGATCCGACAATCACATGTCCAACAGGTGATCCTAATAACGAGTTTCATAGAAATACTGATGCTGACGAAGATTTTTATACAGCACTTTTAACAGAATTTGATGTCACAGATTATCTTGATAATTGTTCAGTAACCATTGAAAATGATTATAATAACACTTCTACCTTGGTAGGAGAAACATTTCCAATGGGAACAACGACCGTAACTTGGACCGCAACAGATGCTAGTGGAAATACAGCTTCTTGTGCAATTCAAGTAATTGTTACAGATGTTGAACCTCCTACAATTACTAATTGCCCAAATGTAACGGCAGTTAAAACTGCAGAAGCAAGCCAGTGTTATTATTTAATTCCAGGGTCAGAATATGATCCTTATAATTTTGCGGATAACAATGGTGTTTCTAAATTGACCTATTCCATAAACGGAGCCGCTGAGGTTGGTACAGATTTAAATACCACTTTAGTAGGACAACAGATTCCTGTAGGGACAACGGCAACTCCTAAAACTACCGTATTATGGAGGTTATATGATTTAAGTAATAATGTAAGTGCTACTTGTACTACGGAGTTTACTGTTACAGACCCAGAACCTCCTACCGTTTTTACAGTTGCCAATCAAACGAGACAGACAGATACAGGTGTGAATACCTATACGGTTACAAGTCCATCGGATGACCTTTGGAATCCTACCGTAACGGATAATTGTACCTTAGAAACAATCACCTATCAGATAGATGGAGGTGCTGTTGTTGGGACCGGATTAGGAACTACAATTATTGGAGAATCTTTTACTGTTGGGACTCATACAGTCGTTTGGACAGGGAAAGATATTTATGGAAATGAAAATACAGGTAGTTATGTAGTAACTATTCAAGATACGGAAGCGCCAACGGTAGTTTGTAATCCACTAACAGTTCAATTAAATTCAGCTGGAAATTACAGCCTTGATGTGGATGATATTGCGGCCATCGGTCTTGGGTCTTCTGACCCTAGTGGTATTGCAAGTTTAACAGTCTCACCAAATAATTTTGATTGTAGAGATATTGGAACGAATACCGTTACATTAACGGTAACTGATAATTTTGGAAATATAGCAACATGTGATGCAACCATTACTGTTCAGGATGTCACTCCTCCAGTAGCAATTTGTAAACCTCTTACCGTAGCACTTGACGTACTTGGAAACGCTACTATTTTGGCTTCACAAATTAATAATGGTTCCAATGATGCTTGTGGAATAGCGAGTATTTCAGCTAGCCAAACAGTATTTGACTGTAACAATGTGGGAGAAAATAATGTTACTTTAACAGTTACAGATAACAATGGAAATGAGTCAACATGTATAGCAGTAGTAACAGTTACCGATGATATAAACCCAGTAGCAGTCTGTAAAAATATTACAGTTAATTTGGATACTTCTGGGAATGCAACAATTGTAGGAACAGATATAGACAATGGTTCTTATGATAATTGTGTGAGTAATTTAGTCTATACGCCAAGTATCACTAGTTTTAACTGTACCAATATAGGAGCAAACCCAGTGACCTTGACCGTAACCGATCCTGCAGGGAATTCAGATTCTTGTAGTGCTATCGTTACAGTTGTAGATACAGTTGACCCTGTAGTGGTTTGTCAAGATATTACCATTCAGTTAGATGCTTCAGGGAATGCGAGTATTGTTGCAGCACAAATCGATAATGGTTCAAGTGATGCTTGTGGAATTGCAAGTATTTCTATTGATAAATTGAATTTTGATTGTTCTAATTTGGGGGCAAATTCTTTGACAAATACCGTTACTTTAACAGTAACAGATAACAATAGTAACGTTGCAACATGTACTGCGCTAGTTACTGTAGAAGATAGTATAAGTCCAGTAATTTCTTGTACTACAGACCAAACGGTTGATACAGACCTAAACGATTGTACGTATCTACATAGCGGAATAGCTTGGAATGCAACAGCTACAGATGCTTGTTTAACGGTGGCGAGTCTCACTTATGAGTTGTCAGGAGCTACTGTCCTTGCAGATGCGCCAGGAAATACATCCTTAGACGGACAATTATTTGACAAAGGAATTACAACCGTTACTTGGACAGCCATCGATGCTTCAGCGAATACATCGCAATGTTCTTATACTGTAACTGTTGGAGACAATCAATTGCCAACAGTAATTTGTCAAGATATTAATGTGCAATTAGATGCTACAGGAAATGTATCCATAGTTGCTGAAGATATTAATAATGGTTCTACTGATAATTGTGGGATTCAAAGTGTTTCAGCAAATACAACTGCTTTTACATGTGCTAACCTTGGTGCAAATACGGTTACTTTAACCGTTACTGATACAAGTGGAAATACAGCAACTTGTGAGGCAACAGTAACTGTTCAAGATGTAATTTTACCAGTAGCAGAATGTAAAGATATTACTGTTCAATTGGACGCTGCAGGGAATGTAACAGTTGCAGGAACTGATGTTGATAACACTTCAACAGATAACTGTAGTATCGCTAGTTATTTGGTTTCAAAAGATGATATTACATACACACCTTCTGTTGCCTATACCTGTGACGATGTTAATGCTGGAGAAACGCTTTACCATAAAGTAGTGGATGTAGCAGGAAATACATCAGCAGCTTGTACGTCTACAATAACTATTGAAGACAGTGTAAATCCTACAGCAGTTTGTTTGGATATTACGGTACAACTAGATGGAAGTGGAAATTATACATTGGCAGCATCTGAAATAGACGGAGGCTCTACTGATGCCTGTGGAATTTTAAGTATTTCAGCTAGTAAAACAGCATTTACATGTATAGATTTAGGGCCGAATACTGTAACGCTTACAGTAACCGATAACAATAATAACGTTTCTACGTGTATTGCAACAGTTACTGTACAAGATACCGTAAAACCTAGTTATACTTTATCTCCATCAAATCAGGTGGTAACTTCAGATAATAATCTTTGTACCTACACCCATGGTGATAATACTTGGAACGCTACAGCTACAGATAATTGCACTGTTAATACACTAACATATAATTTAACGGGTGCAACATCAGGGTCAGGGAACACCTTAAATACTGTTATATTTAACAAAGGGGTTACCACGGTAACCTGGACCGCAGTTGATACTTCAGGTAATTTTAGAACATATGCGTATACTGTAACAGTAAATGATGAGCAAAACCCAGTGGCTATTTGCAAACCGTTTACTGCCAATCTTAATAGAGACGGGGAAATAATCGTTAACCCAAGTGATATAGACAATCTTTCTACAGATAATTGTGGAATAGTAACCTATGAAATTTCAAAAGATGATTCGACATATAGTCCTACCATAACATATTCTTGTGTAGAGATCGGAACACCTACAGTCTATTTAAAAGTAACAGATGCTGCTGGGAACTCAACAATATGTTCAAATACAATTACTATTCAAGACACACAAGCACCAACATTGGATGACTTAACAGACAGAAATGAAGTTGTAGATGCTGATGTTTGTACCTATACACATACTGATACCTCATGGAATCCAACGGATAATTGTGATGTAACACCAACTGTAACGTATACAATCAGTGGGGCCACAACCGTTGTTACTGGATCAAATACAACTTTAAATGGTCAAATATTTGAAAAAGGAACTACAACTGTTACTTGGACAGTTGCAGATCACGCTGCAACACCAAATACAGGAACAGTAACCTTTGATGTTGTCGTAACAGATACTCAAGACCCAACAATTTCATGCCCAGCAAATGTCACTGAAAACGTTGTAAGTGCTGGTGATACTTCAGTAATAGTTGCAGGCATTACAGCGCCAACATATAGTGATAACTGTGCGATTACAAAATTAACCTATGAATTATCTGGAGCAACTACGGTAGCCGCTCAGGGAGCAGGGACAAATGAGTTAAGTTCAGCGACCTTTAATTTAGGAACAACTACCGTTAGTTATATAGCATATGATGCCGCAGGAAATACAGAAACTTGTAGTTTTAAAATTACTGTAAATGCACTACCTGATGATGCTGTAACTGTTACCGGTGGTCCAATTACAACGTATGAAGATATTATACCTTCAGACACGTTTTCAGTAGTATTGCCAGTTGCACCAACAGGTACTGTAGTTTTTGATGTGCAAAGCAGTGATTTAACAGAAGGAACTGTTGATAAAGCACAAATAACGTTTAATGCTGGAAATTGGGATACAGCTCAAACCATAACGGTAACTGGTGTAAATGATGATGTAGATGATGGGAATATACCTTATACAATTGTATTAACAACAAATAAAGGCTTAACCGATGATTTATCAGGATATGAAAATGCAAATCCAGCCAATGTTAGTGCTACTAATATAGATAATGATGTTGCCGGTGTAACCGTATCTGCTATTAGCAATGCAACTTCAGAAGATGGAGCTACAGCTACATTTACAATTGTTTTAGATAGTGAGCCAACAGAGAATGTAACCATTTCACTGTCTAGTGATGACCTTACAGAAAGTGATACGTCAAGTTTAAGTACTACAACCTTAACATTTACTCCAGGAAATTGGAAGGATATTCAAACCGTAACGGTAACTGGTAAAGATGATGATATTGTTGACGGAACTGTAAGTTATAACATAGTGACAAGTACCGCTTCTTCAAGCGATCCAAACTATAATACAATGGTGGTGAGTGATGTTGCTGTTGTAAATAATGACAATGATATTGTAGGAATTACAGTTTCTACAATTAGCAATACAACAACGGAAGCGGGAGGGACCGCGACATTTACGGTGGTCTTAACGAGTAAGCCAGCAACAGATTTAGAAAATTATGTGGTAGTTGTTGATGTAGTAAGTGACACTCCTACTGAAGGTACAGCAGGACCAGCACAATTAACTTTTACACATTTAGATTGGAATATTCCTCAAACCGTTACGGTTACAGGAGTTGATGAAGCATTAGTCGACGGAGACATTGCCTATAGTATTGAAAATACAATAAATATTCCTTCCACAACAGATACTAATTACGATGGATTAAATCCAGACGATGTTTCCGTAACAAACGAAGATGATGATGCCGCTTTTGTTTCAATAAATAGTATTTCAGTAGATGAAGGAGATGCAGGGACAACTAATTTTGATTTTACAGTAAGTCATTCTGGAGCTGAGGTTGTTGGTGGATATAGTGTCTCATTTTATACTTCAAACGGAGTCGCAAAAGCACCAACTGATTTTGCAGGTGCAGGTGGATCTGTCGAATTCACAACAGGTGCTATTGGAGAAACAAAGCCTATTCCAATTGTTGCAAATGGAGACACAATGGTTGAAAGTAATGAACCTTTTAATGTAGTGTTAAATACAGTAAGTGCTCCAGGTAAAAATATTACCATTATTCCAGCAGGGAAAACAGGAGTCGGGACAATTACAAACGATGATAGTGCCACCCTTTCAATTGCGGATGCATCAATAGTGGAAGGAAATAGTGGAACTGAAACACGTAGGTTCACAGTGACTTTAAACAGAGATGTTGAAGATGGCTTGACAATAGATTATACAACAGTGGATGCCACAGCAAAAACGGCGAATTCTGATTATTTAGCAACTTCAGGTACGTTGACCTTTATCGGAACTGCCAACGAAGAGCAATATATAGATGTCGTAATAAATGGTGATACAATTGTTGAACTAGACGAAACATTCTTAGTAAACCTAAGTAATATAGTGCCAGTAAGTGCACCCGCTTCAGCAATTTCCTTTGCTGATGATTCTGCAACAGGAACAATAACCAATGATGATGCCGCAGTAATTTCAATTACAGGAGTTACAGTAAATGAAGATGCTGGAACAGCAGACTTTACGATTACCATGGATAAATTTGTTCAAACGGCATTTACCATTGATTTTGCAACTTCTGATAATACTGCCGTGGCTCCTTCAGATTATACAGCAGTTTCATCAACTTTAAACTTTGGTGGTGTAAACTCTTTAACTCAAACTGTTACGATTTCAATTACAAATGACTCTTTTGTTGAACCTTCAGAAAATTTATTTGGTACAATAAACAATAAAATTGATGGAGCAAATCAAAATGTAACATTCTCTGGTGGAGGTATTTCAACTCAAGCCACAACTACTATTAATGATAATGATGCAGTAAGTATTGCAATCAATAATAGGAGTGTGAATGAGGCTGATGGAACGGCAACATTTACAGTAACACTGACAGGAGATATTCAAGATGATTTAACAGTAAATTATACCACGGTAAATGTTGATGCTTTATCTGGAAGTGATTATACATTGGCTTCAGGTACTGTAACTTTTGTTGGTGGATCTACAGGTACAACAACTCAGCCAATTGTTATAAATATTATAAATGATATAATTGCTGAGCCAACTGAAACGTATACGGTTAATTTAAGTAATATAGTAAGTACAGGTAGTGCTTCGTTTTCTGATAATCAAGGATTAGGAACCATCACAGATAATGATCCTTTGGCCTTATCATTGGCTGGTTTTACAATCACTGAAACAGAAGGAGGTCAAACGGCTAACTTTGTAGTTACAAGTGATATTGCTGCCCAAGAAGATATTGTAATAGCATTTACTACAGCAAATATCGAAACTACTTCTGGGAGTGATTTAACAGCCCAAGCAAGCCAGTCATATACCTTAACTGCAGGTGCAACATCCTGGAATATTCCTGTTGAAATTTTAGGTGATTTAATCGCTGAACCAACAGAGACCTTTACAGGAACAATTGCCTTAACGAATGTGAATAGTCAACAAGTTTCTATTGCTACAGCAAGTGCAACTTCAACCATAAATGATAATGATGCCCTTGTAATTAATTTGGCAGGGTTCACAGTTGCGGAAACAGACGGAACTCAATCTCAAAATTTTGTAGCAAGTACAAATATTGCGGCAGAACATGATATCGTATTAAGTTTCTCAACGGCTGATGGAACCGCTTTAGATGGAAACGATTATTCCGCTCATGCAGCAACTGTTGTTACTATTTTGGCAGGAACAACAAGTGTAAACATTCCTCTTGATATTTTAGGAGATTTAATTACGGAACCTCAAGAAGCATTTACTGGAACCATCGCTATAACGAGCACAAATGCACAACAAGTAACTATTGGAACGGATACAGATACCGTCACTATTAATGATAATGATCCCGCAGTAATTTCTGTTACAGGATTTACGGTGAATGAAGCTGTGGGAACTGCAGATTATACAATTACACTAAGTAAGGATGTTCAAAATGCATTTACAGTAGATTTTGCAACGTCAAATAGTACTGCTTTAGCAGGTTCAGATTATACGGCAATTGCTACAACTACGCTTAATTTTGGTGCTGCAAACTCAAATGTTCAAACAATTACTGTCACAATTAATAATGATGACTTAGTAGAGCCTTCAGAAACGATATTAGGAACCTTAAGTAATTTGATTGCAAATAGTCAGGCAGTAACAATCCCTATACCAACCGCAACAAGTACAATTACAGATAATGATGCTGCAAGTGTTGTTATTGATGATGTTACAGTTGCTGAAGATGTGGCAAGTGGTACCGCAGTATTTACGGTTACATTAACAGGTCATATTCAAGATGCCTTAACAGTAGATTATACAACAACAAATGGAGCTGCCGCAAGTCCTGCAGTCCAGCCGTCTGATTATACCTTGACTTCTGGTACTTTGGGAACTGCACTAACATTTCCTGCAGGTTCAAATACAGGAGACAGCCAAACAATTATAGTTCCGATTGTTAATAATGATATAACAGAACCTTTAAATGAATTTTATACCGTCGATTTAAGTAATATTATTTCTACAGGTAGTGCATCCATAGTAGATGGACAAGGTGCAGGAACGATTACAGATGATGATCCAATAAATGAAATTACACTACTTGGATTTACAGTAACAGAAACAAATGGGAACCTTATACATAACTTTAGAGCCACCTTAGATTATGAAGCTCAAGAATCTGTAGAGGTCTTATTTACAACAATAAACGCGACCGCTGTAGGAACTGATTTTACTGGGCAAGCTGCTGTTAAATACACAATTCCTGCAAATACACTGTTTGTAGATATTCCTGTTCAAGTGATCGGTGATATCACCATAGAACCTCAAGAATCGTTTACAGGTACCATTACATTGGATGAAGTAAACGGCCAACAAGTAACTATTGGAACCGATACTGTCGTAGGAATTATAAACGATGACGATAGTGCAGAAATTTCAATAACTGGTTTTACCGTAAATGAAGCAGCAGGAACAGCCGACTTTACCATTACATCAAATGGTGTAATTCAAAATGATATTTCAGTAGTATTTTCAACATCTAACGCTTCGGCTTTGGCTGGTTCAGATTATGAAGCTTATTCAACACCCCTTTCTTTTGGAGGAGTAAATGTGAACTCTCAAACTGTTTCAGTTAATATAACAGAAGATGTAATTGCTGAGCCAACGGAGTTATTTACTGGTATACTTAGTGCTTTAACTACAAACGGTCAAGCCGTTATTCTAAATGGAGGTTCAGCAATAGCTACTGCTATTGGAACAATAACAGATAATGATGCTGCAAACTTGACAATTGATGATGTTATCCACGTAGAAGTAGACGGAGGTTCATCTATAAATTATGTGTTTACAGTAAGCCATAATGGACACAGTACTGATGGTCCATTTTCAGTGAATTATACAACAGCTGATATTGATGCTGTAGCAGGTTTAGATTATACAGCTCAATCTGGAAGTATTAATTTTAGTGGTGCTACAGGAGAAACACAAACCATAGCAATAGTAGTTAATGGAGATACTATTTTAGAACCAACCGAAACATTTACGGTCGATTTATCTGAAAATGATTTTGGAGCAAGAGATATCACTTTTTCTGATGCAAGTGGTTTAGGAACCATTACGGATAATGATGTGACCACAGTAAGTGTTTTAGCAAACGATGCTGTCGCTGCTGAACCAACCAATAATGGTCAGTTTACCGTAAGTATGGACTTGGTATCATCAACTCCTACAATTATAAGTTATACAATATCTGGCGATGCAAATTCAACGGAAGATTATATAACATTAACAGAAACAGTCACAATTCCAGCAGGATCACTGAATGCAATAATAGATCTCTCGGTTGTTAATGACAATATACTAGAAACGACAGAATCAGTAACAATAACTTTGGCTACAATTACTTCGGGAGATGCAGATATTTCTATTGGAACTCCTGCTGCAGCAACGGTAACAATTGCAGATGAAGATACTGCTTTAGTAAGTATTACTGCAAATGATTCTGAAGCAGGGGAGCCTAGTGATAATGGTCAGTTTACAGTTTCTTTAAGTAATTCTTCAGATGAAGCTACCGTTATTAATTACCTAGTATCAGGTAGTGCCACCGCAACAAGTGATTACGCACCTTTAAGTGGTGTCGTAACCATTCTAGCTGGTGAAACAACTGCAACGATTGATGTATTAGTTGTAGATAATACAATTCTTGAATTAAACGAAACAGTTATTGTTACATTAAATACAATTAGCTCAGGTGATTCGGAAATATCAATTGATGGGCTAAATGATGAAGCCATCGTTGTAATTTCGGACGATGATGTTGCTTCGGTAGCTATTGGAGATATTAGTATTACAGAAGGACAAAATGCCGTATTCACGATGACACTTACAGGATCAGTACAAGGAGGATTTAGTATTGATTATGGAACAGCTGATGGAGTAGCAACCGTTGCAGGGAGTGATTATACTAGTGGGGCAGGAACCCTAAACTTTACAGGGACTGATAAAGAGTTCTATACGGTTACTATCCCTACCAATAATGATAATTATTTAGAGGCAATAGAGAACTTTGTAGTAAATCTTAGTGGAATAAGCAATATTTTAGTAACGTATGACAATCAAGCTATCGCAACACTAAATGATAATGATGCGGCTTCTTTAATTGTTTCTGATGTTACTGTTGATGAAGGAAATAATGCTGTTTTCACAGTGAGCTTGACAGGAAATGTTCAAGGTGGTTTAAGTATTAATTATGCAACAGCTGATAATTCGGCAATTAGTATTGTTGATTATACCGAGCAATCGGGTACGTTAAATTTCTCAGGGACAACTCCTGAATCTTTTACAATTACGGTTCCAACAATTGAGAATATTATTGCTGAACCAACAGAGTTATACCATTTAAATTTCTCAAGTATTTCAAATGCTTTAGTGACCTATGACTCCCAGGCAATTGGAACGATCACAGATGATGATGTGTTTACAATTAGTATCGCAGATACTTCCATTACAGAAACTGAGAGCGCACAAATAGCAAATTTTGTTGTGACAATGAATGGGGAAGCTCAAGATGATGTTGTACTTAGTTTTTCTACATCTTCAGGAACAGCGTTGGCAACAACTGATTATATTTCTGCCTCAACAATTACGTACACAATTCTGGCAGGAAGTACGAGTGTTAATATTCCGGTAAATATTTTAGGTGATTTGATATTAGAACCAACAGAAAATTTTACAGGAACTATCTCATTAATTGCATCAAATGGTCAATTAGTAACCATTTCCGATGCCACGGCAATAGGAGCAATTACAGATAACGATGCTGCAAGTGTAGCCATCGCGGATGTAACGGTGCTGGAATCAGCAGGAACGGCAACGTTCACTGTTACCTTAACAGGAAATGTGCAAGATAGCTTTACAGTAAATTATGCAACAAGTGCAAACAGTGCAACGGCAGGAGTAGATTATACCACTACAAGTGGAGTGCTTACCTTCCCTGCAAATTCAGCGGATGGAGCCAAGCAAACATTTACAGTAGCTATCACAGATGATAGTTTTGTAGAATCGTTAGAAGCATTTGATATCACTTTGAGTGCAATTACAGGATTAACAACGATTTCCGATGCCAC